>Ga0116127_1002018_pt1 | contig 10710 bp, 11 predicted proteins | sample June2015DPH_16_1_FD_89731 | JGI IMG/M metagenome (GOLD analysis project Ga0116127, IMG submission 89731) | Peatland microbial communities from SPRUCE experiment site at the Marcell Experimental Forest, Minnesota, USA - June2015DPH_16_100 | ecosystem: Environmental > Terrestrial > Soil > Wetlands... | reverse complement strand
TCCTCCAAGCGCAGGGAAAGGGGGTTCATCCAATCCTCCTATCTGTCAGTAATATACGCTGACAGATAATAACCCCGCCTCCCAACTGCCGTCAAGCTCTAACTTTTTTGTCGTGCACCCGGTAGGGAATTACCTGTTGACAGTGGATGAAAAACTAGGGGTCGTAATCGATAAGGACGGCAAATACAATGGCTGAATTCAACCTGATCGACGAACCTTGGATTCCGTGCATCGATCTTGATGGCAAGAGCGTCCCCTACGGGATCCGCAACACCCTCCTGAAAGCGCACGAGCTGCGCGAGATCTGCGACGACTCACCGCTGGTGACTGTGGCGCTCCATAGATTGCTGCTGGCGATTTTGTATCGAATACACAGCGGCCCCCAAAGTTTCGCCGCTTGGAATAGGTTGTTTACTAGTGGAACCTTTAGCCCCAGGAGCGTAACGGACTACTTGAATAAATGGCGTAATCGATTCGCTCTCATCGCGGAAACCCACCCTTTCTTTCAGATGGCACAGCTTGAAACGAAGAAGGCGGTATCCGTCACTCGCCTTGTAAACGAGTGTGCAAGCGGCAATAACGCAACCCTTTTTGATCATTGTGCCGATGAAGAAGATGTCCATTGGCAGCCCGATCAAACAGCAAGACGATTGACCGCCTGCCATTCATTTGCGTTAGGATTCGGAAAAAGTGGAAATGCAAAGATTGACGGTAAAGATGAGACCCTGCCTTATTCGGCCGATGGAATAGCGCTACGAGGCATGAATGTTTGGCTACAGGGTGTGACTCTGTTCGACACGCTCATGATCAACCTTGCCCCCACTACCGACAATTCATTACCCCCTTGGGAGTTGGACGATCCTCACAAGCACCGGGACAGGCTCGATGGCAAAGACAGAAGGGCAGTCGCAGCTTTTGGAGTGGTGGACCGCTTGACGTGGCAAAGCCGCCTAGTTCGACTCCTTCCAAATGGCGGGACTTTCTCAAAGATGTATTTCACACAAGGGCGGTCGGCCGACAAGTCTCCCGGTGACCCCATGAAGGTGTATCGAGTGTCGAAAGAAGAGGGCATATCCGCCGTGCCCTTGGGCAGCGGTAAGGCCGCATGGCGGGATGCCCATTCAATCTTTTCGATTCCAGCGCCTAACAGTAATGAGCGAAGGCCTGAGTGCTTCAACCTCGCCGTGCGGGCCGGTTCGGCAGCGGGCCCAGTGCAGAGGCAATTCATTACGCACGTGGTGGGCTTGGCGTCCGCTCCAAATAAAGCGGGGAAATTCCTACTATGGCGGCACGAGCGGATGCCAGTGCTGGCTGCATTGCTCGCCGACGTCAACCTGATCGAGCGGCTTGGCGGGCTCTTACAAAACGCGGAACAGGCGGCAGTCGAACTCAACAATCGGACGCGCAGGATAGCAAAGCTCTATCTTGCGCCTGACGCGGAATCGCCTGCGGGCAGGAAAGCCGATCCGGACGAGATAGCCAGAGTGGCTAATGCCATAGACCCACGTCCGGCCTACTGGGCGCGGCTGGAGAAGCATTTCTTCGCGCTTCTGGAAAGTCTCCCCAAGGATTGGGACAGGGAACGCGACGGCTGGAAGCCGGACGAACAACAAGCAGGAACCAACACCTGGCGTGACAATGTGAAGCACGAGGCCAAGAGAGCGTTGGAGGAGAGTACCGGCTCTCTCGGCACCACCGCCCGAGCCATTCAGGCCGTCGCGCGTGTTCGCACTGATTTTAATGACAGCGACCTCAAGCCCCAACCGCAGAAAACGGCCCAGGCAAAACCAAAATCAAAAGGAGGCAAGAAGAAATGAGACTCGATGAGAGACAGGAGAAGTTCATCGGCCACCTGCTGAGCTTGGCCAGGGAGGGCAAGGAGGACCGGGGCGCGCTTGCGGACCTCCGCAGCGGCTTGGGCAAGGAACCCGGCGAGATGGCGCGCGTTCATAAGCACGTCGCGCCGTATCTGCCTGAGAAAAACTATAACGACCGCTCGTACTATCTGGTCGCAACGCTTTTCGGGGCATTCCCTCAACATCGCGGAGGGCGCTCGTTGGGGACGGCATTTCGACCGCTGAAAACGAAGAGCGACAGCATGGAAGCCCGGTTCGTTGCGTTGCTCAACGCTCACCCCGACGACCTGGACGACCATCTTCGCCATGCTGTCAGCCTTTTGAAGGCCAACGAACAGCCGCTCGACTGGTTCCGGCTTTTCCAAGATCTCTTGCAGTGGGATCGCCCTGAAGGACCCATCCAATTGAAGTGGGCACGCGACTTCTACAAGACCGATTCCGATTCAACCGTAAAAGAGGAGGACCAAGACCATGAATGATTCCGGCGTTAAAATTGAGGTACATCTGATCCAGAATTTCGCTCCCTCCAACCTGAACCGTGATGACACGGGCCAGCCCAAAAGCGCCACTTTTGGAGGTTTCCGGCGGGCGCGTGTATCGAGCCAATGCGGGAAGCGCGCGGCGCGCGAGTGGTGGCGGGAGCGCGGCACCGTCTCCGTCGGGGACAGGACGAAAAGGCTCCAGCAACTGATCGGCGACAAGCTTGCCCAAGACAAGGAATTCACGAAGATGGTGGCTAACGAGGAAGACCGGAAAACTGGGATTCGCGTTTTCACCGACGCATACTACGCCGCCGCGGACAAAAACAAACCAGATAACACGAACGTCCTAATCTTCGTTGGCCCTGATGAGGTTTATGTCTGCGCAGAGGCAATAAAGGAGACTTGGGACGACGAGATCAAGAACAAGACGGAGATCAAATCGCGAAAGGAGATCGAGGACCGAATCAGGGCGGCGCGGGTCTCCGCCGACATCGCCCTTTTCGGGCGCATGCTTGCCGAGCAACCGGGGCGCAACACTGACGGAGCCTGCCAAGTCGCCCATCCGATTTCCACCCATAAAGTCGATATGGAAATGGATTTCTATACTGCCGTAGATGACCTCAACCCTGCGGAAGAAACCGGCGCTGGGATGATGGGCGTCGTCGGTTTCAACAGCGCCTGCTATTACCGCTACGCGCTGGTGGACCGCGACCAACTCGCCCGCAATCTCGCACGCAAGACGGAGCGCAAGAACGGCGGATGGGCGCAAAACCTCGAAGCCAAGGACTACGACACAGCCGACACTGTCATCAAGGCGTTTCTCGAAGCGATGGTCTACGCCATCCCCACGGGTAAGCAACACTCCTTCGCTGCCCAGAACCTGCCCTCGTTCGGACTGCTCGTCAGACGGCAAGGCGGCGTCCCCATCTCCCTTGCCAACGCCTTTGCAAAGCCCGTTCGCCCCACCAGGGAAAGCGATGATCTGGTCGGTCTGTCGGTGGATCGCCTGACAAAGCATTGGGACGCGCTGAAACAGGTCTACGGCGAGCAGGGCGTCCAGGAGAAGGCGTGCTTTCACGTTCAGCAGGAAGGCCGCCTGAATGGGCTCAGCGATTTCGACAAGAAAACCGTTACAAGCGCGATCGATGCGGTCATGAAGGGGATGAAACCTTGAGCCAACCGTACACTCTTCTCTTGCGACTGGAAGGCCCCATGCAATCGTGGGGATACCGCAGCCGGTTCGACTACCGCGACACGGCGCTAGAGCCGACCCGCAGCGGCGTGATCGGGCTGATCTGCGCGGCCATAGGGATTGCTCGGGGGGAACCGATCTCGCGATTCGACGAGATCCGAATGGGTGTGCGGGTGGACAAGGAGGGGCGGCCCGAACGCGACTACCACACCGCAGGTGGTGATCGCCATGAGCCTCGTGAATACGGCGTCATCAAGGCCGATGGAAGCGGAACGGACACCGTCGTGTCCCATCGGGACTATCTGGCCGATGCGTCGTTCACCGTCGGGTTACAGTCGGAAAACAAAATTCTGCTCGAGGAGATCGCCAATCGGCTTCGCGACCCGGCGTGGTTTTTGTTCCTCGGCCGCAAGGCCTTTCCCTTGGCTGTCCCGCCCCTCCGCCCTGAAGATTGCCCTAAGCCCGGAACTTTGGAGGAGCATCTGTTTTCGGGAGACTCCAACAAACGTATTGTGCTGGAAGCGCCTGACGGTGAAAGAACCCAGCACGACTGGCCCCTCTGTTTCCGCGAGCGGCGTTTCAAGCCGCGATCAATCCACGCCACGTCCGGAGGAGGGACGCCATGATGGCTGCCGCAAAAAACCCCCTTTATCTCTCCCGCCTGATCCTCAATCCGCGCTCGCGGCAGGTCATGAGCGAGTTGGCGCATCACTATGAAATGCACCGCACGCTTATGCGTGCCTTCCCGAATCTGGCCGAAGATGCACACTCTACAGCACGCGAAGGGTTCGGCGTCCTTTTCCGCGCGGAGATTGATGATGTGGCCGGCGCGGCAAAGGTCTACGTCCAATCACTCGTCTCACCGGACTGGTCATTTCTCGACGGACTGAACGATTACCTGTGCGCGGATGCGGAGATGCCCAATGTTTCCTTCAAAAACATCATGCCGAGTTATCAGAATATCGACGACGGGCAGATTCTGCGGTTTCGCTTGCGCGCCAATCCCACTAAGCGGGTCGCGAAACATGACGATATGATGAAGGGCAAACGAGTCGAACTGACCCGCGAGAACGAACAAATCGACTGGCTGATTCGCAAAGGATGCGAGAGAGAAAAAGGCGTGCCCGGCGGTTTCGAGCTTCTCATGAACCAAGTCAAGGATGTGAGAGGCGAAATACGGAAGGTCCCGCGCGTAAATGTCTGGCCAGAAGGAAAGCAGGAAGGCCGCAAAAGGGATGCGGCGGGCGGGCATGCAACGACGCATCTGGCTGTCCTCTTCGAAGGTCTCATGCGCGTGACGGAAAAAAACGCCTTCCTGGAAACTCTTATTCGCGGCATCGGACCGGGCAAGGCCTTCGGTTTCGGCCTGCTTTCCGTAGCCCCCTGCCACGCGCCACTGGCGGCGGAGGCAACGTGACAGTTCTGACGCGAAAGCGAGCCCCGAAGCGGCGAACTACCTCAGCCCAGGCCAACGGCCTGGGTCACGGAGTCCACCCCCTTCCGGTGTGCAAGCCCTGAAAGGGCGTGATAACAACCAGCCACGGGTGCGACGCGACAGTTCACCCGCCGCGCGGAACGGTATTTCGCCCTTTCAGGGCTTTCCGCAGGCAGGGAGGGGGTCTTGTCCCAGGCCGTTGGCCTGGGCTTTGCTGGACCGCCCCTTCGGGGCTCCAGACTAGCCGGCCTGTGGAGGCCATGTGCGAATTCAAGATCTCCACGTTCTACCGAAGTTCAGTGACGGATGGAGTTATCTCTACGTCGAGCACTGCCGCGTCGATCAGGAAGATCGGGCCATTGCCGTCCACGATCAGGCGGGCAAGGTGCCGGTCCCCTGCGCCAATCTGGCTCTGCTCATGTTGGGCCCCGGCGTCTCGATCACTCACGCCGCCATCTCCGTGCTGGCGGACCACGGGTGCTTGGTGGCTTGGTGCGGGGAAGAGGGAGTCCGCTTCTATGCTGTGGGCATGGGTGAGACGCGCAACGCGGCCAACTTCCTGCATCAGGCGCGCATGTGGGGGCACACGGGCTACCGCATGGAGGTGGTGCGCCGCATGTACCAGTTGCGGTTTTCCGAGAAGTTCGATCCCGCGCTGACCCTCCAGCAAATCCGCGGCATGGAGGGGGTGCGAGTTCGCGACGCATACGCCAAAGCCGCCCGCGACACCGGCGTCACGTGGTCAGGCCGAAGCTATCGCCGCGACGAGTGGAGCACCGCCGACCCCGTGAACAGGGCCTTGTCCACCGCCAACTCCTGCCTGTACGGCATTTGCCATGCGGCCATTGTCTCGGCAGGTTTCTCCCCCGCCCTGGGGTTTATCCATACGGGCAAAATGCTGTCCTTCGTCTATGACGTCGCGGATCTTTACAAGACCGAGGTTACGGTCCTGATCGCATTTCGAGCCGCCGCCGAGGGGAAAGGGCCGCTGGAGCGACAAGTGCGCATTACTTGTCGCGACCAATTCGTCTCGACACGCCTTCTGGAAAGAATTATCCCCGACATTCAGGCGGCGCTGATGGTGCCAAAGCAAGGGGCGGTCGGCGACGCCGCGCCCTTCGACCAGGATGCCGCCGCCCCGGGCTTCCTGTGGGACCCTTCGGAAGGGGAAGTCGAAGGCGGGCGTATGCAACCATCGGAAACGGATGAAACGGAGGCCAACGGTGGTGGTTCTAATCCTTGAGCGCGTCCCGCCAGGATTGCGAGGCGAGCTGACACGCTGGCTTCTGGAACCTCAGGCGGGAGTCTTTGTGGGTCGCGTTTCCGCTATGGTTCGAGAACGACTCTGGGAGAAGGCGTGCGCCCAGGCCCGGGAGGGTGGCTGTGTGATCATCCATTCGAGCGATAATGAGCAGGGCTTTAAAGTCCGCACCCGGGGCCGAACGGCACGGTCAATCCAAGACTTCGAGGGCCTTTTTCTGGTTCGAATGTCGTAGAATCAACAACTTTTCCAGTATTGTCCCCACGCGCGTGGGGGTGAACCGGTGCGAGAACCTGCGCCAATGGGACCGGACATATTGTCCCCACGCGCGTGGGGGTGAACCGATAACCGGCAACGGCAGTCGGGCCGGGGGCACATTGTCCCCACGCGCGTGGGGGTGAACCGATAACGTCGGCATTTATCGCAGCGCTCCCGCAATTGTCCCCACGCGCGTGGGGGTGAACCGCCGTCAGTCCGAATCGTGATGCGCTCCCCGCTATTGTCCCCACGCGCGTGGGGGTGAACCGGCTATGGCTGGATGGTTGGTTGCAATTGTAGTATTGTCCCCACGCGCGTGGGGGTGAACCGTTGTCATTAAAAGGCCAAAGCAAGACACAGCAATTGTCCCCACGCGCGTGGGGGTGAACCGATTACAAGGCCCTGCTGCTCGGGACGGCCCAGATTGTCCCCACGCGCGTGGGGGTGAACCGGACCTGTTTGATGACTGGATCGGGAAAGAGGAATTGTCCCCACGCGCGTGGGGGTGAACCGCAGTACGGTCCACGCCGTCCCCTCTGAATCAGATTGTCCCCACGCGCGTGGGGGTGAACCGTTGTCAAGAATCACATACACCGGATTCTCCAGATTGTCCCCACGCGCGTGGGGGTGAACCGGCCTGACGGCGCTGCTCACTTTCACTGTGGCCATTGTCCCCACGCGCGTGGGGGTGAACCGTTTCTGCAGACCATCGCTGGCCCGGCGCTGCAATTGTCCCCACGCGCGTGGGGGTGAACCGATGGCGCTACGGGTGAGTCTCTCGAGAGCGCGATTGTCCCCACGCGCGTGGGGGTGAACCGGTGTACTTCGTCAGTTGCCCGAAGTCCACCGAATTGTCCCCACGCGCGTGGGGGTGAACCGTGAGGTGAGCTATGGAAGCCCTGGCTGGATTCATTGTCCCCACGCGCGTGGGGGTGAACCGCAGATGCCGCTCTTCGAGGCCCCAGGCCGCCCATTGTCCCCACGCGCGTGGGGGTGAACCGTTCGCCGTGGAAATCTGAGCCATTGAAAACCTATTGTCCCCACGCGCGTGGGGGTGAACCGCCCTAAAACGATCCTGATGAATGCGATGGACCATTGTCCCCACGCGCGTGGGGGTGAACCGGAATGCGGGCGGATCCGGGCGGCGCTGCGGCGATTGTCCCCACGCGCGTGGGGGTGAACCGCGGTGGGGACAATTCCAAGCCGCCCCGGTTCGATTGTCCCCACGCGCGTGGGGGTGAACCGGTAGTGCTCGCAATGACTCCAACTGTCTGACCATTGTCCCCACGCGCGTGGGGGTGAACCGGATGGGGGCACATACGACAAGCTCTTCGATCCATTGTCCCCACGCGCGTGGGGGTGAACCGGACCGGATCATCACCACGCAGACGAAGGAATTATTGTCCCCACGCGCGTGGGGGTGAACCGTTCTGGCGTGCGTCACCGGCAGCAGTGCCTGTATTGTCCCCACGCGCGTGGGGGTGAACCGTTCTGGCGTGCGTCACCGGCAGCAGTGCCTGTATTGTCCCCACGCGCGTGGGGGTGAACCGGTAGCCCTGGCATCGCATCTACAGCAGGCTTCATTGTCCCCACGCGCGTGGGGGTGAACCGGAAGCCCTTGATAGGTTGGCGGATGTCGTGCTATTGTCCCCACGCGCGTGGGGGTGAACCGTTCGGCGCTGACGGCAAACTCGGGCTGGGCGAATTGTCCCCACGCGCGTGGGGGTGAACCGATGTCCCTTTGAGAATGACGGCGCAGGTGATCATTGTCCCCACGCGCGTGGGGGTGAACCGAATAGCATAGTCCAAGAGGGCGGTTACGATTCATTGTCCCCACGCGCGTGGGGGTGAACCGGCGTCGATCAGTGGCGAACGGTAGTAGTCAAAATTGTCCCCACGCGCGTGGGGGTGAACCGCTCACGAACGTCCGGGGCATTTCTCCTGTCTCATTGTCCCCACGCGCGTGGGGGTGAACCGGCGTGGCAGGCATTGACGGATGGCGCGGTTAGATTGTCCCCACGCGCGTGGGGGTGAACCGCTCGCACGCCAGCTCCGCAATCCGCATGGCCCATTGTCCCCACGCGCGTGGGGGTGAACCGTACCCGGAGCCCTAGGGCGGAACACCGGCGAAATTGTCCCCACGCGCGTGGGGGTGAACCGTTTTTTGCTGTCCAAGTCAAGGCTGGGAAAACATTGTCCCCACGCGCGTGGGGGTGAACCGTAATCGCGGGCTTGCTGGCAGGCGGCGGGCGAATTGTCCCCACGCGCGTGGGGGTGAACCGCAGTGCCACCAATGCGATGCTCAGGTGGATGCATTGTCCCCACGCGCGTGGGGCTGAACCGCAGAGGGAGCGCGGCCTTCCAGGCCGCCAACAATTGTCCCCACGCGCGTGGGGGTGAACCGGCGGCGCGGCGGAAATTACAGAGACGCGGGGTATTGTCCCCACGCGCGTGGGGGTGAACCGAAAAGGGCGAAGCCTACGTTGCCGCAGTGAAAATTGTCCCCACGCGCGTGCGGGTGAACCGGCTGCCGTACTCTAGCCTTTACCCTTTACCCTATTGTCCCCACGCGCGTGGGGGTGAACCGTGCGGCATGCCGCCGAAGTCCGGGACGCCGAGATTGTCCCCACGCGCGTGGGGGGGAACCGGTGGAAGCTGAAGGATTGGGTAAGTCCGCGCCATTGTCCCCACGCGCGTGCCGACGCCAAGGCGGGGCTGAAGCTGGCCCCGAACCGAGATGTGCAAGCCATAGCGGCGCTGGCCCTGGCGCGGGCAGGCGATACGGCAGAGGCGGAGAAGCTGGCGGCCGAACTCGACAGGACCTTCCCGCTGAACACGCTGGTCCAGAGGTATTGGCTGCCCACGATCCGGGCGGGGGTCGCCTTGCAGCGCAAAGATCCCAACCAGGCAGTCGAACTATTGAAGGCAGCGAGCATGATCGAACTCGGCCAGCCCACGATGGTCACCGTATACCTATGCCCGGTGTATATGCGGGGAGAAGCCTATCTCATGTTGCACGACGGCAAATCGGCGGCAGCGGAATTTCAAAAGTTCATCGACCACCGAGGACTGGTGGCGAACTTTCCCTGGGGTGCGCTGGCCCGCCTCGGACTGGCACGCGCTTACGCCATGCAGGGCGACACCGCCAAGGCCCGCCCCGCATATCAGGATTACCTGACGCTCTGGAAAGACGCCGACCCCGACGTCCCCATCCTGAAGGAAGCCAAGGCGGAATACGCAAAGCTGCAATAGTCCCCACGCCCCGGCCCGCGCTTCCAGGACCCCCTGCGCGGCATGAATTTCCCGCCGTAAGGTCGCCCGCGGCTTTTGGCTCCCCCATTTCTTACGTGCGCCTCCGATGCGATTCCGTTCCGCAAATGCGCAGTTGCGGAATCGACTGGCAGACATGGCAGCAAGCGAGAACAGCCCTTCCGACCACCTCTGCCAGATTGTGCCCGTGAAAACGAGCTTCTACGAAAGTGAGTGTGGCGATGGGTGGATGGCTGAACTGGAAAAAAGCTTGACAAGTTCCCCACCATTGGCTAGAATACTAGCGTATGGCTGGACGCGCGACAGGGGCGTTGCTGAATTCAGAATTATGAATTGTGAATTATGAATTGTTGCGCTTTACATTGGTATCCACTGCGTTCTGCTTACTGCCGACTACCCACTGCGTTCGAGGGGAGTTCGAGGTGGCGGGACGGGAAAGACCGGCGTTTCGAAAGGGATCCCATCCCAAATGGCACCACCACCCGCAACCCACGACAAGGTGTCACCCTTGCCGGGAAGGAAGAAACCCTAGTAACTTCAAAAAATGAAGGAATGATGCGGGGATGTTGTTGAAAACAAAGGACCGCTTTGGAAAACTGGGGGGCAAAGCGGGAATACCTATGAAAACAAAGGTGCTTAGCCCCTTAAAGCGGGAATGTTGTTGAAAAGAAAGGGTGTTAGTCGGTAGGTGGGGGTGGCAGTCAATAGGTCGTAGACGGTAGGTCGTAGGTGGCAGTCGGTAGGTCAAAAGCGGTAGGTGGTAGGTGGGGAATGAAAAACAGGGGCTAGGGGCTGAGGACTGCGGGACGAAGGCCTGCCCGCCGCCGACGCACCCCAGCTTCACTCGCTCAATTTGTCCTGGAGCTCAAGAAAGCCTACCGGCCTTGAAAAGGATCTCGTTTTTTGACAGAACGATGCGGGGATGTTATTGAAAACAAAGGACGGCTGTGGAAAAC
>Ga0116127_1002013_pt1 | contig 10726 bp, 8 predicted proteins | sample June2015DPH_16_1_FD_89731 | JGI IMG/M metagenome (GOLD analysis project Ga0116127, IMG submission 89731) | Peatland microbial communities from SPRUCE experiment site at the Marcell Experimental Forest, Minnesota, USA - June2015DPH_16_100 | ecosystem: Environmental > Terrestrial > Soil > Wetlands... | reverse complement strand
CGTTGCATCCAGAGACGCGAATCCTTTTCACCTCCGCCTACGCCGAGAACGCCATCGTTCATCAGAAAGTGCTGAGCCCCAGCGTGGCCATTCTGCAAAAACCGTTCACGCCGTCAGCACTGGCGCACAAAGTGCGGAAAGTGCTGGATCAATAGGGACGCCGGACACGAGGCTGCGCACAGAAAACTTCTGGATTCATGAAAATCTCAGATGGGGTAGGCGAGCATTCGCTTCCAATCATGCAGGATTAAAATAGACGCCTTGATCCGCTGTCAACGTTCAGAAACCTCACTTCAAAACTTCAACCATCACAAAAGAGTAATTTTGTCCCACATGAGATCCAACCGCACATCGAGTGTGCCATAATTGCTCAATTAAAATGCTGTGACCAAGTTTCAATTACTGCGTAGTTGGTTGGTTTTCAAACTGATGTGACATTTTTAAGCTTATGGCATGTCAAAAGCTAAAATAGACTTGAAACAATTAACGAAAGGATAACTGTATGAATCTGACACGATATCAAAGACCAGAGTTGGCTTGGCCTGGTTTCGGGCGGCTGTCGAGCTTGTGCGATGAGCTGGATCGGCTGTTTGAATCGCCTTGGACCGAGTTGGCCCGTACTTCGCAACTGTTGAGCGGCTGGACTCCGGCACTCGACGTACACGAGGACAAGGACAACTTTGTTGTCCAGGCCGAATTGCCCGGCATGAAACGGGAGGAGATTGACGTTTCGTTGCACGACGGGGCGTTAAGCATCTCCGGCGAACGCAAGACGGAAAAGAAATACGAGGAAGCCGAGGTCTATCGGACGGAGCGCTTCTTTGGTAAATTCCAGCGCACGGTGACGTTGCCGACCCCGGTGGCGGCCGACAAGGTCAAGGCTCAATACAAGGACGGGGTTCTGACCATCACGCTCCCGAAAACCGAGGAAGCGAAGCCGAAACAAATTGACGTGAACGTGAACTGACCCGGCGGGGCGCGATGTCCCCATCGCGCCCGGCCCAAATTTCAACGAAAGGAAAAAACATGAAAGCCATTATGCAAGCCGAACCCAAGCCGGCGGCCGAACGGACGGAGTACCAGGAATTCGTGGTGCCGGTGGTGAACATCTTTGAAGCCGGGGACGGCTACGCCCTCGAAGCGGAAATGCCGGGCGTCCGCAAGGACGGCTTGGAAATCACGCTGGAAGGCAATGAAATCACCGTCGTCGGCCGGCGCGCGACGGACCCGGTCAATGGCGAGTTGTTGCTCCATGAATGTTCCGCGGCGGATTACCGGCGCGTGTTCGAACTCGATCCGGCGATTGATACGAACAAAATCTCGGCGAAGATGGAGCAGGGCATGCTGACACTGACGCTGCCGAAGTCCGAGCGGGTCAAGCCGCGCAAGATCACCGTCAGCGATTGAGCCGCTGATTTTTGAGGGCAAATCCCACGACCCGCGGTTGTGGGATTTTTGTTTTAGAATGAGGGCTGAGGGGGATTTGAACCATCCGTTTGAATCCTGGCAAAAAAGGTTGGCGGGTGGAGCGATCACACACGAATTAACATCGCCCACAACCCGCCAAAGTGCCCAGTTCTCATTGGGCATGGCAAACCTAACCCATGGCGACAACTTGGCAAGTGATTTTGGAAAAATAATTTCCATCTTCAGGGTTGGGTTCGTATCTTTTTTCAAACATCCTTACATCCGGTTCGGATCGCCCGAACCATCAACGATGCCGAAGAAACACAGGAAGCTGGAATTCGCATGGCTGTTGCTGTGCGTTGGTTCACTCATTTTTCCCGCGCGCGCGGGCGCGACCGACCAGTCCGGTTTGCCGTTCATTGTGGATGTTTGGAGCACCAAGGAAGGGCTGCCGCAAAACTCAGTCATTTCGGTGATTCAAACCAGGGATGGATACATCTGGCTTGGAACGCTCAATGGCCTGGTGCGTTTTGACGGAAATCATTTTACTGTTTTCAATGAATACAATACGCCCGGTTTGAACAGCGACCGGATTGTTTACCTGTTTGAAGACAGTCACACGAATCTTTGGATTGGAACAGACAACGGCATGGTTGCGATGGCGAAAGATGGAAGAATCACCAACTTTCAAATTGGTGGCGGCGGCCATGAAGGGCGGCTCGTGTCGGCTTGTGAAGATTCAAGCGGCACGGTGTGGCTTTACACAGCGGACGCTCATCTGGGCCGCTATCAAAGCGGGGGGCTGGATACCCTAAACCTTAATTTAAACCCATTCGCGATTTGCCGGGTGATTGTCGCCGAAAAATCCGGCCCGCTCTGGATCGGCGAATACGGGGTTGGTGAGCCATGGGGACAAATATTTTCATTTCGACCGTCCAATTTTCATCCGCCAGCCCTCGCGATTGACCAGTCGATCCGGGTGAAAAAACTCGATTTCATCCTGGCCGGGCAACGCACCGGGACCTGGCGATTGGTCAATGGACTGGTCCAGAAATGGAACGCCACGCAACCCGAAAAAGATTTCGGGCCCTTTCCGTGGGGCAATTCAACCGTCACTTCCGCTTGTGAAGACCAGGAAGGAAATTTGATCGTCGGCACGTGGGGCGGGGGCGTTTTCTGGCTGGGCGCGGATGGAAACTGGCGGCACATCTCGACGGAGCAGGGATTGTCGTCTGCTTTTGTGCTTTCGCTGTGCATGGACCGCGAAGGGAACCTGTGGGTGGGAACCGACGGCGAGGGTCTGGATCGAATCAAAAGGAAAATTTTCAACACGCCATCCGAACATCGTTCGTGGGTTGTCCAATCGATATCCGGGAATAAATCCGGTGGTTTGTGGACGGCTTTCAACGCGCATGGCGTGACTTGTTGGATTACGAATTCAGCGCAAGATTTCGGGGTGGGTCGGGGTTCCAATGCCTGGGCGGTACTGGTGGATCGCCAGCAACAAGTCTGGGTGGGAACCCGGGATGAAGGACTTTTCCAATTTCAAACCAACCATTTTCAACCCGCGCCCGGCGCAGAAATCCTTGGCCAGCAAATTTTCGTCTTGTTCGAAGATCATCAGGGATGGCTGTGGGCGGGCACCCAAAACGGTCTGGCGCGCTGGAACGGAGAAGACTGGAAGATTTTTACAACACCGGATGGTCTGGTGGTTCGCGCCATCGTGGAGGACGCTGAAGGCAGTCTTTGGATTGGAACGGAAAGCCGCGGGCTGGTTTTTTTCAAAGCCGGGAAATTCATTTCCTATCAAGAAGAGGAAGGCGGATTGCCCGGCAATGATATTTCCTGTCTTTACCTGGATCGGGACGGCGTCTTGTGGGTGGGCACCTCCGGTCACGGCCTGGCCCGCTTTTATAAGGGAAAGTGGACTCGTTATTCGACCGACAACGGGCTGGCCAGCAACAGCATTGATTACATCATCGAAGACGGCGCGGATTGTTTGTGGATCGGCTCCAATGCGGGATTGATGCGAATTCAAAAACAGTCGCTGAACGATTTTGCCGATGAAACGGCGAACCTCATTTCGTGCCGGACTTATGTCGAAACCGACGGATTGCCGACGCGCGAATGTTCGGCCGGTTCACAACCCGCTGCGTGTCGCACACTGGATGGCAGATTATGGTTCCCCACCACCAAAGGTTTGGTGTCGGTGACCCCGGCGGACATCAAGCCCAATCGCCAGTCGCCGCTGGTCATGATTGAATCCGTGCTCGTCAAAGGCCGGGAGCAAAAAACAAATCGGCTGGGTTCGGCCTGGCGTCAGTCCGTCACGATTCTGCCCGGTCACGAACAATTGGAAATTCATTACACGGCCTTGAATTTTTCCGCGCCCCGGGAAGTGCGGTTCAAATATCGTTTGGAAGGCCACGAAACCGCATGGATTGAAGCCGGCGATACGCGCGTGGCTTATTATAGCAAAGTGCCGCCGGGGAATTATCGTTTCCATGTCATTGCCGGCAATGAAGACGGCGTGTGGAACGAAACCGGCGGGGTTCTCGACGTGTTGGTGCAGCCTCAATTCTGGCAGACGTGGTGGTTTCGCACCGCTGTGATCCTATGCCTGGTGGGAATCGTCGTTGCGGTGGTACGTTATCTTTCCACGCAAAAGCTGCGGCGCCGACTGCAATTGCTCGAACAACAGGAGGCGCTGGAAAAGGAACGCTCCCGCATCGCCCGCGACCTGCACGATCAACTCGGGGCGAATCTCACGCAAGTGGCGCTGTTGAGCGAAATGGCGGAAGCCGACAAAAATTCCCCGGCGGAAATTGAATCTCATGCGCAGCAGATTTCCCAGGCCGCGCGCGAAACGACCCGTTCCCTTGATGAAATCGTCTGGGCGGTCAATCCTTCCAACGACACGCTGGAAGGCTTGACCAATTACGTCTGCAAATACGCGCAGGAATACCTCGCGCTGGCCGGATTGCGTTACCGCGCGGAGGTGCCGGCCCAATTGCCGGCGATCACCATTCCACCGGAAGTCCGCCACAACATTTTTCTCGCCTTTAAGGAAGCCGTCAACAACGTGGTCAAACACGCGCAAGCGTCCGAAGTCCGGGTGCGATTGCAATTGCAGCCCGGCAATTTTGCGCTGAGCATTGAAGACAACGGGTGCGGCCTGGGTGGTCAGGACGCAAATGCGACACCGGCGAGAAACGGACTTCGCAACATGCGCAAGCGAATGGAAGATATTCACGGAAAATTTTCGATCGGCCCCGGAACCGGGGGCGGAACGATTGTGTGCCTGGCCGTTCCTTTTGGAAAGACGGTTTAGAAATCAGCGCTATGCCCATCACCGTTTCCATCGTCGAAGACAATGACAAGCTGCGCGGGACGCTGGCCCGCCTGCTCGACCGGTCGGACGGTTTCCGCTGCCTGAGCCAGTACGCCAGCGCCGAGGACGCGCTGAAAGACCTGCCCCAGGCCCGCCCCAATGTCGTGCTGATGGACATCAACCTGCCCGGCATGAACGGCGTCGAATGCGTGCGGCAATTGAAGTCGCTGGCGCCGGGAATCCAGGTCATGATGCTTACGGTTTATGAAGACACGGAAAATATTTTCAACGCGCTGACGGCGGGTGCCAATGGTTACATGCTCAAACGCACCTCCAGCAAGGAACTGCTGGAAGCCATTCAGGAAGTTCACCGGGGCGGTTCGCCGATGACGATGCACATCGCGCGCAAAGTCGTGCAATCATTTCAACAAACGGCGGCCACGGCACAACCCGCGGAAAATCTTTCCCCGCGCGAACAAGAAGTGCTTGATTTCCTGAGCCAGGGACTCCTCTACAAGGAAATCTCGGAGAAATTGGGTATCGGTTATGAAACCGTGCATACCTACATCCGCCGCATCTACGAAAAGCTACAGGTCCGCACCCGCACCGAAGCCGTGGCCAAATTTCTCCGCCGTTGACCAAATTTCAATGATTTCCCTTTGTTTTCAAGGGTTTGCGTGTAACCAGAACTGGTGACTGGCAGGGGACACGGCCTCTGGTATCTTAATTCCATCGTTGGTATGCAGAAACGCAGTGTTCTGTGTGTGAAGCAAGGCGTATGTCTGCGGCGCCGCAGCCAACAAAAAGTTCGTAGCAGCGCAGCTACGAGACGTTGATTTAAGCGCTTAGTTCTCATTGAGAGGCCGGAGTAGTGTCCGGCCTCTTTCTTTTTTACTTCATCCTTCGCACTGGATTTCATTTGCAGCTTGGGGCCACCGGCTGCCAAATCGTAAATCGGCAACACCGCTCCGCGCGTGCGGAGTTGAAAATCGGAAGTGCTGGCCTGCCGGGTCGAAGCTCGAAGTTTTGCCGTCGCACCGGCCCGCCTTCGTCCGCTTCGCGGGACTTTCGCGGCCACAGAAAGCTGCCGTCCGGTGGTCGCGGCGGCCGCGGTTTCACTGGCTGCGGGACGCCCTCCGGGAACAGCATGTTCAGCGCCTCCACGCCGATTTTGTCATTTGCCCCGGCACTAGCGCCCGGTTTGGCTGCGGCTCCCGCTGGTTGCGCCAACGCCGCCCAAGAGGAGGTCTCAGCGGCACCCCGTTCGGTCGCGGCACGCCCTTCCGGGAATAGCCAGTTCAGGAAGTCCTGCACCGACTTCAGGTAGGACGGACGATTGAACGTTCGCTGGCTGACAAAATTGCAAGGTGCGCCCCGGCAATCGATACCCGTTCCGGCTTGACGGTGTTCGTGACCGGAGTAGAAGGGTGACATGAAAAAGATACCTCTCCTGATTCCCGTGCATTGCACGATCCTTCATTTTCTCGCCGCTCTTCTCATGGTCGCGTTGCTTCCGCTGGCCCTGGCGCGTGTTTGATTGTGCCGAGAGGGGGAAAAAACCGCATTTCTGCCAGTTTGGGCTTGCTATACTTTTGCTATACTTATGCGCGCCGCTTCGACAAAGCACGCAAGAGACGGCAAAAGCACAAAAGCGCACAGGCTGAAATCTCGAAAACGCATAAAACAATTGTATTTACTGCCATTTAATACACTTTCCCGTTGTGGAAAAAAGGTGGTGGTAGGTGATGGATTCGAACCATCGAAGGCATAGCCAGCAGATTTACAGTCTGCCCCCGTTGGCCACTTGGGTAACCTACCACGTAAGGGACACAGATTAAGCCAAACCAGCGCAGCCTTGTCAATCCGCACGCAAATTCGATTCGTCCCCGTCCTTCTCCTCGTTCTCGTTCTCGAATTCATTGGGTTTCGAGGACGATTACGATTTGGATTCAACCACAGTTGCAAATGCTCCTTGCTCTTCTTAGCCTGATGGGATGTTTGATTCGTTAAGCGGCAAACTCCAGAACGCCTTCAGAAATTTGCGCGGGCTCGGAAAAATTTCCGAGGCCAACATCACCGACGCCCTCCGCGAGGTCCGCATGGCGCTGCTGGAAGCCGACGTGAATTTCAAGGTCGCCCGCGATTTCATCGAGCGCGTCAAAACCAAGGCCATCGGCGCGGAAGTCATCCAAAGCGTCCAGCCCGGCCAGCAAATCATCAAAATCATCCACGACGAACTCGTGGACCTGCTCGGCTCGACCAACGCCGGGCTGAATCTCAGCGGCAGCCCAAGTTGCATCCTGATGGTCGGTTTGCACGGTTCGGGCAAAACCACCTCGAGCGGCAAACTCGCACGGTTGCTCCAAAAACAGGGACGCCAGCCGTTGCTCGTGGCTGCGGACGTAAACCGCCCGGCGGCGATGGATCAATTGGAAACGCTCGGCAAACAGATTGAAATTCCCGTCTTCGTTAAACGCGGTGAAACGGATGTTCTGAAAATCGCCCGCGAAGCCCTCGATTTCGCCAAAGCCGGCAGCCGTAACGTTTTGATTTTCGACACCGCCGGACGATTGCAAATGGATGAGCCGCTCGTGCAGGAACTCGTCCGGTTGCGTGACCTCGTGAGGCCGCAGGAAATTCTGCTCGTCCTCGACGCCGCCACCGGCCAGGAAGCCGTCAACGTCGCCACGCATTTCGACCAGTCGCTGCAAATCACCGGCTCGATTTTGACCAAGCTCGACGGCGATGCGCGCGGCGGCGCGGCGTTGAGTTTGAAGGCCGTGACCGGCAAGCCCATCAAGTTCGGCGGTGTGGGTGAAAAGCTCGACGAGTTCGAGCCGTTTCATCCCGAACGCATGGCGTCGCGGATTCTTGGCATGGGCGATGTCGTCAGCCTCGTCGAGCGGGCCGCCGAAACCGTGGACCTGGACGATGCGAAGCGCATGGAAGAAAAGATGCGCAAAGGGCAGTTCACGCTGGAGGATTTTCTGGACCAATTGCGCCAGATGAAAAAACTCGGCTCGCTGGAATCCATTGTCGGCATGTTGCCCGGCGGCGCGGAGGCATTGAAGCAAACCGACATTTCGAAGCAGGAAAAGGAATTCAAGCGCATGGAGGCGATGATTTGCGGCATGACGCCGCAGGAACGCAAGAGCCCGCAGATCCTCAACGCCAAGCGCCGCGTGCGCATCGCCAAAGGCAGCGGCGTGAGCGTGACGGAGTTGAACACGATGCTGAACAAGTTCGGGCAAATGCAGCAGATGATGAAGAAGATGGGCAAGTTCCAGAAGATGATGGCGAAGATGGGCGGCGGTTTGCCGGGGATGCTGCGGAGGTGACGACTATGAATGATCAGCGTCTTAAAAAATGGATTGAGGCGTCTATAGGTGTGTCGCACATTGAACCATTTATGATGCCGGTTTTACAAGGGTTAGGAAGTTTGGACTGTCAGCTCATACAGCAAGACGAAAGGTTTTTGCGTCTTCCAGAAAATCAACGAGCTACGATTCAGGAAGCCACTTTGCTTACCGAACGATTTACACTTTCCTACCTTTGGGTTTTGGGCGTTTACGAACTTGTTCGAACATTGGATCAAAAGTGTCATGCAAATAAAAATCTGCTTGATGAACCATTGCGCAAGAGAGTCAACACATTGAAACAACAAATAGAACGCCTGCGAATTCCGCTTGCCAAAATGGCACCAGCCAAACGAAATCCCAAAGATAGTTCTATTGCATATCCAGCAATTAGCCGTGACCACGGAATCGCATGGCAAATTGCGGCTAACGTTTTTATCTCACGCAGAGAAATTTCCGACGTAATGCTTCAGCTTGGTTGCGATATTCGAGAACTTGCGTTGAAGCAAGCATCGGCCCGCCGACATTGATTCCGTGTTTTAAGCAATAAACTCCGTTATTCACGTGTTTTTGCGCCCTCCATTTCATACCGGTGTGTTCTTATTTGAGAATCCCAACGGGATTCCATCCATCAGCCCAAGGTTGCGACGAAGGAGCTACCTTGGGTTTGCGTCCAAAACAAATTCTACCCTGAAAGGGTTGTATCCCTGCGCCGCACAATTGATAAAACCCCGTTGGGGTTTTAATTTGTTTGGTTCGTTTACCCAGAGGGTAGTCCGCTAGCGCGTCCAACCCTGGGCTGATTGACGAAATCCCTTTGGGATTTTTCTTCGCGGCTTTGCGTTAAATCACGTCGGCAATGGTGTCCCTACATTAATTCCGTGCTTCAGGCAATACGCGCCGTTGTCCACGTATTTTTGCGCCCACCATTTCAAACCGGAGCGTTCCTTTTTGGTCAATTGGCGCACGACCTTCGCCGGGGCGCCGAGTACTAGCGAGCCGGGCGGGATTTTCATTCCCTGCTTCACCAGCGCCTTCGCGCCGATGAGCGATTGTTTGCCGATGACCGCACCATCCAAAATCACCGCGCCCACGCCCACGAGCACTTCGTCCCCGACCTTGCAGGCATGGGCAATCGCGCCATGGCCGTCGGTGTAGCAGCCGACGTGAGTCGGCTCTGACATCGCTTTGGATAAGATGGAGCGGACTGACGTCCGCTGCTACGAGGTTCATGGGCCGGGTGAATGGCTTGTTTAACCAAATTAAGAGACATCGGTATTTTGCATTTCACTCGGCGCGCACAAGGGTTAAAATGCAGATGTCCTATGACCAAACCGGTTTCTCATCGTCCCGCACCGCCACGCCGGAGATTGCCGCGCTCTTTCAAGGATTTAACCCCGTCCAAACATTTCAATCCGCGCACGTTTTTCCGTGAACTCGTCTGGAAAGCGTTGCTCACGCCGCGGGTGGGCCAGTCGCGGCGGCCGGTTTTCCCGAAACTCATCCGTGGCCAGGTTGCGATTACCTGGATTGGCCACGCATCGTTTTTGATCCAGTTCACGAACCTGAATGTTTTGATTGATCCGAATTTTGCGAACTGGCTGTTTTTTTTGAAGCGCATCAAACGCTCCGGCCTGAAAATCCAGGACCTGCCGCGGATTGATCTGGTGCTGCTCACGCACGCGCATTTCGACCATTTTCACAAACCGACGTTGCGCCGGCTGCCGCAGCCGAAAATCGGCGTGATGCCGCGCGGCGTCGGCGATCTGGCGCAAGACCTCGGCTTCGCGCGCATCATCGAGCTGGATTGGTGGGAAAGCTTTTCCCAACGCGATTGGAAGGTGACCTTCACGCCAAGCCGGCATTGGGGCGCGAGAATGCTGCGCGACCAGCATCGCGGTTACGGCGGTTTCCTGCTCGAATATCAAGGCCGCAAAATTTACCACGCGGGCGACAGCGCCTATTTTGACGGCTTCAAGGAAATTGGCCGGCGGCTCGCGCCGGAAATCGCGTTGCTGCCGATTGGGGCATATCACCCGGAATCATTCCGCCGCGTCCACATGGGCCCCGACGAGGCGGTGAAGGCGTTCCGGGATTTGCACGCGCGCTGGCTGGTGCCGATGCACTACGGGACGTTCAAATTGTCGTTCGAGGACCTCAATGAACCGCCGCGGTGGCTGGTGGAGATTGCCATAAAGGAAAACTTCATGCAAAAAGTGCGAATGCTTGACGAAGGCGTGCCGGTGGTGTTTTGATCTGGAACCTTGCGCCGCCCAAATATGACCGACGAGAACGGTAATTTCAACTCATCGCCCCTCGACGCGGTCCGGCGTTACGTGCCACTCGCGGTTTGGGCCATCGTCATTCTGGTCGTGCTGGCCATTCCGCTGAAAATCATCGGCTACGGCTATTTGCCGGCCGACGATGCACTGCGCCACGCGGCCAAGGCGGTGAGCGGCAAACCGTGGCCGGACATTCTGGTGCTGGGTCCCGCTTTCAAGATCGATACCAACTTCGGCTGGCATTTGCTGTTGCGGCAAATTTATCTCCGGAACAAATGCGCCCCCCCCGATGAGGCACGCGACACCGAAAAGCTGGTCTTGTTTTCCGTCGTGGCGTTGTTCACGTTGGT
>Ga0116127_1001997_pt1 | contig 10813 bp, 8 predicted proteins | sample June2015DPH_16_1_FD_89731 | JGI IMG/M metagenome (GOLD analysis project Ga0116127, IMG submission 89731) | Peatland microbial communities from SPRUCE experiment site at the Marcell Experimental Forest, Minnesota, USA - June2015DPH_16_100 | ecosystem: Environmental > Terrestrial > Soil > Wetlands... | reverse complement strand
GGCCACATTCATCCGCGCGCACGATTTCATCGCGGCGGTGATGGATGTGATTGACCGCTGGTTTGTGGAGGGTTTTTGCATCGGTTTGGTTCGTGGCGGCACGGATTTCACGGGCCGTGCGTTGCGCCTCGTCCAAACCGGCAACCTCCAGACCTACGCTTTCCTGTTCGTGCTGGGTGTGGCGGTGGTGCTGTATCTGGTTTTGGTGAAATAAAATGTCCATACTGACTTACATTTTCGGCTGGCCGCTGCTGGCAGCACTGGTGCTGGTGCTCGTGCCGCGCAATTACCGCGTCATCATCCGCGCTGTCGCCCTCCTCGCCACGTTCGTCCCGATGGTGCTGGCGATAAAAATGTTCTGCCAGTTCGTGCCCAACATGATCGGCTATCAGTTTGAACAGCAGATTCCGTGGGTCGAATCGCTCGGCATCAGCTATCACGTCGGCGTGGACGGCTTGAACGTCGGGCTGATTTTAATGGGCGCCATCGTTGCGTTTGCGGCGGCGTGCTGCGCGTGGGAAATCAAGGAGCGCGAGAAGGAATTTTACATCCTGCTGCTGGTGATGAGCGGCGGCATCCTTGGCGCGTTCGCGTCGCTCGATTTGTTCTTCTTTTATTTCCTGCATGAACTTGCGCTGGTGCCGACGTTTATCATGATCGGCGTCTGGGGACGCGGCGAACGGAAGAATTACGCGACGTTCCAGATCACGCTTTACCTGAGCATCGGCGCCCTGATTGCACTCATCGGCCTTATCGCACTCTACGTGCAATCCGGCGCGAACACGTTCGACATTCCGAAACTCACCGAATACGTCCAGGCGCATCCGTTGGCTGCGCACTCGCAGAATTTCATCTTCCCGCTGCTGTTGTTCGGCTTCGGCATTCTGGTTTCGCTCTGGCCGTTTCATACCTGGGCGCCGCTGGGTTATGGTTCCGCGCCGTCGCCGACGGCAATGCTGCACGCGGGCGTGCTGAAAAAATTCGGGCTTTACGGTTTGATTCGCATCGCGCTGCCGCTGATGCCGCAGGCGGCGCAGCATTGGATGCAAATTCTAGCCTGGCTCTGTCTCGGCAACATTCTTTATGTCGGTTGGGTGGCGATGCGGCAGCGCAACCTGAACCGGCTCATCGGCAATTCGAGCGTGGCGCACATGGGCTTCGTTTTCCTCGGCATCGCGAGCTTGAACCTCATCGGCGTGACGGGCGCAGTGGTCATCATGATCGCGCACGGATTTCTCGCGTCGCTGACGTTTGGCTTGAGCGGCTACATTTATCGGCAGACCGGCACGCTGGAGATGGGCGAACTCGGCGGGCTGGCGCGCAAACTGCCGTTCATCGGCACGGCGCTGTTGATGGCGGCGCTGGCCGGCTGCGGTCTGCCGGGCTTCGCGAATTTCGTCGGTGAAGTCACGGTGTTCTTCGGTGCGTGGAAGGCGTTTCCGCTCGTAACCGGCCTCGCGCTTTGGGGCGCATTGATGATCGGCGCGCTCTACATGCTGCGCGCGATGCGAAACGTTTTGCACGGCCCGATGCCGGAAAAATGGTCGGGCATTCCCGACGCAGCGCACGTCTGGCGCAAGCTGCCTTACGCGCTGTTGCTGGCAAGCCTGCTGATATTCGGCTGTTTCCCGCGGTTGCTGACGGAAAAAATCATGCCCGACGCGGAAAAAATTGTGAATCTGGCCGCGCCAACAAAAGCTGCGTACAAAATGGTCGTGCAAGTTGACTTTTCCGAAATCCGAAATCCGAAATCCGAAATCCGAAATTGATGAACGCTTCCTTGATAAGCCTGGAAATTGGGGTGGTCGGCCTCGGCCTCGTGCTGCTGCTCGCGGATTTTTGGATGCCTGCCGAGCGCCGACGCTTCCTCGCCTACGGAGCCATCGCGGCACTGGGTGTGTTGCTGGTCACGAACCTGGGCGATTGCGCCACCGGCACTGCGTTCAACGGCATGTTTGTGGAGGACGGACTGGCGATTTTCTTCAAACGCTTCTTTCTCGTCGCCGCCATTCTCGTGCTGTTCATGTCAGCGGAATTCTCCGACCCAGGCTGCGCCGGAGGCTTCGCCGAGGCGGGCCGCATCGCGTCGGGCATTTCAGAGTATTATTCGCTCATCGTTTTTGCGCTGTCGGGAATGCTGTTCGCGGCATCCGCCAACAACTTCGCGATGCTGTTCGTCTCGATTGAGCTGATCACCGTCACATTTTACGTGCTCACGAGCTTTCAACGCGGCCGGCTCGTGTCGCTGGAGGCGGGTGTGAAATACCTGATTCTCGGCGCGTTGTCGTCGGCGTTCATGGTTTATGGCATCGCGCTGGTGTGGGGGACGACCGGCAAGCTCAACTTCAACGAACTGGCATCAGTCGCCGGCCAGTTTACCGGGAATAAAATCTTCCTGCTCGGCGTGGTGCTGGTGCTGGTCGGCCTCGGATTCAAAATTGCCGCCTTTCCATTCCAAATCTGGGCGCCGGACGTTTATCAAGGCGCGCCGACACCGACGACGGCATTTCTCGCCGTCGGCTCAAAAGCCGCCGGATTCGTTTTATTGCTGCGCGTTTTGTTCACGGCGATTCCAGGCGTAACGGCACATTGGGCAAATCCCCTGATCATCATCTCCGGCATTACGATTCTTTACGGCAACTTGTGCGCGGTTCCGCAGCAAAACCTGAAGCGGCTGCTCGGTTATTCGAGCATTGCGCACGCGGGTTATCTGCTGCTGGGCGTGGCGGCGTTGAGCGCGAGCGGACAGGCGGCGATTCTTTATTACCTGAGCGGTTATCTGTTCACGGTGCTGGGGGCGTTCACGGTGATTTGCCTCGTGCTGCGGCATCTGGACCGCGAAGATATTTCCGCGCTGGCCGGATTGAACCAGCGTTCGCCGCTGCTGGCCACGACGATGACGCTGGCGATGGTGTCGCTGGCGGGCATTCCGCCAATGGCCGGATTTTTCGGGAAGTTTTTATTGCTGAAAGCCGTCCTGGAACAAGGCGCGACGAATCCGGGTTACTATTGCCTCGCGTTCACGGCGCTGGCGGGCGTGGTGATCTCGCTTTACTACTATTTCGGCGTCATCCGCTCGATTTACTGGAGCAAGGACGCGCCGGCGGATTTGTCGCCGATTTTACTTTCCGGTCCGGCCAAGGTTACCATCGCGATTTGCATCGCCGGAATGTTCTGGATCGGGTTGTTTCCGAACCCGATGCTCAGCCTTGCCACGACAGCGGTGAAAGCGCTGGCTCGGTAATCTTCCGGCAACAAGCCTTCGGCTGAAAGAATTGATGTTTGCTAATGTTTTAAAATCATCATATCTTATTGCAAAAGTATGAGAATCACGGTTGATATTGAAGCTTCCGAATTGCGGCGGATTCAAAAAGTCACCGGTCAAAAGAAAATGTCTCCCGCCGTCAGCCAGGCGCTGTCTGAATTTCTGAAATTGCAGGAACGGCAAAAGTTCATTGAACGCGCGTTGTCCGGTCAGACGGATTTCGCGCTGACCAACGAGGAATTGGAAGCCGGCGACGTGTATGAAACTCGTTGACACCTCGGCCTGGGTGGAGTTTCTGCGGCGCAAAGGTGATGCCAACGTGAAACATGCGGTCGCCCGGCTGCTCCAGGCGGATCAGGCCGCCTACACGTGCCCGATCCGATTTGAGCTTCTGAGCGGCGTGAAAGCCGGCGAAGAAAATGATCTGGAACAGGCTTTTGCCTTGGCCCAGCACTTCCGGTTTGAGCCGGACGATTGGCGCGCGGCGGCGTTACTCGAACGCCAACTGCGCGGCAGGGGATTGATCCTCCCCCGGAATGATTTGTTTGTGGCCACGGTCGCGATGCGAACCAACCTGACTTTGGTTTGCCGCGACACGCATTTTGACACGGTCAGGAAAGTGGCGGGTGATTCGTTGAAAGTCGAACAATTGTAACTTCGGTGAATCTCGCCACGAAGGCGTTGAAAGTGTTCAGGAGGTAGTGGCAACTAAACGTATTGGGCTTTCCGTTGAGGATACATTGCTCTTACACCACGCGCATTTGCACGGCATCCACGATTTCCGTGCCGGCGGAAAGGGTGCTGGATTGGTTTGTTCCACGGTGCGCCATTGGGTTTTGTCCATCAGGTCACCAGCGCGGTGCACGGGGAAAAATAGCTCACTTTGAACTTGTTTCCGGGGTGTGGATTGGAGATTAGTGGCCCCACGGCAATGGGATTCGCTTCTTTAAGAAAAATCCAGCCCTCGGCTGGCCAATGGCTTGGAATCATCGGTATCAGCCTGCTTTTTGCCGCACTGCGATGGAATAGCTTCAATGCGCCTTTGACTCCCGATGAAGGCGAATACGCTTACGCGGCGCAATCGCTGGAGCGGGGCATCGCTCCTTACGATCACGCTTTTATTCAAAAGCCGCCGATGATCATTTACAGTTATGCGGTTGCCGACCTTCTCTGGCCCCACCTCTTTTGGGCCCCGCGTTTGCTGGCCGGTCTGTTTGTGGCGTTGGCGACGGTCTTGCTGGGATGGATTGCGCGCCGCGAATTTGGGGGTGGTTTTGCCTGGCCGACCCTGTGGCTGGTCACTCCGATGATTTTGCTGCCGGGCATTGATCAGTTTGAGGCCAATACGGAAATGTTTCTCCTGCTGCCGCTCCTGGCGACGATTGCCATCTACGTTTACAGCCGGCATCAGGGGCATAAACCACGATTCTGTTTTGCCGCGGCCTTTCTTGGCATCACGGTCCTGCTTTACAAATACACGGTGTTGCCACTGCTGCTTTTCCTTTGGGTGAACTGGCTGATTGAGGTATATCGTTTGAAAGGTGCGGCTTCCCTGTGGCAATGTTTGGCTTCATCATTTTTGGGAGCCCTGCTCGCGGCCATGACCATTCTTGGTTATTTTTTGGCCCACGATGGTGGCGCCACGCTGTGGGAATGCACTGTGCGTTTCAATCGCTATTACGTGGAGACCGGCACCTTCGGATCCGTCGGTCTGCGGTTTAACCTGAAATTGTTTTGGGCCAAATGGTGGATTTTATTCATCATCCCTTGTGCCGCGCTGGTAAAGCCAAAACCCCGCCTCGGCTTTTGGTTTGGAATGTTGATTGGTGCATGGCTTTGCAGTTGTGGCAGCTGGTATCGCCAGTATTACATACTCGCCATGCCGTTTTGGGCGTTGCTGACGGCCGTTGGCCTTTCATCGTTGGCTTCGCCAATCGCACAATATCTGGCGCGTCCGCAGAAGTGGATTGAAGGCGCACTCCTGTTTGTAATTGTACTCATCGTGTTAATGCCGGATCTGGCGTGGTTGACCTATACGCCGGAAGAATTTGTGGCGAAAAATTTGTTTGAGACCGGACCCTTTCTCGTGGCCCGACCAGCGGCCGCCCGCGTGGCCGAATTAAGTTCCCCGGATCAATATGTTTGCGTCATCGGTTCAGATCCGGAAATTCTTTCTTACGCACGCCGCATAAGTCCCACCCGATTCATAACCGCCTACCAGCTTGTGTTCCAAACCCCGGTAAAACGGCTTTACCAGCAGCAGGCCATTCGCGACCTGCAACAACATCCGCCATCATTGGTTTTGACGACCCGATGGCTGTCGGTGGAATCGCCCCCGTCGGAATTCATGGTTTTTGTCAAAAATCTCCTGGCGCACGATTACCAGCGCCTGGGCGGTTACGTCATCAAAGACCGGAAAATATATTGGTCCGAACCGTTGACGGACCAGGAAGCCGCACATTCCATTCTCACGCTTTTCAAACGCAAAGATTCTTTGGACGCCAATGCAACTTTGGAAAAATAACCTTTTACGCCGCCCCTTCACACCACCCGCATCTGCACGGCGTCCACGATTTGTTCGCCGACGAGGATGGAGCCGATGATGACCCCCGTGGCGCCGGATTTCAGCCGGCCCTGTTTCACGAGGCTTTTCAGCGCCGCTTCGATGGTGTTTTCCGGGTTGATGAGGTCGAAGGGGACGACAACCGGAGTTACGCCCCAACTCAGGGTCAGGCCGCCGGCCACTTCATTGCCGGGGCACAACGCGTAAATTTTTGAGTGGCGCGGGCGGAGCCAGCCGACATAACGCGCCATGTTGCCGCTGCGCGTGATGACCAGGATGGCCTCGGCCCGCAGTTCGTTGGCCATGACCACGGCGCTTTTGACCAGTTTCTGGCGCGGAGTGGTCAGGTCGGAGTGCTCGAAAAAGTTCGCACCGCCGCTGCGTTCGATGCGCGTGGCGATGCGGTCGAAAACCTCGATGCATTTGAGCGGATATTTGCCGACGGTGGTTTCGCCGCTGAGCATGATGGCGTCGGCCTGCTCGAACACGGCGTTGGCGACATCCGTGACCTCGGCGCGCGTGGGCATGGGCGATTCAATCATGCTTTCGAGCATGTGCGTGGCGACGATGACGGGTTTGCCGACACGCAGGCACGTTTTGACGATGCGGCGCTGGACGATGGGCAGTTCCTCATATGGGATTTCGATGCCGAGGTCGCCGCGCGCGACCATGATGCCGTCGGCTTCCTGCACGATGGATTCCAGGTTGGTGACGGCCTGCTGGTCTTCGATTTTGGCGATGACGAGCGGATGGAACCTGCCCGGCTCGAAAAGTTCCCTCAACTGAAGCAAATCGCGGGCTTCGCGGACGAACGAAAGGGCGATCAAGTCCACGCCCACTTCGAGTCCGAGCCTGACGTCCTTGATGTCCTTGGCGGTGAGCGCGGGCAGGCTGACTTTGACGCCGGGCAGATTGATGTGGCGGCGGCTGCCCAGTTTGCCTGCCGTGAGAACTTCGCACTCAACCTTGTTGCCGTCCTTGGCGAGCACCTTCATTTCGATGGCGCCGTTGTCAATGAGCACCACGTCGCCGACGTTGATGTCGTTGACGAAATTGGCGTAGTTCACGTCCACGGAGCGTTCCTCCTCGCTGCGTTCGCCGCGGACGGTGAGGGTGAATTTCTGGCCGGGCTGCAAATCGAGCGGCACGCCGATGTCCCCGGTGCGGATGGCCGGCCCCTGGGTGTCCATCATGATGCCGATATGAATCCGGCGCGCGGCAGCAGCGGCGCGAATGTCTTTGACGATGCGGCGGACCCAATCATGCGGCGCGTGGGACATGTTGAGGCGGAAAACGTTCACGCCGGCGTCCATGAGCTTGCCGAGCATTTCCGCGGACTCGGTGGCCGGGCCGAGGGTGGCGATGATTTTCGTTTTGCGCCGCGTGTTCGATTCCATGGGTTGAAGAATAATTGCGAATGGGGGGAGTAAAAAGGATTTATTCAGACGGGAGAAAGAATTGAAATGGACTTGCCATCATCCGTCCGGGCCGCCATATTCATTCTAAATTAACAACTGATTTTATGGCTGACGTGGCAAACAAATATCCTGAGAACGTTGCGGGCAAATTCTACGTGGACAACCAGTGCATTGACTGTGACCTGTGTCGCGAGACGGCGCCGGATAATTTCAAACGCAACGACGACGGCGGATACTCGTTCGTCTACAAACAACCGGCATCGCCGGAGGAGGAAGGGCGTTGCAAGGAAGCCAAGGAGGGCTGTCCGGTCGAGGCCATCGGCGACAACGGCGCCTAGTCTGGCGCCACCGCGGTGGAAATGCCGGAGTCCGCCGGCAATGAAACGCGGACGACCCCGGGCTGGCCGGCCTGGGGCGGGACAATTTCCAGCTTGCCGTGGTGCGTCTCGATGATTTTCCGGCTGACGGTCAATCCCAAACCCAAACCAACGTTGCGCGTGGTGAAAAACGGCGCGGGCGCCTTTCGCGCGGCTTCAGCGGTAAAGCCGGACCCGTTGTCCTGAACTTCAATCTGAACGTCCGGCGCGCCGCCGCGATGGGCATCGGTGTGCAACGTGACGCCGATTTTCGGCTCCTTGGGATTCGCCTGAAGCGCATTGAGCATGATTTCAGCCAGCGCGTGTTTGAGCGCGGCGCGGTCGCCGGTAATGACAACGGGTTTGCTCCCATCTTCAAGTTGCAATTTGCCGGCATCGGCGGACTGATGTTTGCGCGCTTCCTGGTAGGCTTCCTCAATCAATTTTCCGACGGGGAAAGTCTCCTGTTCGATGTGCCCTTCGCGCGCGAGAAAACGCATTTGATTGATCAACCGCGTGACGCGCTTGACGCCGTCGGCGAGGGCCTGGTCGAGGGATTCGCGGAATTCCCGGTCCTTGTATTTCTCCGCGAGCAACTGCTGGTGCGTGGCCAGCGGCACGAGCGCGTTGCCGATTTCGTGCGCGAGCCGGTCGGCCATGGCTTTGATGAGGCGCAGATTGGCGGCCTCGACTTCCAGACGCCGCAACTGTTCGGTCTGGGTGAGATCGTCGGCGGTCAGCAACGCGGAAACGGGCACGGTGGAATTCCCATGCTGAAACGGCACGACACTGACGCTGTAAACCGTGCCCGGCGAATTTTCCGGTTCGTAGCGATAGGGCCCCATCGCCGCGCCGGTTTTCAGGACCTGGTAGATTTTCGCGCCGAGCACCTGCGGCAGATCGCTGAATTCGAGTTCGCCGGTGCGTTTGTTTTTCTGGCCGAAGTGGCGGCGCGCGGCCTTGTTCGCGTGGAGCACTTTCAGGTCGCGTCCGACGACGATGCACGCGCTGCTGAGTTCGCGCAGCACGTCGGTCATCATCTCATGGTTGCCGGCCAGCCGGTCATGCAGCTCGATATTGCAGAGGGCGAGGCCGACCTGTTCCAGCAGATGGAAAATGAGTTCCAGTTCGACGTTGACCAGCGGTTCGCCGGTGATGCGCACGTCGAAAACGGCCACGCCGGCAATCGCGTCACGGGCGGGAATGGGCACGGCGACCTGCGCGCCGAGCAATTCAAATTCCTTTTGCGTTTCGACGTCGGCGCGCGCCTCGTCGCTGTCGCGGCGGAGAATCCGGCCGAGCCGGGAAAGCTGGCCGCCGATGCCGGAATCGAGCGAGAGTCCCAGATGTTCGAGCAACCCCGGCGAAAGGCCGATGGCGGCGACGGCCCGCAAACGGCGGCGGTCCTCCGGCAAGGATGTTTCCGTAAGCGGCGAGGGACGGTTCAGGAAAATGGCGGCGCGGTTGACGCTGAGAATTTCGCGGAGGAACAGCAGGAATTGTTTCAACATCGCCTCGGCGTCCAGTGAATGGGTGAGAATGGACGAGAAATCGCTCAGCACATCGAGCGTTTGTGACGCGCTGATGACGCGGCTGGGCGACGGTTCGGGCGTTCGGAAATACGGGCCTCGCGATGGCATCGGCGCGGGCGGCGGCGACGTTTGCGCGGGTTGCCGGGTTGCCGGCGCATTCCATAAACGTTCCAACAACGAATTCAAAAGCCGGCTGCGAACGGGTTTGGCCAGCACGTGGGTGACGCCGCGCAAAAAAGCCTCCTCCTCCCAATCGGATTGGGTGTTGGCCGTGAAAGCGATGAGGGGGGTTTTGGCGTCGCGGCGGCGGAGGCGTTCGATGACCCAGACACCTTCGACCCCCATCAAATCCACGTCGAGAATGCAGGCGTCGGCCAGTCCATGCACGAGCAGCGGCTCGGCCTCATCCACACTGAGGCGATGAACGACCCGGCATTGTTCCGGATTCAGACTCGCGCGAATTGTTTCGGCGAAATCCGGATGAGGAGACAATACCAAAATGGTTTTCATCGCACTTCCAAGAAAAGTTGCCCGTACTCGGTTGCCACTTCTGACTGTGTATAATCCACAATTCAAGCCCAAAGGTCAATGGAATCTTGACGCAAGGATGTGGATTTTATGGCGGAAAACCTGAAAATCACCCGCTGGCGAGCAGTTTTTCCCAAAGATTTTCGTTCAGCAGCGCTTTTTTGAGGAATTCCGTGTCGTCCGGCGATGAAACGACCGGTTCGGGCCTGAGCGGCAGGCGGAGGGTGAACGTCGTGCCGTAACCGTGCTGGCTTTTGGCTTCGATTTTGCCGCCGTGATGGTGGACGATGAAAAAGCAGGCAATCAGATTGATGCCGTATTCGGACGGCACGCTGCCACGCACGACGAACGGATCGAAGATGACGCGCAAGGCTTCCTCCGGCAGGCCCGGCCCGTTGTCGCTGATTTGAACGACGATTTCCGGTTTGGCCCCGGCATTCTGCAATTCCGCCGAAAGGGTGACGCGGCTGCCGGCGGGCAGCATGTCCAGTTCGTCCTTCAGCAATAATTCAAACAGCCGGCAAAATTTCGGCTGGTCCACATGCAGCGCGGGCAGCGAATCGGGAATCTTGTTTTCAATTTCGATCCGCCGGGCGGCGAATTGGTCCTGAAGCGGGGCCAGCGCCGCACTGACGGTCTGGTGCAGCAACACTTCGTCGGCGAATTGCGACGAGGCCTTGTTTTCCGACGCGGTCCAAAGGTCCTTGAGCAGGCCGTTGATTTTTTCGATCTGCAACTGGACGTTCTGGTGATAGTCCTTCCAAAATTCAGGGTTGCGCAGGCTGTTCAAATCCGTTTTTTCCTCGGCCATTTTCCCGGGCGCAAGGTCGAGAAAGGTTTTTACCGCGACAAGGGAGTTGCGGATATGATGGCTCAACCCGGCGGCCAGCAGGCCGAGGCTCACGATGCGGTCAGCGATCATCATGTTGCGCAACACGGACATTTTTTCGCGGAGCAACTGGTCGCGTTCGGCCTGCACCATGAAAAATTCCAGGCCCTGCCGGAGCGTGAGTTCGAATTGTGGCGGATCCCACGGTTTGGTGATGTATTTGTAAATCGCGCCGCTGTTGACGGCGTCAATGGCGGCGTCCATGTCCGTGTAAGCCGTGACCAGCAGGCGCAAAACCTGCGGGCGCAATTGCCGCGCCCGG
>Ga0116127_1001987_pt1 | contig 10858 bp, 9 predicted proteins | sample June2015DPH_16_1_FD_89731 | JGI IMG/M metagenome (GOLD analysis project Ga0116127, IMG submission 89731) | Peatland microbial communities from SPRUCE experiment site at the Marcell Experimental Forest, Minnesota, USA - June2015DPH_16_100 | ecosystem: Environmental > Terrestrial > Soil > Wetlands... | reverse complement strand
GGCGGCACTGTGATAACCGGCTGCGTCGGAACCGAAACCCCTCTGCAGTAAGTTTGGATTTGGCAAAGTACCTGGGGGAGGGTACAAGCCGGAAAGAAGCAGAGGAGAAATCCTCTGCTTTTTCTTATTTATGGGACCGTTTTCTTCCCATCGTCACGACTGGCCTTTATGTGCTCCCAATCCCAAATATGACTGGAGGGGGATGCAACGCACTGATCGCCTGCTGGTGAAGAACGGGCAACACCCTCTCGCCTTGGCGCGGACTCGATTGCCGGGAACTGTCAATTGACGAAAACAGGCGTGGCTGTTGAAAAGGAACCAAAGCAGTAATTTCAGTGAATTTCAGCGCCCACGGCGAATGAACATTCAATAACTTGCGAACGAATTTCGTTGGTGAAATTCCCTGAAAAGAGCGTTCCAACAGCCACACCAGATTTCGCTCATAACCCGTGTCGTGAGTGAGCCTAACCAGAGGTTCCCAGAGTGTGTTTCATAAATGCCTTTCCGCTTAGAAGGCGCGTCCCTCCGGGGCTAAAGCCCGCATTTTTCAAGGGCCTGAGCGGCACGGCTGGAGAAGCTGCGGAAAGATGCAATCTGCCGAAGAAGAACGACCACGCGGGCTAAAGCCCGCACTGATTTCACGCGGGTTACGCGGCCCTGAAGGGCCGCTCTTCCACGGTGATCCACACGTTCTTCACGGTGAACCACACATTTTTCACGGTGATCCACACCTTCGTTAGTTATTCCGCAAGCTGTAAAGCCGTGCCCCACCCAAAACCGGTTTATGAAACACTCTCTAGGCATTCAGCAGTAGGTGCGCCTTAAAATACACGTGCACAGGTGTAGCATGAACATTTCGATTCGGATTGCAGTCGCTCTGCTGCTTACATCATCCTCCATGTCTGCCCGAGACCGTTCCAACGCGCGTTCGATGGTCGTCACGCGCTATGGCATTGTGGCGACCAGCCATGTGCAAGCTTCGGTCGCGGGTGCCGAGATCCTGGCGCGGGGAGGTTCTGCCATAGATGCCGCGATTGCCGCGAATGCCGTACTCGGAGTGACTGAACCCATGATGAACGGCATGGGCGGCGATCTGTTTGCAATTTACTGGGACGCAAGAACCGGCAAGCTATACGGTCTTAACGCCAGCGGATGGGCGCCGCGGGGACTGACCATCGAGCACCTGAAGGCGAAAGGCGCGACCTCGATGCCGGCGGCAGGCATTGACTCCGTCACGGTCCCCGGTGCGGTGGCGGGCTGGCACGCACTCCACGAACGCTTTGGACGGCTGACGTGGAAGGATCTTTTTCAATCCGCGATTTTTTATGCCGAGGATGGCTATCCGGTTCCTGAAATCATTGCGTCTTATTGGAACGACTCGGTCGAATGGATCTCGAAGGATCCGGAAGGCCGGCGGGTCTATCTGCCCAAGGGCAAGCCTCCGGCAGTGGGACAAGTGTTCGAGAATCACGATCTAGCGAAAGCCTTACGCCTCGTAGCGGAGAATGGAGCGGCTGCGTTTTACCAGGGTGAGATTGCGCGTGCGATTTTGAGCACGTCCCATAGCCAGGGCGGAACGATGACAGCGGACGATCTGGCCGAGTTTTCGCCAGAATGGGTCGAGCCGATTTCAACCACGTATCGCAACTGGACCGTCTACGAGCTTCCTCCCAATGGACAAGGAATGGCGGCGCTGGAGATGCTGAACATTATGGAGACTTCTCCGGCGTCGCCCGATGGGCCGCTCAGCGTCGCGGAACTACATAAGAAGATCGAAGCCATGAAGCTGGCTTACGCCGACCTGGGGCGGTACAACGCCGATCCACGCTTTGCGAAGATCCCGGCGCAGGGGATGCTGTCGAAGGAATACGCCCGGCAGCGCGCCCAACTGATCGATCCCGGCAAGGCCAATTGCGAGGTCGCGGCCGGCACGCCGCCCACGAGTGACACGACTTACCTTTCGGTCGTGGATCGCGAGGGTAACATTGTCTCGTTGATTCAAAGCAATTATGAAGCGTTCGGGTCGGGCATTGTGGTGCGCGGCATGGGATTCGTGCTGCAAGATCGCGGCGCGCTGTTTTCGCTCGATCCTCGGTCTCCGAACGCCCTCGCCCCGCGCAAGCGGCCGTTCCACACCATCATCCCGGCTTTCATGGAGCATGGCGAGCAACACGTTGGCTTCGGGATCATGGGAGGAGCGAACCAGCCGCTGGCCCACGCGCAGTTCGTTTCCAACGTCGTCGACTACGGCATGAATATCCAGGAGGCCATGGAGAACGCCCGTTTCACGGTCAGTCCCGAGCGTGGGTGCAACATCGTGATCGAGTCGCGAGTGACGCCCGAAGTGCGGCAAAAACTTTCCGCGATGGGGCATCAACTCGACGTGCGGCACGAATACTCCACCGCCATGGGCCGCGGGCAGGCAGTTATGCACGACTCGAAGGCCAAGGTAAACTACGGAGCCTCTGACGCGCGCGCCGATGGCTCCGCCGTACCCGAGCCCCCACCGATGCAGTGATGGAATGATGCCATCGGGCGGCATCCGAAGCAGCGGCTCAGTCGATGTTTGAACCCGGCCGACGCCGTGCCACTGACGGCCATTGCAGTTCGCGTCTAGCTCTTGATTTCGCCGGCGGCGGAAAGAGAATCAATGGCGGAGGTCACGGCCCCCGACCCAAAAATGCGCGATGCTATCCGCGGCATAGGCATTTGTGCGCCCGGCCCCTTGCAATGCCGCTAGGAGCTCGTCGTGAAACTCCAATTTCCGGCCTCAGCGCCTGAAGGCGCCCTCACCACGCAGCACTTACGGCATGCCTGAAGGCATGCCCTGATACGAACCGTACTTGCACCACGGGCTGCTAGCGGAATTGGCCACTATCTCGAATTTTTTTCGCCGCTTCTTCCAGGAAGTCGTCAACATGCTGGCCGGGCTGGGGCTGCAGCCCGGTTTTCGCCTTGATTCTCTCCATGATTTGAAGCGCAGTGTTTATGCGCACGACCGGGTCAAGGTCCCATCTCCGGTGCAGGTAGGTTTCAATCAGGACGAGTTCCTCCCGCGTGGCCTGAGCGAGGCCCGGAGCGGCCGCAACTCCTTGGCCCGAGATATGATTCGAGGTATTCCACGATGGCCGCACCTCCTCGGTGGGTTTCTCGTGCACGACCACGGTACCGGCAACGAAATCACCCAGCCTTCGGCTCTGCTGGTTGCACATCATGCAGACCAGGCCCACACCATAGATTCCCGGCAGCCCGTCGACTGCGCGCATCAGGTTCCGTGCGATGGCCTCGAAGGCATTGATGGGCCTGCCGGATTCTTTGATGACGCGTATGCCGGCATAGCGTTTTCCGGGAGTTTGCCCCGACCAGATAATCTCGAAGAAGGCGAAATAACCCCAGTAGACGGCGAACAAGATGAAGATAGCTAAAGCCGGCCCCAACAATCGCGGCAGAAACGTCAGAGTGGAGGATCCCACGGGCAGTGTGAATATGAATATGAACGCAGTTATGAGATAAAAGACACCTTGGATTAGAGTATCAATTGCCAGGGCGAGGAAGCGGCTTCCGATTCCAGCCAGGGGCAACTCCAGGGCAATTTGCTCGGGAGTGTCAATTCTAAGTTCGTCAATCGAGTTCACGATGATTTCCACTCACTGGCTGGAGAAACGCAAGCCGTACTGGACCAAGCTCGAAGCGCTGCTGAACCAAAGCGCGAAAGACGGCCTGAAATCGCTCACCCGCTCCGAATTGCAGGAACTCAGTCTCCTTTACCGGCAGACGGCGGCGGACCTTGCCGCCATTCGCGAAGATCGTGGTTCCGTGCACTTTGCCCGCTACGTCAACCAGTTGCTCGTGCGCGCCCACAATACCATCTATTCGGGCCGCAGGGCGAGTCCTAAGACGATATTTTCGTTTTTCTGGGACACTTACCCCTCGACCTTCCGGCGGAATCTGAAGCATTGCCTGTTGTCGGTCCTCATCTTTCTGGTCGCGGGGGCCGTTGGCGCCGTCCTGACTTACCAGAATCCCGATTTCAAAGTGAAGATCCTGGGGCCGGAGATGGTGGAGACGATTGACCGGCATGAGATGTGGACGCACTCGATCGTGGGCATCAAGCCGCTGGCCTCCAGCGCCATCATGACCAACAATATGAGTGTGAGCTTCACCACTTTTGCGTTTGGAATCACGGCTGGCGTGGGCACCATCTACATGATGGCATTCAACGGTCTAAAGATTGGAGTTATCGGCATGGCTTGCCATCTGTCGGGGATGAGTCTGCAGTTCTGGAGCTTTGTAGCGCCGCACGGAGTTCTTGAGCTGCCTGCCATCTTTATTGCGGGTGGGGCGGGACTGCGGATCGCTCAGGGTCTCTTATTCCCAGGGATCTTGCCGCGGCGAGAGTCACTGGCCCGAGCCGGGCTGGAAGCCGTGCAATTGGTTCTGGGCACGATTCCCATCCTCATAATTGCGGGCTTGATCGAAGCCTTCGTCTCGCCGACGGGGCTGCCCATTCCGTTGAAGTTCTCCATGGCGGGGGCGTTGTTCGTGCTTCTGGCGGCTTACTTGTTCGGACTCTCACGCGAGCCCAAGCCAGCTCAGAGTTGATTTCGTTCCTTGATCTGCAGATACGAGTTCACGAGCGCAGGAGAAATCGCTCCGGAATTCACCTCCAGCGCGAGAGCTCCCCGTTCGCGCAAACGAGCCAACAGCAATTCCCGGCGGTGAACCATCTCCTGCGCGGCGGCCACCTGGTACATTTCTGTCTCGCTTTGTGGCTTCTTTGCCGCCAGTTCGCCTAAATCCGGTTGTCCGATCACCACGAACAGAACCAGATGTTTCGGCATCATCATCGACGCCGCTTCGATGACCTCGGGAGTCATCGCGGTCTCGGCTAGATCCGTGAGCCATACGATAAGACTGCGCCGTTTCTGGTCCGTCAGAAGACGCCCGGCCATGTGCAGGTGGTCCGCCTCGGAGCTTTCTTCGTGCACCAGCGCAAGTTGCTCGATGAGTTGCCGCAAATGGGCGCTGCCTTTAGCGGCCGGAAGCTGCTGACGAATTGCCCGGCCGTAAACCACGAGTCCCACGCGGTCTCCTGAGTACAACGCCACCTGGGCCAGACTCAGCGCGGAGTTGACCGCATGATCCAGCTTGCTGAAGCCTCCCACGCGCGCCCGCATCAAGCGTCCAGTGTCGATGACAATCCACACCGTCTGGCTGCGTTCAACCTGATAAACACGGGTGACCAACTTTCCGCGCCGCGCGGCCGCGGTCCAGCAGATGTCGCGATACTCGTCCCCTTGCTGGTATTCGCGCAGGCTGTCAAACTCGCGGCCGATGCCGCGTATGCGGGAGTGGCGTTTTTCCATGGCAATCTGCCGGCTGCGCAGCAGGTAAATGGAGTGCCGCTTCGCCTCTTCCAGATTGGGATAAATCCGCACGGTCTGTCCCACGGAAGCGCGCACCCATCTCTCTGCGATGCGCAGGACGCTTTGATAACGCACATAGCAATCGCCCAGGTTCGCGTCTCCGCGTTGCACCGGGCAGATTCGATACGCTGCCGTCGCTTCGCTTCGGGCTCCAGTTCTGACGGTTAGGGTTGGAGGCTCAGTTCTCAATTGCGCGGGAACGGTGTCAACCATGGTGGCGCGCACAGTCTTGCTGGAGGAATTGATCAGGGTGAGATCAATGTTCGATGGAATCGACAGCGCCGCGGCCGAGCGCCACGTTCGTCTTACCGTGAGTTGCGACGGCTTTGGCAATTGCGCCAGGTCGGCCAGCCAAGCTAGAACCACCAAACCGTCCCACGCAAGCAGGGCAGAGACAAATCGCAGATCGACGAATGCCGGAACGAGCCATATCAGTCCCAGCAAAAGCAGCGTAAAGAAGCGGTCGCCGAACGCTGCGCCAAGGCGCTTGTAGGAATGGGCTGTGGCCTCTACTTCGCCGGGAACCAATTTGCCCGGCTCGCTCACTTCGGGACCTCGACCGCGCGCAACACGTCTTCCAACACCTGGTCGGGCGTAATGCCCTCCAGATCGGCCTCCGGCTTCATGACGATCCGATGACGGAGCACCGGGCGCGCAGAGGCCTTCACGTCGTCTGGAATCACGTAATCGCGTCCGTCGATTGCCGCCACTGCCTTCGAGACCGCCATGAGGCTGACGGCGGCGCGCGGACTGGCCCCGAGCGACAAAGAAGGCCACTCGCGGGTACGGCGCGCGATCTGCACGATGTAGCTGAACAACGCCTCCTCGACCGTGACGGATTTGAGTTCCTGCTGCGCCTGCTCCAGCAATCCCGCATCGATCGGCTTCAAGTCCATCTTGTCCAGTTCGCGGGATTCAAATCCGTTCTGCACATTGACGAGTAATCTGACTTCATCCTGCAATCCGGGGTATGGAACCTGAAGTTTTAACAGGAACCGGTCGATCTGAGCTTCTGGAAGCGGGTATGTTCCTTCGAATTCAACGGGATTTTGCGTGGCGAATACGGTAAAGACCGGAGAAAGCCGATAACCCCTTCCATCGATCGTCACCTGGTGCTCCTCCATGCATTCCAGCAGCGCCGCCTGCGTGCGCGGAGGCATGCGATTTACCTCGTCGACCAGAAGCAAGTCCGTGAAGACCGGCCCCTGGTGAAGCTGGAATGAGCTGGTGGCCATGTTCAGAATATTTGTGCCGACGATGTCTGCCGGCATCAGATCGGACGTGCCCTGAACGCGCTGAAAATTCAGCCTCATTAACCGCGACAGGGTCTTCACGATCAAAGTCTTCGCAATGCCGGGAACGCCTTCCAGTAGAACATGCCCCCGGCAAAGTAACGCGATAACACACTGGTCCCTGATTTCGTCCTGGCCGACCACCACTTTGCCCATCTCGTCGCGGATGTGCTGCACTAGCTCTGGAACTGCCTTCATCAACGCTTCTCCTTCCGAATGCCTTGAAACAGGTTCAATTGAGCTGCGTAGCCGTCGAGCTCTTGCAGCAAGTGCAACGCCACGGGAGCCTCCAGAAAAGGATCGGCACTGGCAGCCTCACAGTGTTTCATGGTCGCGATGAACCCATCGCCGGTAAATCGGTCGCCGGTGAATCCCCAGCGATTGCGGACTACAGAAGCCAGCTCCTCCGCAGGAGTGTTGGCCGCGATGCCGAGTCGTCGCGTCAGCCAGTAGCGGAACCGCCGGTAGCAGATGTCGACCACAATGGAAGCAGTACCCGCGCTCTGGTAGAGCCCACCTAGCGTCTGAACAAATTCGATCGGCGACAAGCGGACCTCGGTCTTTGGCACACAGGTCGGTCCACTGCGGCGGGAGAACGTCGCGACGACTGCCGCTGCCAGAAGAAGTAATTGCGCAAAGAGCCACTTCACCGGTGAGTGGGCAATGGAGGCAGCCAGCGTTTGGCGATAGCCGTGGATGTATTCATCCCAGAGAATCTCGTTCTTTCGATCGTTATTTTGACCACCAAGACAGGCCAGGAGGAATTCCAGATTGCCTTGCTCTTTCAGACCCGCATTCGTGAGAGGGGTAGCCGAAGCCCACCACAGCACTTCACCGCGCCCGAAAGGATATTTCACAACCAGCGTGTGCTCGCCATCGCCGTACAGTGGGTACGCCGCTGAGAAAGACTGCCAATAGGCCCGCGGAGCCAGCACAATCCGAGGGGCGGCACGGGTGATTTTCGAGGGCGCAAGAGAGGACGCCGTTTCCCACGTCATTCCGGTGAGAATGTCGGGAACCGACTCATTCTCCGGAAGAAACGTCCCGGCAAACATACCCGTGGCGATGACGTGGCCTCCTTCGGAAATAAAAGCCTTCAGCCGTTCTCGCTCTTCGCGCGTGGGCCCTTCATCCGGTTCCGCCAAGATGAGGGTCTTTGCTGTCGCCTGTGGGAGTTCGCTCAGAGGCCGTTCCCAGCGCTCAACTTTGTATCCTATTTCCGAGAGAAGCAGGTATGCGGCTTTGGCTCCGCCGGAAGCGCTCGAGTAACTGCTGGGGTATTCCGCCTGCCCTTGCTCGCCGGAGCTGAACACCAGCGCGCCGGCGACGAGCAGGACGAAGACGAATCCTGCACCGAGCAGAAGCTTACGGTCTTTCTGGTTCAGCTTGAGTGACATCCCAGCCTTTCCAGCGCCTGCATCGTCTGCGCAAAAGCTCCCGCGTCCGCCTCTCGCTTGGCGTACCAGGTGAGCTCGAAGACCCGTGTAAGCGCGGCCAGAGTCTCGCGGTGATCATTGGAGTTGGAGTTGGATAGCAGGCGAAGGTACTCGCGTGGAGTGCGCGCGCGATCGGGCCGCCAGGTACCCTGGTACTCCAAAAATGAAATGCCTGCCCAGTAGGCGAGATGAATCGCTTCCCGCCAATTATTTTGTGCGGCGGCCGCGCGCGCCTCCGCCAGCCAAAGCGCCCAACTCTTCGCGGAAACTGCAAGATCGGTGGGCACAACGTTTTCCCGTTCGCTAGCCGACGTAATTTGCCGGTATACCAAAAATGCGAGCGTCAACACTGCGAGGCCGATCAGCCCGTACACAAAGAACCTGCTGATCGTGGGAATAGCGGACGAGCGGAAAAGAAACTCCAGCATCCTTAGGATGATGGCAAGCAGGCTCTGTTCGAGCCGGTCGAGGAACGCCGGTCCGTGCACGTTGCGGAACTCCGGTCGCGCCAGGAGGGCGGCGAGGCGCTCTCGGCTGCTCGAAACGTCCGGGGGAGAAGTCTCGAAGCCCTCGAGATCGTCGCGCAGATTCTGAATCCGCGACTGGATAGCGCTCGCTGTTGTTAGGTTCTTCTCCTGCTCGAACCTGCGGATGTCCCGGCGCAGACCTTCCGGAGAAATTTCGAAATCCTGCTGTTCGGTGCGGACTCGCCAGCTTTGCGGCAAATCTTTCAGAATCGGGGGAAGGGCGCGGCCGGAACTGTCGAGTTGTTGTGTAGCGGCCAACAACTGGTCCAGTTCCGCATGATATTCGGCGGCGGTGAGCTCGTTACCCGCTCCCGAATCCGCCCGGCAGACAAAGCTGGCGATCGTGAGTCTAACGATCAGCAGCCCGGCAATCAGGATCCCGGCGAGAATGTAAGTGCGCCTAGCCGTCATGCGCCTGCTTACGCTGAGGCACCCTGAAGGGCGGGAGCATCCAGCGTCTCCATCATCAGTTGCAGGTCAAATGCTTCTTTGCGCACCCGCTCGTCGTAGTAAACCAGCGAGAAAGCAATGGTCGCCAGAGGACCGACCAGGCATGTTGAAATAAACGCCGCGACCAGCGATGCGACCCGCCATGCAACCGCAACGTGCTGCAACGCGCCCACGCCTCTTGCACTAACTCCCGCCGCCATTTCGATAGGCCACTGCAGAAGCATGCTGACCCCGATGCTGAGTACCGTGAACAGGAACCAGATGACGAAGATGCGGCCGCGATTCCCCTTGCTAAGTTCGGAGCTCCGGGACATTGAGTCTCCAACACCCTTGTTTTCCAGAACCTTTGCGGGGACGGCCAACGACTACCGTATCATCAGCAAGATTCCGGGCACGATCAAGGCAATGAAGCCCAGGCCCACGAGGAATCCAATGGAAAGCGAGAGTCCGATTACGCCGGCAATCTGGTTCTTCACTTTCGAAAATGAATCCATCACGCCGGCCGGTCGATCGAGGTAAACGTTCGAAACCGCGACCACGGTGGCGGCTTGCGAGGCGGCAGCAACGACCAGGCTCAAGAGACCCACTACTATGCTAAAAACTGCCGTCGTGAGGACGTTACGCAGCTGGGCTCCCGGAGTTTGAAACGCAAGCGCCAGGCACTGTAAGGCGAGGACACAAAGATAGGGAAGAGCGAAGATCCCCAAAAACAACGCGAAGTGGCTGCGATAAAGGGAGAACGTGCGGTCAAGTAATTCTCCGGTACTGAGCGGCCTGAGCGCGGTCGCCATGATTAGCCTCCTATGACTTTAAAACTTGTCCGGCATGGTAGCACAATAGCTTGTTTCAGTCTTATCCAAAGATGTGCCGTGCCGTTAGCGCATGATATGTCCGGTTGATTGAGCACGTGATACTTACACGAGGGAAAGCGCACAAGGTGCGGACGGCGATGTTGCCGTAGTAATTGTTGAAGCGGTTCTCCCTGGTAGGTAGAGACTAAGGCCCCGGGTTCCCCCGGGGGACAGTTATATGTTGGTTCTCTGCTCGGCATGGCGGATGAGAAACCAGCAGGGAGGATCGCCGGCGTGTGGGAAAAGACTGTGCACGCACGTCTTCTGCACCGGCGGATCGAAAATAATTTCGGCCTTCCCGTCTTTGTGCGCCACCGCGTAGTAGTGTTCGACGGTTACGCTGCCAAAGGGCTGGCGCTTCGCGGCCAGACGATATCGAAACACGGAATAGTCCGCGCCATACGCGATTCCCAGCAGGCCCATGCCAGCCAAGAACGATCTCAGGGCGATTCGCCGGAGCCATGGGCCGGTCTTGTTGCCGCCGGTTTTGCTGTCTTCGACTGCGGTCACGGCCCGATTATATCCGTCCGCGAACTGGCCCGGGGCTGGAGCGTTGACAATTCTTCACAAAAGACTCGGCCCGATTTGCTCTCCCGCGCGTCGAAAGGGTGTGAAACAGATGTTAAAATTCACCAGAAGCTCCAAGTGAGAGCTGTTGTCCCTCGTCGATTTGAGGAGTGCAAGTGACGGAACAAGCACCAGACTTAGCTGTTTCCAGAAAATCCGAGCATCATCCAACCGAGAATTCAACCGCTCCCAAGAGCCGCTGGTGGATCTGGCTGATCGTCGCTGTCGTTATCGTTGTCATCGTGGTGTTGTGGCGACGCAGCGCGGCAACCTCAGAAGCGAAAGCCGGCGGTGACGCGGCCTCCCGGC
>Ga0116127_1001986_pt1 | contig 10862 bp, 9 predicted proteins | sample June2015DPH_16_1_FD_89731 | JGI IMG/M metagenome (GOLD analysis project Ga0116127, IMG submission 89731) | Peatland microbial communities from SPRUCE experiment site at the Marcell Experimental Forest, Minnesota, USA - June2015DPH_16_100 | ecosystem: Environmental > Terrestrial > Soil > Wetlands... | reverse complement strand
GTTTGGCCTACTGGGCGATCACCGACCATTCGAAGTCGTCGTTTCAGGCGAATGGTCTCGACGCAAAACGCGTTCGCGAGCAAATCAAGGAAATCAAAAAGATTAACGGGCAGCTTGCCGAACGCGGCAGTGATTTTTGTCTGCTCACCGGAACCGAAGTGGACATTTTGCGCGACCGGCTGGATTTCAACGACGAATTGCTCGCGGAACTGGACGTGGTGGTGGCAAGCTTGCATGTTCCAGCCAGCGGCGAGGTGGAGAACACAAAACGTCTGATTCGAGCGGCGGAAAACAAATTTGTCCACACCATCGGCCACATGACCGGCCGGCTGCTTTTGGAACGCGAACCGTATCCAGTCAACGCGCAGGCGGTGATTGATGCGTGTGCTGAGACTGGAACATGGATCGAGCTGAACTGTAATCCGCACCGGTTTGACTTGGACTGGCGGTTGTGGCCTTACGCAAAAAGCCGGGGCGTGAAATGCGTCATCAACCCGGACGCGCACCGGAATGAACACGCTGGTTTTCTCAGGCTGGGCGCGGGAATCGCGCGCAAGGGTTGGCTGGAACAAACAGACGTCGTCAATACTCTTACCTTAAAATCGCTGCGGAAGGAATTACAACGCAAGCGCTTGAATGGTTGAGGCAGGCAAGATTTTAAGGGCTTTTTTGCTGTCCAGATAAGCAAAAAAATGCTTTGACTGTGTTAATATGTTGTTGGTAGCGTTATTAGAGTCATTGGCTGTTTGCCCTTTTATTTGAATGTTAACGGGCGTGAATGGTCTAAGTAAAGATTCGGTGGGATAACGATATGAAGAAGTTTTTCGTCTCTGTGGGACTCATTGCTGCTGGGACGGCCAGCCTTCAGGGTGCTTATGCCCCTGACTGGAATTCCATGGAGGCTTCCATGTGGCGTGTTTCGGGCACGTTGCGCGGGTTTTATGATGACAACTACGAAACGGCGCCGAATGGAACCAAACGAGGCAGCTTCGGTTTTGAGTTTTCACCCGAACTTGAGCTCAACGTGCCACTGCAACAAACTGAGTTGGGGGTGCGTTACACTTATGGTTTGTATTATTATCAGAGGCGGGAGGAGTTGGGCGAAAACCCTATCGACCAGACCCATCAGTTCGATTTATGGGTGGATCACGAGTTCACCGAACGCTGGCAGGCAAAAGTGCAGGATTCGTTTGCTATGGGACAGGAGCCGGAATTGATTGATCCCGGCGTCATCGTGCGCCGCGTTGAGGGGAACAACATCAGCAACACGGGCACCCTAACTCTGAACACGGCTTGGACGCGGTTATTCAGCACCGCGTTCAACTATCAGAACTCCTTCTTTGATTACCAGAACAGCGGCGCTACCGTCGCGGATGTTCTCCCCGGAGGGAAGGGGGCCAGCCTTGCCGGTGAGTTGAATCGCATTGACCAATCGGTTTCGTTGGATCTTCAATGGCACGTCGCGCCGGAAACCGTGACCTTGATCGGCGGCATGTTTGACTGGGTGAATTATGTTGGAGATGAGCCAATTGCAATAAATCCGATTACCTCCGCCACCTATTACAGCAGCAGCCGCAACAGCCGTTCGTACTTTGGATATGTGGGTGTCCAGCACAGCATGCTTGCGAATTTGAGCTTTACCGCCAAAGGCGGGGTCCAATACAGCGACAACTATAATGATCCCTCTGGCGCGACCTCATTGAATCCCTATGCGGATATTTCGTTGATTTACACCTATTTGCCCGGCTGTTACGCGCAAGCTGGTTTTACTCAGACGCGGGACGCAACCGAACAGGTTTCACTTGACCCGAACAACGGCAGCATCGCCATGTCCACGGAAAGTTCCACGGTTTACGCTTCCATCAACCATAAATTGACACCCAAGCTGCTGGGTACGGTCATCGGACGTTGGCAGCATTCCGTGTATAATCAGGGCCTTTTCAACAATCAGGCGGATGATTACTATAGTTTGGGTGTAAACCTGTCGTATAGTTTCACTCCGCATTTTTCAGCTGAAGCCGGCTATAATCTTGATAATGTTGTCTCTCAAATTCCGGGATACAGTTACACGCGCAACCGCGTTTATTTGGGAGTTACAGCCGCCTATTAGCCAGCCGTGTCAAATCAAATTGTTTTGAACGTTTAGACGGGAGCCGGGTCAATGGTCTGGCTTCCATTATTTTTTTCCGACATATGGATTCATTACAAAATCAGCCGCAACAGGAAACCAGGCTGCACTTCCTGGACTATTGGCGCATCATTCGCATTCGCAAGGCCATCATCATCACTGTTTTTCTGATTACCGCCATTGTCGCCACAGCAGTAACGTTCCTTTTGCCCGAATCCTACGCCAGCACGGCCCGAATCAGAATCGAACCCGATATCATTTCAGACATTCGAGGGGTTGGCGGCGAGGTGCCATACACGTCTTACGACCCCTATTTCATTCAGACCGAATTTGAAATCATCCAAGATCGTGTTGTTTTGGGAAAAGTCATCGAAGCTCTGAACCTGAACGTCGAGTGGGGCAAAAAATACTTTGGCGGCGAAACGCTCAAAACTCCCGAGACCATGGAGTTTCTCAAGAGACGAATGAGCCTGATGCCCGTGCGCAACACCAAGCTCATTGAAATCACCGTCTATAGCGAAGACAAAAACGACGCTGCGCGCCTCGCCAATGCCATTGCCGAAGCCTACCGCAATTACCGCCTCGATCTGCGCAGGCAACTCACCCGGAATGGCATCAAGGTTTTGGAAGATCAGTTCGAGTCGGAAGGAGAGCAAATCCAAGCCGTTCAAACTAATGTGGACAACCTGCGCAAGGAATTGAGCATCAATGACAGTGATCCCAACTCCATGAACCCCACGGCTACGCTCTCGCAGGAGCAAGTGCGCAACTACAACGCCATGCGTCTCGAAGGCGAGACGCGCTACATAAAACTGGAAAAACAACTGACCCAACTTCAGGCCTTAAGCCCGGATAAAATGAGGGACGTTCTCCCCACGTTGGTCCCGGATTCAGCCTTGTCCGATTTGTTGAACAAACTGCATGAGTCTCAACAGACATTCGTCACTTTGACAAACGACTATTCACCGGCCGATCTACATATCACCCGTGTCCAATCCCTGATTGACGAGTTGAATCACCAGATTGACGCCCGGGTCACCGGCATCATGGCCAGTTTGGAAAACCAGGAGCAGTCAGAGAAAGCTGCACTCGACTCACTCACCGCCAACGTTGAGACAGCCAAAGAAAAAGATCAGACGGATTTCATTAAGGGCCAGCCCTACTGGCAGGCAAAACGCCAGTTGGGAAACATGATCGAATTTCACAAGCTGCTTGCCGCCAAGATCGAATCGGAAAAGCTTGACCTTGAAATTCCCAAAACTTCAATAGTGGAAATTACCGGCCCGGCCGAGCCGGGAGACAGCCCCGTCAAACCAAACAAGACATTGAACATCGTTCTCGGTGTTGTCATCGGCTTGATCATGGGGGTCGGTTTGGCCTTCTTCATTGAATATCTGGATACCAGCGTCAAGACGATTGACGAGGTGGAGCGTGCGTTCCAATCGCCGGTGCTTGGCGTTATCCCGCAAAACGTCGGCTACTTGGTGGACGAAGGTCTCGAAAGCCCGCACGCCGAGGCCTACCGTGTGCTGCGCACCAACATCCTGTTCTCACGCAAGGACGAAAAGCTCAACACCGTTGTCGTCGTCAGCGCCGGTGCGGGAGAAGGCAAATCCATCACCGTCGTGAACCTGGCCACGGTGTTTGCTCAAGCCGGCCAGCGCATATTGGTCGTGGATTCCGACCTGCGCCGTCCGACACTGCATAAACAGTTGCACGTCGGCAACAACATCGGCCTGACCAATTATCTGCTGAAACAAAACAAACTCGAAGAAATCATCCAGACCACCAGCGTGCCGATGCTTGACTTCATGGCCAGCGGCAAACTGCCGAGCACTTCGATGAGCATTCTCGGTTCGGCGCAGATGAAGGAAATGGTCGCCGAATTGAAGCAGCGATACGATTTCATCTTCTTTGATTCGCCGCCCATTCTGGGTGTGAGCGACGCCTCGGTCTTGGCCAGCGAAGTGGACATGGTCATTCAGGTTATTCAATACCGCCGCTATCCACAGCCCATGAGCATCCGCGCCAAGCAATTGATCGAAAAAGTCGGTGGCAACCTCATCGGCATCCTCCTCAACAACATCAACATGTCGCAGGACGAAAGCTATTACTACTACACCGGCTACTACCACGGCAATTATTACTACACGCGCAACGAAGACGCTCAGGAAACTCCCGCCAAGGGAAAAGATTCCGACGACACCGACATGATCGGGATTAAACAAAAGTATTGATTGTGCGCCCAGTTTCGTAAGGATTAGGGACAATGAAATTATTTTGGAAAGCATCAAGTTTGGGATTGTTTGCCTGTGGCCTGCTGTTCACCGGTGTCATTTTCACTGGATGCTACTCGTCATCGAGCGATCCCATCTTTTCCGACAACCCCACTCCGCCGGTAATGACCGGTTCGCCGTTTACAGGCTATACTGCAGCGGAGGTTGCCCGGTTTCATGTCGGTGACACTGTCTCGGTGACCTTGACCGGCCTGCCGGAAACTATAGAACCACACATAGAGCCCATCAAAGAGGACGGCACCATCACCATGCCCAATATCGGCCACGTTCAAGCTGCGGGTAAAACTGCGGGGGAACTTCAGAACGAAATATATAACTTCTATGTGCCGAAGCTTTACCGCCATCTCACCGTCACCGTAAATACCGGAGATCGCGTCTACTACGTCACCGGCGAAGTCAAAAGTCCCGGACGCCAGCTCTATGCCGGCCAAATGACCGTCACCAAAGCTATTACAACCGCGGGTGACTTTACGGACTTTGCCAATCACAAAAAAGTCTGGCTCATCCGCGCCAACGGCCAGCGCATCAAAGTCAATTGCAACGAAGCGTTGCGAGACTCGTCCAAAGATCTGCCGGTTTATCCCAACGACCAAATCCAGGTGCCGCGTCGAATTTGGTGATGATTCAACTCAACATCCTTTCGGGAAGAAAGGCGGGCGCTCAATCGGCAGCCCGCCGTTTTCCTTTCCGCATCGGACGTGCGGCGGGAAACGAACTGCAACTCGACGATGACGGCATTTGGGATCAGCATCTCACACTGGAATTTAACCGGCAGAAAGGTTTCACGCTCGCAACCGCGCCAAACGCCCTGACCACCGTCAACGGCGAACCCGTTCAGACCGCGATTCTTCGGAACGGTGACATCATCACCCTCGGTTCCGCCAAACTCCAGTTCTGGCTTGCCGCCGCCCGCCAGCGCAGCCTGCACCTGCGTGAAACATTCGTCTGGGTGTTGCTGGCTGCTGTCACTGCCGCCCAATTTGCATTGATTTACTGGCTCATCCGTTAATGCCGGAAATGCCGCGCGCCGGTGAATGTCATTGCCATATTTCGTTCGTCCGCCGCCGCGATTACTTCTGCGTCGCGCACCGAACCGCCCGGTTGAATCGCCGCCGTTGCGCCCGCTTCCGCCGCCGCAATCAAACCGTCCGGGAACGGGAAAAACGCGTCGCTGCAAACCACGCTGCCCTTGAGCAAAAGCTTTGCTTCGCCCGCCTTCCAGACCGCAATCCGGCTTGCGTCCACGCGGCTCATTTGTCCTGCACCAATGCCCAGCGTCCGGTCAGCCGCCGCATAAACAATCGCGTTTGACTTCACGTGCTTGACCACGCGCCAGCCAAAAAGCATTGCGCGCAATTCATTGTCCGTCGGCTGCCGGCGGGTGACGATTTTCAAATCCGCGCGCGCCGCTGTTTTCAAATCGCGCTCCTGCAACAAAAACGAATTCGCCCCGACACTTCGCACGTCCAGCGACCGTGCGGCGAGCGGCGATTTCAAGACTTTGAGCAGCCGCAGATTTTTTTTCTTTTGCAAAATCACCAGGGCTTCCGCCGAAAAATCCGGCGCGACGATGACCTCGCTGAAAATTTCCGCGATGGCCTCCGCGCACGCGCCGTCGAGCGGACGGTTCACGGCGATGATGCCGCCAAACGGCGCCTGTTTGTCCGTTGCCAACGCCTTGTCCCACGCCTCACGCAAATTTGCGCCTTGGCCGACCCCGCACGGATTGGTATGCTTCAAAATCGCCAGCGTCGGCGGGTCGTCCGAAAATTCCGCAATCAAATTCGCCGCCGCCGTCAAATCCAGAATATTGTTGTAGGAAAGTTCCTTGCCGTGCAGTTGCTGGAAAAATTCATTGAAGCCGCCGTAAAGCGCCGCCGCTTGATGCGGATTTTCACCGTAACGCAGCGGCTGCGCCAGCGGCGCGAAAACATTGAGTGAAGATGGCAAGCTGGAAGCCTCCGCCACGTTGAATTCTTTTTGCAGATGCGCGGCAATGGCGCCGTCATAGGCGGCAGTGCGCGCAAAAACTTTCGCTGCCAGTTTGCGTCGCAGTTCGAGTGTCGTATCGCCGTTGGCGGAAATTTGTTCCGCGACTTCCGCGTAATCCAGCGGATCAACGACAACCGTGACACTGTCGTGATTTTTTGCCGCGCTGCGCAGCATCGAAGGCCCGCCGATGTCAATGTTCTCAATCGCGTCGTGCAGCGTCACGTTCGGTTTGGCGACGGTTTGCTCGAACGGATAAAGGTTCACAACGACGAGATCAATCGGCGGAATGCTATGCGTGCGGACAGCGGCTTCGTGCGTTTCGTTGCCGCGAATGAAAAGCAAACCACCGTGGACTTTCGGATGGAGCGTTTTGACGCGACCATCGAGCATTTCGGGAAAGCCGGTGTGTTCGCTGACGTCTTTTACCGTGAGCCCGGCCTCGCGCAGCGTTTTAGCGGTGCCACCGGTGGAAATAATTTCAATTCCGGCTTTTGCCAGAATTTGTGCGAACGGAATCAAACCCGTTTTGTCCGAAACTGAAATCAACGCCCGTTGAATTTTTGCCATAGCCCGACCAAAATCCCCCATGACTGCCGCTGCCGTCAACGGCAAATCATGGTTTCGACGGCGCGGGCTTTTGAATCATGTCCTCACCGATGGCGCGTTCGAGCCTGGCGCGGGCGACGGCATAATCGTGCAACGCCTGGATTTGCGTCGTGCGCGCCTGCGTCAGCGAAGTCTCGGCGTCGAGCACGTCGAGTTGCGTGCTGGTGCCGGCGTCGGCGCGGGCGCGCGCCTCGCGCAAGGCTTCGTCGGCCTGCTCCTGCACTTTTTGCTGCGACTCCAGAACTTCACGCGCCTCGATAAAATCGGAATAGGCCGTGCGAACTTCGAGCTCAATTTGTCGTCCCTTGTCGTCCACGTCAGTCCTGGCTTTTTCGTAAAGCGCCCTGGCTTGGACAACTTTGCCGCGCGTCAACATTCCGTCGAAAATGTCCCAGCTCAACTGTCCGCCGGCGTTCCAGCCGCGAATGTCCTCGCCGACATCGGTGCTGAATTGAGAGTTGACCCAATTATAACCCGCGAAGGCCTGAACCGTCGGTTTATAGCCGGCCTTGGCGTTGACGACATTGAGGCGCTGCAACTCCGCCGTTTTACGCGCGGCGACAAGTTCGGTGCGCCTGGCCAGCGCCTGCTGGATGGCGGCGGGCAAATCCACCTGATACGGTGCGGCGTCGAGCGTATCCGTCAGGTTCAACGGAATGTCCTCCCAGATTTCGCGCGGCAAATTGTAGCCCAGCAGGTTGGACAGATTGTTTTTGGTGATGCGATAATTGTTTCGCGCCTGAATCAGGGCCGGACGCTCATTGGCGACAGCGACTTCGGCGCGAAGCACGTTGAAGTGCGGCACGGTGCCGGCATCGTAGCGGCGTTGCTGATCTTCGAGTTCCTTTTGGAGCAGGTTGACCGAGGCTTCATGCACGGTGATTTGCTGGGCGGCAAGCAACACATCGTAATACGCCGTGCGCGCACCAAGCAACGTGTCGGCAATCACGGTCTGATATTGTGCCAGTGCCTGCTGCTTTGTGACGCTGGCCGTGCGCAACGCCGCGACCATTTTTCCGCCTTCGTAGATGGTTTGGACGATTTGCACGCCCGCATTCCAGTTTTGATACGGCTGCGGGTAGCTGAATCCGGGCGGTTCCTGTAGCAAACGCTGGTCCGTGTCCGTGTATTTGCCGGTCGCCTGCAATTGCGGCAGGGCGATGGCGCGGGTTTGCACGACGACCCCCTGCTGGGCTTCGAGGTCGCTCTTGGCCTTGAGGATGGTGGCGTTTTGTGAGAGCGCGATATTGAGACAGTCGGTCAGCGACAGCGGACGCGTGATCCAGCCGGGCAAACTGGTATTGGTGTTTTGCGCTGTTATGTTCCAGACAAAACAAACGAACACCCCTGCACAGAATAACAACTTTTTCATACGGCCATGAATTTATCATTTGGGCAATTTAGCGCAAACTTGCAATTTTTTGCCGCATGGGCTTTCCTTTGCCCGATGTGGCGGCGAAGAATTTTTATTTTAACCTTCAGTTTTGCGCTGGCCGCGTTTTTTGTCGCTGGTTGTTTTTCAAATTCGTCAAATGTGTTCCAAGGCTACATTGAGGGCGAATATGTTTACGTGGCGTCACCGCTCGGCGGTGCGCTGACGAACCTGGCCGTTGCACGCGGCGACGAGGTCAAAGCCGGGCAGTTGTTGTTTGAGTTGGAACGCGGGTCGGAAGCCGCTGCTGTCCAACAGGCGGAAAAAAATCTCGCGCAGGCGAAAGCCAATCTCGCGCTTTCCGAAGCCGAATATGCCCGCCGCCAGCAATTGCGCAACGATCAGGGGGTGATTTCCGCCGAAGAACTCGACCAGACCCGCGCGCAACGCGATGCTGACCAAGCCCAGGTGGAATCACAAACCGCCGCGCTGGACAAGGCGCGCTGGTCGTTCGATCAAAAACAACAATTTGCGCCGACGAATGCGCTGGTGCAGGACACCTTGTATCGCGCTGGCGAATGGGTCGCGTCGGGCAATCCGGTCGTCGAGCTGTTGCCGCCAGCCAATATCAAAGTGCGCTTTTTCGTTCCGCAGGCGGTGCTGCCGCGAATCAAAACCGGCCAGACCGTCAGCGTGACTTTTGACGGGGGTCAGCGGGCGTATTCGGCCGCGGTCAATTACATTTCAACGAAAGCCGAGTTCACCCCGCCCGTGATTTACAGCCGCGAGAACCGGTCCAAACTGGTTTTTATGATCGAGGCGAAATTTTCTCCGGCGGATGCGGCCGACCTTCGTCCCGGCCAGCCGGTGGATGTGAAGCTTGAACAATGAAAACGGTAGCCAAGATAATTGCCTATTTAGTCTGGTTTGGATTTGCTCTGGGGCTTTCCGTTTTGTTTTTTCTACTGGTGGTGTGGATTGAAAATCGCGCTGGAATATTTTCGGAAATGCGGTTCTGGATAATGTTGGTTTCTTGGTTCGGATTTGTCGTCCTGATGGCTTGGCTTCCGGTTTGGCTCATAAAGAAACGAAACTTGGATTCCGCAAGATTAGCGGCGAAAGCTGCAACATTTTTAGTTGCATTACTGTTCTGCACCGTGCTTTGCACTTTTGTTTGGGAGAATTTGGTAGTCGGTAAACTCTTTAATTGCACTGACTCACTTCCGTTCAATTTTTTGAATCCAGGCGATTGGGTTCATGGTAATTACGTTACCGTTCCTAAAATTAATCCAAGCGATCCGATGGACAAGCCGGACAGTATCAAAGCAGGCTGGAGCATTCCAAAATTATGGCTTTTGTGGTGGGCATTTGTATTTGCGTCCACCGCCATTAGTGCCTCGTTGACGTTTTTGATTTTTCATCGTCGAAAATCAATCGCTTGCCAGACAATTTCGCAATGAGCGCTTTCGCCTTCGTCATTGATGTAGAGGGCATCACGAAGCGGTTCGGCAGCCGCACGGTCGTGAACAACATCCCCATGCAGGTGCGGCGCGGGGAGATTTATGGCTTTCTGGGCCCGAACGGCAGCGGCAAAACGACGTTTTTGCGGATGTTGTGTGGTTTGCTCAGGCCCGACGGCGGCAGTGGACGCTGTCTGGGCTTCGACATTCGCAGTGAATCCAGCGAGATCAAGAAGAACATTGGCTACATGACGCAGCGGTTCAGCTTTTACGAAGACCTGACCATCGAGGAAAATCTGGATTTCATCGCGCGCATTTACGGCGTGCCGGCACGCAAGGCGGCCGTGGAAAAAAGTCTCGAACAACTTGACATGACCGCGCGCCGCCGGCAGCTCGCCGGCACGCTTTCCGGCGGCTGGAAACAGCGGCTGGCGCTGTCCGCCTGCCTGATTCACGAGCCGCAATTGCTTCTGCTCGACGAACCAACGGCGGGTGTTGACCCGAAGGCGCGCCGCGATTTTTGGGAGGAGATTCATCGGCTCGCCGCCGGCGGCCTGACGGTGCTCATCACGACCCATTACATGGACGAGGCCGAGCGTTGCCATCGGCTGGCCTACATCGCCTACGGCAACTTGCTCGCGCGCGGCAGCGTCGAGGAAGTCGTCAAGGCTGCCGGGCTGACGACTTGGGAGGCTGCCGGGCCGGATTTGCCGGCACTGGCGGAAAAAATTCGCGGCAAACCCGGGGTCGAACAGGTTGTGGCGTTTGGCACAACGTTGCATATCAGTGGACGTGATGCGGCCCAACTGCGCGCAAGTGTGGGGCCGTGGATGACCGGCGCATATCGCTGGCAACAAATCGAATCCGGGTTGGAAGACGTGTTCATCAGCCTGATGGAAACCGCGAAGGACAATTTTTCGTGAAGCGGTTTGCATTCAACTGGCGGCGATTCTGGGCGGTCGTGGTGAAGGAATTCATCCAGATGCGCCGCGACCGCGTCACATTCG
>Ga0116127_1001981_pt1 | contig 10886 bp, 10 predicted proteins | sample June2015DPH_16_1_FD_89731 | JGI IMG/M metagenome (GOLD analysis project Ga0116127, IMG submission 89731) | Peatland microbial communities from SPRUCE experiment site at the Marcell Experimental Forest, Minnesota, USA - June2015DPH_16_100 | ecosystem: Environmental > Terrestrial > Soil > Wetlands... | reverse complement strand
TGCACGCAGTGCCAAGCGTTCAACGGCACGGCGAAGGAGTGCTTGCTCGTCTGCCGATGCTGCGGAGCCCCTCGCCCCTAGAACGCTTGCGGTCGACCGCAACACGGAACATCTTCATCGGCGGAGGAAGTGCTGATGATGGGTCTGGGAACGCCCGCGCGATGTCGCGGATGCGGAGCGCAGCTACGTGCCCTCGAGCACGTCTACTGCGGCAAGCGAGGCTGCAGCACCGCAGCAAGGGCCGACGCAGAAGCCCGTGTGAGAGCGATGAGCGAGGACGAGCGCATCATCCGCGCTCGCAACGCCCTCGTCGCCAAAGCGAAGCGCGCCATCGAGGACCCCATCGCGTTCTTCGAGCTGGTGATGAAAGACGAGGCGACGCAGAAGCACGTCATCGTCCCGCCGCATCAGCGGGTAGTGCTGTCCTTCGTGCGTCACCCCGCGCACGACAAGACCGTGCTCATCCTCCCGATTGGTCATGGGAAGACGACCACGTGCGCGGGGCTCGGATTGTGGTTGCTCTGTCGCAACGCTCGAATGCGAGGGCTCATCGCGTCGGCCACGCAGCAGCAGGCGAAGAAACCGCTCGCGCTCATCAGGCAGACGATCGAGAGCAGCGTCGAGCTGCGGCTCATCAACTCGAACCTCGTCCCGAGCCGGCGAAGCGGCGAGCCATGGAGTGACACGGCGATCACCGTCGACCGCCCCATCGGCATCCGAGATCCGAGCTTCGCGGCGTATGGAATCGACAGCGATGCGATCCAAGGATCGCGAATCGACTACGCGCTCGTCGACGACCTCCTCAACGGCGAGAACACGGAGAGCCCCGAGCAGAGAGAGCGCACCTATCAGAAGTTCTTCCAACAAGTCTCCAACCGTATCGAGCCGAACGCGCTCAGCAGGCTCATCATCATCAACACGACGTGGCACCCGCAGGACTACGCGAACCGGCTCGCGGCGATCTGGCCGACGCTCCGCATGTCCGCCGAGGGGGGCATCTGGGTCGGCAACGCGGACGCGGACTGGGACTGCGAGGAGCTACTTCCTACGGGCGAGTTCGACGACACGGGCGCGGAGAAGTTCATCCTCGCGGCGCACGAGCATCAGCCGACGGCGACGCTGTGGCCCGCGCGCTACAACCGCGAGCAGCTCGAAGCGGAGCGCGAGAAGTACGAAGCGGCCCCCGGCATGTTCAACCGGTTCTTCCTCAGCGACCCGAACGACGACACGACGGCGCTCTGCAAGAAGGAGTTCGTCACCAAGTGCAAGGCGCAGGCTGCGCTGCTCGGTGTGCACGCGCTCCTCCCGCACTACGACGAGACGATGGGCAACTGGTTCACGTTCACGGGCGTGGACCTCGCGGTCACCCCGGACAAGAAGGGCGGGCAGACCGCGTTCTTCACGTTCGCGGTGAGGAGCGAGGACGGCTTCTATCAGATCCTCGACATCGACATCGGCAACTGGGACGCGATGACGATCATCCAGAAGCTGCTGCTGAAGATCCGCACCTTCCGGAGCTTCGCCGCGGTCGAGAACAACGGCACGCAGGAGTTCCTCATCCAGATCGCGCGCAGCATGGACATCGAGCTGCCGATCCGGAGCCACAACACGACCGCGCAGGGCAAGGCTCACCCGTGGCAGGGCGTAGCCGCGATCTTCTACGAGATGGGGAAGGGCAAGTGGCTTATCCCCTCGCAGAAGGACGGGCGCACCTCGAGACCGGTCGAGAAGTTCGTCGAGGCGTGCCTCGGGTACACGCCGACGCGGCACACGGCGGACATCCTGATGGCGAGCTTCGTCGCGCGAGCGCTGGCGTTCAAGTTGGGCGCGATGGTCGCGGGCCCCTCGAGCATGGGCACACCGGGGCGCTCGCAGCTGACGCAAGAGCGAAGGGCGATGATGCGATGAGCGACTACGAGAGCCCCGAGGAGATCCTGACGCGGCAGCTCGCGGAGTCGAGCTTCACGAACCGGGTGCTGCGCGCTCGGCTCACGACGATGGAACGCGCACGGCAGAAGGCGAAGCGTGAGGAGGACGACCGCATCGTCGCGCGGCAGCTCGAGGTGCTGATGCGGAAGAAGCGGATCTTCAAGCGCTGAGGCGGCATCATCGGGGGATGGCGAATCAGCGCACGGTGAACCATCTCTCTGATCGGCGCGAGGAAGCGCGCGAAGCGTTGAAGGCGGAGCGAGTCGCACACGAAGACACGCAGAAGCAGCTCGACGAATTGATACGCGAGCGCCGAGGGCAAGAGGTCGATGCTGCGAACCTGCAGCGCACGATCACGGCGCTGAACGAGCAGATGGGTAAGCAACGCGAGGTCGACGCGGGGAAGATCAGGGCGCTCGAGGTCGTCATCGAGAACCTTCGGTGCGACATCGGCGGGCTCGAGGAGCAACGCGACGACCTCATCTCAACCGCGGGCGTGCTCGCGCGGACAGCTCGATGATCGACATCAAAAAGCTCTCTATCGCCCTGTCCGAGGAGCAGCCGCTCAAGTGGCCGCAGGCGACGAAGCTCGAAGCGCTGCTGAAGACGCTGGGGCACGAGCTTGCGGTCGACCGCAACGACCTCTGCCTCGCGATCGACCTCGCGCACGAGGACGTACGACCTCACCAAGGGGCGGAGGGCGAAGGCGTTCAGGTTGGGAGCGGTCTACGTCCCAGCGCGCGAGCAGGCGTCTCAGCGCCTCGCCTTGCGGTCGACCGCAAGCCCCGCTTAGCCTCCGGGGCATGGCGCGATGGTCGGTAGCACTCAACTCGGGCGGTTCTTCGGTCAAGGGCGTCGGCTACCTCTCGGCAGCTGCTGCGAACATGCGGAGGGCGAAGATCCTCGACTGGAAGTTCGGCGCCTCGCAGGCACCCGCTGACAACGCGTACACGCACATCATCCAGCGTGCGACCACGCTGCCCACGGGCGCGAGCAAGACCCCGAACGCGACCGACCCCGCGGATACGCTCGCGAGCACCATCCAGGCCATCGACACGGTCACGGCCGATGGCACGCTCACGGCGGGCGCGTTCAACGCGAACATTGCGCTCAACCAGCGCGCGAGCTTCCGGTGGGTCGCGGCGCCCTACGATGAGCTGATCATCCCGGCGACGAGCGACTACGGCTTCATGTTCGGCACGTCCGCAGCGACGACGACGACTTTCGCGGAAGATGTGCAATTCGAGGAGCTTTAGCCTTCGGGGGTGACTGCGAGCGCACGCTCGTCGTAGCTTCGCGCGTGGAGGAAGCACCATGAACTTCACGATCGAATCCGGCGCAGGCGCCGTGATGAAGGCGGACATCCGGAAGCGTCTCGAGACGTCTCGAGACAACTGGATCGCACGCACGCCGCAGGAGCGTGACAGCGACCGCTGCAACAAGTTCGACGAGATCATCAACCGCACCCACAACGCGGACCGCGCAGCCCCCGCCGCGATGAAGGCGGACTTCGTGAAGGACCAGAGCGCGACGCTCGACCTCACGCACACGGAGGTCGTGAAGCAGATGAACCTGGCGATCGACGCGGTGTGCGCCATCGCGGCAACGCGCGAGACCCCGATGCGCGTGTGCATCACGGGGCACGTGAAGACCTCGAGCCCGGATGGCATCCTCAAGCGGCTCTCGATCGCGATCGACGAAGCTGCTTACGGGTGAGCCGTGAAGCCGCGTAGCTGGACGATCACGACGGAGCCCGGCAAGCCGGACGAGGAGTGCGACGCGTACACGTGCGCGCACCACAACGGCATCGTGCTCGCGCCGAAGCACCCGAAGCCAGGTGACGACATGGACGGCTACTGCCCGATGTGCCACGCGAACATCTGCGGGCCGTGTGCGGACGAGATGGGCCGCACGCTGAAGTGCATCCCGTTCGAGAAGCGGCTCGACAAGATGGAGAGCAAGGAGCGCGCAGTCGCCAGCATGCTGCACGATGAGCAGCAGAAGGAGCGCGCGCTGAAGCTCGCGCGGCAGTTTGGAACGGACCGCGCGGAGACTGAGCGCGAGAAGGTTCGACTCGGATGACGATAGGCTACGACATCAACGGAACCACGCCGGCGAACGGCGCGAGCGCGATGCTGCGTTTTCAGCAAGGGCTGACGACCGCGGCGTGGGTCTGTGAGTCGAGCGGCACGGGATCCTCGGGTGCGGGCTCGGGCGTGTACAACAGCTCGGGCAACAGCTGCACGACCGCTGCGCTCATCGCGAACCCTGCAGCGTGGACGCGCTGGCGCTCGGGTGACGGGCTCCGCGAGATGACGATTCAGTGCAGCGGCACGATCGGCACGGGCGACTGGAAGTACCGGTGGAAGTACAGCGCGCCGAGCAGCACGGGCACGCTCGTGGGCTTCACCGGCGGCGCCCCTGCTGCAGGCGTGACCCCGACAGCAACGAACGAGGAGATTCGCTACGGGGGCGGCACGGACGCGAGCCCGACATACGCGGCAGTCTTCAACGCGACGAACGGCACGTACAGGCTTTGGATCGTCTGCTTCGACAGCGGGCTCAACTACAGCTGGACGATGTTCACGAGCATCTCGAGCACGGGCGTGCAGGCGGGGTGGACCTACATGGACGTGTGCGCGACGGGCACGTACCCGACGCAGGACACCGACCCGAGCGTCTTCTACGCGGGCGTGCCGGGCACCACGGTCGCGAACTACGTGGTCGTTGCTGCGTACAGCGCGGCGCTCATGGGCTGGCTCGCGAACAACAACGGGAACGCTGCCTATCAGCAGCTGAGCGCGCTGTACTCGTACGATGCGACGCCTACGCAGATCACGGGCGCGACGAAGGGGCTCGCGCAGAACCCCTCGAGCGGGCTCGATGACGGACTGCCGTTTCAGTATGTGCGCTCGTCGGCGAAGACGGGGACGACGGGCTACAAGGGGGCGAGCAGCTTCATCCGCATGCAGACGATCGCGCGCTCGATCGGTGTGCCGTACAGCCTCGTGCAGAACTACGACAACGTCGCGGTGGGTGACTTCATCTTGCCCTCGCAGTCGAGCGCGGGGGCGTGGGTGCTGTAGTCCGATGACGTGGCCCGTTTCATCGACGGCGTTCTCTCCTGCAGGGCTCAATGAGGGATGGCAGTGTTGTCCTGATGGCATCGGCAACATCTGGGTCGCCAATTATGTCGGTGGCAGCGTGCTCAAGATTTTCGCGAACACGGGCGCGCTGCTTGCGACGAACACCAATTCGACCGCGCCGCAGTTCATCTGTTTTGACGTCGCGACGGGGAATGTGTGGGCCAGCAATGGCACCACGCTCGCGATCTTCTCCGGAGCAACCGGTATCGCGACGTCGTTTTCTCCCATCTCACCGGCCCCAAGCGGCAGCATTCTCGGCGCGTGCTCTGACGGGCATGGAATGGTGTGGATCGTCACCGCGAACAGCACGGCGCGCGTCTATAACTCGGTGACGGGTGCAGAGGCTGCCTTCAGCCCCATCACGCTGCCCGCGGGTGCGTCGCCGCGTGGTCTTTGCTACGACGCGACGACTGACACGATCTGGACTGCGAACTACGGCGCCAATTCGGCGACGAAGATCACGCGCACAACGGGTGCCATCGTTGGCACGTATGCCGGCACGACGACGATGCAGAGCCCAGCGGGCCCGTGCACCGATGGAACGCACATTTGGTTTTGCAATGCAGCCGGATCCACTATGACCGCGCTCATTGCGGCAACTGGTGTGGAGGCTGCGTACAGCCCCGTCACCGTTGGGTCCTCACCCTTCGGCGCCTGTTTCGACGGCAAGTACGTGTGGGCTGCGAATGATGGAGGCACGACGTTGTCGGGGATTCTTGCGTCGACTGGGGTCGTTCGTGCGAGCCCCACTGTTGGCTCCGGACCCCTGTTTCCCTGCTGGGATCCGACGTCCGACGCCGTTTGGGCGTGCAACAACGGCACGACGACAATCTCGAAGGTCATCGTTGGTGCATCGCTCGAGGGCTACAGCTCGACCTACGCGGGCTACGCGCTCGTCCCTGTGGGCGCGCAGGCGAAGGCTCCGGGAAAGCTGGCCCCGGGCTTCCGGTGATAGGAGTAGAGGCATGCCGAGTGACAACACCGTCCTCTATCCGGGTACAGGCGGCGACACGATCCTCGACGAGTACGTGGCGAGCGTCACGGCGAAGATCCCCGTCAGTAAGATCCGGTTGGGTGCGCACGGTGTGGACGGGGGCGACGTTACGGTCCTCAACCCATTCCCAATCACCTTCGGTGACTCGCTCGCGCTCGACGCGTTCGGACGGCTGAATACGAGCCAGGCGCTTTCGATCTTCACCAATCAGCAGCAGTATGGGGACGACCCGACGATCTGGGAGACGTCGCTCGCGGGTACGGGCGCTCTGACGTTCCTGCCGAACGAGAGCACGATCCAGCTCACGACCGGCGGCACCGCGAACGCAGCAGGCGTCGTCCGGCAGACGAAGACGTACCATCGCTACACACCGGGGCACGGCACGACGATCCTCTGCACGTTCGTGTTCGACGGAGGCACGGCGCCGACGAACAACACGCGCCGCATCGGCTACTTCGACGCGAACAACGGCATCTATCTCGAGTGCGCGAGTGGGACGATCAACTTCGTGCTCCGCACGTACACGGGCGGGAGCGTGTCCGAGACGCGTGTCGCGCAGTCGGCATGGAACATCGATGCGTTCGGCGGTGCAGGACCGAGCGGCATCACGCTCAACTGGGCGGACGCTCAGATCCTGCTCGTCGATCTGCAATGGCTCGGGGTCGGTCGATTGCGCGTCGCGTTCGACGTCGACGGTGTGGCGTACGCGGCGCATCAATTCGAGAACGCGAACTTCCTGACGACCGTCTACATGACGACGGGCAACCTTCCCGTGCGACTCGAGAACCTCAACACGGGGGTTGCAGGTGGCACGTACACGATGCGGCAGATCTGCACGAGCGTGACCTCGGGCGGAGGTGTCGAACCGAGCTACGGCAAACTCTACAGCGCGAACAGCGGAGGTGCAGGGCGCGCGATCGCGAACACGGCGACGGTGCCGCTGCTGTCGATCCAGGCTGCGACGACGGGCCCGAACAGCGTGCGCAACACCGGGCAGATCATCATTCAGCAATACAGCGTGCAGGTGATCGGGTTGAACCAGATTTTCTGGCAGCTGGTCCTCAACGGGACGCTGACAGCGGCGAGCTTCGCGAGCTTCGGGACCGCAAGCATCGCGAACATCGATGTTGCTGCGACGGCGATCAACGGGGGCTTAGTGCTCGACTCGGGCTATCTCGCGAGTAGCGCGACCAACAAGGGCGGTGCGCAGCAGTCGTTAGCCGACATCAAGGAGCTGATCCTCGTGTACTCGGGGCTCTTGAGCCATCAGGACGTGTTGAGCTTGGTGTGTAACGCTCCCGGTGGAGCGACGACGGGGTTCGCGACGCTGCAGTGGCTCGAAGCGTGGTGATCCATGCCGGGCGGACTCGGTAGTTTCCTTCTCTACGTCGTCCAGAACGACACCGCGGTCTTCGTACAGACGCTCGAGGTCTACCCGGCGCCTTACACGGGCTTCAAAGTTCTCCCGGTCGGTCTGGACATCCAGACGACGCCGTACGACCTCGCGCACTACCCCGACACGGTCACGCGACCGTTCCTCGGGGCGCACCTTCAGGTCGCGCATGCGCCCGAGCCGCCGGTCATCATCCCGAACCCGCTCGTTCCGAACGCGCTCACCTACTACCCCGACGCGCTTCCTCCACCGGCGCGCGCGTACCTGCAGCCGAGCAGCGGAGAGGTGTCGCCGTTCCCCGTGGTCACGACGCCGCAGCTCGTCGTCTCGAGCATGCCGGACGCGTTGCCTACGCGGCGCATGCCTTCGACCGACAGCTTCGTCTTTGCACCGGAGCCTGAGCGCACCTCACCCCTCGCGCAGCCTGTTGCGGTCGACCGCACCGAGCGAGCGCTTGTGCGCGCGGCGGATCAGCCGTTCTTCACGACGTCGGCGAAGCCTGAGCGCACGAGCCCGCTCGCGAGCACGAGCTACCCCGACCGCGTAGACCGCCCCTCGACGCACGCATCGCAGAGCTTCTTCGCGTTCGCGCCGTTCCCTGAGCGCACCGCGCCCCTCGCGACAACGAGCTACCCGGACCGTGTGGAGCGAGCCTCGAGCTTCGCGAGCCTGCAGAGCTTCGAAGCGTTCGCGCCGCAACCGGAGGGGAAGACGGAAGATGATTGGTTGCCTGTTGCGGTCGACCGCAACGTCTTCGTCGTCGTTCGCGCTGCGGATCAGAGCTTCTTCGCGTTCGCCCCGGAGCCCGAGCGCACGAGCCCTCTCGCACAACCGATCTTCCCTGACAGCATCGACCGGCGCGCGCTCGCGCACGGGTACTTCGTTCTCAACCCGTACCCCGAACGCACGCGCCCGCTGGCGTCGAGCATCTTCCCGGACAGCATCGATCGACCCTCGCGCCACGCGCACGCGCCGTTCCTTGCGTTCAACCCCTACCCCGAACGCACGAGCACGCTCGTCACGGTGAGCTACCCCGATCGGCTAGATGCCCCGGGACGGCAAGGGCTCGCGCCGTTCCTCGCTCTCGCGCCCAAGCCTGAGCACACGAGCCCGCTCGACGGACAGATTAGCTACCCGGACATCGTGCTCGGGGCTCATGTGCGCAGCGTCGATCAACCGTTCTTCGCCTTCAGTCCGTACCCGGAGCTGACGCAAGAGGAGGATTGGACGCCGCGGTACCCGGACATCATCACGCGAGCAGTCGTTCGAGCTGCGGATCAGAGCTTCTTCGCGCTGGCGTCCTATCCTGAGCGGACGAGCCCGCTTGCGACGAGCGTGTTCCCCGACATCATCGACCGCCCGGGGAAGTACGGGCTCGCGCCGTTCCTCGCGTTCTCGCCCTACCCGGAGCAGACGAGCCCTCTCGCGCAGCCTCTCTTCCCCGATCGCATCGACCGACCGAGCACGCACGCTCTAGCACCCTTCCTCGCGTTCGCCCCTGAGCCGGAGCGGACCTCGTCGCTGGCGCAGAGCATCTTCCCGGACAGCATCGACCGTCGCGTGCTGCCGCATGGGCACTTCGCGTTCGCCCCTGAGCCGGAGCGCACGAGCGTCCTCGCCGATGTGAGCTACCCTTCGTGGCTTGCTCGCCCGTCGCGGCACGCGGAGCAACCGAGCTTCGCGTTCAGCCCGTACCCGGAGCTGAGCGAGCCGCTTGAGTGGTCGCCCCGGTATCCGGACTGGCTTGCTCGTGCGCAGCTCGCGCCCGCGCAGCATCCATTCGTCGCCTTCGCCCCCTACCCGGAGCGCACGAGCCCCCTTGCCGCGAGCGTGCACCCCGATCGCATCGACCGGCCGAGCACGCACGGGCTAGCGCCGGACTTCCTCGCCTTCGCACCGGAGCCCGAGCGCACGAGCCCGCTGGCGTGGGCGCTCTTCCCCGACCGCGTAGAGCGAGCGTTCGTCCAAGCGTGCGAGCAGTGGTCGCTGGGCTTCGCGCCGTTCCCCGAGGTGAAGCAGGCGGACGACTGGACGCCGAGCTACCCGGACATCATCTTCCGCGCGCAGCTGCCGAGCGCGCAGCATCCCGCGTTCGCGTTCTCGCCCTACCCGGAGCAGACGAGCCCGTTCGACACGCAGACGAGCTACCCCGACCGCGTCGAGCACGCGTGGCTGCAGACGGCGGAGCACCCGTTCCTCGCGTTCAGCCCGTACCCGGAGAACACGCTCCCGTTCGCGACGGCATCGTTCCCGGACTGGCTTGCGAGCGTTCTCGTGCGGGCCCCCGACTTCTTCGCGTTCGCCCCTGAGCCCGAGCAGACGATCCCGCAGAGCTTCGTGAGCTACCCGGATCGAGTCGAGCGCGCGGTTGTGCGCGTCGAGGATCAACCGAGCTTCGCGCTTGTCCCCTACGTGATCGTTCCGACGCAGTTCGCGCCGAGCTACCCCGATCGCATCGAGCGCGCCGTTGTGCGAGCGGCGGACCAGTTCGCGACGAGCTTCGTCTTCGTGGCCACGGTGCCCACGAGCTTCGGTGCTGTGTATCCGGACCGTATCGACCGCCCGCTTGTGCGAGCCCCTGACTTCTTCGCGCTCCCTGCGTATCCGGAGCGCACGAGCCCCCTCGCGAGCACGGTCTTCGAGGATCGTGTTCTCCGGCTTCATGTCGCGGTGCACGATCAGCCGTTCTTCGCGTTCGCCCCGCGACCCGAAGAGCCGCTCGAAGCGGTGTGGCAGCCGGTTCATCCTGACTGGCTCGACCGGCGGAGCATGCGCGCTGCAGAGCAGCCGTACGTCTCGGCGTTCGCCCCCTATCCGGAGCGGACCCTTCAGCTCGCCGATGCTCAGTACCCGGACCGAGCGCTACGCCCCGTTCTCGCCACGGCAAGCCACCCTGCGCTCGCTTTCGCCCCCTACCCGGAGAGGACAGCCCCCCTGGCGGCTGCGAGCTTCCCAGACGCCCTAGCGTGGCAGCGCACGCGGGCTGCGGATCAACCGTTCTTCGCCCTGGCCCCCCGTCCGGAGCTGAGCGAGCCCCTCGAGTGGTCTCCCAGGTACCCGGATCGCATCTACCGACCAGCGGTTCGCGCTGCGGATCACCCCTTCCTGGCGTTCTGGTTCAACGAGCGCACGAGCCCCCTCGCGGACGCCTGCTACCCCGCGCGTGTTGAGCGCGTAGTCGTGCGTGCAGCCGACCAGTTCTTCAGCGCGGACATCTCCCCCCTCCCGCAGCGCTCGAGCCCGATCGCGCAGCCGGTCTTCCCTGACTGGCTCGAGCACCGGAGCCTCGCGCCGGCGAACCACCTCGCGACCGCGACGGCGATCGAGCCCGACCGGACGACCCCCTACGCGGCGGTGAGCTACCCCGACCGGCTCGACCGGCCGAGCCCGCACGCGGAGCAGCCCTTCGTCTCGGGCGAGCCGC
>Ga0116127_1001977_pt1 | contig 10901 bp, 6 predicted proteins | sample June2015DPH_16_1_FD_89731 | JGI IMG/M metagenome (GOLD analysis project Ga0116127, IMG submission 89731) | Peatland microbial communities from SPRUCE experiment site at the Marcell Experimental Forest, Minnesota, USA - June2015DPH_16_100 | ecosystem: Environmental > Terrestrial > Soil > Wetlands... | reverse complement strand
CGGCAGGCGAGGACGACGACGAGTTGATGTCCGTCGAGGAGATGAATCGTATTTGTGAGGAAGCCGCGAACGAGCCGCCGCCCGAACCTGAACCGCACCGGGAGGGCATCGACTGGATTCGCACCGCCGACGGTAACATCCGGCATCCGCTCCAGCATCGTTGTCATGAAAGCGCGATGAAGGTCTGGCACAAATGCGATGAGCTGGGCCTCGAAAAAACCGCAGACGACGATCTGCAGCAGTTTGTCTTTGAATTTCAAACTACGGGCGTAAAACTCGGCGGCGCGTTGCAGGGCGTTGCCCAGGGCCGCGGGCCGCGCGACGGCGCGTTCACCGTTGCCTATCTGAAGCGTGCGCTCGACCATCTGCATAAGGCGCAGGCGGGACTTGAAGCCGTTGCGCCGAAGAAACTTCTGCCGGAGAAAGTGGTTTCCGAGGCGCGCAAGGAATTGTTTGAAATCCGCGAAGGGATTCTCCGCCTGATGGACGAATTTCGCGGACGCAAATGATGTGGTTCCTCGACATTTTCAGTGGAAGCAGATGGCGACCCTGCGACCATTCAGACCGATTAAGGATGCCGAGGAATGACGAATGACGAAACCATAATGACTAAAGAATGACGAAGCTCAAATGGCCCATGAATACGAAGGCACAACGATTGGTTTTGGCTTTGAGTCATTGGAAATTCTTTCGTCATTCGTGCTTGGTCATTAGTCATTGATTCTTTGCCCCGACGATGAACCCACTAAAAACGTCGAAAAACCTGAATGCGACACGGCCAAACCGAAACGAAATTGTCCGCGCCAGCGAGGAACATCTGCCCGCCATTTCCGAACTGGCCGGCGTCATCTGGCGCGCGTGCTATCCAGGCATTATTACCAACGAACAGATTGATTACATGCTGGCGCGGATGTACTCGCTCGACGTATTGCGCGACGAAATCCGTTCCCAAGGCATCCGCTACGACCGGCTGCTGCTGGATGGCGAACTGGCCGGCTTTGCGGCTTACGGACCGACATCCGAACCTGGGGTCATCAAGCTGCACAAGCTTTATCTCCTGCCGGAGCTGCACGGTCGCGGGCTGGGCAGCCTCCTGTTGCAGCAGGTCGAGCGCGAAGTCCGCGCCGGAGGCGTGCGCCGATGGATGCTCTCCGTGAACAAGCGCAACGCCAAGGCCATTGCGGCTTATCAGCGAAACGGCTTTCGCATCGTCGAGTCTGTCGTCACGGACATCGGCAACGGTTTCGTCATGGACGATTACATCATGGCAAAGGAACTCGCCGGCTGATCTGGCCGGGTATATTGTTGCCCCTGGCAGGGCCGAGCTGCCGCTGGCCCATTATTCCCGTCATGCGCGTTCAGCGCGGGACGAAAAACTCTTTTCCGTTCGTCCACCGTCCACTACAAACTGCCGCTTTGCCCCGATCTCACCGTCAGCGAGCGCAACGATGCTGGCGGAAACGTGGGAGGTGCAGGCAAGAACATCGCTTCGTTTGTCCTTGCGGAAGTTTGGGCGGCGCGGCAGCGCGGCCATCATACCCGGCGGCGCAGCAGCGCCGCCCTACCCCTTGCACCGATTGTCTCTGGGAATTGGTATTAGACAGCCGACGCTACAGTTCAAACCGACCCATCACCAGAAACCAAACTGAAGGGCGAAAACGGCGACATTTTCAAAAACCATGACAGCGGCGCCAATCGGGGGTAAAATGGACATGACGCTGTAAACAGTACCTGGTTTATGAAATGGATCGCAAAGAGTGCCTGTCTGGTTCTGGTGATCTTGACGACCCGGGCCGGTGTCCCGGAAAATTGGCAGGACAAGGTGGAGCCGCGCCTGCTGCAAGGCGCGCCGGCCACCAATGAATTCCTCGTCATCCTGTCCGAGCAGGCGGATTTGAGCGGCGCCACCGCGCTGAAGACCAAGGCTGCCAAAGGCAGGTATGTTTTCGAGCGCCTGACAGAAGTGGCACAACGCACCCAGCAGCCACTCTTGAAAACGCTTCAGGAAAAAAAACTGGAATATCAACCGTTCTGGGTGGCAAACATGATTTGCGTGCGCGGCGATTTGCCGGCCATCCAATCACTGGCCCAAAGGGCGGACACGGCCCGCATTGTTGCGAATTCCGCGAACCGCGTCCCGGATCTTCTGCCCGTGACCGCGGCACCCAGAATCACCAGCTCGGTGGAGTGGAACCTTTCCCAAGTCCACGCGCCCGACGTGTGGGCGCTGGGTTACACCGGCCAGGGCGTCGTGGTGGCCGGACAGGACACCGGCTACCAATGGAACCATCCCGCCCTCATCAATCACTACCGGGGTTGGGACGGCACCAACGCCAATCACAATTACAACTGGCACGACGCCATTCACGGTCCCAATCCCCACAACACCGGCGACAACCCCTGCGGCTACAATTTGACCGCGCCGTGCGATGACAACTCCCACGGCACGCACACCATGGGAACCATGGTCGGCGACGATGGCGCAGGCAACCAGATCGGCATGGCCCCCGGGGCCAAATGGATTGGTTGCCGCAACATGGAACGCGGTTGGGGAACGGCCGCCACTTATTTGGAGTGCTTCCAATGGTTCCTCGCACCGACGGATCTCAATGACCAAAATCCCGACCCATCCAAAGCTCCCGATGTCATCAACAACTCCTGGTACTCTGACGCCTCCGAAGGCACCACCAACCTCTTCGTCTTCCAAACTGCCGTCGAGAATCTTCGTGCCGCCGGCGTGGTCGTCGTCGTCTCTGCCGGCAATGAAGGCTCCGGTTGCAGCACGATTACATCTCCAGCCATTTACGACGCTTCCTTCTCCGTTGGCGCCACGGACAGCGGCGACAACATCGCCAGTTTCAGCAGCCGCGGCCCGGTCACGGTGGATGGCAGCAACCGGCTCAAACCCGATGTCTCTGCGCCCGGGGTAAACATCCGCTCCAGCGTGCCGGTCAACAGTTATGCCGGTGGCTGGAGCGGCACGAGCATGGCCGGACCCCACGTCGTGGGCTTGGTGGCCCTCCTTCTCTCGGCGCACCCGGAACTTCGGGGCCAGGTGGACACCATCGAACACATCATCGAAAGCTCCGCCGTGCCCCGCACCGATTCCCAGTCGTGCGGCGACATTCCGGGTACCGACGTTCCCAACAACACCTACGGCTGGGGCCGCGTGGATGCCCTGGCGGCGCTCAACCTTTGTGACAGCAACTATCTTCACATCGCATCCATCACCGTCGGCACCAATTGTGTCCTGTCCTTCCAATCGGCGCTCAACTGCCTCTACACCCTGGAAAGCCGGACGAATCTGGAGGCGGGTTCGTGGACAGCGGTGCCCGGCCAGGTGGACATCGCCGGCAACGCGGGTTTGCTTCAGTTGAGCCAGACAAACCGGCCGCCCGACACCGCCCGGTTTTATCGCGTCAAGGTTCAAATCGCGCCCTGACGCCGAAGGCGAAGTGGGGATTTCAACAGAAGAAAACGAAGGAAACAAAGCGTGGAAACTCTCTTTGCCGCTTCGTTGCCTTCTGTTGGTCTTTCATCGGTTGGCACCGGGAAGAATCAGCCGGTGTATGCCGTCCACCAGCTTTAACTCGTGGAAGTTGATGAGCAACCCGACCGGTATATCGAGCAGCTTCATGTAACTCAACAATTGCGCTTGGTGAATAGGTAGAATTTCCTGCACAGACTTCAGTTCCAGCAAAAGGCAGTCCTCAACCAAAACGTCGAACCGCAATGGTTCCTCAAACACAAAACCCTTGTATTCGATTTTCACCACGCGTTGATTGGCCACGCGCAGGTTTTGCAGACTCAGTTCCCGCAGGAGACATTTTTCGTAGATGCTCTCGATCAGACCCGACCCTTTCAGGCGATGGACTTCGATGGCTGCGCCGATGACCGTCCGGCTCAATTCGTCCGCTCTTTGGAATAATGGATGCATGGCAAAATATCTACAAGATGAGCCGAAGAAAACAAAGGCCGGAAATAATTTTCCCTTTCGTTCTCTTCGTTACCTTCTGTGCAATTTGTTTTCGTTCGATCACCACTTTTCCCAATGCACGTATTCGCGATTGAACCGGGTGCGCGGCTCCTTCTCTTCACCGGGATGGCCGATGGCAATGCATGCGACGGGGATGACCGGTGCGGGCAGTTGAAGAATTTCCTTGAGCTTCCGGACGCGGTCTTCCCGCGGGTGAATGCCCAGCCAGCAGGCGCCCAAACCAAGACCATGCGCGCAGAGCAGCAGATTCTCGATGGCCGCCGAACAATCCTGCAACAAATAACTGAGCTGGCGATCGTGCGCCGCGTCGAGGTCGCCGCAAACCACGATTCCCAGCGGGGCCGTGGCCAGCATGCCGCCGTTGGGCAAAGCCGCCGCGATGGTTGACAGCGTTTCCTTTTTCCGAATGACCACAAAGCGCCAGGGGTCTTTGGCCACCGCCGAGGGGGCCGCCATGGCCGCCTGCAGCAGTTGGGTGATGGCCGCCTCGCTGACTTCGCCGGGCACATAAACCCGGATGCTCCGGCGGCCGAAGATGAACTGGAGTTTGTTGTTTGGTATCAGACTCATGGTTTGATTTTTGCTCGAGCATACTCCGCAGAACCCGGGAGGGCGAGCGTCCTCACGGGCCGCGGCTTTAATCCTCAAATTCCACGACACCGTCACGGACCAAGAATGAAAAACGGCAACCGCGAAATATGCCAAAGTCAGAAACTGCCCCCTTTATGTTTCTTTCACCCAGCTCGAAACTTGCGGTTCTTGCATATGGCGCTACGCTGATTGCAGGTGAGCACGACCCGGATCACAGAGGATCACTCTGCAACACCGCCTTGGGGCGAAGTTGCACGCCAGTCCGTGTTTGCCACCACACATTGGTCGGTGGTACTGACGGCGGGGCGCAGCGATGTCCCGCAGGCACAGGACGCCCTGGAAAAACTCTGCCAAACCTATTGGTATCCGCTCTATGCTTATGTGCGACGGCGGGGATATGCCCGAGCCGATGCCGAAGACCTGACCCAGGCATTCTTCGCTTGGCTGCTGGAGCGGGACTGGCTGGGCGTGGCGGACCAGCAACGCGGTCGCTTCCGCTCTTTCCTGCTGACCAGCTTCAGCCGCTTTCTGGCGAACGAATGGGACAAGGCTGGAACGCAAAAACGCGGTGGTGGCCGGATTGTTTCTCTGCAATTCGATGATGCGGAAGCCGGTTGCGCCCGGGAACCGGTGGATAATGCCACTCCCGAACAAAGTTTTGAATGGCGTTGGGCGCTGACCTTGTTGGATCAGGTCATGAACCGGCTGAGTGCTGAATTTGCGCAGGACGGCAGGGCAGAATTGTTTGAGGCGCTAAAACCCTGTTTGCTGGGTGAACGCACGACGCAACCGTATGCGACGTTGGCGTTAAAACTGGCGATGACCGAAGGCTCGGTGAAAGTGGCGGTGTATCGGCTGCGCCAGCGGTATCGGCAATTGCTCCGGGATGAAATCGCCAACACCGTCGAGAAGCCGAAAGAAATTGAAGAGGAACTGCGTTATTTGTTTGCCGTGCTGGCCAGACGATGAGCCGATCCCAGCGCTCAAGCGTTGTGCTGCGAATGCCGGCTGGTCGTTTCCGCTGTAACCTTCCGCCCGCTTTCCTTTATAAATAGGGCGGAAGAATTATTATGGATACGACCCGGGTTTGTCCAATTTGCGGAAAGCCGGTGGTTCCTGAGGCACCCCAGGGCCTCTGTCCGGAGTGCCTGATGAAATCCGGTTTTGAAACCAGGGCGGGGAATGAACCTGGGGCTGGCAAATCAGCCTTTGTGCCTCCCTCGGTTGAGCAGATGGCCAAACTTTTTCCCCAGCTCGAAATCATCGCATTGCTGGGCCAGGGCGGCATGGGGGCGGTGTACAAAGCCCGCCAACCGCGCTTGAACCGGTTCGTGGCGCTGAAAATCCTTTCACCGGAAAAACAAAACGACCCGCAATTTGCCGAGCGATTCGAACGTGAAGCCCGCGCGCTGGCGTGGCTGACCCATTCCAACATCATCACGGTTTACGACTTCGGCGAGACGCAGGGAGTTTATTACCTGCTGATGGAATTTGTGGACGGCATGACGCTGCGACAGTTGTTGCAGGCGCGGAGACTTGCGTCCGCCGAAGCGCTCGCCATCGTGCCGCAGATCTGCCAGGCGCTGCAATACGCCCACGAGCAAGGCATCATCCACCGCGACATCAAGCCGGAAAACATCCTGCTCGACAAAAAGGGCCAGGTGAAAATCGCCGACTTTGGCATCGCCAAAATTCTGGATCAGGCGCCCCAGGACATCTCCCTGACCGGCGCAAAGGACGTGGTGGGGACCGCGCATTACATGGCACCGGAACAGATCGAAAAACCGCAGACGGTGGATCATCGCGCGGACATTTATTCGCTGGGCGTCGTGTTCTATGAAATGCTCACCGGTGAACTGCCGCTTGGAAATTTCCTGCCGCCGTCCCAGAAGGTTCAAATTGACGTGCGCCTCGATGAAGTGGTGCTGCATGCCATGGAGAAAGAGCCGGAACGCCGCTACCAAACGGCCAGCCAGGTAAAAACGGCGGTGGAGACAATTGCCAACTCCATCACCCCGTCGGCGAATGCCGAAATGTCGGCCGGGGAGATTTTGGCGGGAGATTACACTTTGGACATTGGCAGTTGCCTGCAGCGTGGCTGGGCTTTGGTGCGAAACGATTTTTGGCCGGTCGTGGGCGTCACTGTGCTGGTCCGGTTATTGCAAATGGCCGCCCTTTCCGCTTGTATAGGACTTGTCTTCCTTGCTCCGCTCATGGGGGGGCTGTCCCTGTATTTCCTGAAGAAAATACGAGGCGAGCCGGCAGGTGTAGGAACAGCCTTTTCCGGCTTCAGCAGGGCATTCCTGCCGCTCTTCCTCGCCAGTTTTGTAATAGCATTGCTCACGACCGCCGGATTTTTTTGCCTCATGCTACCCGGCATTTATCTCGCGGTCGCGTGGACCTTCACCCCGGCCCTGATCATCGACAAACGACTCGGTTTCTGGCCAGCCATGCGGTTGAGTCGCAAGACCATTTCCAAACATTGGTGGAAATTCTTCGGATTCATCATCGTTTTGTCGCTGATTAAAATGGCCGGGATGCTGGTCTTTTTTGTGGGTACCTTGGTCACGGCTCCCGTCGCCCTGGCTGCGTTGATGTACGCTTACGAAGACGTTTTTGGAACAAAGGAGAAACCGGCTGACATTCCGGCGACCGTTGCGCCAGTTGCCGCCACTGGAACGTCAGGAGGGTGGAAAAAGACCGTCGTGGTCGGCGGTCTTGGATTTGTTGCACTCATTCTTCTTCTCTGCGTGGCGGCGTTGCTTTTGGAAAAATGGCACAAGCCCGCCGGCCTTCCGCGCAAGGGTTTGGTGGCGTTGTGGTCGGGTGAAGGTGACGGCAAAGACAGCATTGGAACGAATAACGGCACACCTGTAAATGTCACGTTCACCGATGGCGTGGTGGGCCAAGCCTTTCATTTGAACGGATCAAATGCGTATGTGCAGATACCCGATTCCGCCGACCTCAAACCAACGAATATAACCATCGAAGCTTGGGTTAAGTTTGATGCGCAGGAATCGCCGAACGCCAGCTTGCCTGGACAGCAAACGATCGTTTTCAAATTGAACACCCGCGATGCACACCGGGGAAATTTTACCGGTTATAGTCTGCTCAAAAACGTAAACCGATTTTCTTTTGTAATCGGCTCGGCTGACGGCCAGCAAGTTTTCGCAAATTCCATGACCGCTCCTCAAGTTGGAGTCTGGTATCACCTCGCCGGGACTTACGATGGCAGCAGCGGTGAATTGAAGATTTATGTCAACGGCGTGCAGGAAGGCAGCGCTTATGCTGGATTCCCGTTGGATTGTGGCACACGCCCTGTATTCATTGGAACGACTGGTGAATGGTGGGACGGCAAGCTGGAGGGAATTGTGGACGAAGTGGGCATTCACAACCGCGCCTTGACGCCCAGCGAAATTCAAACTTATTACGACTCTGTCAGGAAGAGCAAGAATCTTCAGCCCGGCAAACCAACTCCGACGATGGCGGCAACTGGCTTCGTCAATTCGAATGCTTTTGAGGTGAACAAACGTCCCGACAACCTTCAGCGGCCCGGCAATCAAGTGCTTGTCGTCAACTCGAATGCTTTTGAGGTGAACAAAACAACGCGGGAACCCGCCGGGCCTCCGCGCAAGGCTTTGGTGGCGTTGTGGTCGGGTGAGGGGAATGGCAAGGATTCGGTGGGAAACAATACTGCGATCCTGACGGACATGACTTTTGCTGAAGGCAAGGTGGGCCGGGCGTTTTCCCTGAATGGATCCAGTTCATACGCGAAGGTGCCATTCAATTCTTCATTGGACATGGAAAGCCGTGATGGCTTGACACTCTCGCTATGGATCAAACCGTCCGATGTTTCCGGTTTCCATCCGATTTTGGAGTGGTATTCCAGCAACACACTGCCTCTCGGCATTGGCTCCCAATTGCGCCTCGGGCAGAATGCACGGTCGCAGGGCGTCCTCGAAGCGGTGATTGTGGACATGAACGGCCATTATCACGTGCTGCGGTCGCCGCCGGATACAGTGGTCGCCAATAGTTTCCAGCATGTTGCGGTCACCTATGACCAGGCCACCGGAGCCGGCATTTTGTATTTGAACGGGCGCGTGGTGGCGCAGTCCCGGTGGAAGAGCTTTCCTCCAAAAACAAAGGGGGATCTTTGGATCAGTTGCCGGCCCTTCTCCCATCCGGGCGACTTTACTTACAATACATTTTTTGCCGGCTTGCTGGATGAGATCGCGATTTACAACCGCGCCTTGACGGCCAGCGAAATCCAAACTTATTACGACGCTGTCAGGACGGGCAAGAATCTTCAGTCCAACCGACCAACCCCGACGATTGCGGCAACCGACCTCGTCAGTTCGAATGCTTTTTGGAACTTATTGAACGAAGACCAGCGTCTTGTGGCGCAATGGAGCAAATTCTACAGGTTCTTTGACGAGCGCACGTTTGACGGCCGGTCGAACAACGAGCGTGCCGACCTGGAAAGACGTTCAATTGAAACTCTCAAAGGGCCGCGTTCAGATGAGTATTACCAAGCCATCAACTCGCTGGCCGTCTTGCGCTCCACCAACGCACTGCCCGCCCTGCGTGAGATCGCCTTTGACCGCCGGGAAAAGGACAATCGCGGCCGCTGGATGGCAGTGCGTGCGCTGGGAATCATTGGTGACAGGTCGGTCGTTCCAGACATGATTCACCTGCTTTATCACTACAACGTGGACACGCGCTGGTGGGCGCAGATTTCGCTGGTGCGGCTGACGGGTCGGAACTTCGGCAAGGACTGGAACGCGTGGGGGAATTGGTGGAATTCGCAAAACGGCCAGCCGCCGTTCAATCCGGAAATCATTCGCTGGTGGAGCGGCCAGGTCGAGCCAGACAAACTCGCTCACAGCTTCGATGAAAGTGACCGGCGCCATTTCCAAAATCTCTCCAACCAGCAACCAGAATAACACCCAACCGGAAATTCCAAGTGGCCTGGACTTTCCCCGGTTTTTTTATGGAAAGCTGAAAACGCGTTGTTGCAAGATCAAACCGCGAGTGGCTTACTCGAAATCCATCTCGTAGCTGTAAACGTTGCCGCTGAGCTTGCTCTGGATTTTGTAGTTCGATTTGTTGATGACCGCCTGCATCGGCTTGTTCTCCGTGAGGACTTCGGCGGTGAACCCGCGGATGCCGTTGCGGCGGGCGATGCGCATCAAATGCTTCAAGAGGAAGGTGCCGATGCCGTGGTTCTGCCACTGGTCGCTCACCACGAACGCCACTTCCGCCAGGTTGGTCTTCGGATCGAGATAATAGCTGCCCACCGCAATAATCTCCTCGCCATACGCCTCGGGCAGCGTGCCGACGATGGTCACGTCGTTGCGATGGTCAATATAAACGAAATCCTGAATCTGCTGCCGCGACACGCGCTTGGAGTGGCTCATGAAACGGTAATAAATCGTCGCCGCCGAAAGCTTGTAGAACAGGTCGCGCATCCGCGGTTCGTCGGTCGGATGAATCGGGCGGAAGTTGAGTTGCGTGCCGTCATTGAGCAGATAGGTGGTGCGCAGTTCCTTGGGCCCGACGAGAATCTTGCCTTCCAGGTCGGCCATTTCGGCGGAAAGATATTTCGCATTGATGGCGTCGCGCAGCAGGTCGGCGCGGAATTTCGGGTGGGCGATGCTGATGAGCGCCAGGGCGCGTTCCTGAATGCTTTTGCCGTGCAGATACGCCACGCCGTATTCCGTCACGACGTAATGCACGCCCGCGCGGGTCGTCACCACTCCGGCGCCCGGGCTGAGGTACGTCATGATGCGCGAGATGGTGCCGCCCTTGGCGGTGGAAGGCAGCGCGATGATGGCCTTGCCGCCGCGCGATTTGGACGCGCCGCGGTTGAAATCCACCTGGCCGCCCACGCCGGAGAAAAACTTGGAGCCAATGGAATCGGCGCACACCTGTCCCGTGAGGTCGATCTCCAGCGCGGTGTTGACCGCCACCATTTTGTTCTGCTGGCGGATGATGAACGGGTCGTTGACGTATTCCGTGGGATGAAACGAGAAGAGGGGATTGTTATCCACGTAATCGTAAATCTTCTTCGTGCCGAGGCAGAAGCTGGCCACGATTTTGCCGCGGTCGATGGACTTGCGATTTCCGGTGATGGCGCCGCACTCGATGAGTTCAATGATGTTGTCGGTGACCATCTCGGTGTGGACGCCGAGGTCTTTCTTGTCCTTGAGAAAACCAAGCATTGCGTGCGGAATGCGGCCAATGCCGAACTCAATGGTGGAACCATCCTCGATGAGGGCGGCAATGTATTCGGCAATTTGCCGGGTCGTCTCGG
>Ga0116127_1001966_pt1 | contig 10928 bp, 6 predicted proteins | sample June2015DPH_16_1_FD_89731 | JGI IMG/M metagenome (GOLD analysis project Ga0116127, IMG submission 89731) | Peatland microbial communities from SPRUCE experiment site at the Marcell Experimental Forest, Minnesota, USA - June2015DPH_16_100 | ecosystem: Environmental > Terrestrial > Soil > Wetlands... | reverse complement strand
CGTTGCAAACTGGCATGACCGGCGGCCACGCCATGCTTGCGCGCATGCTTGGCCAGCAGTCGCGTGGTCCAAAGTTCCTGGGCGTAACCCAACTCCTTGGGTTTCTGACAGGCCAGCGCCACCGCCCAGGCCCTCGCTTCAGCGCTCAAGGTCGGGCGGCGGCCTCGGCCTGGCAAATCCTGCAAGGCCGAGCGTACGCCCAGTTCCAGAGCCTTGGCAATGCAGCGCTCCACTTTCGGCCGATGGGTGCGGAGTGCAGCGGCAATCGCAGACACCGTCTCACCGGTGTGATAGCGCAGCAGAATCTCCGCTCGCTGCACCTGCCCGGCAGCCTCGCAACGGGACTGGGCGAGTTGTTCCAGCCAAGTCATCTCTTCCTCGGTGAGCTTCAACTTGGCGCGTCTGCTGATAAATGGCATCGCAGGTCTCCTCCCAGCAATGGTATACCAGCAGCCTACACGACAATCTACGGTACTGCAATATTATTTTGGAATCGATCTACTAGTCGCTGCGCTTTGCACGGGCGCACGCTTGCGGGCGCTCCGGCTTCATAAGAAGCACAGGAGTCAGGGTCGCTCTGGCATCACCAATTCTGGGGGCGCTTCGTTCGCAGCGGCCAAAAGTTAAATGACCAGCTTGAATACATGCACCCGAACCCAGCACGGGAGGCGCTGGTAGAGCAGTCACAACAATGACGGTCGCCGAGTTATAGCAACTCCGCCTTGTCCAAAGCAAAATTGTTGTAACTCGACCACTGCCCGTCTTCCGGCCGCTTCACCAGCCCTCTGCGCGGGGTCCATAAGAAACTATTCTTATAGGCTATGCCTTCATCACCAAGGGAAGAACCCACGGTCAGCAAACCACTGACCGTGGCTACCCCCTTCCGACTGAGCCCCTAGGGCGTGCTCGAACTCGGATTCCTATTGTATAATCCTTGCTCATTTCCAGAAGGGAGCCGGAACCTCATGGAGAAGCAAAACAAGTTAGCTGTCGCCATTTTTGCTGGGCTGATGGTAGCAGCCTTCCTCGTATCTTCTCATCGGTCCATTGTCGCGCGGCCGGACGACCCGGTGGAGGAGGCAACTGAAACCCAGTGGACCGTTGCCGACTTCGTGGCGCCGGAACTGGCAAACGAATTCCATATTTCTCCCGACGGCCAATGGGTGGTGTGGGCGAAGACCGTTCCCGACGCCGAAAAGGACGAACGCGTCTCGCAGCTCTACTTGACCAGCCTGAAGGAGAAGAAAGAAATTCAGCTCACGCGCAGCCGGAATAAAGATGAGTCACCCCGCTGGTCGCCCGGCGGCCGCCTGGTGGCGTTTTTGAGCGACCGCCCCCTGCCCAAGCCGCCTGCCAAGGAGCAAGCTCCCGCTGACGATGCTTCCAAGGCCCAGCTCTGGTTGATCAATCCCTTCGGGGGCGAGCCGTGGCCGCTTACGCGCTCGGAGCGCGAGGTGAAGGGTTTTGACTGGATCGACGCGGAGACGATCCTGATTGCCGCCGAGGAAGACCCCTCGCTCTACGAGCGCAACTTGAAAGAGAAGAAGGACGACTCGCGTGCCGTGGACGACGCCATGCACACGCCTCCCGTGCGGCTTTTCAAGCTCAACGTGAAGACCCAGGAAGTCGCGCGCTTCACCCGCAACGACGATTGGATCCAGTTGCTCGCGGTTTCACCCGACGGCAAGAAGGCCGTGGCCGTGCACCAGCGCAGTTTGAGCTACGAATTCGACCAGCGCGTGAAGCCCGTGACCTTCCTCTATGACCTCACGAGCGGCAAGAGCCAGCAACTCTTCACGGACGGGGCGGTGCTGCCCGCGAAGATTCGCTGGAAGCTCAACAGCACGGGATTTTTTGCGGTCTCCCCTTACTCGACTCACCCTGTGTATCGGGAGGCGGTGGTTGAGCAACTCTACTACTACGACCTGGCGGACGAGCACAGCGTGAAAGTCGATCTCGGCTGGGAAAATGAGTTGGGGATTGACGCGAACAACGAGATCGCCATCACGCCCGATGGTTTTCTGGCGTTGCTGGCTGCGGGCGCCCGCTACAAACTGGCGCGTTACACGCGCGACGGCGCCACGTGGAAACGCACCTGGGTTGAAGGCGAACACGCCAACAACGTTTTTGATTTCGACGTGAGCAGAGACGGCCGGACGATTGTTTACAACTTCAGCACTGCCTGCCGGCCCCCTCAGTGGTTCCGCGCTGGGCTCGGGGAAAGTGCGCTGATCGCGCCGGAGCAAATCACGGACCTGAACCCATCGTTCCAGAAGAAGCCTGCAGCGAAATCGGAAGTGGCACGGTGGAAAGGCGCGCGGAATGAGGAAGTAGAGGGGATTCTCTACTATCCACAGAATTACGCGGCCGGGAAGAAGTACTCGCTGGTGGTGATGATCCACGGCGGGCCGCTCGGCGCGGACATGGATTTCTGGGACCAGGACTACGCTTATCCCATTAATCTCTACACCCAGCGCGGGGCGTTTGTGCTTCAGCCCAACTACCATGGCAGCGGGAATTACGGCCTGGCGTGGGCGGAATCAATCGGCGGCGGGAAGTACTACGACCTGGAAGTCCCGGACATCGAGAAAGGTGTGGATGATTTGATCGCGCGCGGGTTCGTCGATCCCGAGCGGATGGGTTTGCTGGGCTGGTCGAACGGCGCGATTCTGACCATTGCACTCACGGTTCACTCGACGCGCTACAAAGTTGCCTCAGCGGGCGCCGGCGACGTCGAGCAACCCAGCGATTGGGCCTATGCAGACGACGGTGCGGCTTTCGACAATTACTATTTCGGCGCCGCACCGTACGAGGATCCGGAACTGTACATTCGCAAATCGCCCCTCTATGAATTCAGCAAGGTACGCACGCCGACCATCATTTTTTCGGGCACCGAAGATCGTTCCGTGGGTCACGTGCAGGGTTGGGAGCATTTTCGTACCCTCGAACAACTCGGTCTCACCAACACCCGCTTCCTCGTCCTGCCTGGTGAGCCGCACGGGCCGCACAAGCTCTCGCACCGGCGGCGCAAGCTGGCAGAAGAGCAAGCATGGTTCGACAAATATCTCTTCCAACCCGGCGCGGCGGCGAACGAAGCCTTTCGCGCCGACTCTCCGCTGGGAGAGCTGAGCAAACGCCAGCGGATCAAGAAGGTCGGACTGAACTACGGCGTGAAGGTGAAATCCACGCTGGCGCCGGAGACCGTGGCGTACAAGGGCCTCACGATCGGCCGCTTCGAGGTGACGCGCGCGCAGTACGCGGCGTTTGACAGGGATTACCAAGTCGAGCCGGGGACAGAGAACTATCCCGCGAATGGCATCTCTTTCGAGCAGGCGCAGGCTTATTGCGCGTGGCTCAGCAAGCTCACGGGCGAGACGTATCGCTTGGGCCGTGAAGGCGAGATGACAGCCGTCTACAAGACGCCGGCGGCGAGCGAAAACACGCTTGATTACTGGGCCGGGTACAAGCCCAATCCTGACGACGCCGCGCGCCTGGAGGCTAAGCTAAAGGACCTGAGCAGCGCGGCCCCACTGCTCAAAGAAGTGGGCAGCTTCCGCGCCGTGGGCGAAGACCAGTTGGTTTTTGACCTGGGCGGTAACGTGGCGGAGTGGTGCGTTACGAAAGACGGCAAAGGCAAAACCCTGGGCGGGAGCGCCGACCGACCGGCCGACCCCAAAGCCCTGGAAACGCAACCCGGCACGGCGTACATTGGATTCCGAGTGGTGAAGGGCGCGCCGTAAGCGACTGCGAAGCAGATCCAAGGGATCATCGCCTCATAATTCTTCAGAACTCATACCGCAGCGCGAACTGCATGACCCGCGGGCTGGTCAGCAAGCCCGTGTAGTTCCCGAAAGATGTGGCAAGGTCAATCTCCGGAGGATTCGAGGTAACGTTAAAGCGCGTGGAATTGGGGACGTTGAAGACTTCCCAACGAAACTGCAGAGAATGATTCTCTGCATAGGGCATCTTCCAGCGTTTCTCCAGTCCCATGTCCCAACCGTAATAGCCGTCGCCGCGGATGACGTTCCTCTCTCCACCCTCGGCGGGAATGGGATTGCGAAACGCCCCCAAGGCGGCAGAGGGATCGCGGAACATGTTGACGGTCCCGTCCCCGTCTTTGGTGGTATGGGTCGGTGGCGCGGCGCCGACGAGCATGGCGTTCCCTTCAACCTGCCAGTTTGTTGGCCACGTATAGCCGTTGAATACGTTAACCGGGAATCCACTCGTCCAGCGAATTATCCCCGAGTTCTGCCAGCCCCCGATCAGTGCTTGCAGGGCTCCGTGAGCGTTGTGGGCCAGCGGTCGACCCCGCCCAATGGGCAGCTCAGCAACCCAGTTCGCGTTGATCTGATGGGGCGTATCGAAATCCGAGACGGAACGCATTTGCTTGTAGTCCCAAGAGTTAACGATCACTCCCCCCAGCCCGCCCCAAGCCCCGATGCGTTCCGCGTCCGACATCAAGTCTACGGACTTGGACCAGGTATAGTTGAAGTCGAACTGTACCCCGTGCGCCATGCGTTTGCGAAGGCTGACCTCTAAGGCGTGATAACTCGAGTTGCCGATGGACCGCCAGGCATACAGGGACGAGTACTGCCGGTTCCAGAACGAATTCTGCCCGGTGGTCGGGAAGTACGCCAAGTTGGAGTTGTTGGCATCGGGTATACCATACAGGTCCCAATCTGACAATGCCGTGGTTTCGTTGAATATAAAGCAATTAAAGAGTTGATAGGCGGCCTGAAGTGGGTCGGCGGTGGAGCTCCCAGGGCATCCGAGACCGGGAACCGAGTAAGCTCCTCCAGCGGCTACAGGTTGCATCATGTCGGTCCAATACGCAGCCGTCGGGCCAACCAAGGCCGGAGTGATCGCGGAGGCGGGGGTATTTGCTTGCCCCAGTTGGTTCAGACGGTCCACAGCCTTGAAGTAGTCGATTCCAGTTTTCTTGTCCACAAGGTCGAGCGGCATGGCGAGGTCTTCCTGGACGAGGAGGCGGTGGGCGAGGTGGCCCACGTAAGACACTTCGAGGGTGACATTCCTGGGGAGCTCGCGAGTGATTGAGAAATCGAGCATGTAGGAATACGGAGTCTTGATGGAATTGTCCAAGCCCCAGGCAATAGCAAAGCCGCCCGAGTCCAGCGTGCTGGGCGGGGCCTGTGGGAAGCCACCTGGGGGAGCCGGAATGAAGAGTTGCGTTCCCGTACAGTCCGAGGTGGGAATGACATTGAGGCTCGTGAGTCGGGGGGCACAGTCAAGGGTCTGAATACCGGCGGGGTTCGTTAAGCCCGTAGAAAGTCCGAAGGAGCCCGAATGGTCAAAGGTACTAAGCAAGCCCGCCCCAATCCGATCATAAACAATCCCGGCGCCTACCCGGATAGAAGTCTTGTCGCCTTCGCCGAAGAGGCTCTTGAAAAAGCCCGAACTGGGCCGCGGGGAATAGGCGAGGGCCAGTCGGGGAGCGAAGTTGTGCTTGTCCCAGTTGTAATAGCCGGGCTTGCCGTTCGCCGGCCCGGCCAGGGCGAACTGGATGAGGGGGTCCTGGCTGGAAGGAATACCGTTCCACATGTTGATGCTCCGCTGCTGGAACCACTGCCCCATGTTGATGTTGGGGGCGACCTGTAGACCTGTTGTCTCCCAGGGAGGCGACATCAGCTCGTAACGGAGGCCGTAAGTCAGCGTGAGGTTCGGTTTGATGCGGAAGGCGTCTTGAGCATAGAACTCATATTCATCCACGCCAAAGTGCCGCTGGAGGGGCGCCCCCTGGGCCAGTAAGTGGCCTTGCTTGTCGTAGTTGTATGTGGCGTCCACCTCGGTGACGCTGCCCAACATGGCAATGAGCGGAAAATCGTAGGAGTTGTTGAACGACGGGTCCACGCCAGGGAAGCCGCTATACGCCGGATCCAGGGGAATCCCTTTGTTGGCGATGCCAGCCGTAGCCAGCCAAGAGGCATTGGTTAGGCCGTCGCTGAAGGAAGTCTCCAGACTATTTCGGGGGTTCCGAATGAAGCGAATGTTGGTGCCATAAGAAAAGGAATGCCGCCCTTTGACCCAGGAGAGGTCATCCACAAAGTTGTTAACCGGCAGGGTGAAACTATGGCTGCGAGTAATGCCTTGATCCAACCCGCGGAATTCGTTCCAGGGCTGGCTCGAACTTCCCAGCACGGCCTGGCTCTGCCGCGTCAGTCCCCAGCGGACATTGTTAACGAGGGTAGGGTTGAAGATGCTTGTGTAGCCGACCACGACTCCCTTGCTATAGTCTTCGTTGGTTTCCATGGGGTGCTGGCCGGGGAGGAAGGGCGCACCCCGGTCCAGGTCGTAAGGCTGCATATCGCCCCGGAAGAACAGACTTTGATTGCCGCCCGAAGTCAACTTGTAATCCAGGCGGGCGATATAGCTGTCGAAGTGTCGCAGCACGGACCCAGGGAAACGATACCCGGCATAGTTGAGCCCGTCGCCCACGGAGTTGTCGTTGGGCATGGGATAGCTCTGGAAGTAGCCCAACATAACGGGGTCAGGCCCGAGGTGCAAAGGATCCATGTTGGTGATGTCCTGGGAGGTCAGCGTCTGGATGTTGCCATTGACGTCCTTATAGCGGATCTCACCCTGACGAAGTGTGGCGCTGGGGATCACTCGCACCACACTCTCCTCCTGGCGGTCACGCCGCCCTTCGTAGTTCACGAAGAAGAACGCCCGGTCCTTCTTGACGGGCCCGCCCACCGACCCGCCGAAAATGTTGCGGATAAGCTTGGGGGCCTGGTTCGGCTCTCCGCTCGAAAGCTCCGCGCGTTTGATGAACCAGTCGTTGGCGCTGGTGGCGGTATTGCGGGTGTATTCGTAGAGCGAGCCGTGAAAGCTGTTCGTGCCACTCTTGGTGACGATGGCGACTTGGGCGCCGGAGGAACGGCCTTGGTCAGCGTTGTAGTTCGTCGTCGTCACACGGAATTCCTGCATGGCATCGGGATTCATGCGCAGGACGGAAGTGAACGCGTAACCATTGGACTGGTCGTTCGCGTCGATGCCGTCGACGGTAATATTCGACTGATCGCTGTGCGCGCCATTGACGGCGCCGCTGCGCGTATCGTAATTCAGGTCGATGTCAGGCCGATTACCCAGGTAAACCACCCCGGGCTGCAAGCTATAAAGGCCCGCTACGTCGCGGGCCTCCATGGGCAGTTGCTTGACTTGGTTCTCGGTAATGACGTTGCCCAACGAGGCGTCCGTGGTATTCAGGAGCGGCGCCTCGGCGCTCACGGCAACCACCTCCGTGGCGTGGCCGACCTCGAGGGCCACGTTGATGGTCGCGGGCGTATTCACGAGCAATTCGATGTTGTCCCGCACATACTTTCTGAACCCTGGAGCTTCGATCGCCAGGCGGTACTTGCCCGGGGAGACTTGCAGGAACTCATAGACGCCGTCCCCGCTGCTGCTGGTCACGCGCGTGATGGCCGTGTCCACGTTAACGAGAGTCACCTTTGCGGCGGGAATGACGGCGCCGCTCTGGTCAGAGATCGTGCCCCGCAAAGAGGTCAGCGCCTGGCCCCACGCCGAAGGAACCATCCCTGCCGTCAATAGCCCTGCCAATCCTAAGCAAAAGAGAAGCCGTTTCATGTTCTGCGCCTCCTCAACCTGCACTCCCCGAAGAAGGGAGTGCAAAGATCGTAATGCTCAGTGCTCACACGCTTATGCGCCTCCCGACGTGCCTGGAGCGGGAGACCGCAAAAGATAAGAGCTTGGAGTTCCGAGAGAAAACGACTCTTTCTTCAACTTACCCGACACCTGACGGTAGATTCTCTACGCGCGCCAACAGAATGTCAATACATTTTGCACACGCATTTTGCACGGCGCAATGTGTCGGGCCGCTACCCTAAGTGCCACAACAGGATGAGTCTTAGGCAAGGCTTGTCTTTCGATGCTATCAGCCTCAGAATCGTACACAACGACGCATTTCTCGGACTGGTCCAGCATATTCTGAACCTCAGTTGATCCCGGCATAACGCAATCGGCGGCCGTCTCGTAGACGTGATGGTGGCCCACAAATGCTCTGGCAAATCCCTCACAGCATCGGGGATCGACCTCCCACAATTGTGCTGGTATCGATCTCGTTCCCTTTATGAAATTGTGAAGCAGAAGAATTTGCGATCCGGACTGAGACGACCTATGCAAGCGTCCAACTAGCCTCGTCACCTCTGCAGGATCGTGCTGCCACGGAACGCCGCAAATGTGAACCGATCTGTGTTTGAACTCCGTTCCGCGCAACACTCGAACAAAGCCAAGACATTCGAGAGCGGCGAGTTCCTTGCGCTTCCGAACGCCAGCTTCCGGTCCTTGAGCAGGTAGGTTCGGTTAGTGCGCAGTGAGGCGAGACCAAGCTGGTCGGGGGGCTTCCCGAAATATCGGGGGAACTCCTCGGCAGCTCGCAGATGGTGGCGGATCGCACCATCGGAGTAATTACGACGCTGGAGTTCCTCCAGCATTATTTTGCGTAAATAGATCACAGGAAGCTCCTTGTGACCCGCGCGCTACACGCGCGCTCAGACCGAGGGACAGGACACACCGTAGCGTCCGCCGCCGCCGAGGCTTAGTTCTGGTCGCGTACGCGGAGATTACTTTCAAGTGGTCGCAAAGGATCTACTCGCTCGTCGCACTGCAAGTTGTGGCAGCGCACATAGTTCCCGCGCTGTTGCGGGATTCGGCCTGAAAAGTCGCCTTCCCATCGACTGGGTCACCTCTCGGGCTGGATTCAGGTGTGGATGGGCGTTTCACAGGCACAATCTGACAGAGGTGGTCGGAAGGGCTGTCTTACCTCTTTGTCTCAGGCTAGGGGACCACCGCACCCGCGCGCGACACGCGTCGGGTGCATGCGGTTGTTGGGCTTGTCCGCAATGCTCCAACCCTTGTCAGTCACGGTCATTCATGCTCTGCGGTCCACCCGGACGCCACCCTCCGATAGCCGTAGGTGGGGACGGCAGCTCCACCAGCACGGGTAGCCTCCACTTGGTGTCGCCAGGGTAGCGCCCCAAGATGCGGGGGACCATTCTGTGTGGCGCAATGACCTGTATCAGCCACGACATGCCGACCTCCTTACCAATTCAGGCCGGCTGCAAGACTCACGACGCCCGAGGCTTGACAGGTCACGTCGTTGGTGAAAAGCGCAAGACCCAGGCCTTCATCTGGGTACAGCTTCATGACGCTGCTGAAACCCAGGCCACCACCATCGTGCCTAATCATCAGCCGATCTCTGTCTCGATAAATCTGCCACCCTATCCCTTGTCGGCGATTGATGCGCCTATCATCCTCTCGGCCGTCGACATAGCCCTCACGGACCATCGCCGTCACCGACTCCTGCGACAGGATACGCCGGCCCTGGAACTGCCCCCCATTGGTTAGGGCTGACAGAAGCCGCGCCGCATCAGCCGCGGACCCGATCAGCCCCGTAGGAGGCGTCTGGTCGTTGTAGAAGCGCTTGAACCACACGCGGCCTGCGGTGACCTCACGGACATAGGACCCAGCAAGGAAGGGAATCATCACTGACCAGCTATGGAGGAGCGGATGTGAACCGGCGGCCTCATCGGAGGCCATCGACGTCTTGTACACGAAGTCGGTATGCTGCATCGCGAGCGGCAGCAGAATCTCCTGCCGGACGTAGTCCTCGTACGTCCGTCCTGTGACGCTCTCGATGATAGCACCTAAGACCATGTAGCCGATATTCGTATACTCGGCGTGGTCGCCCGGCTCGAAGGCGAGATTGACGTAGCGCGGAAGCACGCGCTGCAGCATCGCCGTCTGGTTGACGGCTGGCTCGTTGTCGTGGTGGACCCAGCCAATGATGCGCCAGCCCGCGTCCGGCAGGCCTGAGCTGTGGGTGAGGAGGTGGCGGATCGTCACCTGGCTGCCTGAAGCTGAAGGGGTGTGCACCGTGAAGAAAGGAAGGTACTTCGTCACTGGGTCATCTAGCTGCAATGCGCCGCGCTCACGTAACTGCAGGATGGCGATTGCCGTGGCTATCTTGGTGCAGGAGAACCAGTGGTAGACGGTCTGAGGGGTCGCCGCGATCCGCCGGGGACCGTCGGCCCAGCCGTACCCCTTTGCGTACACGACATCACCGTTCCTGACGACTACCAGGGACATGCCGGGGGGCGTGGCAGAGGCTACCAGCCGTTCCATGAGCGCCTCTAGCTCAGGTACCGTCGCGACATCGCCCAACGGCTGGGTTCCTCTGCGCGGCCACAGTGCAAGGGCAATGGCAGCCAACCCGATCAGTACTACCAGCGTTCGCCAAGTCCTCCATTCTGCGAGAGCCATCGCTGCCACCTCGTTGCTATCCGGGTTGTGCGACGATAATCAGGCTGGAGCGGCGGTTCATGGGGTGGTTCCACCCAGCACCTCCGACTCCGTATCCCTGTTTCAGCTCAACAGTGATTAGGTTGATCCGCATAATATCCGGAACACCGGTTACTGACTGGTGTGGGCCCTTGAAGTGAGACAACCAGTCAAAACACTACTTACCACTGAATAGTAAATCCTTCCTTTGTTCCCGGCAAGCGATCCGCCCTCGTGTGCACTCGTGAGCCTGGGCAGGGACAAAATACCCCATTGTCAGGGAAGGGCGTTTATCAGGCCCAATCTCCCAGAGTTGGTCGCAAGGGCTGCGCCCGCTCGTGCCATGTATCCCGGTCTATCCCGCCACAGGGCATGTGCGGCACGGAATCGCATCGGAGGCACACGTACGAAATGGGGGAGCCAAAAGCCGCAGGTCACCTTGCGGCGGGAAGTTCGTGCGGCGCAGGAGGTTCTGGAAGCGCGGGTCGGAGCGCAGCGTACCGGAGAAGGCCTTCAGTCTGAGACCGCAAGGGCTGGCGGAATCCTCTCGATAAGGCCGCCCAAGGCATTCCAGAGGCCGCTGCCATTCCAGCCCGGGCTACGAATACGGGTTG
>Ga0116127_1001961_pt1 | contig 10938 bp, 10 predicted proteins | sample June2015DPH_16_1_FD_89731 | JGI IMG/M metagenome (GOLD analysis project Ga0116127, IMG submission 89731) | Peatland microbial communities from SPRUCE experiment site at the Marcell Experimental Forest, Minnesota, USA - June2015DPH_16_100 | ecosystem: Environmental > Terrestrial > Soil > Wetlands... | reverse complement strand
GTGTGCTTTCGGCAAGGCTGCATGACTCGATATAGTGGGTTTTGATATGGTCTGGTTGTCGGCGCGGGAAGCGCAGGGAGGACAGCCAGCCATGATAATCGCAAAGCAAGCTCCATCCATCAGCGGCAGACAGATTGATCATCTTCAAAAACGTTTGGAAGCCTGGCGCAAATCGCATAGGCCACGAGCCCGAATACCGGACCGATTATGGAATTCTGCAGTTCGGGTTGCTGGGCACTGCGGTCTAAACAGGACAGCCAAAGTGCTGCGCCTTGACTACTACGATCTCAAGAAACGACTCGATGCCACCAGCCTCAAGCAAGGCCCAATTCCATCCTTTGTGGAACTGAGCCCGGTGGTTTCCGGACAGGCTCCCGAATGCATCATCGAATGTGAAAATCGAAGTGGTGCGAAAATGCGGATTCACCTCAAAGGCATGGGATCGCCGAATCTGAATATTCTCAGCACCTTCTGGAGGTGCAGACCGTGATCCAGATCACTCCGCAAATGCGGATCCTCGTGGCGGTTGAAACGATCGATTTCAGGAATGGCATCGATGGACTGGCGCGGATCTGTAAACAGGTGCTGCAAAGAGACCCATTTTCGGGCTGTCTGTTCGTTTTTCGAAACCGCCGGCGAACTGCGATTAAGTGTCTCACCTATGACGGCCAGGGCTTTTGGCTCATGCAAAAACGTCTTTCTTCGGGAAAGTTTCGATTTTGGCCCGAGGACGCTGCGCTGTCGAAGCGGCTGGAGGCGCATGAACTACAGGTGATTCTGGCGGCCGGCAATCCGGGAAACGTGCAGGCGGCTCCTGCCTGGCGTCGCGTCAGTCCGGCGGAATAGTGAACAAAAATGCAAATAGGACTTGCGTTCCATATTGTCTCCTGCTATCTTCGAGAGCATGGAAACAGTTCTTTCCTATCGCGGCCGGATCGTGACGGATGCCGACGTTGTTTTTATCCGTCAATTGATTGCCGATAATCCGGCTTCAAGCCGACGGGCTCTTTCTCAGAAGCTATGCGAGGCGTGGAACTGGCGGCAGGCCAACGGGGCCTTGCGCGAGATGGTATGCCGCGGCCTCATGCTGATGCTTCATCGTGCCGGCCACATCGAGTTGCCGCCGGTTCGTTGGGTGAATCAGAATCCTTTAGCCCGGCGCGGGGCGGATCGCAGCAAACCGATTCCAGCGCTTGTGGACACGACTCTGCTGCAAAGCAGTCTGGCGGCAATCCGGCCTCTTGAGTTTCGCCAAGTGCGGCATACTGGGGAGGAACCGCTTTTCAACAGCCTGCTCGACCGCTATCACTATCTTGGTTATGCGCAACCGGTCGGGGAACATCTGAAGTATCTGGTGTATGCTCTGGGACGACCGATTGCCTGTTTGGCCTGGTCGTCCGCCCCACGTCATCTCGGTCCTAGAGACCGCTTCATCGGATGGTCTCTGGAGGCTCGGCGCAAGAATATCCGCTTTCTCGCCTACAATACCCGATATCTGATCTTGCCCTTTATCGAAGTGGAACATCTCGCCTCTCACATCCTCGGGCGCATGGCGCAGCTATTGTCCGAGGATTGGGAGCGTATGTACGGCCATCCGGTTCATTATCTGGAAACCTTTGTGGATCCCGGGAGGTTCCGAGGGACCTGTTATCGTGCGGCCAACTGGAAAGTCCTCGGGCGCACGACAGGGCGCGGCAAGGATGCTCCGACCAAAAAGCCCAACCGGTCAATCAAAGAAGTTCTTGGCTATCCTCTGACGCAGGACTTCCGCCAGCGTCTCGGTGAGATATGATGGCATCGGACGTAAAGCGGATCGATATCGATATGAAGGAACTGGAAACCATCCTGGATCGTGCGCGAGACGGGACTCTGGATGAAGAAGGCTACAAGAAACTCAAAGCCGCGCTGGAAACCTTGGGCTACCTGACGGATCTGATCGGCGACAAAGACACGACCATACGCCGTCTGCGCAATATCATTTTCGGTTCCAGCACCGAGAAGAGCAGCAGCGTATTGGGGAATCTGCCGGCAGATCCGGGAAAAGCGAAGGAATCCGAGGACGCCAATGCTCCCGCACAAGAGGACAAAAAGCCCAAAGGACACGGCCGCAATGGCGCTTCTGACTACACCGGCGCCAAAAAGATTAAAATCCCGCATGAATCCCTGAAGCCTGGAGATATTTGCCCTGATTGCGGGAAAGGCAAGGTCTATCACGGAAAGGTCCCGGCTTATATTGTCCGATTGGTCGGGAGCGCCCCCATCACCGCGACCGTCTGGGAATTGGAGAATCTCCGCTGCAACCTTTGTCTCAAGGTATTCACCGCCCATCCGCCTGAAGGGGTGGGCTCGAAAAAATATGACGAGACGGCCGGAAGCATGATCGCTCTCTTGAAGTACGGAAGTGGGTTTCCATTCAACCGCCTGGAACGGCTGCAGCGAAGCATGGGAATCCCACTGCCCTCTGCCACCCAGTGGGAAATAGTCCGGGAAGTGGGAGGGATTGCTGAACCGGCCTATCAGGAGTTGATCCGGCAAGCCGCCCAAGGGGAAGTGCTTCACAACGACGATACTTCTGCGAAGATTCTCGATCTGATGAAGGGCAGACGCGATCTTGCAATAGATCCCAAGACACGCACCGGGATTTTCACTTCCGGCATCGTTTCGATCCGGGAAGGCCGGGAGATCGCCCTTTTCTTCACGGGCGGCAAGCACGCGGGCGAGAATCTGAACGATGTATTGGCGAAACGCGCCGCCGAGCTAAGTCCGCCGATCCAGATGTGCGATGGCCTTTCACGCAACCCGCCCAGAGAGTTTGAAGTAATCCTGGCGGGGTGCAACATTCACGCAAGACGTAATTTTGTCGATGTCGCTGCGGATTTTCCCGATGAATGCCGCTACGTGATGGAGACCTTCCGCGAAGTCTATAAAAATGACGCCGTGACGAAAGAACAGGGAATGTCGGCCGAAGAGCGCCTCGCGTTCCATAAGGCGGAAACCGGTCCTCTGATGGAAAAGTTCAATCATTGGCTTCATGAGCAAATCGACGAGAAGAAGGTTGAGCCAAACTCCGGTTTAGGAGATGCGATCAAGTACACGATTAAACACTGGGGGCCGCTTACCCTGTTTCTGCGCGTTGCCGGAGTTCCGCTCGATAACAATGTTTGTGAGAGAATTTTGAAGAAAGCCATCCTGCATCGAAAGGCTTCGCTTTTCTATAAAACAGAAAACGGCGCGCATGTCGGCGATCTGTTCATGAGCTTGATCCACACATGCGAACTCTGCAAAGCGGATCCGTTTGACTATCTGACCGAACTACAGCGTAATGCAAAAGAAGTAACCGCGAATCCACAAAACTGGCTTCCGTGGAATTATCGGGAAAGCTTGCTGCGCAGCGCATCACCACACCGGGCTCCGCCGTGACGGCGAAAGCGCTAACGACTCCAGTATAATAAACTCGAATCGAGGTGCTCTATGGCTGTTGGGTCAGGCTCAGGAAAGAGCATTGCCGAGTGGCTGATTAAAGCGATTGAACTTGGCTGCGATGGCTTGGAGATCCAGCACAAGACTGGCTACGAAGAGATCACGGCAATGAAGGGTAACTTCGGATTTGGGATCGGTGAGATCAAGTCCAGCAGCCCAGAAGCCGCCGCTCTTCGAGATGAGCTTTGGTCATTGCGTAACCGGACGAAACGGATTGAGCTTCGCGGAACTGTATACAAGGCGCGCGTGCGTACCTTTGAAAGCTTTGGAGAGACAGCCTACCGCATAGATATTCGCTGAAAACATGGCTTAAATCGAATCGCGCAGTCTTGCCGAAGGGACACGGACATTCTTAAAAAACAGCATTGAAGTCTCGAGCCGCTGAGTTTCAATCAGTATGGCAGTGGCGCAAACTGGCTAGGCGGTGCTTCTGCAGTCTACTGTTATAGCGGAAGCACCACCGGGGAACTCCTCAACAAATGTACTCCGACTCGAGGGGAGACAAGCCAATGGCCATCCTGGCCTTGTCGCATTTCTCGTCCGCCCGGCCCGCCGACCAGGACGCGTGGAGGTTTCGGCAAACCTGTGGCCGGTTGGGATAGATGGCGCAGTTGACCCGGCGGCCAAGCTCGCCTATCAGAGCCGAGCAACGCGGGTTCGATTGGTTCGTGCCCTTCATGACGAGGCGGACGCAGCTGAGCCTCTCGGTCAGCTCGACTGGCACCCCGCCCCGTGTGACATCGTCAGCCTCGGCCCAGTAGAATGAAACCCTGTAATGAGCGCAGCAGGCGCCGCAACTCAGACACGAATTGTTACCCGGCATTCTGCCCCCCGTAAAGTCAAGTAATTCGGACATCCGACAACTGCACCTTTCTTGGTATTGTCAAGTTAACACATAACCGAACTTGACCATCACAATATCCTGTGCATACTAGAATCGCCGATGCCAATATGTTGGGGCTATGGAAGCTCTTAATCCCGTAACTTGGTAATACCCCGTCCATACTATGCGAACACCTTTGATAAGGAGAAAACGCTATGCCGTCAAAATCAAGAGACACCAGAGAGAATCAAAAGAAGTTATACGATCAACGCATCCAAGAGCGCCGGGGCGATCTCGAAAAGAAGGGCATAGCCCCCAAGGAATTTAATAAGGACGGGGTGTATGAACATTTAAAGGCAAAACGGCGAGCTATTATGAACGCGATTGCCGCCATAGACGATAGAAACGCGCGCAATGAGCACCGTAAGGAAGCGGCCGCGGAACAGGCAGCCCCGGCGCCTGCCGCCCCCAAAGAGAAGAAGCCCAAGAAGGAGAAGCCGGAGAAGGCCGAGAAGGCTGCTCCCGCCAAGGCTGGCGATTAGGCAGCTGTCTCGCGTGAAGTCGCGATAGTGAGACGGAATGCCGTTTCGGGCCCGTCTGCCCGGTTTCTGAGTAACCTCCCCGGTGGATGAGGTCCGCCTCAGCGCCACAGAAAGCTATAAGCCTTGTTTCGTCCTTGATTGGGGGTTTCTGGCGTGCATAGAGATCCGATCCTCAACCAACCCCGAATCTTTCACAAATGCATCACGAGGTGTCACGGAAGGCTCGTGGAGTCGACCCAAGCTGTGCCAACCGCGAGGCTGGCTATGCTATCCATGCACGGCATCACGCCATTTTATTTATAAAAGTGCGTAGCAATCTTTGTAGTTCATCTGAAATCTTGTCGGGTGACAGAACGAAATCAACACAGCCTGAAGCCTGAGCACTGCGAGGCATGCCGTCTACTTCGGCAGACTCGTTCTGAGCAAAGGTTGTTCCTCCCTTTGCCTTGATGTGCTTGCATCCCTCAGTACCGTCGCCATCATACCCGGAGAGGATTATGCCGATTGCACGCGCCCCCATAGCCTCTGCTAAAGAAGTCAAAAATAAATCTACCTGCTTGTTCCTCGTGCGCGGGGAGACTACTTTGAAGGTATAGCTCTCAATGAAAAGATCCGCGTCCGGAGGACAGACGTAGACGTGATTCGCCCGTACTGGCATCCTGGTGGAAGCCTCAATTACTTTCATTTTTGTATGACCCGACAGAATTTCAGCTAAAAGACTATTGAAGGTAGGGAGAATATGAGAAACAACGACAAAGGCCATACCTGTATCAGACGGGAGGGCATCCAGGAGCGCCTTATATGCGCTAAGACCTCCAGCTGAGCCGCCAATGCCGACAATGAAGTTAGGATGTAATGTTCTCATGGCTTACGTCAGATCTCCAGCTTTCCGATACTCTTACCTTTAAGTAATTTTCCGTCTCCCGGAAATACTTTTGCCAACCATCTTTTCCTGATTTTCTGCAGAATCCATTGGTACTATGTCAATTCCATCATCACTCAAAATCAATTTGTGGACGTCGCTGGAGTGGTCCATGCCACGAGACTTAACAATGTAAAGTCCACGGATGCGTCTTTTACCCTCTTCTTCTTCTAATTCTCTAACTACAATCCAAGTGTCAATTAAGGACGAGACGCCGACTTCGCCGCTAGTGTAATTTTGTGCGGTTGAAGAAACAAGACTTGTAAAAAACCCCGTTATGCCCTTGGATTTTAAAAGATCAATCATGCGAGTAACCATTGATTGAATTTCTCGTTGGTTCCCCTCTCCAATGAGACTTGTCAGGGGATCTATGACAACAGATGTTGGTTTGAAATCTGCAATGATCTTGTATAAATCAAGCAAATGCATTTCTAACCCAAAAAAGGAAGGTCTGGTAGACACAATCTTTAGGAGTCCTTTTTCGATCATTGGTTTAAAATGAAAATCTATAGAACTCATGTTTTGAATGAGTTGCCCTGAAGATTCCTCATAAGACAAGAAAAGACACCGTTCTCCACGTCTACAGCTTTCTACTGCGAATGCAGCCGCGAGGCTTGTCTTTCCAGTGCCTGCGGTGCCTGAAACGAGTATTGTGCTGCCTTTGGTATAACCGGTACCCCTGAACATTTTATCCAACGACGGAATTCCCGTCGGAACTCTCTTGCCTGTGCCCGGTTGATTGAGTCCGGCAGAAGTGATGGGAATTACTGAAAGTCCATCTTTATCAATTACGAAGGGATATTCGTTTGTTCCATGATTTGAACCACGATATTTAATTACACGAATTCTACGGATGGAAATTTGTTCACTAACTCTGTTATCCAGGAAAATTATGCAATCGGAAATGTACTCCTCCAGGCCATGACGAGTATAAGAGCCTTGTCCCGGCTCACCGATAATGATTGCCGTAACTTGTTTTTTCTTAAGCCATCGGAAAAGTCTTTTTATCTCCAAGCGAAGAATGCCGGCATCTGTGAGGCCGGCAAAGAGAGATTCAATAGAATCTAAGACAACACGTTTGGCGCCAATGGAATCAATGGCATGTTCTAAACGAATGAATAGTCCTTCAAGATTAAAATCGGTCTCATGAATATCTTTGCGTTCCAAAAGAACGCATTCAAGCAGAACCTTTTTTTGTGAAACAAGCCCTCGCAGATCCATGTTGAGAGAAGCCACGTCGTTATAAAGTTCATCCTCTGTCTCTTCAAAGGACATGAAGATTCCTGGCTCGTTGTACTTGGTCACACCATTGATTAGAAAATCAATCCCCCAAAGGGTTTTTCCAGAGCCGGCACCTCCACAAAGCAAAGTGGTTCTGTTTTTCGGAAGCCCGCCTTCAGTGATTTGGTCAAATCCTTTGATGCCGGTGGGGCACTTGTGTATTTGATTCTGATTAAAGGCCTTTGTTTTTTTGGGAGTTTTAGACATTACAATAATCCTTTCCCCTGTGTCAGCGCGAGTCGTCGCATATTCCACGCAAATCAAATGGATAGGATAAACAGGCCGGGTTTCCCGATCGAGGTCCGCGCCAAAGCCTCCGCTCACCGGCCCGCCGGATCTCAGGTTCGTATTTGAGAGATTATGGCAACTTCCCGCGATTGATCCCTAGATCCACCATGTTATTTGTACCCTGGGGTAAATCGCATGTCAGGTCAGTACCGCACACGAATCTGGTCAAAATTGCTCAGCCCGAGCATTCAGGGGGAACTTGCTCGAGAATGCCGACAGCCAGGGAGAATGCGCTCAAGGACAAACCAGAAGTTGCCGCTGGGAAAAGAAGGTCTTCTTGAGAGTGTGCGCCGGCGGTTACGCATCCGGACCGGGGCCCGAAAGGCTCCCATCTTTCCGTGGCTGCCGCGCAGGAAGAGACCGATGGCGCACTCTTCTGGAAGAGTTCAACCGGCAATCTCGCCAGGCACTCAAGGTCGAAAAGAACCTCAGTCTTGAGGTCAGTCTGCTACAGCTTATCGATTCCGTTCCAGAAGCGGTTGTAGGGTTTAGGCCCAAAGCAGTCGCGATTATGGGTGAGATAAATCCGTCGCCGAGTTCGGTCCTCCGCAACTCTTCGACCAGCTCCCGAATAGTCCAATAATTCCGCTAACGCATCGCCTCGCAATGAAACCCCTGGGATATGAGTGGTTAGTCGTGAAGGACCACGCTGAGAAGGCCACTGTGAACCGTCAACCCGTCGTTATCACTGTAATCGATAAAGCCATGCTCCCTGAACCTGTTCATGAAGTGGCTGACCCGGGACCGGGTCGTGCCGACCATTTGTGCCAAACTATCCTGACTGACTCTGGGGATTACGGCTTCAGCCTTGCTTTCCTTGCCGAAATGAGAAAGCAGCAAGAGGATCCGAGCCAGACGCTTTTCGCTCGAGCTGAAAAGCTGGTCGACGAGATCCGCTTCGTATCGGATGTTGCGTGAAAGCAGATTCGTGATAAACAATTCCGAGACATCGTGCTGTTCGTGAAGCATACGCACCATCAGCGATTTCTCAATCTTGTCAAGATTGCAATCTGTCATCGCGACGGCCGTTGCCATACGCAACGGTTGACCTGTGAGGCATCCCTCGCCGAAGAACTCGCCGGCGCTCAGAATGGCGATGATCGCTTCTTTGCCCTGGTGAGATATAACCGTAAGCTTTACCTTGCCCCGCCGGATGTAGAACAAAGAATTTGCAGGTTGCCCTTGCTGGAAAATGTTACGGTCCATTCCACATTCTATGACGGTCTTCCCGCGGAAGATGCCATTGAGCAGAGCTTCCCAATCGACAGAGCCGATTTTCTCTTGGACTCTCCCGATTTTGTTTTTATCTTTGCCTTCCAGGGTGGGGTCCTTCATCAATTCCCCCATCCGATTCTTAGTCTTGCCTTTTACCTCATCCTTAGTTCCTGATTTCATGATGTTCTCCTCTGTCCCGATACAGGACCCGGTTGATGGGCTGTTAAGTTCGTTGCCTGGGCAAGAGGTTCACGGCGGTCGGCGCCGTCAAGGCCAGATCCGTAGCGCTCACGTTCACACGCATGCCCGCAACAAGCGGCTTCTCCGTCAGGATATCTCCTGTCGCACCATGGAGCCCGGCATGTCGCGGGGCTGTGCACCGAGTGCCATACGAATGCCGATTTCGTGCCTGCGCTATCTAACGCGTATGCATTGATGCTGAAAAGCCCAAAGCATACCGGTTGCTCGACTCCACTGTCTTCAGATAACCGGAGTCGTGCGGCATATATCGTGGCGACGGGATATTCGTAATGGGACATTCCATTACTATCTGTTCCTTGTCTGAGCAGTCGGGACAGAGAATGTTTCGTACCAGGAGCCAGTAGGTTTTGCCTTGCGGCCTGTCGACTGCGGTCATCGCCTGAGCAACCTGCTCTATGCTGCTCAACAACCCGCTCAGTTCCTCGGTTCCGTCCTCGCGAACAATTCTGATCTGATATTCATTACCGTGGTTATGCGCCATATATTTTCTCCCTAGCGCCAGAATGGTTTCGAATTTCCGGGAGGAGATCCAAAACTTTTCCTAGCCGCGATCACCGGCTTGGCACAGCGGAGTTCCGGGGTTAGAACGCCGGGACAGGTGAAGTGCGATACTCTTGGCGGTTGTTGGCGTAGAGAATGTGCTTGTGGAATTCCATCCCACACCCCCTTGGGATTTCGGGCACCCTAAAAAACCTTGTGGGAACTATCCCCGTGTCCGTTCCCTCGCCGATGCTACACGTCCACAATATTCTGTCCCCATAAGATTACAGCGAGAAATGTACTGCAGAGCCTCCGCACCCTATGAGCAATATTGACCACACGGGTGAGCGAAATGGAACACGCATGCCAATGAAGTCTGTCTAAGATTTCGAGTGGAGCGGTATCTATTTTCCCACGAATATAGTTGCTCTAAGTAACCGTGTTTAAACAACGGAGGGGAAACGTGAGCGCTCAAAACCCCAATAACCTGGATGTGGCTGCAGAGGCGTTGCGTGCTTCGGAACTCCGATATCGACGGCTCTTCGAATCGGCCAAGGATGGGATTTTGATCCTGGATGCCGAGACGGGGATGATCGTGGATGTGAATCCATTTTTAATCGAGTTGTTGGGTATCTCGCGCGAGGCCTTTCTTAGCAAGAAGGTCTGGGAACTTGGTTTCCTCAAAGACATTGCCGCTAACGAGGCCAAATTCGCTGAATTGCGGGCGCAGGAACAGATTCGATACGAAAACCTGCCGCTGGAAAGCGCTGCCGGGCGGCCGATCGCGGTGGAGTTTGTCAGCAACGTCTATCTGGTGAACGGCCACCGGGTGATTCAATGCAACATTCGCGACATCACCGAGCGCAAGCGTGCGGGACAGGAATTAATTGAAAGCCGTCAGCGGCTTTCGCGCATTGTCGGATCGGCGATGGACGCCATCATCAGCGTGGATGCCGCCCAGCGCATCGTGCTGTTCAATGCCGCCGCCGAAAAGATGTTCCGCTGCCCGGCAGCGGAAACAATCGGCCAGCCCTTGGACCGGTTCATTCCCGAGCGCTTCCGTGCGGCCCATGTGGGGCATGTGAAGGTATTTGGTGAGTCCGGTGCGACCAGCCGCGCGATGGGTCAACTCGGCTCGCTCAGCGCGTTGCGGGCTGATGGCGAAGAGTTCCCGATGGAGGCGTCGATTTCCCAAGTCGTAGTCGGCAACCAGAAACTCTTCACCGTCATCCTGCGCGACGTCACCGAGCGCAAAAAGGCCGAGGTGGCATTGCAGGAGGCAAATGCCACACTGGAGCAAAGAGTCCAGGCGCGGACCGTTGAGCTAGCCCAGCGGGCAACCCAGCTTCGAGCCCTTGCCGGGGAGCTTACGCTTTCCGAGCAGCGGGAACGGAGTCGCCTGGCAAAGGTCCTGCATGACCACCTTCAACAATTGCTTGTTGCCGCCAAGTTTCGCTTAGCACTGCTTGGCAGGAGTGCGGACGACTTGATGAAGCAGGCCACCAAAGAAATCGAAGAGTTAATTGATGAGTCTATTGCGTCGTCACGATCTCTTACGGCAGAGCTCAGCCCGCCTATCCTCCATGAGGCGGGACTGAATGCCGGCTTGGAATGGCTTGCCAGGCGCATGGCCGAGAGGCAGGGTC
>Ga0116127_1001958_pt1 | contig 10950 bp, 8 predicted proteins | sample June2015DPH_16_1_FD_89731 | JGI IMG/M metagenome (GOLD analysis project Ga0116127, IMG submission 89731) | Peatland microbial communities from SPRUCE experiment site at the Marcell Experimental Forest, Minnesota, USA - June2015DPH_16_100 | ecosystem: Environmental > Terrestrial > Soil > Wetlands... | reverse complement strand
CGGGCAACGGCAACTACTGCATCCCCAATATGCCTACGGAGGAAGTCTTCACCACTCCGCACAAGGACCGCGCCGACGGCATCGTCACCGCATCAAAACCGTTGTCGCATCAGGGGACAATGATTGAGGGCATCCAGGTCCGCTTTGAGCACGGCCGCGTCGTGGAGGCCCGCGCCACGCGAGGTCAGGAAGTGCTCCAAAAGCTCATTGACACCGACGATGGCGCGCGCCGCCTGGGCGAAGTGGCGCTCGTTCCCCATTCCTCTCCCATCGCGCAGAGCGGCCTTGTCTTCTTCCACACCCTCTTCGACGAAAATGCCGCCTCGCACATCGCGCTCGGCCAGTCCTATTCATCGTGCCTGCGCAATGGAGAAAAGCTCTCGCCCGAAGAACTCGCCGCCAAAGGCGCCAACACAAGCCTCATTCACGTTGACTGGATGATCGGCTCAGCTCAGCTCGACATTGACGGCATTACCGCAACTGGCGTTACCGAACCGCTCATGCGCAAGGGAGAGTGGGCCTAGAGCCTGTTATTAACTTTCGCGCGGGGCGGCGTTGCGGACGAAAATCCGGCCAGACGAGGCGGAATCCGAAGGCTGTGGCGGGTCCACAGCCGAGGATGACAACGAAGTATGGCCGGATTTGCGCCGCAACCCAACGGGCTGGGGCCAGTTTTCCCCATTTCATCGTCGCTCGTCGCTCGAAGATACTCCATATTCGTCGCTCCTCGCTCCTTGAACTGAGAAAAATTGGCTCCCAGCGCCGCCCGTGGGAAAATTAATAACAGGCTCTGGAACCCACGCACTCATGGAACCGGTCACTCATTTTCTTACCGGCGCTTGTTTGGGCCGCGCCGGATTCAATCGCAAGACGGCCTACGCAACGCTCGTTGCGGTGCTGGCCGCCGAGGCTGCCGACCTCGATATCTTCTGGGGATTCGGCGGGCCGGTTGACGAGCTCAAGCACCATCGCGGCATCACGCATACCTTCTGGGCCGTCCCCGTGGTGGCTGGCGTCGTGGTCGGCGCTGTGGCGCTGTTCCATCTCTGGCGCATGCGGCGTCGCCGCCGCGTCGCGACGGTTTCTTCCCAGGGTGATGCTCTCGTCCAATACTCAAAAGCGCCCACGGCGCCCGCCGCGCAGCCCATCCGCTGGGGCTGGCTCTATCTCACCGCCTGCGTCGCTGCGCTCAGCCATCTCCTGCTCGACTGGACCAACAACTACGGCGTGCGGCCGTTCTTCCCATTGAATGCTCGCTGGTATGCCGGCAGCTTTATGTTCATTGCCGAGCCGATCTTGTGGGGGCTGTTCTTTCTGGCGTTCGCCATTCCCTGGATACTGGGTCTTGCCGATCGCGAAATCGGCGCGCGCCGCAAGCCGTTCCCAGGTCAGGGCTGGGCCATTTTCGCTCTCGCCGGAATGTTGGCTCTGGGCTGCGTGCGCTGGGCCGAGCACACGCAGGCTCTGGCCATGATCGACAACACGAATGTCGCCTCCGAGCCGGTGACGCGCAGGTCCGCCGAGCCTTACCCGGTGAATCCTTTCCACTGGCACGCGATCCTCGAGACGCCCGATTTTTATCAGACCGCCGAGATCAACGCGTGGACCGGCTCGATTGACAGTGACCCGCACGCCGACGTGCTCTACAAGCCGGCCGACACGCTTGCCGTGGAAGCAGCCAAACGCACGCCGCTGGGCCAGGTGTATCTCGACTGGGGGACGTGGGCTGTCGTGCGCGACGTCGGCCCCGAGCGGATTCCGGGTCCGGTGCCGGGCCTCGACCCTCCGCAACTAGCTCCGAATCGCACCTGGACGACCGTCGAATTCACCGATCTGCGCTTCGACTACGCGTTCATCGGAACCCGCAGCGCCTCCGCGCGCTCGCCCCTCGCCGCCTGGGTCTACATCGTCGACGGCCGTGACGACGCCGGCGAGGCCATGAACGGCCGCGAACAACGATAGAAGATTTGTTCCCGCCGAAAATTTTGTTCGCCACGTGGAACACTTTGGGTTGACCGCACGGCCCGTGGACCGCAGAATAGATGCAGTCCCTCAATTCGCGGGATCGTCGTTTCACGGTCGGGATTTCCCGTCCTCATTTCGCTGAGGTGGTCATGGTTGCTTATCTGCTGCTGCTGGTTGCTGTGTTGTCGCGCGTGCTGCCCCATGCCGGGTGGTGGAACTTTACCGCTGTCACCGGCGGCCTCTTATACTTCGGCGCGCGGCGTCCCTGGCGCGAGATGCTTGTTCCCCTCGCCGCTCTCATGGCCACCGATGGCTTCCTCACCATCGTCGTCTACCACTACAGCTTTCGCTGGCAGAGCTACGTGATCACCTGGGTGTGGTACCTGGCGGCCATGGCGCTGGGGTCCATCCTGCTGCGCAAGCAGACGACCTTTGCCCGCGGCGCTGCAGGCGCGCTCCTGGGACCCACCGGCTTCTTCCTCGTTTCGAACTATGGCGTCTGGGCCAGCGGCTTCAACGGCTATCCGCGCACCCTCGCCGGGCTGGGAGCCTGCTACCTGGCCGGCGTGCCCTTCTATCGCAACGACCTCGTCTCGACCGCAATCGTCCTCGGCGTGGCCCTCGGCGTGCCCGCGCTGGTGCGGCGGATCAACCCGGCGCCGGCGGCGGAAGCGCTAACCGGCAAATAGACAGTTTCCTCTCTCAGGTCCCATACGGGAGACCTGGGTCCTCTCACTTTTGTGCCGATTCGAAGTGCAGACCAGCCGCCACGTCTTACCTCTCCAGCACTTTCCCGCCGCGCTTTTTCCGCATCCACCACCACGCAAAGCCAATCACCGCCAGCGCGCCTACAACCAAAACCGTCAGCAGCGCGTGGCGCGCCACCAGGTCCACTGCGCCCGGACCCAGCTTGAGCACCAGCAATGACAGCGCCAACCAGCGCAACATTCTCCCCACAAACACGGCCAGCAGAAAATCGGGCACACGCATCTCGAAGACGCCAGAAGCGAAGATGAACATCTTCCACGGCGCCGGAGGAGGCATCATCGAGGGAATCATCACCGCCAGGAACTCCTGCCGCTGGAAGCGATCGCGCATTTGCTCGAACTTCGCCCGATTTACCCGCTTGAGCAGGAACAGCTCGCCCCCGGCTCGGCCCAGCCCGTAGGGCAACAGACCGCCGAGCGCCGAGCCCGCTGCCGCCATCAGGCAATAGACCCAGAAGTGGCGTTTGTCGTTCCACACATAGAGCGCCAGAATTGCGTCCATGGGCACGGGAATGCTCGAGGAGTCCAGCACGGCAATCGCGCCCACTCCCAGGATCCCCCACTTCATCAGCGCCGGCAGAAGCACCAGCTTCCATTCCGCCACAATGTGCGCAAAAAACTGCTTCAAACGCTGTCCCCTTCCGGCTCAACTTGCGTCAATTCAATAAGTACCATTGTACGAGGCAAGCTACTGCGCAAGTCTTAATCAGGGATGAGAGAATAGACAGGAAGGACTCAGACGAGGAGCGAGGGATTTGTGTGTCCCTTCAGACGTTCCTGAACCCAGAATGCCGATCAGCCCAGCGCCAGCCGAAGTGAACGAGCCCAAGGGATCCCCCGGGGCGTCCATTGAGCGGAGCCCGCAAACGGAGAGCTCCGTGCCGGAGACACCGGCCCCCGGCGGGTTTCTCGGACTGCCCTTGAACCCCAAGGGTCCGCTGGAGACTTCGCCATCCGATTCACGCGGCCTCCGCGGCTCGCGCTGGGTCGACTACGACACCCACGAATTGCTGGAGATGATCGGCGAGCTCGAGGACGAGCGGCGCTGGTCGCGCCTGCGCGAAGGCTTCTGGCTCGCGCTTCTCATCCACATCTTGTTCTTCTCCGCCATCACCTGGATTCCGACCTACATCTTCAAGGTGCCCAAAGTCGTTGACCCCTTCGACGCGATCAATCAGCGCAAAGACCTCGCCTACCTGGACCTGCCGCCCGACGCCCTGCGCGAAGCGCGGCCCAAGATCGTCCCCAAGCCGCTCAATCACCCACTCATCGACAAGAAGACGCTTGAGGACATCCAGAAGGTAGCGCCGCCCACGCCGCCTCCTCCCGCACAGCAACAGGCTCCGGAGGAGTCGAAGCCGCAGCCCTCGCAGCCGATTCCGCCCAATCCGCAGTCACAGGTTGAAGCGCCGCGTCCTGCAGCCGTTCCGGCCAAGCCCAACTTCGCCATGGGCCCTGGCAATCCCGCCGATCAGCTCAAGCAAGACATGCAGAACGCCATGCATGGCGGTCAGCGAAGTTACGGCGATGTGCCTTCAGGCGGATTGCAGATGCACCCAGGCGCTGGCACTGGCGGCGTCCAGGTTCTTTCCGACACACAGGGCGTTGACTTCAGCTCCTGGCTCGCGCGCTGGCACTACATTACGCAAATGACCTGGGACCCGCTCATCCCCGACGAGGTCAACCCGCCGATCCTCAAGTCCGGTGTTGTGGTCATTCACTTCAAGGTTCTGCCTAACGGCCAGGTTACCGATATGCAACTCGACGGCCGCTCCGGCGACACCGGCCTTGACCGCGCGGCATGGGGCGCAATCTCCGGCTCCAGCTATCCCAATCTGCCTCGGGACTTCCACGGCCCCTACCTCGAGCTCCGCGCCTACTTCCTCTACAACATGGAGCCGCGGTAATGCTTGTCAACGATGCTCGGGCGGATTGCTTCACGCTCCGAACTTTGGCGTCCACCCAATCGGCACGCAAGACTCTTCTATTCAGACTCGCATCCACGCTAAGATGATTGCGTAGCCCATGCGCCGCCGTCTCACCATTGCCGGCTCGCCCTTCCTCAGGCGCTTTCGCCGCGGCCGCCCCGACCGTGGACGCTAGCCGCACGCGCTGGGTAATCTATTCCCGATGAGTTTTTTGCCGCGTCCGATTCTCCAGTGCCGGCCACCTAGCTCCGCTAACTCCGCTAACTCCGCTCGTTTTCAAACACCGCCAGCTCCGCCGAGAGGATCTACCGATGAACAGCTTCAATAGCCGCGCCGTGCTCACCTCCGGCAGCCGCTCCTACACCATCTATCGCCTCCCCGTCCTCACCGCTCGCGGCTTCAATCTCGCGCGCCTTCCCTTCAGCCTCAAAATCCTGCTTGAAAATCTTCTGCGCCGCGAAGACGGAGTCAATGTCACCGCCGCCGACATTGAATTCCTCGCCCGCTGGGACGCGAAAGCCGAGCCCAGCCGCGAAATCGCCTACATGCCCGCCCGCGTCCTCATGCAGGACTTCACCGGCGTCCCCGCCGTCGTCGATCTCGCCGCCATGCGCGACGCCATCAAGACCCTCGGCGGCGATCCCGAGCGCGTCAATCCCCTCGCGCCCGCCGAGCTCGTCATCGACCACTCCGTCCAGGTGGACGAATACGGCACGCCCGCAGCCTACGAAGCTAATTCGCTCCTCGAGTTTCAGCGCAATCGCGAGCGCTACGCTTTCCTCAAGTGGGGCCAGTCCGCGTTTCGCAACTTCTCCTGCGTCCCGCCCGGCATGGGCATCTGCCACCAGGTGAATCTCGAATATCTTGCCCGCGTCGTTTTCACAACGGAAATCGACGGCGAGCTTTATGCATATCCCGACACGCTCGTCGGCACCGACTCGCACACCACCATGATCAACGGCCTCGGCGTGCTCGGCTGGGGCGTCGGTGGCATTGAGGCTGAAGCGGCAATGCTCGGCCAGCCTGTCTCCATGCTCATCCCGCAGGTCGTCGGCTACAAGCTCACCGGCAAACTGCGCGAAGGCGCCACGGCCACCGACCTCGTCCTTACCGTCACGCAGGCGCTGCGCAAGCTCGGCGTCGTCGGCAAATTCGTTGAGTTCTACGGCTCCGGAATCACGGAGCTTCCGCTCGCCGACCGCGCCACCATCGGCAACATGGCGCCCGAATACGGCGCTACCTGCGGCATCTTCCCCGTCGATGCCGAAACCCTCCGCTACCTGCGCCTCACCGGCCGCAGCGAAGATCAAATCGCGCTCGTCGAAGCCTATTACAAGGAGCAGGGCCTCTTCCACACCGCCGGCGCGCCCGAGGCCGAGTATTCGCAAACCCTCGAGCTCAACCTCGGAGACGTCGAACCCAGCGTCGCCGGGCCGCGCCGCCCGCAGGACCGCGTGCTGCTGAAAGACGTGGCCTCGAGCTTCGCCCAGCAACTGCCATCGCTCCTCGCGCCAACCGCCAAGCCGCTCGGCTCCCGCACCGCAGCCGCATGGCTGCGAGACACCGTCACCGACACTGCCGTCGCAGCTGAAGACAACGAAGGCCCTGACACTTCTTCCGCTGCCCCGCCCATCGCCGCGAGCACAGTCAAGGCCCGGTTCAACGTCGATCCCGACAAGTATCTCGATCACGGCTCCGTCGTCATCGCCGCCATCACCAGTTGCACCAACACGTCGAACCCATCCGTGATGATTGCCGCCGGTCTGCTCGCCAAGAAAGCCGTCGAGAAAGGCCTCACCGTTCCGCCGTGGGTCAAGACCTCGCTTGCTCCCGGCTCGCGCGTTGTCACCGATTACTACGAAAAAGCCGGCCTTCTGCCCTATCTCGATAAGCTGCGCTTCAACGTCGTCGGCTACGGCTGCACCACCTGTATCGGCAACAGCGGGCCGCTGCCCTCCGACGTGTCAAAGTCGATTGAAGAACACGGCCTCGTCGCCGTCAGCGTACTCAGCGGCAACCGTAACTTCGAGGGCCGCGTCAACGTCGACGTCCGCGCAAATTATTTGATGTCCCCGCCGCTCGTCGTCGCCTACGCGCTCGCCGGCCGCATCGGCCACAACTTCGATGCCGACCCGCTCGGCAACGATCCTTCCGGCAAGCCCGTCTACCTGCGCGACATCTGGCCCACCCAAGCCGAGGTCTCCGCCGCCATCGAGCGCGCCGTCTCCAGCGAAGGCTTCCGCAAGGAATACGCCACCGTGACCGACGGCGACGCTAGTTGGCAGGGCCTCAGCTTCCCCACCGGCAAGGTCTACCAGTGGGAGCCGGACTCGACCTACATCCGCAAGGCACCCTACTTCGACGGAATGACCATGACCCCCGCGCCCATCACCGACATTACCGGCGCGCGCGTTCTCGCCGTGCTGGGCGACTCGGTGACGACCGACCATATTTCACCCGCGGGCTCTATCAAGGCCAACGGCCCCGCCGGAAAATACCTCACCGAGCACGGCGTGAAACCCGCGGACTTCAACTCCTACGGTTCGCGCCGCGGCAATCACGAAGTCATGGTGCGCGGCACCTTCGCCAACGTGCGCCTGCGCAACAAGCTCGCCCCCGGCACTGAAGGCGGCGTCACGCGGCTTTTACCGGATGGCGAGCAGATGTCCATCTTCGACGCCAGCGTCAAGTACGCCGATCGCGGCACGCCGCTCATCATCCTGGCCGGAAAAGAATACGGCTCCGGCTCGTCGCGTGACTGGGCCGCCAAGGGCCCGCGCCTGCTCGGCGTGCGCGCCGTCATTGCCGAAAGCTTCGAGCGCATTCACCGCTCCAACCTTGTCGGCATGGGTATTCTGCCGCTGCAGTTCGAAGCCGGTAAGAGCGCCGAGTCGCTCGGCCTCACCGGCGAAGAGACCTACGAGATTCTCGGCTTCCGCGAGCGCCTTGACGCGAAGTTCGCCCACGGTCGTACCGTAGGCGTGGTTGCAACGCCCGCTGACGGCAAGAAGAAATCCTTCGAAGCCCGCATCCGCATCGACACGCCGCAGGAGATCGAGTACTACGAGCACGGCGGCATCCTGCAGTACGTCCTCCGGCAACTCGCCACGAAGTAGCGGCCATCCATCAAAGTGGTCCGCGTGTAACTTCGGCCCGAGCCGTGGCCATCGCCTGCTTGGTCGCCTCGCCGCTCCTTCGCCTGAACTGGAGGCGAAGCCGGAGTCAGGGTGTCGCGCTGCGTTGGAACGATCTACAGCGGAATTGAACACTTCAGCGAAGAAGTTCTCAATGCCCGCCGGCGACGCCTGGGACAGCGCTGAAACTGATGTCGTCGAGCGCGAAATCATTCCAGGACGCATCGGTGTTCAAGTCGTAAAGCGCCAGGTCCGCGCTTTTACTCGAACCCGATTTCCACGTGAACTTGTAGTTTTGCCAGTGGCCCCCGTTGTCGGGCGGGTACTCCGGAAAGGTACTGCTTCCAATCACGGCGCCGTTGATCTTCAGCGCCAGATGCGGCAGCGACGAACTGTCGTGATCCACCTCGGCTCCCCAGTAGGAGAACGTGTATTCCGTCGACGGCGTCACGGCTACAGTCTCCTCCCAAACCGGCAAAGTCGCGTCAGTGGCCCCATTCACGATCATCATCTTTCCCGTCCCCGACGTATGGTCGCCGCAGTTACACCAATCCCCAAAGGCTCCGGGCGCCGTCGACGGGTTGGTGCCGATTGCGTAACCGCCTGGATTCGCAACATCGCCGATTGAGTATCCCGTGTTAAAACCGGTGTTGCCGTTTTCGAAGTCGCCGTTGATCACCAGGTTCTGGCTCGTCTGTGCTCCCACGGCCAGCGCCATCGCCAGCAACACAAGCGCTCCGATTCCGCTGAACAAAGTCCATCTCAAATCAGATCTCATATCTCCCTCCCGCTAATTCGTATTCGGCGGCGTCATCTTCGCGGCGATCGCCTGGAACGCGGCCCAGTTCGCCTCCACAAACGCCGCGTTTGCCGGAGTAATTGAGTTCGGCGGGTACGAAGAGATCATGCCCTGCATCTTCATCCCCACAAACCCCACGTCGTTGATGATTGCGCCCGTGATCACGATGAACTCTCGCGTCTCCAGCCCGTTGGCATGAATGATCGTGGCGATCTGCGGATATTGCGCGTCGATGTCCTGTGCCTGCTGAGTAATCGGCTTCTTGCCCGTGGTGGCGCTCCCGGCATCGAGCGCTGCATTCAGGCTGGGATTCGCTGCAACCAACTGGTTGATGCTCTGCATGGCCGTGGCCGTCTTCTCAGCCTTGTCCAGCGTCAGCACATAGTTGCGCACCTCAACCACATCGGGATCGTCACCGGATGCGCCCGAGGTCGGCGCGCCCACCGCGGCCGCCGCCAGCCCCACCATGGCAACACCGGTGAATATCGACACTGCTTCGCGAACTCTCATCGGTTCCCTCCATTCTTTCCCTGGTTGTTTTTCTTTGCTTGTTTTGCGCTTGCTCGTTCGGTTTCCGGCTTCCCGAACTGGGGGACCCCATCTTGCCCGCCCGGTCACGAGAGAATATACCCTAGAGTGCCCGCTTCACCACAGAATTTGTATGCGGCGCTCGATTTCGGCGGCGGGGCTTGCTCCCCCTTTTCCTTCTTCCCTTGCTCCCTCGCTACCTGGCCCACGCCGCCATCTCCGCTGCCTCTCGATTTCCACAGCCAACTTTCGCTAACATATTCCCGCATGCCCTTCCCGATCAAAACTTGCGTCATTTGTCACGAGGAATTCGAGCTTCGCCCCGATAAGCCCGGCTTCGCCAATCGCTGCCCCTCCTGCAGCGAGCACGAAGAAACCGCCGAGCTCCAACCCCGCCGCTCCACCGACTATGCCGAGCGCCGCTCCGAACTCGAAGTCAACGCCGCCCGCCGCCGCGCCATGCGCGACCTCCTCTACCGCAAAGACAGTTGAGCATCCTCTCGCAAAGTCCCTACGTCCCTAGTCCATAGTCCCTGATCCCTGTTCCCCTGTTCGCTGTTCACTGTCCACTAAAATAGAACTGTGCCCAAACCTTCCCCCACCGTCGGTTTCGTCTCTCTCGGCTGCCCCAAGAACCTCGTCGACTCCGAGGTCATGATGGGCCTTCTCGACCGCGCCGGCGCACGCCTCACCGCCCGCCCTGAAGACGCCGAGATCCTCGTCGTCAACACCTGCTCCTTCATCGATACCGCCAGGCAGGAGTCGGTTGACACCATCCTCGAGATGGCCCGCCACAAAACCCACGGCCGCGCAAAAAAACTTATCGTCGCCGGCTGCCTCGTCGAGCGCTATCGCGACGAGATCCGCAAGAACATCCCTGAAGTCGACGCCGTCGTCGGCACCGGCGAGCTCGAATCCATTCTCGAAGCCGCCGGCCTCGAAGCCAGGGTGCCCCAGGTCCCGATTCTGGGACCTGGGAACGCGTCGATCCCGCCCTCACCCTTCACCATCCTCACCAGCACGCACGCGAAAATCCGTCCCGGCAAAGAAGCCCGATCCGGCACGCACAAATCTTCCGAATCATCTCACTCCTCAAGAAAAGAGGGCGACGCCCGCGAGCGCTCAGGCCGCTTCCTTCGTGACGCCTGGGCCGGCGCATCCTCCACGCTGCCCACCTATCTCTACGACGACACCACCCCGCGTCTCCTCTCCACACCCCGCGCCTCCGCCTACATTAAAATCGCCGAGGGCTGCGACCACCCTTGCACCTTCTGCGTCATCCCCAACCTGCGCGGCAAATTCCGTTCCCGCCGCTTCGAGTCCGTCGTTGCTGAAGCCGAGCAACTCGTCGCCCGCGGAGCAAGCGAAATCACCCTCATCGGCCAGGACACAACCTGCTACGGCGAAGACCTCGGCCTCCGCGACGGCCTCGCCACCCTCCTCGACACGCTGGCCCGCATTCCGAACCTCCAGTGGCTCCGCTTTCTCTACGCTTATCCCAACCGCATCACTTCGAAACTCCTTGACACGATCGCGCGCCACTCGAACATCTGCAAATATCTCGACCTGCCGCTTCAGCACGCGTCTCCCGATGTGCTCAAGCGCATGAAGCGCGGCGCATCCGCAGACATCTTTCTCAAGACACTCTCCAAGGTCCGCGCCGCCGTCCCCGGCATCGCCCTCCGCACCTCTTTTATTGTCGGATTTCCTGGCGAGTCGCTCCGCGACTTTGAGCTTTTGGAGGAGTTCATCGGCGAGGCGAAATTCGACTGGCTCGGCGTCTTCTCTTACTCGCATGAAGAAGGTTCCGCGGCCTGGTCGCTCGACGG
>Ga0116127_1001956_pt1 | contig 10968 bp, 7 predicted proteins | sample June2015DPH_16_1_FD_89731 | JGI IMG/M metagenome (GOLD analysis project Ga0116127, IMG submission 89731) | Peatland microbial communities from SPRUCE experiment site at the Marcell Experimental Forest, Minnesota, USA - June2015DPH_16_100 | ecosystem: Environmental > Terrestrial > Soil > Wetlands... | reverse complement strand
TGAACGGCGATGGCAAGGTTGACTTGATCAGCGCCAATGCTAACGATGGCACCTTGACGGTGTTGACCAATAATGGCATGGGTGGGTTTGGCCTCAGCGCCACGCTGCCTGTCGGTGCTTCTGCCAGTTCCTATCCCGACTCCGTCGCAGCGGCGGATGTGAACGGCGATGGCAAGGTTGACTTGATCAGCGCCAATGCTAACGATGGCACCTTGACGGTGTTGACCAATAATGGCATGGGTGGGTTTGGCCTCAGCGCCACGCTAACCGTCGGTTCAACTCCTGCTTCTGTTATCGTGGCGGATGTCAATGGCGATGGCAAGCCCGACTTGATCAGCGCCAATGCTAACGACGGCACCTTGACGGTGCTCACCAACAATGGTCATGGTTTGTTCGGTTTCAATGCTACACTCAATGTCGGGTTGAGTTCCGGCTCAAGTCCCGAGAATGTTGTGGCGGTGGATGTGAATGGGGATGGCAAACCCGACCTGGTCAGCGCGGATTTCGGTGACGACACTTTGACAGTCCTGACCAACAATGGCAGTGGCGGGTTTGGCCTCGGCGCCACGCTGAGCGTGGGCGTTGCCGGCTCAGAACCCAACGCGGTCGCAGCAGCGGATGTCAACGGGGACGGCAAGCCCGACTTGATCAGCGCGAATTTCGGCACTAGCACCCTCTCCGTGCTGGTGAATGAGACAATCTTTCCACTCGTTGCGCCGTCGCTGGCCATCAGCCTCACCGGCCCGAATACCGTCGTTGTCTCGTGGCCGTCGTCTGCAGCCGGTTTTGTGCTGCAACAAAATTCAGACCTCACCACGATGAATTGGCCGGACTTCAGCGGCACGGTCAACACCAATGAGACGACCAAAAGTGCGACCATCAGTCCTGCGACTAACAATCTGTTTTTCCGGCTGCGCCATCCGTAGAACCTATTTTTTTTTAGCTTCAATTCCGGCAAACAGACTTTCCAGACTGTTCAACGGGGTGTCGCGTTTCGGATTCAATATTTGTCGCAGGTATTCAACGCCATCGGAAATGTTCCGGACGGATTTGGGCAGAATGGCGCCGGCGGCGTTGGCGTGGCCGCCGCCCTGAAATTTTTCCGCAACTTTGAGCGCTTCGGCGTTGCGGCTGCGAAAGCTGGCAAAAACCAGATTCCCCCGCCGGAACAACGTGACCAGCACCGGATATTTTGTCGCCTGTTGCTCCAGCAATTGGTGGACGACGAGATTGTTGTTGCCGACCACGGTGTCCACGAACCCCACCGTCGGGCTGATTTCCGTGATGTTCGATTTGCTCCATTCAAAGCCAATTGGATTTTCGATGCGGCGTTTGACGGCCATGACTTCGAGCAGCGGATGGTCGAGCAATTTTTCAATTTCACCGCCGATGAGTGTGTGCAGATTCCAGAACTGGTAAATTTTGACAAGGTTCGCGTAATCGCCGGCCAAAATGAAATCGGGATCATCCTCCAAAAACAAATCGGCGACGTTGTTCAAATGCACGAGCCGGTCCAGTGTGGGCGACGCGATGCCGTGCTGCCGGCAAAGTTCGTAGCAAAGCAGCCCGGCGGATTTGTTCACGTTGTGAATGAGCCGCGCGTTTTTCGGCGCGACCTCCGTGACGTGATGGTCAATGACGACCCAATCCTGCTTGTCGAGGCGCGGTTCAAAAGTGAAGTCCGCAACCCACGCGGACCTTTCGCGGAGCTCGCGCTGTTTCCAAAAATTGTAGTGATACGCCTCCAACGGAATGTACGTGCCGAACAGTTTCTGTGCCAGCCGCTGCAGCAACGCACCTGCCAGCAGCCCATCGAGATCGCTTTCGTGGGTGAAAATTACATCCGGTTTCGGCAGCGGCGTCATGGCGGGGAAGATTAATTCAACCGAAAGCGCGTGGCGAGCGGGGAATTCGCGAAGCGAGCCGACCGCGGAGAATCTGCGATGGCAAACTTCGACGACGACCGGCGTATGACCGGCCTGATATTTTAAGGCAGCTTGTGGCCGGGAATGCTGCACTCGGGCGGTTGGCCAACCGCATTGATGGTATAGGTGCCGCCGGCAGGGCAATGGGGAATTTTCCCAAGATATGGCTTGAGATCGTCCATGGTCGGCGTGTCCGTCGATTTTTTGCCTTTTTCCAAAGCCCATTCGTTTTTGGCGGCGTCGAGTTGCCGGAGATTGTTGATACAGGCATTTTGCTGCGAGGTGGACCGGGCTTTCACGAAATTGGGAATGGCGACGGCGGCCAGCATTCCGGACACGGCGACGGCGGGAAGCAAAGCAACGACGGCGGCGCTTTGGTTGCCGTTGCCGATGGTCAGACAGCCGTCTTCATTGTTGACGCCGACGGAATAGGAAAATGCAGCCCGGTTCCGACGGAAGAGTGATTGCATCCATTGGGCTTGTGCCGGTGATGAGCCGCGCAGGGCGGATGCGCCCATGGCCTGCTTTTGAATTTGGAACAGAGTCTGGCCGAACCGTTCGCTCATGAAGGTGAACTGGTTTCCTTTATCAGGAATGTTCTGCGAGAGGCGCTTGAATTCGTCCGTGCTTTTCAAGCCGGGTTTTTGCCCGCTCTTCACGGCCAACGCTTCTTCAACCAGTGCATCGGATGTAGCAAGGAACAGATAACCGCCGCTGCTGGCGGTCGTGGGACGAAGATTTATCGCCATCGGAATCGGCACGGGCATCGTCCGCATTTTGAGTTCAGTTTTATCAACGCTGATGACCTGCGGATTTTTTTTCAACTCTGCGTCAATGCGGTTGAAAATCGTGTCGTCATTGACCTTGACGACGATGAGCAGGCCGGGTTCTGGAATCTGAATCAGTCCCGACGGCAGCGGAATCGGAACATTGTTTGATTCGTCCAGCGCGAGCACGAGGCCAAACTCGCCGCCGAGTGAATTCAGGAATTGATCCCATTTGACCTTCGTGCTTTTTTCAAACTGGTCCGGCAGTTTCTGCAACCATGCCTGCGCCTGCGGAAACTCGGACTTGGCGACCTCCTGTTGCGCGACCGACCACAATAACGGCACGTCCAGGTCCGAAAAAATCGCCAGCGCCGTGTTCGCCGGCAGCAAATCCAGTCCCGTGAGCGTGTGCGGTTCCTTACCCAAAAACTTCCACAAGAAGCCCGAATTTTTGCCCGGATAATGATGCAATAACACCTTGTTGCGATACAGTCCCTTCTCGATCTCAATCGAACTCAAGCCAACGCCGCTGATGTCCTCGATGCCGCTGTCCTTGATCACTCGCGTGACGATGTCGAAGGCCTTATTGACATTGGTGGTGTCATCCGGTTTGAGGGCGGGCATGGCGGTGACGGTGGTGCGCCAGGCTTCCACGCGGCCGGAAAGATGTTCCAGCCATTGCGCGGTGCCGAGATAGAGGAAAAAGTTTCCACCGGAATCGAGCTGCGAGGTGACCTCGGTGAAGCTGGTCTTCTCCGCCGAGACGAAGGCGGGCGCGGTTTGCACGGTGGCCGGCTTGGGTGGCGTGGCGGACGGACTTTCTTTTTTGCCGCAGCCGTAGTTGAGGGTGGCGAGCAGGACGAGCAGGACGAGCGGCGGCGTGCAAAGGAGCAGGTTATTTTTTTTCATGTGTAGAATTTGGTTTCCAATTTTGAACAGCCCGAATCAAAGAAATCCAAGCAGGTTCCCGGAAAAGGTAAAGCGAAAAATAACCGTTGCTGAATTCAACCGCCGGTTTGATTCGGGCGAGGAATGACTTGAAAACGGTGGCGGACGGTTCATAGTCGCCGTATGAAAACCTCATCCGGGCGTTTTTCAAACCAAGGTTTCACCCTCGTCGGACTGATCATCATCGTGGCCGTGCTGGCCATCCTGGCGGCAATGCTGTTGCCCGCGCTGGCCTCGGCCAAGCGAAAGGCCAAGCGCATCAACTGCGTCAACAATCTGAAACAGGCCGGCCTGGCGTTTCGGCTTTGGGAGGGAGACAACGGCGACAAATATCCCATGGCCGTTTCCACGAACAAAAACGGCACCATGGAATATGCCGAAGACGGCAATGCATTTCGTCATTTCCAGGTCATGTCCAACGAATTGAACACGCCCAAAATCCTGGTTTGTCCGGCCGACGATCGGACCGCCGCCGCCAGCTTCGCCAAATTGAAAAATCAAAACGTCAGTTACTTCGTCGGTCTGGATGCCGAGGAAACCCGGCCGCAAATGTTGCTAACCGGCGACCGTAATATCACCAACGGCATGGCCCCGGTGCGTTCCGTGCTCGAATTGCAATCCGAAATTCCCGCCGGTTGGACGGAGGATTTGCACAACGGACAGGGAAACGTCGGCATGGCGGATGGGAGCGTTTTTCAGCACACAACCCTCACCCTGCGAAATGCCCTGAGAAACACCGGCGATTCGACCAATCGGGTCGCACTGCCGGAATAAGACCGGGCGGTTGTCGGCCTTACTTTTACTTTGAATTCCGTTTGATTCCCCGCCACCATGCGCGCTCAATTTTGCCGCGCTCTCACGAGACGCGGCTACGAATTTTGACATGAAACGCACGCATCATTGCAACGAACTGCGCCCGGCACACATCGGGCAAACCGTCACGCTTTCCGGCTGGGTCCACTCACGCCGCGATCTCGGCGGATTGATTTTTATTGATGTCCGCGACCGCGAGGGCCGCACGCAGACGGTCTTCGACCCGTCGGATTTGCCCAAGGAACTGTTCGAGCGCGCCGCGGCCTTGCGCAGCGAATGTGTCATCCGTGTCACCGGCAAGGTCCGCCAGCGGCCCGCCGGCACGAACAATCCCAAAATTCCCACCGGCGAGGTGGAAGTGATGGTGAAGGAACTCGAAGTGCTCAACGTCGCTGAGGTGCTGCCGTTTCCGGTGGACGACCCGGAGGTCACGAACAAGGTGAACGAGGAATTGCGCCTCAAATACCGCTACCTCGATTTGCGCCGGCCGGAAATGGCGCGCAACCTTCGCCTCCGCAGCAAAGTGGCCACGGCCACGCGCGTTTTCATGGATGAACAGGGCTTTCTCGAAGTCGAAACGCCGACACTCTTCAAGTCCACGCCCGAAGGCGCGCGGGAATTTCTCGTGCCGTGCCGGACGAGTCCCGGTTTGTTTTACGCGCTGCCGCAATCACCGCAGCAGTTCAAGCAAATCCTCATGGTGGCCGGCGTGGAAAAATATTTTCAACTCGCACGCTGTTACCGCGACGAAGATCTGCGCGCCGACCGCCAGCCGGAGTTCACGCAGATTGACATCGAGATGTCGTTCATCGAACGCGAGGACATTTACAGTTTGATTGAGGGTCTGCTCCATCGCGTCTGGAAAACCGCGCTGAACATTGACGTACCCGTGCCGTTCAAGCGCCTTACCTTCGAGGAAGCGCTGAACCGTTACGGCATTGATAAACCGGACACGCGCATCGGCATGGAACTGGCGGACTTCACCGGGGACTTCCGCGCCAGCAAGTTCAAGGTTTTCAGCGGCGCGGTCGCCAACGGCGGCGTGGTGAAGGCGCTCAATGCCAAAGGCCTCGCGTGCGCAACGCAGGGCCAGATTGAGACGATGACCGAATACGCGAAAAGTTTCGGCGCCAAAGGCCTGGCTTACATCAAGGTCGAAGGCGGTGAATGGAAATCGCCCATCGTCAAATTTTTCAACGACGCCGAGAAGGCCGCGTTGACAAAGAAACTGGCCATCGAAGAAGGCGATTTGATTTTGTTTGCCGCCGACCAGTGGCTGAACGCCTGTGAAATCCTCGGCAAAATCCGGCTGTATTGCGCTGACGTTTTGAAGACGCAAGGCAAGCTGGCGATTCCCACCGACCGGTTCGATTTCCTCTGGGTGGTGGATTTTCCGCTGCTCAGCTTCGACAAGGAACAGAACCGCTGGTATTCGAGCCATCATCCGTTCACCGCGCCGGTGACGGAGGACATTCCGCTGCTCAAGACCGATCCTAAAAAAGTCCGCGGCCAGCATTACGACGTGGTGGTGAACGGCGTGGAGCTCGGTGGCGGTTCGATTCGTATTCACCAGCCCGATGTGCAGAAAACGGTGTTCGAGGAAGTGCTGCAAATCCCGCCGGACATGGTGAAAGCGCGGTTTGGTTACCTGCTCGAAGCGTTTCGCTTTGGCGCGCCACCACACGGTGGCATCGCGCTCGGCTTCGACCGGCTCATTGCGATTCTCTGCAACACGCCGAGCATCCGCGATGTGATTGCGTTCCCGAAAACCGCCAAAGGCACTTGTTTGATGACCGATTCACCCGGCAGCGTGGAGCCGAAGCAACTGCGCGATTTGCATCTGGAACTGAAAGTGGCGAAGAAGGAGGCGTCGTAGCGCGCATTTCGAGTGTAGCGCACGCTTCCAGTGTGCGGGTTGGGGCGGCATCTTGCCGCCTGATTCAGTGTCAAGATGCTCATTGTTCGGGAGCACGAAGCAAGATGCTTCGTGAACCCGCAAGCAGGATGCTTGCGCTACAGGCTTGCGCGCCAATTGATCTCGGGTATTTTGATTTGTGTAGAAACCCGGGAGAACATGCAAGCTCTGAACCATCTGGTTTCCGGCTTTCACACGCGCAACACGCTTCCCCATCTCAAGCGCGAAGGTGACGCCTACTTCGTCACATTTCGCCTGGCAGGCGCGTTGCCGGCCGAGTTGATTAAACGACTCAAACGCGAACGCGACGCCATTCTTCAACAGGCGCTCACGGCCAAACGTCCACTTACGTGGCCTGAACAGGAGGAATTATTCCGCTGGTATTCAGCGCGCGTGGATGCGTATCTGGACGCCGGTCACGGCGAATGCCTGCTCAAACGGCGCGATCTTGCCGGATTGGTTGCGAATGCGCTTCGCTATTTTGAAGGCCAACGATATGAACTCCGCTCCTGGGTGGTCATGCCCAACCACGTTCATGCCGTTGTGTGGCCGAAGCCGCCACAAACCCTCACGAAGATTCTTCACAGCTGGAAATCTTTCACGGCAAGTGAGGCGAATAAAATTCTTGGACGCGCCAACCGGCATTTCTGGCAGACCGAATCTTATGATCACCTGGTCCGCGACGATGCTGATTTGGCGCGATGTTGCGAATACACGACGAAGAATCCGGTCAGCGCCCGGCTTTGCGAGCGGCCTGAAGATTGGGAGTGGAGCAGTGCTTATCGGGCGCATGATTTATCGCAGCAGGATGCTGCGTAAACCCGCACGCTGGAAGCCTGCGCTACGTAGCGCAGCCATCCTAGCTGCGGGTTCAGGCGGCTTCCAGCCGCCGGTTTAAGAACAGTGTTGAGATGCACTACGGCATTGCTCCTCAAAAAACATTCTGGACAGCCGCCACCAACAAAAATAAGCTTCGTTTGTTGAACTGCGGCCGTTGTGCACTGTTGGCTTCTAATTATTATGAAAACCAAACGCAACCTGATTCAACTCTGCCTGCTGGGCATCTTGTTCCTAGCCCTGCCCGCCGTGGTGCAGGCGCAATTTACCTTCACCACGAACAACGGGGCTGTCACCATCACGGGCTACACCGGTTCCAACGGCGTGGTGATGATTCCCAGCACCATTGCGGACCTGCCCGTCAACAGCATTGGCGACTGGGCCTTTTATGCCACCAGTGTCACCAATGTCCTGATTCCCGATAGCGTCATCGACATCGGGGATGGGGCATTTTTTGACTGCCAATCGCTGACCAACGTCACAATCGGCAGCAGCGTCACCAACATTGGTGATTGGACGTTCGCTTTCTGTCCCAGCCTGACGAGTGTCTGCTGTCGCGGGAATGGGCCTAGCCTTGGTGGTGGCAATGTGTTCTACGGCAATCTGGCCACGATCTATTATTTGTCGGGAGCCACCAACTGGGGACTAATGTTTGATGGTCATCCGGCGGTGTTGTGGAATCCAGAGGTGTCATTCACCTACACGATAAATAGTGACGGCATTACTCTTACCATCACGGGATACACCGGTTCAGGCGGGGCGGTAACAATACCCGACAGCATCAATTTCCTGCCGGTCACCAGCATCGGGGACTATGCGTTCAACGCTACCAGCCTGACCAGCGTCACAATCCCTGATAGCGTCACCAGCATCGGGGACGGGGCGTTCTATAACTGCTACAACCTGACCAGCGTCACGATCCCCGACAGCGTCACCAGCATCGGAGACGAGGCGTTCAATGATTGTTGGGGGTTAACCAGCGTCACGATCCCTAACAGGGTCACCAGCATCGGGGGCGGGGCGTTCTATAATTGCAACAACCTGACCAGTGTCACAATCCCTGACAGCGTCACTAGCATCGGAGACGGGGCGTTCTATAACTGCTACAACCTTACCAGCGTAACGATCCCCGGCAGCGTCACCAGCCTCGGGGACTATGTGTTCTCTCTTTGTTCCAAGCTGACCAGCATGACGATCCCCAACAGCGTCAGCAGCATCGGGCACCATGTGTTTTATTCCTGCACCAGCCTGACTAACGTCACGATCCCCAACAGCGTCACCAATATTGGGGCTTCTGCGTTCTCGTCCTGTACCAGCCTGATTAATGTCACGATCCCCAACAGCGTTATCAGCATCGGGGACGGGGCGTTCTCTTCCTGCAGCAGCCTGACCAGCATCACGATCCCCGACAGCGTCACCAGCATCGGGGATGGGGCGTTCTATAACTGCTACAACCTAACCAGCATTACGATTCCCAACAGCGTCACCAGCCTCGGGAACGGGGCGTTCTCTTCCTGCAGCAGCCTGACCAGCATCATGATCCCCGACAGCGTCACCAATATTGGGGGTTCTGCGTTCTATTCCTGCAGCAGTCTGACTAACGTCACCATCCCCAACAGCGTCACCAGCATCGGGGACGTGGCGTTCTATTCCTGCACCAGCCTGACCAGCATCATAATCCCCGACAGCGTCATCAGCATCGGGAACGGGGCGTTCTCTTCCTGCAGCAGCCTAACCAGCATCACGATCCCTAACAGTATCACCAGCATCGGGGGCGGGGCGTTCTCTTCTTGTTCCAGCATGACCAGCATCACGATCCCCAATAGCGTCACGAACATCGGGGACAATGTGTTCTATGCCTGCACCAGCCTGACTAACGTCGCGATCCCCAACAGCGTCACCAGCATCGGAAATTTTGCGTTCTGGATCTGCGGCAGCCTGAGCAGCGTGACGATCCCCAATAGCGTCACTAGCATCGGGAACGCGGCGTTCTATGGCTGCACCAGCTTGACCAGCATCACGATCCCCAACAGCGTGACCAATATCGGGGATGAAGCGTTCTATTACTGCCGCAGCCTGACGAGCGTCATAATCGGCAAAAGCGTCACCAGCATCGGGGGCTGGGCGTTCGCTTTCTGCTCCAGCCTGAGCAGCGTGACGATTCCCAACAGTGTCGCCAGCATCTGGTACTGGGCATTCTCTTATTGCACCAACCTCAGCAGCGTCTATTTTCAAGGTAACGCTCCTAGCGCTGATTCAACGGGGTTCGCCTATGACAACAATGTGACCGTCTATTACTTGCCGGGAACCACGGGTTGGGACGACTTTGCTCTGCTCACCGGTGTTCCGACCGCACCGTGGTTTCTTCCCTATCCAACGATTCTAAATTTTGAACCCAATTTTGGTGTTCAGACAAATAGTTTCGGTTTCACCATCTCCTGGGCAACTAACATCTCTGTTGTGGTGGAAGCCTGCACGGATCTGGCCAATCCCGACTGGCAGCCGGTGCAAACGAACTCGCTCACGACCGGCTCGGCCTATTTCAGCGATCCGCAGTGGACGAATTATCCCGGCCGCTTCTACCGCCTGCGGTCGCCGTGAAAACAATGTTTGCAACCAGGAGTTCCGAACGTTTCAAATTCATCCGCGTGTTGCAACTGCTTGTCATCGTTTATTTGCTCATCGTTCTGGCGGCGCTGATTTTTCAGCGCCGACTGATTTATTTTCCGACGAAAATCCCTGCCGACATGGTTATTCCAGCGGCAGCTGAACACGGATTCGTTCCGTGGAAAAATCCTGCCGGCCAGATCATCGGCTGGAAATTACCCGCCACCTCATCTCCGGTCGCGAGCGTTTTGATAACCCACGGCAATGCCGGTTGTGCCATTGACCGCGACTATCTTGCCGGCCCCATCCATTATGCCGCGCCGGTTGACGTTTATGTTCTTGAATATCCCGGGTACGGCTCCCGTGAAGGTTCGCCGGATAAACGGAGTTTCCTTGCCGCCGCCGAGGAAGCTTTTGGTTTGTTGACCAACGGCCTGCCCAAATACCTGGTGAGCGAATCCATCGGCGCGGGAGTGGCTTGTTATCTGGCCAAGGCACATCCCACGGAAATCGCCGGACTGGTGCTGTTCATGCCCTATCACGATCTGGCGTCCGTGGCCCAGCGCAAGATGCCCTGGCTGCCGGCTTATTTGCTCTTGCTTGACCGCTTCAATCCAGCCGTATGCCTCCGGGACTATCACGGACCGATCAAAATTGTTCTCGCCGGCGCGGATGAAATCATTCCTGTGGAATCCGGGCGCCGATTGTTCGAGGGGTACCCAGGGCCGAAAAATCTTCAAATCATCCCCGGCGCTCACCACAACGAAATTGCCGAACAATCCCCGGCATGGTGGAAGGAGGTTTTTTCGTTCTGGCAACAAAACCGACCGGCGAAATCAGGCCAATTGCAGTAAGCCACAAAAATCCGTTTCTGCATGAAACCGCCGGGGCCTTCCGGTTCGATGGCTAGCCCGTTAAACTAATAACTGATTTAGAGAAACTGTTTCATGGATCATCCCCGGTGATTCGTCTTGCCGGGTTTCGCCAATTTTGCAATGATTATACACGCTCGGCTTTATGAATGAACTACTTCAAAATTTGGTCAAACTTCAATCACTCGAATTCGCCGGCGTCAAAGATAAAAACGTGGAGGCTTCGCTGGCGGAGTTGCGCGGCAAAATACCACCACAAATCCTCGGCCACTACGACCTCCTGG
>Ga0116127_1001955_pt1 | contig 10976 bp, 18 predicted proteins | sample June2015DPH_16_1_FD_89731 | JGI IMG/M metagenome (GOLD analysis project Ga0116127, IMG submission 89731) | Peatland microbial communities from SPRUCE experiment site at the Marcell Experimental Forest, Minnesota, USA - June2015DPH_16_100 | ecosystem: Environmental > Terrestrial > Soil > Wetlands... | reverse complement strand
CAGCGTGTGCTCGCGGATCATCCGAACGCGCGGGATTTCCGCGTCCAGTCGCATCACGATTTGCTGAGCCTCAACGTGGTCGCTCATAGTCAATCCTCATCGTCCATAACCGTCTGGTTGGGATAATGCCTCATCGCGTGCTCTGGCAAATAATCAGCGAAGCGCTTGACTACTTTGTATCCACGCCAGTCCGGCGGAAGCGACAACGTGCTGCGGTGGCGAAGGTAGACAAACAGCGTCGGTTTGCCTTTCAATGTGCCCTTGCAGACACCGGACAATCCGTCGCCAGATTCATCGACGGACAATTTCCCGTCCTCGCGCAGTTTCCGTTCGAGTAACTCGCGAGCCTTTTCGTGAAGGTCGGCAGACGGAAGGGAGAGAGTCGGCATAGTTCAAACGCCGCGCCCGCTCGATGTAGACGGGCGCGGCAAAGCGGAAGGAGGATCATCTCCGCAGCCGCGCCCTCAGTTCGGCGGGAGTCGCCGGGGGCGGCGGAATGTTCAATATTTGGGGGGGATTGCCGACGCTGACGGTTGGAAGTCCCTTGATGTCCGCGTAGACCTCGACCGCAGCCAATCCGATAGTCGCGCCAGCCGACAGCACCGTCCCCAATGATGGCTGAGTAGTAGCAAGCGTTGAGATGATAGATTGCAGCGCGGTAATCGAATCGTAACTGGCCTGAAAATCCGTCGTTAAATGCGCCGCCGTGCTGGCGTTGATGCAGCCGAGATTGTTCAGCGCCGTAACCATCGAGTAGGCCGACCCGTAGGCCGACCATGCGTTTGAGACGATCAGATTGCCGACCTGTTGTGGTGTTTCCGTTGGGATGATTGGGGTCGTACCACTGGATGCGCAGCCCGTGGTTGCCAGCAATCCAATGGCGATCAAGGCGAGAAAAAGTCGGTGCATGGTTCGCTCCTAAATCTGTGATAAGTATTCTACCAAGGCGTCAATCGTGTAACCCGCCGGACTCTTTTGCGTCAGCCGGGAAATAACATCGGGAGAAAGCAGAACGAAAAGCGCCCCATTGTTTTCGGGAACATAATACTTGGCCAGTGCGGCGTGGGTCAATATTCCGAGCATTCCCCAGGTGTCGATCACAATGCCATCCTGGGACAAATCAACGCCCGCGACACAGTGTCCGTTTTCTGGGTCGGGATCGCCCGCAACGTCCCATGTGAATCCAGAACTCTCCGGTAGTGGCGAAATCCAGGCATCCGGCAATTCTCCACACGGATAGAGGTTTTCAAGAAGGAAACAGGCAAGCCGAACCTCGTCGGCGTTAGTCGCATCAACCGTTACCGCGTTGTCGAGCAATACGCCGTCCGCAAATCCATTGGTCTCCCAATAGGCAAGCGCCGTATTTTCGTCACAGCCCTCGTCACTCGACGGGTCGTTCGGGTTATAGCCGCCGATTGCGCTGTACTGCCGAATCGTCTGTGCGTCCGTGAAAATGACACCTTGGCCGCTGTTGAAGCTCGTCACTCCGCGAATATGCTCGCCACCAGATATGACACAACATCCTACGGAAGAATTACAGTACACATTGCTCAATGCGGCCATTGCCGCCGCCGAGTAATTCGTACTACCCGGCACAGCCACGTCCGGCAGCACCTTGGCTTCGAGCATTTCATGGAAAGACGAACGGCCATGCGGAACACGCGGCCGCTTGCGGCCAAGCCGGTATTGTTTTCCGGTCAGAGGATGGACGAGAATTTTCACTTTCCGCCTCTCATTATCAATCGCTCGCGTCCGCAGCCGACGGCTTGTCTAGGAACGGCGGAAGTTGCATTAGTTCAATCGTCTTGCGCTCCCATCCAGCGGAAACCATCGCGTCAATGCCTTCCGAGAGGCTGCATTTTCGGACCGGACGATCATCGGGTTTTTCGCTCATGCGATCCTGTGCTGTCAGCATACCCATTTCGTTCTCTCAAAATCGCCGCCGTCGAGATCGCCAAGACCAGCGGCGGCGGCGCTCGGAGGGGGAAAATGCGTCGCTACGAAAGTGCTATGTTGACGCCCAGGCCCGCAAGCGCGCCCGCTGCGGTGCCGCTCACGATGGTCGTGATAAACAATCGCCAATTGAACGGTGCTCCGGCTGCGGCGGAATTGTATCCGCGCAGGTCAGTCACGATGGCATAGAGCAGCCCCACAATCGCGCCGGCAAGCGCGCGATGGATCGTGACGCTGTTGATTGTCGGTTGAGTTGTCGGCATCAGAGAATCCTCCCGATGAACGAAATTTGGGATGGCGCAGGAATGTCGCCCGGCGCGACAAAGTTGTGCGGGTTATCAGGAATTGGACAACCCATCGCTTGATAAATCGCCTGCACAAGCTCAGAACATACCCAGGATTTCCCGTTCGGAATTTCCGGGGCGATGGGCCAGCCCATATTCCTCAGTGCGTCCTTAGCGATGTCTAAATCGGCGTAAGCCTTGCCAAGCTGTTGCATCGCAAATGCAATCCCCGCAGCAGCGTTCTGCGGAGGAAGTCCGCCCCATCGGGCAACTGCGATTGAACCAGGATATGGATTATCGCTGTTGTTGTAATCTTCGGTTTCCCAAACCAAAGGGACAATCCGAACCAGCGGCGAATAGGCTTCCAAGGTGAACCATCTACCGTTGATTTGGACCGCGATGCCGACGTGACCGAAAAGAGAATTCGTCACGTCCTCAATCACTTTGCTCAGAAAATCTCTGCCGGAGAAAAGCAGAATGTCGCCCCATTCCAAGGCATCCGCCGTTATCAGCGGCAATGCGGCAAGACTGGCGGGGGTCAAGGGGAGTGCCATTTGAAAAGCTCGTAAGGTGGAGCGTTTTGAGCGCTATTGTCGCTCCCTCAACGAATCAGGCTGAGTGTTCAAGCCATACCGTCACAGCCGGATGTCTTGCAGACCAATTCCTACTCGCGCCGCCCGACTTTTCCGAATCCGGCGAGGCAACACTTTCGGGAGCATTATTCGGTTCGGCCATTTCCCTTACCGAACCATTGCGCGACCCAGCCAAAGCCAAGCCGCTAAATCTGAGAACCAGCATACCGACGCGAGCCGACAAGTCAACGGAAATCGGGGCAAAAATCACTCATGTCGCCGACTCCAGCAGCGCCGCGACGGCAAAACCATCCTGCACTATGCGCGGCCAGCCGTCCATTTCCGTCAGAATAATTTCTACCGCCCCAGCGCGCTTCACCCTCACCCGGTATCCCGCAGCGCTCAGCCGACGCACGCATGCCAGGACGTGTTTCACCGTCAGGCACAACTCCGCAGCGATTTCGCTTGGCGTCACGCCGCGATTAGGACGGCGAAGCATAGTCAGAACCTGTCCGTCGATGGGGTCTAAGTCGGCGGCGTTCACGCCTCACTCCTCAGCCTGCGCTCATAGTCCACAATCTCGTCGTCATCCATCTCGTGCAGCAGGTGCTTTGGAATCCGCCATGCCACGCTATCCGCCATGATCCGCACGCGAAGCACAAATAGTCCGTCATCGAGAGCCTCTAAGATTCCGACCTGCCCAACCATCGGATGCGGCGACAAAATTTGATGCAGCCGACCGATTGGAAGTCCCGTATATCGTTTGGCCCGCGGATCGTTCAAGAGCATTCTACGAATCTCGTCCACTTCCCGTATAAACCGCGCTTGGTTGGCAATCGTCAGTTTCTTTAAGACCTTGTGGCTTGTGATTGCGGCATATTGCGCCTCTGCATCTCCGGCAAAAAAGCTGTAGCGGGCGAAATACGGCCGCCATTCTTCCCGGCTGACGCCGAACCGCTCGATCACTTTCAGGCCCATCGGCGTATAGGCTGCAACCCCAATGTCCCGCATAAGGTTGACGAAAAGAGACTCCTCGCCGGTTTTGACTTGAACCACGAACCAAGGATCAGCAACAGCGGAAAGGTCAAAATCGTTTGGACAATCCGACGGCGGGGGAAGGACTTGGAGCGACTCCGATGCTTCACAAATTGCGGTGCTATCCATGCGCCGTCCGAAAATGTCAAGCCTACCGGCAATGACAACCGGAATCCCGGTTGCCAAGGCGTCTGACCCAATGGTGGGGGATTATACGATGCGAATCTTGGATTGCAACAGGTTTATGAACCACGCGCCAACTTTCGGCAGAATTCTTGAACTTCAGACTTGACGCACCAAGGACACGTTCTATACTTGGCGGCGCATAAAAATAGCCACTGGGGTCTGTCGGCCCAGCGGCTAGAATTTCGACGGTTGCGGCGTCGAGAACTGAAGCATCTTACCGAACGCTTCCACCTCTCGCAAGCCCAAAATCGTTGAAATTCGTATAAAGACGCGCCCTGACGCCAGCCGCGTATAAATGACGGCCCTTTTGCGGCAACGGTCGTGCTGGCATGGAGTAACGTCCATAGGGACGAGCGGAACGGCCAGCGATTCAAGAGCCGTTGAGTCCGCCGAAAACGATATTTCGGCATGGCAAGTTTGGCGTACAGCCCCAGTATCATACGATACCGGCCAGCTTAGGCGCGAGGCGTGCAGGATGAAACCACCACGCCCCGGTTAACCACCGCGCTCCCTGCATCGAAGTGTGCCGATGCCACGGCAAAAATGGTTAAGGTGCAGTAACGCAAGCGACCCCTCCGAGCCTCACGCCGGTTGTGTCCCAGCGAAATCCGAAAGGTGGGTTTCGCTGCGCTCGCCCCCACTCGCATCATCCGGTTGTGACGCAGCAGGAGTCCAGCCACGGGCGTTTTCCATCCGACGTAATCAGGCCAACGAATTTGCCGCAACCACGGCACCAGTGATTTGCAACGCCTTCACTCTATCCGCGCGTCGCGTCGGTTTAAGCCGCCGCACAAACATACGCTCCATCGTCACGCCTCGCCGAATCCGCTTCGCCAGCACGCTCCGGTTGATGCCAAGCTGTTTCGCGGCCCTCGCCATCGGCATTCTGCCCCACGGAGTCTCCATCCAATGCGTCGTGCGCCGGTTGCTCGCCTGCATCCCGATTTTCACCCAGGAGCAGTTTCCCGGCTCGTAGTTTCCTGTGTGACAATTAGCGCGTTCGATGCTCGCACCCGGAAACCACGTTGGAAGCATATCGTCCCTGAAGTTCTCGAAGTTCTGCCAGCGCTCGCATACCTTGATGCCGCGTTCGCCGTAGTCCTTGTAGGGCGTCGAATTGGGATTGCGGCATCGCTGGATCATGTCGTGCCAAATCCGATAGATCGGGTGCTTTGACAAACCGTGGGTGCGCTTTCCCATCTCAGTTCCCGTTTGCAACCACCAGCAACTCCGGTCGATGCTCGTTTGTCTGCGCTCGCCCGTCGAGCCGGACGTACCGCCAGCGCTCGCCTTCGGGGTACAGTTCGCTCACCAGCGGATGCTCATAGAATCGGCAGACAATGCGGGCCAGCTTGAACGCCGACAGGCGCTTGGCCAAGTCGCGGTGGACCTCGGTCCAATGGTCAAGTATCTTCCGTCTTGTCATCGCCTAATCCACACAAGTTCATGCACCGTCGATCCATCAAGCGCCTCTCCGGCGTGCTCAATCGCGCCGCAAATTGTCCGGCCATCAAAACTCACAACTCGGCAGCATCCCGTCCGCCGCCTTTGGGCGCATGTAGAACAAGAGCCAGCCTATTTCTTTTTCCTCATTGGCCAATACCAACAATTCTTTAGCCATTGCACCCATCCGTCCGGCATCGGTGGAAATGGATGTCCGTAGAGCACAACCTGCCCAATGTAAGTCGAAAGCTCTAACAGTTCTCGCGGTCTTTCCGATGCAATGCGGAAAAACCAATCTGGATCGGCCATTGCATAGCACTTCGCAAGTTTTCCAAGCGCGCAGAGCAACGTCACCTCGTCTTTTTTATCTTCCGCATCCAAGATTATCTGCACACTGTCCGGCTGCCATCGTGCTCCCCATGCAACCAATTCGCTATCTAGCCGTGTCCATTGATGCCTTGAATGCTGCACGTTATTCCCCTTTCAATTCCAGAGCGAACGTCAGAGGCGGACCGACCCCCGCAATTTTTGCGGAGGTCAGCAATTCCGTCGCGTGAGTCGTCGGCGTTGCGTCCAGGGGCGTCATTGTTATCGCGGTCCACCTGGCTTTCACCCTTAGCGCCGCGTCGTGGCTAGTAGCCGGGCCGTGTTTCGGATACCTTACCCAGCGTCCATCGAAGTTATCGCCGTCTCTGCCCGTAGCACGGATATCCAGACGGATTGTCAATAAGCGTAAGCGGCCTGCGATAGGTCAGCCGTCGCGCTGTTTTTTCTGCTCACTGTCCAGTTCGTATTTTGAATCAGGAAATCCACATCGGCGCGAGTAGCTCCGGATCGAATCCACTCCCGCGCATCTTTGTTGCGCGGCGGCAGGATGATCTTTACGGGTCGAGCAATCGCCCGCGCAAGCGCAATCGCGCCGTCCTGACCAGGATGGAATATTGAACCATCCCTACGTTGTTTTGCTTGGTCGCGATTCGCAAATATCACAATGTCCCGTCCGCGAATCGAGCGAACATAAGCAAGCGTGTCCTCGATTCCAGCAGAACAAGATTGCCGACCAATCACCGCATATTCCAAATCCAGCACCGCCGCCGTATCGGTCGGTCCCTCGCAAATTAAAAATGGTCCAATCGGCGACTGATTCGACGGAATGAACATTCCGCCTCGGCTGTCAGCGATGGCCCACTTTCGCCCAGCTTCGTTCCGCATGCGGATGCCGACGACGTGCCCGATCCAATTTCGCATGGGGAAGGCCCAAGCCGAGTGCTCTTTGTGCCATACCGCGCCGAGCCTGCGCAGGCTGGCCACAGAGACGCCGAGAGAAACAGACAATCGCTCAAGTAGTGGCGAAAGGGTATCTATCCGGCATTGCTGCAAGATCGCCTCAAAATCAACGTGCGATTTCCTCTCCTCAGAGATAAGCGACGGGGTTCGTGGAATTGATCGGCCGTCGATGCCAAGCGCCGCCCATATTGATTTTGTGGGGCAACCGGAAAAGCATTTTAGAATGATTCCCCCATCCTCTTTAGCGATCCAAATTCCGAGAGATGGGTGCTTGTCGTTGTGGGCCGGACAACAGGCCGTCCAACCACGCGAGGTGCGCCGCACCTTGCGCAAGTGGGAAAGAACATCTTGAACGCTCGGCATCATGCGATATTTTCCAGTCGGCTCTTCAGTTGGTATTGCATCAATTCTGGCGGTAGTCGCCAATTGTTCTTAGCAATGGCGTCAATCCATGGACCGCCTTGCGTTCTCTCAACGTCCGTTGGAAGCCGGAATCGCCAAAGGATTTTCTTCTGCTTGTAGCTGCACTCTTTTTTGTCCCAACCCCGAATGATTTGCCCGATCAATCGTTTGCAGTCTGCGTAGTTGTACTCGTCCGGATTGATTCCCTGCTTCAACAATAGATTGCGCTGCTTGTCGGTCAACACTCGCCCCTTGTCCCAGCCGCGCTCGCGCGATGGTTGCAAGTCGAACACGTCAAATGGATTGACCTCGCGCGAATTATATTGCGCGCTGGCACGAATGTGCATCCGCCGTGCCGCCTCTTCGCGTTTTGCGCGTTCTACTTCTTCGTGCTTTTGTCGGGCGGCGTCTTGAATCTGTTGTCGCATGTCCACGGCCATGCCGGTTTTGATCGCGTTCCGTGCCGCCAGTTCAAGAATCTCATCATCGTAATTCCCCCCAAGAATATCAGCACTGGTCATTAGCTTGTGCTTACCGCTATTGCCAACAAAGTCGATGATTTCCAGCGATGGCTTGGCGCTCCCCGCAATCGCGGCCTTACGTTCCTCGCGGTTGGAGAATTGATCGACCAATCCAGGCATTGGCCGCGTTCCCCGACCGGCCATCTGCGCATAAAGTGCCCGGCTCTTTGTGGGCCGCGCCATTATGATTACCTCTGTGGTCGGATCGTCATATCCTTCGGTCAATACACCGACGTTGATGATGAATTGGAATTTTTTAGAGGCGAATTCGCTTAGCATGTCTCGGCGAACGTCCTTCGGCGTTTCTCCGCAAAGCCATTGAGCGCATTCCGGCTTGTGGCGATTGAGAATTTCGCACAGACGTTCCGCGTGTGCTACGCTTGCCGCAAAGATGATCGCTTTCCGTTCGCCGCAAATATCCAAGCTTGGCGTAGCGATTTCGTGAAGCGCCTCTTCGTATTCCATAACTCGCGCAAGGTCGGCCCCGTTAAGATCGCCCGCCGTTGTCCGGCATGCGGAAATATCAAGGTTCTGGCAGATTACATATCGCTGCAAAATCGGAACGAGCCAGCCATCTTCAATGGCCTCGATAATCTCATAATCCATCGCAACACTATCGAATATCTGACCAAGCGCCTGCTCATCCGCTCGATCCGGCGTGGCGGTGACACCTAAAATTTTGCAGTTCGGATTCTTTCGGAAGTGGTCGATGACGAATCTCCATGATTTCGCCGTACAGTGGTGGCATTCGTCACAAACAAGCATCGCGAAGTCTTGTGGATTGAACTTCTCAACGCGGCGAATCTCTCCGCCAGAAATTAGCGTCTGTACCGAAGCGATCACTGTGCCTGATGAGAAAAGCCCAGTGCTTCCCTTCATCTCGGCCATCTCGATGCTTGGGTTTTCCCCGGTGATTTGTTTGATTCGGTTTGCGGCCTGCCAAATCAATTCCTCCCGGTGCGCTACGATCATCGCCCGTCCCAAATTATTCTTAGCAATCACATGACAAAAAATCTCCGTTTTTCCGGTCCCCGTGGGGAATACGAGAAGCGTCGATTGTTTCTCCTCCCATTCTCGATAGGTCGCATCGACAGCGGCAGCTTGATAATCTCTGAGTGCGTTCATTTCTTCTGCTCCGCCGGAAGATTCCGAAAGACTTGTTCGCCGATCCATCCCCGGCCCTTGCACAGCTTACATTTACCGCCTAAGCCGCCATCTCCATTGCAAAGTGGACAGCGTGAGTGCGGCAGCGCAAACCGAAGATGCCGATGCACGTTATCACAGTCGATTTCAAAGGCATTGTCATTGAGGATCGCGTAAAGCGCGTCGCGAGATTTTACGGCGGCAAGCACGGCGGTCTTGAGTTTGCTCACGGCGCTCATAGCCCCGGTGATTTCGTCGCGTCGAGAGAAAACTTCGGCCACGCCCTTAACTTCAATGACGTGGCCGAGACTGTCCTTTACTTCACCACTCACGTTTTTCGGCGAGCGCATTTTTCGTTTTTTCTTCGCGTCCTCGCGCACTTTGGCGGCGGCGGCAACAACGGCATCTGGCCCCTTGGCCGCTATCTTCCGCTGTCTCTTCTTGGGCAGAGTTGCGACCTTAGCGGCGGCATCAATACTAACGTCGCCATCGCTCGCCATCTTCTTGATCGGGGCCGCCGCGCCGTCTTCTATCGCCTTCACGGCATCAGCGGTTCTTGGCGACACATCGGCTAAATCGCCCACTAAATCGCGCGTTTTTGCCTGATTTTCCAGGGGTTTTCCTGGGGGCAAATTTGCCCCCTTATGTTTAAGCTCCACTAACTTGATGGCTGCGGCTGTCCGCTGATAGTCGTTTAGATTGCGCCGACCACATTGGTTTTCTAGAACCCAAATCTTTGCCGCATCCATATCTGGAAAGCTGATCGACTTAACGACATATCCGTATCCCTCCTTTCGACAAATCTTCAACCGACTATGCCCGTCTAGAAGGATATTTTTTTCTTTCCAGACTACAAGGGGATCGCGACATCCCTTTGCGGAGACAATTAAAGATCGTAGTGTCTCAAGTTCCTCTGGCGTCGGGGGTTCGAGGAGGGCGTCAATTTCTGGATGAGTTTGAAATCCGGTTTCGCTCATTGATCCTCTGTCCAGCCTACTTCACTTCGAGATATGCCCTGAACGCACGACCCAAGAGGAATTCCGCTGCTAGGCAAGAGAGTCGCCCAAGGGCCGCGCGTTCAACGCATATTTCGATATTTGAGCCTAGCAGCATCACGGTTCATAGTCTAGCAATCTCGTTGCCAGTGTCAACCCCCCCCCGCCGCAAATTCCCCCTCCGGCCCGTACCCCGACGATGGGCCGGCCGTCAGCCGGCGGCAATCGGCGGCGATAACCGATTCCACCGCATACCCTTCCGGCGCATTGCTACAGCAGCCGCATCCCGCTCCGAGTAAGCTCAGGACCGTCTCGCCGATTTCCCCGTCCATCGTCGCCGGCGTTCCGGTATATTTCGATGCGCTGCGAGCCACGCCACACCAAAATCGACCATTCTCAAACTCTAGGGCCGGACAGGGCGCGCTGGCGAGCGGGAAAATCTCTTTTGCCAATTGACAGAGTTCGGCGGCGCAGCAGACGCCGCACCCATTACAGAGTTTGCCCATCGCCGGTTTCTCCGGTCCCGTCTCGCTCATCCGTCGCTTGCCAGCGACGGTGGCGGCGTCACAAACAACCTTCATTGCCTTACGGGTCGGTTGATCCATGATGTCACGATCCTTCCATAAATTCGTCCTCAATGCTTTCCAGGCCCATCGAATGGCGGATGAGGCGCTCAATCACGGCATTCAAGGGATCAGCGAAATCGAAATTATCGCGCTCGCGGCAATAGGCTGTTGTGATTTCACCCCGCCAATACGCGATTCTTTTCCGCTTGTTATCCTCGCGCTTTGCGGCGGCGACGCGCTCACGCTCCGCTCTGGCTTGCGGGGTGTCGGAGACAACAAAGTCTCCGTCTCCTTTCGCCAATCCGGTTCTTTGTAATCGGCGGACAACCTCACACGGAACCCACGCGATCTCCGTACTGTTCGTCCACCTGTAGCCATCGGTAAGATTGACAAACTCCAAGCTTTGGCCCCTAGCAAGCATCACCGCTGCCGATTGGCATAATTCGCGGAACTTCTCGTTCTTTTCGGCAGCGGCGAGAGATAGCTTGCGGGAACGAACCGCAGATTTCTTTGACATGCGGGAAGTATCCCACAAACAAATTTAATTGCAAGCGAAAAATTGCCGTTTTTGGTATTGACATCCCGACTT
>Ga0116127_1001950_pt1 | contig 11003 bp, 9 predicted proteins | sample June2015DPH_16_1_FD_89731 | JGI IMG/M metagenome (GOLD analysis project Ga0116127, IMG submission 89731) | Peatland microbial communities from SPRUCE experiment site at the Marcell Experimental Forest, Minnesota, USA - June2015DPH_16_100 | ecosystem: Environmental > Terrestrial > Soil > Wetlands... | reverse complement strand
TTAAAGGGATTGACTGTTCCGCTTTCGTTCGCAAGATTTATCAAATTTTCGATATAGATTTACCTCGTGACGCCCGCGCGCAATCCAAAGTCGGCATGAGCATCGACCGCGAGGAATTGGTGGAAGGCGATCTCGTTTTCTTCCGTACACGCAGACCGCTGGGACATGTGGGAATTTACATCGGCAATAATGAATTTGTCCACGCATCCTCTATGAGGAAAGTCGTTCGCATTGACAGCATGGATACCCCCTATTTTCAAAAAAGATTTCAGCGCGCTGTCCGGATAAAAGGGCTGGATAATAAAGGGGTGTAATGCCGGGCCACCATAGTTTTATTTCTCTTCCGGAAGGTTTTTGCCAGTTGATTATCCATCAGGTTTATTATATGAATTTATATCTATTAGTAGCTATTTGATTTGTTTACGGCTTCGTTTATATAGCGTGGCAATACCTAACAAATAAGGAGGAATTATTATGAAAAGAAAAATCTATTTTTTCACCGGCATTTTCATCATGGCCCTATTTTGCAGTGGCTGCGGGGTTTCGGAAGATAAATATATGAAGAAATCGGCGGAGGCCGACAATTTGAATAAGGAACTGGCCGCCCAACAAGAAAAAAATAAAGCTCTCTCCGATGAAAATACTGCTCTTAAAGAAAGCACCGCCAAATTAGAAAAAAAATCAAAGGAAGTCGAAGCAACAAGCAATACCTATAAAGATTTGCTCCAGGAGATGAAAGGTGAAATTGCGAAAGGGCAAATTACCATCACCGAACTCAAAGGCAAGCTTACCATGGATGTCGTGGATAAAATCCTTTTTGATTCCGGTGAAGCGGCGGTAAAAGAAGAAGGCCTCGCGGTGCTGAAAAGAGTTGTGGATATCTTAAAAAACGTAAAGGATAAAAACATCCGCGTTGAAGGACACACGGACAATGTTCAGATAACAGGCAGACTGGCCAAAAAATATGCAACCAACTGGGATCTCTCCTATGCGCGCGCCATTAACGTCACCAAATATCTGCAGCAGGAAGGCATTGATCCCAAGGTTCTTTCCGCGACAGCGTTCGGCGAATATCAGCCTATAGCGGATAATTCGACTCCCGAAGGCCGGGCTAAAAACCGCCGTATCGCGATTATTCTCCTGCCCAAGGAATAATTGATGGGAAAAAATTTAGTTGAAAAAATTCTCACCGAGCATCTGATTTCCGGCAAGCTTATGCCCGGGGAAGAAATTGGCATTCGCATCGATCAAACTCTTACGCAGGATGCCACAGGAACCATGGCCTATCTGCAATTCGAAGCTATGAATGCGCCCAAAGTGAAAACCGAGTTGTCCGTAAGCTACATTGACCATAACACGATTCAAGTCGGTTTTGAAAACGCGGGAGACCATTGTTATTTGCAGAGTGTGGCCCAAAAATTCGGCATTGTTCTTTCCCGTGCGGGAAACGGCATTTGCCACCAAGTCCATTTAGAAAGATTCGGCAAACCCGCAAAAACGCTTATCGGCTCGGATAGCCACACTCCTACCTGCGGCGCGTTAGGCATGATTGCCATCGGCGCGGGAGGTCTTGATGTCGCGTTAGCTATGGCCGGTGAACCGTTTTACCTGGTTTGTCCAAAGGTCATTAAAATCAATCTCACAGGCAAGCTTAAGCCCTGGGTTTCCGCCAAAGATGTTATCCTTAAAGTGCTGGAAGTTTTCACCACTAAAGGAAACGTCGGTATAGTATTCGAGTATGGCGGAAAAGGCGCCGCTACTCTTACAGTTCCTGAGCGCGCCACGATAACCAATATGGGAGCGGAATGCGGTGTGACGACTTCCATTTTTCCCAGCGATGAAATGACGCGACAATTCCTTAGCTCTCAACAACGCAAAAAAGATTTCACGAAACTTAAAGCCGATGAAGACGCGACTTACGCCAAAGTAGTTGATATTGACTTATCCAAGATTGAACCACTAACGGCCAGACCCCACAGCCCGGATAATATCGGCACGGTCAAGAGCATGAAAAAAATTGCCGTGGATCAAGTATGTCTGGGAAGCTGCACCAATTCTTCCTACAAAGACTTAGTGACAGTGGCTAAAATATTAAAGGGCAAAGTGGTGCATCCCGACGTTAGTTTTATTTTAGCACCGGGCTCGAGGCAGGTATTGGAAAATATCGCCCATAATGGTTACCTTGCCGACTTAATCGCCTCCGGAGCGCGAATTATGGAAAACGCCTGTGGCTTTTGTATCGGCAACAGCCAGAGCCCCCAATCCGGCGCCGTATCGCTACGCACCTCCAACCGCAATTTCCTGGGGCGCTCGGGAACTATGGATGCCGCTGTTTATCTGGTAAGTCCGGAAACCGCCGCGGCCGCGCTAATCACGGGAAAATTTACCGATCCGCGTGACTTAAAAACCCCTTATCCCAAAGTTAAAATACCGGAAAAGTTTTTAATTGACGACTCCATGATTGTCTGGCCATCAACTAATACCAAGCCACATTCAAAAAGAAATCGAGGCGGCGGGGAAGAGGCGGCTCGGTATGCCGGAGAAATTTATCGCGGTCCGAATATTGGCTCTCCGCCCAAAAATTCAGCGCTTACAGAAATTATTCAAGCTCAAGTCACGATAAAAGTAGGCGATAAAATTACAACCGATCACATTATCCCCGCCGGTGCGCGGATGAAATACCGCTCGAACATTCCTAAGTATTCCGAGTTTGTCTTTGAAAATGTGGATGCCGGCTTTGCGAAACGTGCTAATAAAATAAAGGAAGCAGGAAAGCAAAACATCATCGTAGCCGGTTTATCTTACGGGCAGGGCTCTTCACGTGAGCATGCCGCTTTATGCCCCATGTATCTGGGCGTGCGCGCGGTAATTGCCAAATCTCTGGAAAGAATTCATGCCGCCAATCTTATCAACTTCGGCATCTTGCCTTTGACTTTCGTCAATGAGGCCGACTATGACAAAATCGATCAACAAGATGAATTGGAAATTGCCGACGCCAGAAAAATAATTGCTTCAGGCGGCGATCTTCTGGTACAAAACAAAACCAAGGGCATTTCTTTTTATGTTTCTTGCGTATTATCCGTAAGACAAAGACAAATAATCCTGGCCGGCGGTGCGCTCAATATCCACGCCGCAAAATCAAAGGACAAATAAATTTACCGGAGCAACTTCTATTTATGGCGAAAAAGATCAAAGTTAAAACTACTATCGTTGAAATGGACGGCGATGAAATGACCCGCGTCATGTGGGAAATAGTTAAAAACAAGCTTCTCTTCCCCTATCTGGATATGAATATTGATTATTACGATTTGCACATCAAGCATCGTGATGATACCGATGACAGAGTTACTGTTGATGCCGCCCGCGCGATTATGAAATACGGCGTGGGCGTTAAATGCGCAACCATCACTCCCAACAAAGACCGGGTAAAAGAATACAGTTTGAAAACAGCGTGGAAAAGCCCCAACGGTACTATTCGCGCCATACTCGACGGCACGGTTTTCAGAAAACCGATTTTAGTCAATAATATCAAACCTACTGTTTCTTCATGGAAAAAACCAATAACCATAGGCCGACACGCTTATGGTGATGTTTATAATAATTTTGAAATGACGATTCCGGAGGCGGGAAAACTAGAAATTGTTTTTACTCCCAAGGGCAGCGGTAAACCTAAAAGCACCATGGTTAAAGATTTCCCCTCAAGTGGCATTATCCAGGTCAACCATAACCTTGACCAATCTATTTTGAGTTTTGCCCAAGCTTGTTTTACTTACGCTTTGAGTGAAAAAATTGATTTGTGGTTTTCAACCAAAGATACTATTTCCAAGATATATGATGCCGGCTTTCGCGAAATCTTCAATCGGGAATTTGAGCGAAACTGGAAAGAAAAATTTAAAAAGGCGAGAATTGAATACTTCTTTACCCTGATTGACGATGCCGTGGCGCGCATTATGAAAAGCGAAGGCGGTATGCTTTGGGCGCTGAAAAATTACGACGGCGATGTCCTGTCGGATATGATCGCTTCCGCCTGCGGATCCCTGGCTATGATGACATCCGTATTAGTTTCACCTAACGGCTGGTTTGAATTTGAAGCGGCGCACGGCACCGTGCAAAAGCACTACTACAAACATTTAAAGGGCGAAGAAACTTCCAGCAATTCGATGGCGCTGATTTTTGCCTGGACGGGCGGGCTGCGCAAACGCGGAGAGTTAGACGGAACTCCAGAAGTAATAAAGTTTGCCGAAAAACTCGAGGAAGCGGCCATCACTACGGTCGAGAACGGCACGATGACAGGTGACTTGCTCGCACTTGCCGAAAAAAAAGCTTCCAACAAAAAAGTGAATACGGAAGGCTTTATTGATGCCATAGCAGCCACCCTGCAGAAAAGATTCAATGGTTAAAAGCGCTGAAAATCCACTGCCCAGTTTACTGGATTTCACTCTGGAGGAAATGGAGGCATTTATTTCCTCTCTGGGTAAGGAAAAATTCCGCGCGCGGCAAATAATGAAATGGCTGTATCAGAAAGGTAGCACTTCTTTTGCCGATATGACCACGCTTTCGCACGCTTTCCGCGATAAGCTTGCCGCAATAGCCCGTATCCGACGCCCGCAAATCGTTAAAATTCAAAAATCAAAGGACGGAACGAAAAAAGCGCTCTTGCGTCTGGAAGACGGGCTTCTTATCGAAAGTGTTTTAATTCCCGGCAAAAGCCATTGGACAATTTGCCTATCCACTCAGGCCGGCTGTGCCATGGGTTGTGAATTTTGTCTGACCGCACGCCAGGGTTTCAAACGAAATTTATCCCCATCGGAAATTGCGGGACAAATCATTTCCCTGCGGCAGGAAACACCGGAAGGCACCGACATCAAGAATATCGTAATGATGGGTATGGGTGAACCGCTGGCCAATTATAAAAATACACTCCAGGCGATAAATATTCTTACCTGCGATTTCGGCCTGGGTATTTCCAACCGCAAAATCACGGTTTCTACCTGCGGGCTGGCCCCGCAAATAATTCAGTTGGGAAAGGATATTTGCATTAATCTCGCCGTATCGCTTAACGCACCCGACGATGCAACCAGAAACAAGCTCATGCCGGTCAATAAAAAATATCCGCTGGAAGTCCTGCTGGATGCTTGCAGGCAATATCCTATGCCCGGCCGGAGGTTGCTTACTTTTGAATATATTTTAATTGCCGGCGTTAACTCTTCCCTGCGCGATGCCGAGAAATTAGCCAATTTACTTCAGGGCCTGCGCTGTAAACTGAACTTGATTGTCTTTAACGAAATTCCCGGATCGCCTTTTAAATCGCCGCCGCCAGAGGAAGTGGAAGCTTTCCAGCAGATGCTGATAAAAAAACACTATACGGCCATGATTCGCGTAAGCCGCGGCAGTGACATTCTCGCCGCCTGCGGGCAATTAAGCGGTGCAGCAAATATGTGATTATCGGTTTCCTTGGTCTGGATTATCTTATTTCTTTTCTTTTTCCCCTTTAGAGAGTAAAGTTTTGATTAGTAGTGAACGGCAGTTGATATTGTTTAATGCCTGAGGGAATTTGCCAATAGCTATGAGCAACAGACGCAACATTCTTATAATAATGCTAGTATTTTTAATTTTGCTTCTCATCCTGGGAACTAAATTATTTATTGCTTATAAATTATATGATCTGATTGCCTACAATACGGAAAAACTGATTAATTTCATCGATGCCTTTCATCCTTATGATGATTTTGTTTTCATCGCTATTCAAATTATTCAGGTATTGCTGGCAGGAGCGATACCGGCAGAAATATCCGGATTTATTGGCGGCTATCTTTACGGACCAATAGTGGGAACAATTTATTCCACGATAGGGTTGAGCATTGGTTCATGGTTAGCCTTCATTTTATCCAGACGCTTCGGCTTGCCGTTTGTCAAAAAAGTGGTGGCATCCGCAATTATAGAAAAGTATGATAATTTCATGACAGAGAGTGGTTCTTTGGTATCTTTCATTCTTTTTTTAATTCCCGGTTTTCCCAAAGCTGCCCTTTGTTATATTATCGGGTTAAGCCAAATGAATGTGTGGATATTTATAGTTGTTTCAACTTGCGGGAGGTTATTCGGTACTATTTTACTTTCACTAAGCGGGAGTTTGCTCCGGACTATGCACATTGTGATGCTTTCGAGCATACTGGTGACTATATCAATTATTTATTTATTTGCCTACTTGTATCGCAAAAGACTGATGAAAATGCCGAAAAAAGTAAAATGACGTAAAGAAAGAAAATTAGTTTCAATTTGCAGAATCGGGTATTTGTTGTAAACAAAAACGAAAGGAACTTTTTCAGCTGCTGCGCTTTTTCAAAGGAAATTTGTTATCTTTTTTTGACCGCTGACGCGGATTATATTTTTTTTCGCGCAAGAGCCGCGAAATATCTTTTTGTCTGCGGGTAACTCTTTGGCCAGCCATAACATATCCCCCCTGTTTAATCTAGACGCTCTCTTCTTCTAAAGGGAAAGTAAATACCCTTAAACAAGCGCGAGGATGTTCAACCTTTAATTTTCTCACCAATTCACAAAGCACGTTAATTTTCTCATCGTGTACAGCTAAAAGTAAAGCGTTATTTTTCCCCGGCCAATAATGGGTGCCCAGCTTCGGCGCAGATTCCTCGCCTTCGCCTATTAAGCCGATCATTTTTGTGTAAGCTTTGAATCCGGCTTTTTTAAGAGGAAGGCATCTTCTCCCGGGCAGAATTCGCTTGACAAAGGGCGCCCTTTTGAATATCGATTCGATTCAATGAAATGAATGATCCCATAAAACTATGAATCTACCGTCGGACACAGAAAGAACAAAATGGGAGGAAAAGGAATTCCTATTCCGGTGCTCAGAAATCCTGCAGGAAGCCAAAAAGGGATTTTACAACACCACGGTAGCCGAGATCGCCCAGGCGTTCTGGTTTGCCGATCGAAATCATTCTGGCGGAAGGAGTGGGCAAAAAGATTCTGAGAACATTGAATCCGCGGATCATATTCTTTGCTTTGCCCGAAATGATTCGTAGAGTCATCTTTAACTGGATGACGACGACCCGGGATGAATCTTTGACCGAAAAAGTTTCCCTCGCTCCGGATATTTTTCTAAACGGCGTCTTAGAACTATTATCCTCCGGGAAATCGGCCGAGGAGACGTTCATCCATGCAAACCCGCAGAGGGTTTGATGCTGGAGATTATACATTCATCTGTTTTCCGCGACATTGAGGCAGGTGCAAAGGAGTATTTCTATGATGAAAAAGGACAGGGAAGCGACATTTCTGCGGACGGACGTGCTGGTTTCCATCGCCATGAGTCTGGTTTTTTTCTTCATAGTCGGCTGTGGAAAGGGAGAAAAGGAGAAGAATTCCTCTTCGCCCATGGTGCAAGTGGCACAGGCTGTCCGGCAGGATGTGCCCGTATATACGGAATGGATCGGCACGACGGACGGTAAGGTCAATGCCACAATCCGAGCGCAGGTCCAGGGCTATTTAATTAAGCAGCATTACCGTGAGGGCGATTTTGTCAGGAAGGGACAAATCCTTTTCGATATTGATCCGCGCACATTCCAGGCTGCCTTGGACCAGGCGAAGGGGCAACTGGAGGAACAACAGGCACACTGGGCAACGGCTAAGGCGAATCTTGCCAGGATCACACCTCTGGCAGAGCAGAATGCCATCAGTAAAAAAGACCTGGACGATGCCAAGGGCCTTGAGCAGGCAACGCATGCGGCGGTGATTTCAGCACAAGCCGTTGTTGAAAAAACAACACTGGACGTCGGCTTCACGAAGATTACCTCTCCCGTTGACGGCATTGCCGGCATTGCCAAGACCCAGATCGGAAATCTCGTCGGTCCCGGATTGATCGAGGAACTGACAACGGTATCGACTCTTGATCCGATCAAGGTCTATGTCTCTGTCGGTGAACAGGAGTACCTCGAGCTTGCCGGTAGCGGCAGGAATAGTTTCAAGAACATACCCCTGACATTAATTCTATCCTCCGGCAGCGTCCATCCATATAAAGGATACTTTGCCCTTGCCGACCGCCAAGTGGATGTAAAGACAGGCACCATAAAACTCGAGGCCTTCTTCAACAATCCCGGGAATATCATTCGGCCCGGACAATTTGCCAAGGTTCGTGCTAAAAGCAAAATCAAGAAAAACACACTGCTGGTACCCCAACGAGCGGTGACGGAGCTTCAGGGAGACTATCAGGTGGCCGTTGTAGGCCCCGGTAATAAAATTGATATAAGGTCGGTAAAACCGGCTGAGCGAATCGGCAGCCTCTGGGTGATTGACGAGGGGTTGAAACCGGGAGATAAAGTTGTTGTGGAAGGGGTCCAGAAGGTCAAGCAGGACATGATCGTGAATCCGCAACCTTACGTTCAGTCCGTAAGTGGCACCGCCTCAAGTGCCGGACAACAGAAATCAGCACAAGCAAGGCCAAGGCAAAAGTAGGCTGTTATGTCTAAATTCTTCATCAATCGTCCTATTGTTGCCATGGTGATCTCCATTATGTTTGTCATCGTGGGCATAGTGGCGGCACTCAGTTTGCCCATTGCCCAGTTCCCGGAGATCGTGCCCCCGGAGGTCCAGATCTGGGCGACTTATACAGGTGCAGATGCCCAGACTGTCGAGCAGTCCGTGGCGACCCCCATTGAGCAGCAGCTCAGTGGTGTGGACAACATGAATTACATGTACTCCATCAACGCCAATAACGGTACCATGCGGCTGACGGCCAGTTTCGATGTCGCAACCAATCCGAATACGGACCTGGTGCTAACTCAGATCAGGCAGAATCTTGCCCAGCCGCAGCTTCCCGCCGATGTGCGCAATTACGGCGTCACGGTCCAGAAGGCCCGTTCCGCCCCTCTGATGATCCTTTCCGTGTATTCACCTAACGGGTCCCATGACAAAACCTTTGTGTCAAACTATGCCTACATCAACCTCGTCGATCAATTGCTGCGCGTGCCCGGCGTCGGCATGGCCACAGTTTGGGGCTCCGGCATGTATGCGATCCGCATCTGGGTCAAACCCGATACGCTGGCGAAGCTCGAGATAACCGTTCCCCAGGTCATCGATGCCGTCCAGAAACAGAATACGGTTAATCCGGCAGGGCAGATCGGCGCTGAACCCGCGCCTCCGGGCCAGGAGTTCACCTATTCCGTCAGCGCCCAGGGTCGTCTGATCACGCCGGAAGAATTCGGTCAGATTGTTCTGCGGGCCAATTCCGACGGATCGGTTGTTCGCCTGAAGGATGTGGCCCGCATTGAATTAGGCTCGCAGATTTATACGTTCAGGGGGCGTCTGAACGGGGAACCTGCTGCCAATATCGGCATTTACCAGTTACCCGGCACGAATGCCATCGAAACGGCCAATGGCGTCAGGAGAGTCATGGAACAGGCCAAGGGACAATTCCCGGCTGATCTCGATTATATTGTCGGTCTCGATACAACACAGTCCATAACTGAAGGCATCCGCGATATTGTAAAAACGCTCCTGATTGCGCTGGCGCTGGTTATTGTCGTCGTCTTCATCTTCCTTCAGGGCTGGAGGCCGACACTCATTCCGGCCCTCGCCGTTCCGGTTTCCCTCGTCGGCACTTTTGCCTTCTTTCCTCTTCTCGGCTTCTCCATCAACACCTTGTCTCTCTTCGGCCTGGTGTTGGCCATAGGCCTGGTTGTTGATGATGCTATTGTCGTTGTGGAGAATGTTGAACGTCATATCGAGGAGGGCTTGTCTCCCAAGGATGCGGCATTCAAGGCCATGCAGGAGGTTTCCGGCCCGGTCATGGCCATTGCCCTGGTGCTCTCGGCGGTCTTTATTCCCACGGTGTTCATCCCGGGAATTACGGGCAGGCTTTACCAGCAATTTGCAGCGACCATAGCCATTTCGGTCCTCATCTCGGCCTTCAACGCCTTAAGTCTCAGCCCTGCCCTTGCCGCTCTTCTGCTCAAGCCCCGGAAAGAGGCACGCGGCCCCTTGGGTTCTTTCTTCGCCTCATTCAACCGCTGGTTTGGACGCGCCACAACAGGATATGTGGGATTCTGCAGAGTTCTGATCCGCAAGAGCGTCCTCTGTCTTCTATTCCTTGCCGGGATCATAGTCATTTCCGCCGGGATCGGAATAGGCATCCCCACAGGATTTCTGCCGGAAGAGGATCAAGGGTACATGTTTGTCAATGTATCGTTGCCTAACGCCGCCTCAATGCAACGCACCGATGAGGCCTGCAAGGAGATCGAAAAAATTATCGCGAAGACGCCTGGTGTTCAGTATTATCAAACAATCATCGGCGTCAGCTTGCTCAGCCTGGCACAGAACACTTACAGCGCTTTTTTCTTTGTGAACCTCAAGGTGTGGAAGGAGCGGAAAACACCCGAAGAGCAATATGACGCGATTATGTCTCATCTAAACAAAGAACTGGCCAAATTGCCGCAATGCACCGCCTTCGCCTTTTCTCCGCCTGCAATTCCAGGTATCGGGACTGCCGGCGGAGTAACGATGATCCTCGAGGACCGTGCCGGCAAGGACATCGGTTTTCTCTCCGAGAATGTCAGCAAATTCCTCGATGCCGCACAGAAGAGACCGGAGCTTGCTTCCGTGAGAACGACCTTCCTCCCGACGGTGCCCCAGGTTTTCATCAATGTCGATCGGGACAAGGTGCTCAAGCAGGGCATCGACCTCGGACAGGTCTATCAGACGCTCCAGGCTTTTATGGGCGGTTATTTCATCAATTACTTCAACCGATTCGGGCGGCAGTGGCAGGTCTACGTCCAGACGGAGGGTGCCTACCGCACCAAAGCGGAGGATGTCGGACAGTTTTACGTCCAGAATGACCAGGGGGACCCGGTTCCACTCTCGGCGGTCACGACGCTCGAATCACGAATAGGACCCGAATTTACGATGCGGTACAATCTATACCGTTCGGCACAGATCAACGCCGCGGCCAACCCCGGCTACAGTTCAGCTCAGGCCATGAAGGCGCTGGAAGAGGTCTT
>Ga0116127_1001946_pt1 | contig 11016 bp, 7 predicted proteins | sample June2015DPH_16_1_FD_89731 | JGI IMG/M metagenome (GOLD analysis project Ga0116127, IMG submission 89731) | Peatland microbial communities from SPRUCE experiment site at the Marcell Experimental Forest, Minnesota, USA - June2015DPH_16_100 | ecosystem: Environmental > Terrestrial > Soil > Wetlands... | reverse complement strand
TTAGCACTATGGTTATTCTATTATGCGACCAGTTTTGGCATTGTCCAAAACATAGCGGTTTTCCTGCTCTCCCTCGTCGTGGCTGGGGTAATACTGACGGTATTGTGGGTCCCGTGGGCCATGAGACACGCCAATTGAAGGGCATTGCATTGGCAGAATCATGAAATTTATTCCGCTAAAACTGAGTGTGACCAACTGCTTCTTAGTAAAGGCCGGCGATCATTATGTCCTCATCGAACTGGCTATGAAGACGATTGGCGTCTGGTCCGCACAAGACTGAACGAAGCTGGGTCGAACTGTTTCAACTCAGTCATGTTATTCTGACCCATCATCACGACGATCATTGCGGGTTGTTGCACAACATCTTGCGAGAGAATGACTCGATTCGGGTGGTGATGTCGCACCTTTGCAAAGACCTATCCTGAAGGGAGAAAACGACCGTACGCACGGCGGGGGTTTTTTGAACAGGCAGATTGCCCTTCGGTCAGCCGATGCTGCGACGCTGGAATCCGACGAGTCCGGCGATGATGAGCACGAACGCCAAGAGGGTGAGCGAGACGAGGGGCATCAAGGATACCCCACTGACGAGAACCTTCGGCACCTGGTTGAATGGCGAGAGGTTCAGTATCGACTGGCTCACCTGCAACGTCTCGCCGATGAGCTCGACTAGTATGAACGCTCCCAGTGCCCCCCAGCTCACAAACGACAGCCGAGGTACGAGACCGTACAGCGCCATGGCGATCCCCGCCACCACCCAGATGGCGGGCAGGTACGCGAGCGTGGCGACCAGCATGCGCGGCAGTTCGTAGCCCACGTTGCCGGTACTCAAGCCGTAGGTCAGCCCGGCCAGAAGGCCGAAGGCCGTCAGCACGACCACCGAGCCTATCGCCGCAATGGCAAGGTCACTCGTCGCCCACCGCAGCCGACTGACCGAGGCGGCGAGCACGTGATCGACACGCCCCTCTACCTCTTCGGACTGCAGCCGCAGCGTGGCCGTGATCGCGTATGCGGCGGCTATCCAGCCGAGGAACGTGAGCGAGAGGGTAAAAAGGGAGTCAGTGTACGCCGAGGCGCCGCCAAAATGGGCGAACAAGTTTGCAAGCTGCGGGTTGGTGGCCAGCAGGTCCGCAGAGGTTTTCGCAAGATAGCCAATCATAACGCCGTACACCGCAAACATCGCGGCCCAGACAAGCAGCGTGCGCCGGTGCAGCCTCCACGCTAGTGCTAGTGGGCTGCGGAGCCAGGGCGTCGCCCTGGCTGGGCCAAGTCGCGGCCTAAGAATGCCAGCGCCGACGTCCCTCCTTGACGAGATGGTATAGGCCACCACGATCAGCGCGATGATCGCGCCGAGGAAGAGCGCAAAAACCCCCCAGCGTTCGCCGGCGAATGGTTGGACGAGGCGCATCCACCCGATCGGTGACATCCATGAGAGCCAAGACTGCCCGCTCTGCTCGTTCGCATCGCCAACGGCGCGCAACAGGTAGAACAGCACGAAGATCGCCCCTGCGATGCCCGTCGCGACCCCGGCGCTCTCGGCCAGCTGCGCCGCCACGCCGGCGAGCGCCGCAAACGTCCACCCGATCGCCGCGAACGAGAGTCCCAGTGCGACGGACCCGGCGACGGGAAGCCCAAAAGCGACCAGCGCTCCAGTGACGAGAGCGGCGATCACCAGGTCGGCGCCCAGCGTCACGACCAAGCTCGCGGACAACGGCGCGCGCCTACCGACTACACCCGAGCCCAGCAGCTCGTACCGTCCGGTCTCCTCGTCGGCGCGAGTATGCCTGATGACAGTGAGCACATTCGCCCCCGCAACGATCACTGTTGCAAAGATACTCGACCGCCACGCGGTCAGCCCGCCGATGGTCGGAGCGGACACGGGACCGAGCAGCGCGACCAATCCCGGACTGTTCACGATCTGAGCGGCGAGCATCTGTTGCGACGCAGCTGTAGGATAGAGACTCACGAACGCAGCGACTACGACGACCACGAAGAGGGGCGGCAGCGCGATCCAGATCGGCAGCAAGAGCCGATCCCGCCGCAGGATCAAACGAATGAGTGCGCCAGTGCCACTAAACTCGCTCATCGCGCGCTTTCCCCTCTCTGGAGTTCGTAGTGGCGCAAGAACAGATCCTCGAGCGTGGGCGGAGCACTCGTGAGCACCAGCACGTCGAACCGGGTAAGGTGTTCCATGACGCGATTGATCGCACCGGCATCCACGCTAAAATGCGCGCGGGTGCCGTCGACGCGTGTGTTGTGCACGCCCGGCATTTCACTAAGTCCGGTGACGGGGTGAGCGGTTTCCACTGAGACCGAGATTCGCGTGAGGTGGCGCAGTTCAGCAAGCGTTCCTGACTCGACGATCGTGCCCGCATTGATGATGCTAATGCGGTCACACAACGCCTCGACCTCGGCGAGGATGTGACTGGAGAGCAGCACGGTCTTGCCGGCCCGCTTGACCTCCGCGACACAGTCGCGGAACACCGCCTCCATCAGGGGGTCGAGGCCCAACGTCGGCTCGTCAAGGATGAACAGCTCGACGTCAGAGACAAGCGCGGCGATAAGAGCCACCTTCTGTCGGTTGCCCGTCGAATATGTCCGACACGGCTTTGTCGGATCGAACTTGAACCGTTCCACCAGCTCGTCGCGACGCGACTGGTCAACGCCGCCGCGAAGCCTTCCTAGCAGGTCGATGACCTCGCCACCGGAGAGGCTCGGCCATAAGCTCACGTCACCGGGCACGTAGGCCAGTCGCCGGTGGAGTGCCACCGCGTCGCGCCACGGATCTCCCCCGAGCACGCTGACCTTCCCGGCATTCTTGCGGAGCAACCCGAGCAAGATCCGCAAGGTCGTGGTCTTTCCGGCGCCATTCGGACCGATAAAACCGAACACTTCACCTTGTTCAACCTCGAGATCCACGCCATCGAGAGCCAAGGTTTTCCCGTAATACTTTGTCAAGTTTTGAATTTGAATCACAGACAACCCGCGCACCCCCGATCGTTTCAGTTCGTATTGTGTATTGCCGAGTTAATTCACGTCGCTACCTGAGATCTGTGTAAGGACGTGCCGTTGGATACATAGCTCTTGCGATGATGCTGGCCCCATTATTGCTGAGGCCTACGCCTTATGTTCCGCGGCTAACCGTCTGCTCTGCAGCCTTAGTATCTAGGCTATCACCGAGACAGCCACCTCCAAAGTGCGCTTCTTTTCATAAACGAGCACTTGATATCCATGCCTCTCAATCAAAGGTATTAAGACAAGAAGCGTACCGACGTAGGGCTAGAGTGACTACGAGAGCACAAGCGACGTTTGATGCAATTCGCAAACGCCTGAGGGCCTTACGTATAGGGCGCTACGGGCTTGCATTAGCGCTCATTCTGATAGTAGGGCTAGCACTGCCTCTTTCAAATCGGGTCTGATGGTCTCTGGCTTGATGAGGCATATTCCGTTGCCTTAGCCAACATGAGCATCATTGACATGGTGAGAGCGACTGCAGGTGACGTCCATCCGCCGCTATATTATTTCTTGCTCCACTACTGGGTTATGGCATTTGGCGATTCCGAGATTGCGGTCAGGCTTCTGTCCGTTGTGTTCGGAATTGCTGCAATACCCGTGATCTACGAGCTGGGTCGTCTCCTCTTCAATCGGGAGGCAGGCTTAGTGGGGGCACTCGTGCTTGCACTCTCTGTCTTTCAGATATTTTATTCGCAAGATGCACGGATGTACAGCCTCCTCGTGCTGCTCTCTTTGCTCTCGCTGTACTTTTTTGTCCTCTACTTGCAGCGTCCCTGCCGCCTTATCTTGGTCGCCTATGTTCTGGTTACCGTCCTTTTGTTGTATACAGACGTTTATGGGCTCTTCGTGGTTATCGTTGAACCGCTCAAACGCTCTCGATCTTGGGCCAATCGCAGGCTAAGTCATGTAGTCGAGCAAAAGGTTGCATCTCATCTATCACAATCAGGACAGAAAATAAAGGCTCCAGAAGCAGGATGACGCAGCGGCCATAACCACTTCAATTTATCTTGTGTTTCTATTTTGTCAATCAATTGACAAACGGAAGGTATATGATCGCAATAGGTTAATCGCGGCTAGGCCGTGATCTGCAAAACTTATGATGTGTCGCATCCCACTTGTGCTCATCCTTGAGAGACGGTCTTGAGCACCGCCAGCATCCGAGGAGCTTCTGCAAAAGATGGAACAGAGACCGTGACCCCCCCCATACCCTTTTTGGCGGCTCCAAAGCTTTTTTAGGCTTTAGCGGGGAGCCGCATAGAAATTTTTAGGTAGTCCGACTGTCAAAGACCAACGCATCCGCTCTCAATTAGTCTATCGACCACTTAACGCCATCAGATTCAGCTCCAGAGCGTGTGGCAGTCTTGTATGTAGGGTCCCCCCTAGTGCGCTAATTAGTCAGGTCGCCTCGTGTTGCGGTGCGAGCAGTTTGAGTGCGCTCTCTGCAGCGACTTTAAGGTGCGGGTCAGCCGATTTATCGTTTGCAAGTTGATATAGCGGTTCCCAAACTCCGGATGGGTCGCCAACGCTTCCTAGCATCGACGCGGCCGCCTGCCGAGCTAACGTAGGCTTTTTGTCATCTTGAAGCACTTGGAGAAGCTTCTGAAGTGACTTAGTGCCGAAACGACCCATTGCAATTACAATAGCCTCTTGAGATGTTTCGGACTTCGCGCTTGCCAAACTTCTTTCTAAGCTTAAGAAGAGACCGCCGTCACCGATATATCCAACTGCTGTAGCTGCCGCCCTTTTTATATCGTCGTTTGAGTCCTGCAACGCACGTTTAAGTGGCATCCGCGCCACGCCTGCTTTCCTGCGGTTCTTATAGATTTGGGCGATCGCAATAGCAGCTGCCTGCCTCATAATTGTCTTTTCCCTCTTGTCAGAAAGTTTCTTGATCAACGCTTTTACAACATTTTCTTTCAGAACATCATCTTTCAGGTCTGCATTGTTGTCCTGCTTAGTATCTAGTTTTTCCAAACCCTTGCCTATATGCGCGAGCGCGAATGCCACATTTGTTCTCACTTCTAAGATGGTATCCTGGAGTGCTGCAACAAGTCGATCGACATTTTCGCGCTCTAACTCATTTGTGTTGTATTTGTAGGTCTTCTCGAGAGCATCCGCTGCGTTCTTTCGTTTTTCATCAGAATTTCTGCGCTCGAGATTCCTGCTGAGCTCACTCACACTTAAGAGCTTCTCACCACAGTGCTCGCAGAGTTCATTGACGAGTGCCTGTGGCCCCAAGATCCAAGGATCAGAGTACGTTCCGCAAGAAATGCACCACCTGCTTGTCTCTCGTCCTGTTCCTGCCGTATTTACTAGTGTGCCCCTCTTTTTTCCTCGTCTCATCGCGGCTAGAAGGCTCCCGTCGAGGTCTCCGTGATCCTCATGGAATTCAAATGCTGCACAAGCCCCCCTGAGATGATCTAGGCGGGCTTCGAGAAGAGACAACTCTTTCGCCTCCTCTGAAGTTAGAAAACGGCCCCGCGGGATGGCGCGGTAGGGGGGTATCTGATATTTGAATGCTTGGAGGAAATTGTCATAACAATCAGAGATGATTTCGCTGTCGTTTAGTTGGTAGAGATGTTGCATCACTTCGTCATCTTTGAGCGTCTCCGCGTATAAGTTGGTTTTCAGCAGCTCGTCCTCAAGAGCACTGAATGCATTCTGCAAATCTATGATTTTTTGTTTCAGATCCAACCGTCCTATCTGTGGGTTTTCCTCAGCCTGAAAAATGCTGTGGCTAAATTGAATAGGCGAATTCAGCTCGATTGTCGTAGATTCAAAGAATCTCATATCACTATAATGTCGATCGAGGCTTTTTATTCGCCAGCTCACGTTTTCATACCAATGAACAAGCTCTCTGTAGAGCCCATGTCGGAGCTTCCACTTTTCTCTTTCAGATCTTAATTTGTCTAAGATGAGCGGCCCGATCAATGCACCGATGACTACGGTAACGATACCAATTGCAGTGATAACAATCGGTGAGTTGAGGTCTAGCGCGAACATTTCACTTTACTTCGTTTGAGGATGTGGTGTGCAGAAAATCACGTAGTACTGTTGGAACGTTGCCATAAAGATTGTGTTAGGTGCGTCAGTCAGCGTTACTGCACAAATCATCCGCTCGTTTAATTTCACTGAACTGAATGAGGCAGCACGCTGAGGACGGTCTAACAGCGTCTCGCTGACCTGAAGTTCAAATCATTCCAATAGCGCGTGTAGACTTGGTAGACGTGCTGTGGCAGAGGGTGCTTGTAGAACCGGAAATCCACTCCAGAAACGCCGTGCGTGAGGATATAGTTCTTGTTTGACTGATCCCACTGCAGTATGTCGCCCTGCTGCTCGCAGAATTTCCTCAGATCTCCGAGGCAATGGCTCAGCAATGAATGAAGTTAAGTTGCATTCTTAGACTGTCAAGTCGACGTTCTCCCAGTAATTCATGTAGATATCATATACGTTCTCTGGCAATGGATTTCGATAATGGCTCCACGAAACGCCTGAAACGCCGTGCGTCAAGATGTGTGCTCTATTCGACGAATCCCACCCGATCACGTCACCGTGCTGCTCCGTGAACTTACGAAGATCACTGAGCACAAAATACGAACCACAACAACTGAGCGGTATTTCGTTCCCTGCTTGGCGCGAACGCCAAAGCTATTGGTTGAGCGCAGAGACTGGAAACATAATCTCGTTACCTTTTTTTCCGTCCAGGAGCGGTTCAACGACTTCGATAACGCGTGGGTGCAGCGGTACATAGTGAGCCATGCGAATCTTGTCCTGATCTGCCGGTACGTGCAGTGTGGGCTCTCTCGATCTGAATTTCAATGCCTCTTCAAACTGCCCAGCTGTAATTCTGCCGATCGTTGCATCTGGGTGCTGGCCTGTAAAAGCCCCAAATATGATTGAAGCTTTGTACGCGACGTAGTGTCGCTCATCGAGTTCGCCTCGCGCATAACTCGCTTTAAGAATACAAGAGCATTCTGCACATCTTCAATGGTCACGATACGCCCTGTCAGCAGCTTACACGTTTTTACGGCTTTGGGCAATTCAAGGAACAGTCTAAAGGATTCATAACGGGAGTCAAGCCTCGTTTTGGTCAGGTAAGTGAGGAACGCCCTGGCATAATAGAGAAATTTCGCCTGTGTCGCTGCTGTGAAACTTGTCGAGGGCGTACGTCCGTAGCGCCTCCATATGCGCTTTGCTTATCCTCCCTTGTGTGCATTCCCAGAATGCCGCGGCGGCACGGCGCGGCCAGCCAAGCGAGTAGCGTGACAGCCCCGCCAGCCGGAAGCTGAGAAACGATTCAAGCTCTTCGCGCGTGTAGTATAGTTCCAACGACGCGAGGGACTCACTAGCGCCGCTGCTATCGTCGTCGAGCCTGTAAGCTATGGGGGGCTTCTCTGCTTCTGTTCATTAAACAGCTCTTCACTGTCTTTGTTTTCAAATCAGAGGTAGTGTCGCCCTCGGACTCGTTTTGGACCTCTTGATTGGGATCCTATCGGGTTATCACGCAGTGGCGTCGGCTCGTGCAATAGCCTTTGCCTAAACGCGAACATTTAAGGGTTCACGCACGTTTCTACGACCTAACGGTTTTGTGCACTAGGGCGGCACAGAGTTATAGCTGAATCTTGGGAAGTGCATATGGGAAACGCATTTTGGCTTGGGATAATTGGAGGAATCTCCGGCATCCTCGCCGTCGTACTCGTCGTTCAGCTTGGAGGAATGGGCGAGGCGTTTAACGCAGTTGGAGGGTTACAGCCCTACACGAACGCTGCAGGGGCAGCACTCATCTTCTCACTAGTCGGAATCGCAGGCGGCGTACTCGAAAACCGGAAAATCCTCGGCGCAGCTCTAATGATTATCGCAGCGCTCGGGGCACTGATATCGATCAGTGTTTTAAGCGCTCTTAACTTCGTAGAGTTCGTAGCAGGAGCCATCCTTATTCCGTTCGGGGTTCTGATCAGTCTTTTCGGCGTTCTTACCTTCGTACTGTTCCTGCTAGGGGGCATCCTCATTTTCACGCAAGCGCCTTATACGCACTAGGCGCTGAAGTTCCGGATCAGGCGTCGCCATTCTCATAAAACGGTACGCAGCTTACGACAACACTTATAGTATCTCGCCGCCTTTTTTTTGCGACGCATATGATAAAAAAGTTGTTAGCTATCATAGTATTCGTAATGGTTGCCTCGTTATCAATCGCGGGTTGCACATCATCAACTAACAACAACCAAACGGCAAGCAGTTCATCACATTCGGCATCAAGTGCAGCATCAACCACCGCAAGGACAGCAAATACCACAACTTCTGCTTCAGCGTCAGCAACGCGTGCGCCGGCACACTTGAAGGTGCTGTTCTTCTATGCAACGAATTGTCCCTATTGCCAAGCGCTGGAACCACACGTGACCCAGCTTCAAAAGACGTATGCAGGGAAGGTCCCCGTGCAGTCGATCGTGAACTATGCAAGCCCGCTGGCCGCTCAGTACAAGGTGCCGTCAGTCCCGACGCTGATCCTGCTGAACAACGGCCGCGAAGTCGGGCGTTGGATCGACGCCACGAATACCACGGGGATTTCAGCTCAAATTAATAGCCTGCTCCGCGCGAGTTAGGATGAATGCGGCGTAACGGAAAAGTACGTCGTGTCGGACTGGCGCCCTAATGGGGGGGCTTGTTTCTGGGTCCTAACCCGACGCTGAACAACGAGAGCGGATGACGCTGAATAGGCCGACGTTCACACGTTCCGTTGACACGTTAGTCGTGGCTGCGGCACTGTGCCCGATCGATGCGTTCATATCTCATTTTACCTCGACTGCACTGATCCCTTTGGAAGCCTAATGCGCTGGTCTGGTGCGCAGCCCGGCAAAACAAACGGCGTTATCTTTCTCTTGGCACGGTGTCGAAGGCCAGTTTTGTTCCATAAGTCCTTTTTTTTTGCAAAGGTTCAGGACCATCACGAAAGAGAAAATAACGCACAAACAGTTGTCATAATCGGCTTTATCTATGCGACAATCGTCATAACAACTGTAATAACAACAGGAGGGGTCGTGAACACCCTTATCGTCTACAAGTCCTACCACCGCATGAGTACCGAGAAGGTCGCAAAGGCCATGGCGGAGGCCATGAACGCACAGCTCACAAAGGTCGAGGACGTGCGGCAGGAAGCGCTGGCAGGATATGACCTCATCGGCTTTGGCTCAGGCATCTACGGATTAAAGCACCACAAGGCACTGATCGAACTGATCGAAGCCATGCCTGTGATAGACAAGAACGTATTCGTTTTTTCGACCTGCGGCAACGTTCGAGAGGTCAACCACAAGCAGATCAAGGAGAAGCTTGCTGAGAAAGGCTGTCACATCGTCGGCGAGTTCACCTGCTTTGGCGAGTTCGCGGGCGCGCTGCGATTGAACAGAGACTGGAAAGGGGCGCTCGCATTTATTGGCGGCAAGAACAAAGGACACCCGGACGAAAAGGATCTGGAGAACGCCCGTGCGTTTGCGAAGGGCCTTTTGAGCGCGTAGAACACGTTGTTGCCATATACAGTCCGTTCTCATTTACGACGCTCGTCGCCTTGTAAAGAATCTAGGCAATTCCCAACTGCGTCAATCCAAGCGTCTAGTGTATCGCATGTTATTTCGACGTATCGGCACATACGCCGCCGTGTTTGATCAGGCGTCATAATCAAAACCGAGGTAGACGGGCGCGCAGGGGTCATATAGGGCATATAGAGCGTAACCCTCGCGGCGACTTAATCGGAGGCGACGAAATGTGATGGCTTCGTTTTGGTATGATTATTTCAACGTCTTCAATACAGCGTATTGTCTCGTGGATGGTGCAACACGGCTGCCGCTTTTACGGCGACGGCGAGGTATTAAGCCACTTCATTGCTCATGCCTTGTGCAGGCGTATGATGCTATAATAACGGCGCGTATTCTTCTCATCCCTAATCGATGAGGGTATAAACTTGGAGGGCGTTCGCCAAATTAATAATAAAACGCGGAAACGAAACCGGGGCGCACCTGGTCGATGCTCCAAGCTCTGATTCACCCCCTAAACTCCGGTTTCCGTTAACGGATGATATTAAAGAGGAAATGTTTATGAAAAAATTTGGAATTTGGATTTGGATAGGTGCTATATTGGCGGCGGCAATCGTGCTTTTATCGTGCGTGAGCGTAAGCGGCGCGGCTTCGACCGCAGCCGGCGCCCCTCAACCGTTGAGTACAAACGGAGTCAATCTTAACCTCTTTGTGCGTGGCTCGGATAACAATATTTATACAAAGAACACGAGCGATGGCCGCACATGGGGCACGACGGCGTCGTTAGGGGCGCCACCGGGCGGCGCGGCTTCCGATCCGTCGCCGGTGATAAACCTCATCGGTAGCGTAACCGTTTTTGTGAGAGGCGGCGCGGACGGGGCGCTCTACAGCACGACGGGTTACGCAAAAACCTGGTCCCCGTGGACACAATACGGCGGCGGCGGCGTTCTTAAAGCAGGAACCGGACCGAGCGCGATAAATGCGACGACGGTATTTGTCACGGGAACGGATCAGAAGCTTTACGAAGGAACACTGAACGCCACAACCGCGAATTTTACGTGGGTGAGCCTCGGCGGCGTTCTAACATCGTCACCTGGAGCCGTCGCGACAAGTGACGGAAGTACAACGGTATTTGTCGCCGGAACCGCGGGGCATCTATGGTCGATAACGCCGGGCGCTTCTTATGCGTATGTTGGCGGCGTCATACTCCCCGGCACGAATCCGACCGCCTATTCCTGGTCAAACGGGCGCGTCGGATTACTCGTCGCAGGGACGGACCATAACCTCTACGATCGATACTGGCAAGGCACGACCGTCCTCGGATGGGAGAATCTAGGCGGTTATCTAACCACGTCGCCAGGATCGACCGCCCGATCAGTCGGAAACGTCGATGTATTTGCGACCGGGCAAACCAATCCGTTTACCCTGACCGCGGATATCTATCAGAAGTCGTATAGTTCTGCAAGTTACGGTTGGGGTG
>Ga0116127_1001931_pt1 | contig 11094 bp, 16 predicted proteins | sample June2015DPH_16_1_FD_89731 | JGI IMG/M metagenome (GOLD analysis project Ga0116127, IMG submission 89731) | Peatland microbial communities from SPRUCE experiment site at the Marcell Experimental Forest, Minnesota, USA - June2015DPH_16_100 | ecosystem: Environmental > Terrestrial > Soil > Wetlands... | reverse complement strand
GCTTTGACTATGATTGATGGGTTGAGGGGGGTCCCGCTCCATTGGTAATGGGTTGAGGCACCCCCGCTCCACCGTTCCTATGGAGTTGCTAACTGTGTATTCCACGCGGTTCATGCCTTAGATGTTCGGCTTGTCTGTGGTACACGGTGCGCCTTATAGGTTTTCCAGACCATCACGGCAACTCCCACCTGTTTTCTTTAATAGTTTACCAGCATCCTTAACCGAATACGAGAGTTAGTTCACGGTTATTCCCTAACCCACATCGCTTCGGGGAACGCTGGCGAGTATGATAGACGCAAACAAGGTAGGCTCGCTACTCCACGAGGGAGTGTACATCATTGCTTTCAACTCTGAATACACTATAAGGCGTATCCTTCGAGTTGACCCGCTTGCTAAGTATAGTATAATATAAGTTCTCCTATATAAACTTTATGGCACAATTTCCATATACAATTCAGGATGATGAACAGGGCAAAATTGGACTTTACTTTGTCCTTTAGCTGTGTTACAATTAGAACACATTATTTGAAACCCATCTGGGTAATTATTATTCTTAAGCCATTGATAAAAATTGCCTTTTCCTATTTCTTTTCTTTGTTTTGTTCCGCCGCCTTCTATATGGTCTATAGTTAAAAATCTAACTTCTAATTCACCACAACAAACACATTCTCCACCATAATGTTTAAGAACTTCTATCTTATCTTTTATTCTTCTTAATCTTTGTTTTCTTATTTTAGAAATATAAGCACATTTTTCTGAACAATATGTAAGTTTAGAAACTTGATTAATTTCATTTTCTACCTTGCTAAGTATTACTCCCTTTACTTGAACTGTTTCAAATTGCTTTTTACAAATTGGGCATATCTTTATTTTCATAATCTCACTTTGCTTCTTTAAATGAAGCATTCGCATTAGAATAAATAGGGGAACTAATATTTAAATCTTATGGTAGAATCATCATGCTCATATTTTTCGGTCATTGTGAGCTTGACATTCAGAGCAATACCCTTTCTTGTTGATTATCTTGTATCTTCCGCACCGTTCGCATTTCTCTGCTTCTTCTGGCAATTTAACCCAAGCGGTCCAAGTAGCGAAAACTGCAACTGTCTCATATTTGCTTCCTTCAAAGTTCTGAGCTTCTTCTTTAGTCATGTTCTTAGGTCGAACTTTCTCTTTCAAAAGCACAAGTTTATTGCGTCCATCACTCATAACGTTAGAGTTGTCTTTGACGGCATCGCATTCATACATATATGTAAAATGAGTATTGTCCTTATCTACGATTATCTCTACTTTCATACTATCACCACCTTGCTACTACTACAACAATAAAAGAAAATAGGGAACTACTATATAAACTTTACGGTTAATTATAATTCGTCTTTATCAACTGTTTCGCCTTGTGCTGTCAAATTGTTAGCCTTGATAATATAATCAAAATATCCAAAAAATGAACCGTCAGTTTTATTTACCCTTTTTCGTAATAAAACTAAATCTACTGGCATATTTTCCATAAGAGCTTTTTGGAGTATTTCAACTACACCAAATGTTTGGTTTTCATTTCGTAGAGATTCTGCTGATTTATGATTAAATTTTATTTCCCAATCACTTCTTAAGATGGAAGCAAATTTATGTCCTTTTGTTCTTTCATCTATATAATCTACGTTTGCAATCTCTATAAGGGTAGTATGTCTGCAATCTACAGAGATAATTTTAGCTGTTACTCGTTCTAATTGTTTTCTTCCCAATCCAATCACCTACCTTTTCCAATCCAATCCAATGTACCGAAGTACAATAAAGAAAAAGAGAAACTAGTATTTAAATGTTATGGAACGGGAAGACCCCTGACCTTTAATGTTGAGGGTCATCTCAACGGGTTGTGGTCTTCACCGCTCCATTACAGTAGTAACAGTTATCTGTTGGTTCGAGATGTTCATTTCCTCTATGGTGTTGGTGATGCCGCCCTTTGTTAGGTTTTCGGCTCATTGGTCCATAGTTATATCGGAAGAATATTCTTCCGCATCGTTGACATTTTACTTTGATGTTTGCTCCCATATGACGCACCGTCCTACCCATGAACTGTCAACCCGCGCCAAACGAGCGACATGGTTCAACTACCGATTAATGGGTATTATGGGCTGTCATTTGGTTGACTCCTTGATACGCTTTATTTCTGAGGGAGATTGGTCGTTATTTTGAGTAATTAATTCTTTTTCGTCAGGTCCAACACCTAATCCAGCAGATATACTGCATTGTTTATTCATTGCTCGCCAAAGGTCTTCGCTAGAACGGTCAGGGGGGTTAATAGGAACTTCTTTTCTAGTCGGGTCTCGTTTATTTTCAAAGAAAGACATATTATCACCTATGGTCTCGGCGAAGCGTGTTCTCCCGCTTGTGAAACTGGTTCTGGCGGTTCATACTTTGCCACTTGTGCTTCAAGGTCTTTTATCCTAGCAAGATGAGATTTGATTTCATTATTTTTGTTATCAAGCATGTAAATCTGGTTTTTAATAGTGTCATTTTGACTATTAATGATAACCTGTTGGTTAGAAATAGCGTCTGCTTGAACTTTAAAAAGCGGAACAATCATATTTACTAAATCTTGTTTATGTTGTTCTACCAATGCCTGAATTTGAGCTTGAATATCGTTTACGTTAGGCATAGTATCCCCATTATACAATGGTCAAACACCTATTTAAACTTTATGGTTAATCAACTGATTAAATAAGTGTCAGTTCATGTTTGTGAACTTTGTGATTTTGACAAGCATGGAGATTATACCATAACATTTATATAGGAGACTGCTATTATAACTAACACACTTGAAGTGGTCTAACATGATGGCAACATCAATAGTCTATAATATTCGTTTTAAGCGGTGTATCGGAGAAGACGCACCAGCGGACCACATAGGTAAATTTAGAACGACCCAACAGTAATCCAAAAAAGCCTAAACCGTTGCCATCGAAATAAGGTTTGATTTGCTGGTTGGTCTTTTGTCGCATTGGGGTTTTGGGGTAACAACGAACAAAGCGTATTTCCCTGAAACAGACATCTTTGAAGTGTGGTATCTCTAACGGAAGGAAGCAAGTCCTTGAACAACCAAAAGTTCGGGAGCTTACGCCTCTGAACAATTCGTTGGGGGATAGCTTGCGGCGTGGGTTCGACTCCCACCCACACAACCACTAACTCTTCTAATAGACTTGTAGCTTAATGGATAGAGCCTTATGCTTCTAACCGATAAGTTTAAATACTTGTTGTACCATTATATACTATGGTGATAAAGCATACCAATACTCGACAAAGACAAGAAACAAGAATATGATAGAAATTGGGCATATAATAAACGTCATGGATTACCAACAAGAACAACAATAAAGTTACCAGAAAATGTTCGAATTGAACGTCAAAAGTTAACAAAGAAAAAATATAAAGAAAACCGCATTAACTTACGAAAACAACAATTAACAAAAAAATTCGGAGAACGATGCCCAATTTGCAATGACAATTATTGTCTTCAAATTCATAAAAAAGATGGAAGCCCTCATATATCATGGCAATCAATGAATAATGCAGAATTTTCATTGTTACTTTCATCAGATGATTATGTTCAACTTTGTTTCAATTGTCATAAAGCAGTACATTGGTGTATGTATTATCTTGGTATGTCATGGGAACAAATAAAAAAACTTGTAATTCTTCCAGTTATTGCAACTGCAATAGAAATGAAGAATAAGTACCATGCGTAGTCAGGAAGTAACATAAGAGATGAGGGTCCGAGTCCTTCCGCCTGTGCCATAGTTAACCTCAATCGTGTTAATCATTTATATATGATTGACCTTGATTAACGTCAACTGTGCCGATGTAGCTTATGTGGTAGAGTAACCGAAAGACTTAAATAGTAGTTTACAATATTATATTACGGTGATAAACTATGGATGAATTTAATAAAGACCAATTACGATATAAAGACCCAGAGAAACGAAAACAATATCAAAAAGATTACGCTAAAAACAATAAAAAGAACTACTATAAATTACATCCTGAATATAAAAAAATAGCGGCAGATAAGAAAAAAGCGTTGTTAAGAAAAAAGAAACGCAAAATTGTAGAATTGCTCGGTGGTAGATGCTCAAATCCTAACTGTGCTTGTCCAGATGGATATTCAAGATGTATAGCGGCATTAGAACTTCATCATCCAGACGAAACAACTAAAAATGAAAACTTCAATAACTATCTTGCTATGTCTATGGAAAGAATAATAAAAGAAGTATTGCCTATAGTAGTATTGTTTTGCTCAAATTGCCATCAAGAACATCATAATCCAGAACTATGCCGCTTTAGCATAACAGAAATGTAAGGGTTCTGTAAACCTTTGATGGGTGTGCAACTCACCCAAGCGGCTCTTTAAACCGCAAACTTTATTAACAACCAACGAGATAGTAATAAAACAAGAAGTGAAAAACTATGAACTGTTCAGATTGTAAAGAACTATATAAAGAACGAAAACAAGAACCACCGTGTAAGAGTTGTCCTATAAATGGATAATGAGTGGGGAGTTGGAATGCCTGAAAGTTTATACCTTGACGAATTTGCTCGTCAACTGTACTATGTCTTTCAAGCAACACCATATATGGTTGGTTCATCAGTTCATAAGAAAAAATGGCGAGATGTTGACATAAGAATACTCCTAACAAAAAAGGAATGGGATAAATTTGGATTTGGTAAAGTTGGAGAAGAACATCAAAACGGAAAGTGGTGTGCATATTGTATGGCATTTAGCGAATTAGGTAGAAAAATAACGGGATTACCAATAGATTTTCAGATACAAGAGTTGGATGATGCTAACAAGAAATATCAAGGACAAAGAAATGCTTTAATTTTTAAACTATCATCTGATTGCATTAATAAATAACGGGTTTTGTAAACCTGTGAAGAGAGGTTCAAACACTCTCCTTCGGCTCCAAATTATGCTCTGTTAGTCTAACGGTTAAGGACGCAACGCCTTCAACGTTGTAATTGGGGTTCGAATCCCTGACAGAGCACCAATAACGCTGTCATAATCTAATGGCAAGGAGCGTGGGTTCTCAGCCCACGAGTTTGGGTTCAACTCCCAATGACAGCACCAAATAACTTGGCATGGTGTAATGGTTTAGCACACGGGGCTGTAAACCCCTTAGTCTCTGTTCAATTCAGAGTGACGAGACCAATAATGGGCGTGTAGTGTAAAGGTCGCACATGATTCTTGCAAAATCAAAGTTGGGGTCCGATTCCCCACCTGTCCACCACTAACACATCTAACTGTAAATTGTGGTAACATATTAACACATCAAACACCTATTTTTGATTCTATCTTTAGCCGTAAAAAGATATAACAAAAACATCCTAATATTACAATTGCAGATACAATATCAATAATACTAAACATATATTCACCATTCCTCAATAATACTGCACACAAGTATATAAATCTTATGGTTTAATTAACAAAAAATGTGAGGGTGTGCCGAAAAATCTAACGGGGTAGTTCGCAAAACTACTATGTGAGAGTGAAAGTCTCTCTACTCTCTCCAATAATGCGGCTGTAGGATAATGGTAGTCTCTTGGTCTTCCACACCAACGGTCCGTGTTCAATTCACGGTAGCCGCACCAATAATATGCATCTGTAACATAATCAGGTAGTGTGCCATCCCCTTAAGGTGGCTATCCGAGTTCAAATCTCGGCAGATGCTCCAATCATAGTCCAATTGTGGATGTATAGCATAATCAGGAAGAGTGCGGTGGACCTTTAATCCACACATCGGGGTTCAAATCCCCGTACATCCTCTCGATAACCATAATATTTAAATAGCTGAATGTTATTATAATAACCCATACAATCCATAGGTGAAAGAAATGGTATTTAAAAAGAATGATGAAACAACAAAATTAGCCGCACAAAAAGGCGGATTAAAAGCCCAAGAGAACCATCCTGAAAGTGCACAAATAATGAATCAACGAAGAGATACAACTATCTATAGCGAAATGTGTAAAAAGATGAATTCAAATAAAGAACATCAAAGAATCGCTGGAAAAATGAGTAGAAAAGCTGAAAATGAGAAAGCTAAAATATTACAAAATAAATATGAGAAAATATACCAACCATTCAGAGTTTGCGATAGAATTTGCATTAAAGATGAAAAAATAGTATTCATTGAGATAAAACAAGTCGGTCAAAAACTTAGACCATTACAAGAAGAATTCCGAAAACAATGTGAGAAGTTAGGGTATGAGTATATAATAGAATATATATAAATCCCGTATGGTCCTCTTAATAACAAATATAACAAGCATAACAGACATAACGAAAATAACAAACATAACAAAAATCACAAATCTTACCATTACAAATGTAAGAAAAAGTAAGAAATGGGGAATTAGTGTAATGGTAGCACCTATGACTCGGACTCACGTAGAAAGGGTTCGATTCCTTTATTCCCCACCAATAACAGAAGGTGAAAAAAATGAATATGAAAGAAGCATGTACTCAAATAAGAAGAAAGTTAGGTTTCATCAATCCTAACTCTAAAGAAGATATTGAGTGGATGTGCCGCAAAATCATCGAAGAAAATAAAGAAGTCTTCGATGCCTTAGCGTAAAGCATATGGGGAATAAGTGTGACAGGGTGCATCCGCGACTTGGACTCGCGTGGATACCGTGCGACTCGGTAATTCCCCACCATTAATCAAAATTTACGTTTTCGGGGCTACTATTGTAGGCTTTTTCTAAAGTAGTAATTTCAGCTTTTAGAGCGTCCCTTGTCTTAATCCAAGCAACGATTTGTTGTTCTGCATGTTTGAGGTACAGGAGAAAGATAGGTACATCCACATTGCCATTCTTCATGAGCGGACGAATAAAACATCATATAGTGCCCGCACTTAGGGCATTTATCCATCTATAATCATCACTTGTTTCTTTTTGACTCTTTTTCTCCTAGAGTCTCCTTTAGACATTAGGTCCTCTCCATTGACCCGCTTCTCTACCAAGACCGCCTTGAGTAGTCGGCGTTCTAAGACGTGCCAATCTTCTATTAGCCATCTTCGGACCAAGATGTTTCTTTCTATGATTCCGAACTTTTATTTCGGTTCTAATTGCTGAGTCTTTACCCCTGATTATTTTAGTAACTTTTCTAGGTGCAACATCACATTTAGGCGTATTATTTCTAACTTTTCCAGCCTTAGTTAATGAGCCGTGTGAACCCTGTCCGCCTCTTTTACTTTGAGAAGATTGTGTTGCTGGTTTTATTGAAGATGTTGGTGTCATACTTATCAGAGATAAGCTATAAACAAACTAGTATTTAAACATTACGGTTAGAAAAAATACAGACCCGACCTACCTTCCCATGAGATACGGGATGGTACTACACACCCTAAGCATTTCTCAGATGCTTGACCACTAAGGGTAGCACTTGGGTTACTTTTCAAAGTGGCTTTGCCAAGCCCCCAACTCGGTATCTGCATCCTATATTATACTCAAAACAAATATTTAAATCTTATGGTAAATGGTTGCGAAGGGTTGAGTCGAACAACCGCTGATGGATTATGAGTCCATCTGACTAGCCGTTATCTTACTTCGCATCCTAAGCGAATCAATATCATTTCTCTACAGGTAAGCTCGTGAAGATTGTAGAGTATCCGCGCTCCAAGCTCGCTATTCCATATGAATTCTGGTTTTTGAAACTCGAACATCCAGCATAGAGGATTAGGAATCACCAAACGCCAATGAGACTCTTTACCGCATATAGGACATTTCATATTCTTGTTCCCCCGTTTTTTCTATATTCTTTATCACATTCTCCCCAGACGGCTTTTTGATAGCCTGTCTCCTTGCAAATGCCATAGCTTCTGATGTATTCGTCACATTCCCCACATCTTTTTGTCATCGTGAATATGGATGCCCATTTTTATCTCTATTGGACATCGTTATTATACCACCACAATTACCACATTCTCCACCTTGTAACCAAAGAGGTACTTCGCAATAACATCTGTTATCTTGATGATGCATAAGTCGCCAATCTTTAGTTCCTTCCATATCTTCTAATTCTTTTATTTTTTCATCTCCTCATGGTGTCATTAGGCTGTAGCCCACAGTAGCCCTGATGCTACAGTCATCGGTTATCAAAGGGACAGCCTGTGACTTGTAAGGGTTAGCCTGTATGTAGCCCATCGCTACTTTCATTGGTCTCATTTCGGCTAACCTGTTACTATGCCTCTGGGCGGTGTCGAACCACCAAAGTCACTAAGACAAGGGTTTCTCATCGGATTTAGGTCTGAATCTTAGCCGACCAGCTTTAATTGGTTTTGAGCCATCCAGTTTTAAGCCATCCAGCCTTAAAGTCTCTGGGTTTTACCGATTCCCTACAGAGGCGCATAGCTATAATGTAAAAACTCACTTATAAATGTTTCGGTAGAAAATAGATGGTGGAACTATAGTCTTCCACCAGACTCGTTATGTTTTCATCCCCCTTTCGGAGTCGCATATACATAATGAAAAAACTAATATTTAAACCTTTCGGTCTCCGCAACCTTTATAAGTCATGAATGAGTAAGTGCGGTGCAGAGCCACGGGCAACAGCCGTTGGGCTGGGCTTGTCTTATAGCAATTTTTAATCAACTGTTTAATTGGTCCAGTTTTAGTCCAACCGTAAAGTTTAAATAGTAGTTTGACATTATATATTCTACTTCGCGGGATATGATACCTGTCTTCAGGGACGGATAGTCAATTTGCTCTTACCCGCCCCCGATATTTTTTTTAAGCATGTTGGTTCTTGAGTAAAGTTTATATAGGACAACAACACTATATTTAATAGGGATTAAAATGACTGAACCCGTAGTAATCATAAGAGCAATAGTAAAAGTTGGCGATGTAGTCTTAGTGAAAGATAACAGAAACAATACTGATGAAATCGCTGGTAAAGTTGTTGAAGTAACTCATAACGCTGAGGGAAAAAGATTTTCTATTCTATTAGATACAGGCTACACTATAGAATTTGGTAGTGAATAGTATTGAAGCTATTAACGTATCTCTTAATGCTTTCCGTTCTCATAAGTAATACAGGTGACCTCATAACAACAATGATTGGGCTTCATCTTGGTGCATTCGAAACAAATCAAGCGATTTACCCCTATGGACTACAAATATTCTTTCTATTCAAGATTCTCTTTCCAACTTCAGCAGTAATTATTGCCTCACTACTAAACGAATACATAGAATCATATGGCAATAAAGCCGCAATGTGGTCAATCAGACTAATCAGACTAACGGCTCTCTTCGTAACGCTGGGATTTACCTATGCGGTCATAAACAACATTGGTGTAATCCTTCATATTTTGGGAATTTAATCGCCGCGTAGCGGCGCAACAAAAGACCGAAGAAGTCGCACTCAGTATGTCTGTGTGCATATTTTAGTCATATTTAGTCATATTTAATATGCTTTAAAATTGGTCCAATAATGGTCCAATCATATAACACTTTTTGTTATAACCGAATGATACCGTGTCAAAACCGTGTCAAAAAAGCAGTCAAAATGATATAAATCATAAGGTCACAAAAATGTGACGGGGGCGTTTAATGCTCTGCTCCTATTGTGAAGATAAAAACGGAAAATTTGTCAAAGTTTTCACAGCCTCAAAACGAAGAAATGACAGGTACAAATGCTTATCTTGTGGACACATAGATGAAGCGTTTAACTTAGCAACAGAGGATGAACCTGAATTATGGTAGATGTTAATTTCGTCCTGATGTCCATATGTGCCGTTGCGTCATTAATCACCGCCTACTACTGGAAGTACAGGTACATCCGACTAAGAAACGAGGGCTACTAATTATGGAAAATTGCTCTACAGGATGCAGAGAGAAAGCTCATATGACCAAGTGCCTGAGATGTGGAGCAGAATATCATATTGGACTCTACCATTGTTGTCCGACAGGTGTATCTCATGATAGATAAAATTGAGAAGTTCCGCTTAGAATTTATGGCAAATGAATTCCCTATTGAACTAGCAATACTACCTGAGCGTCCTACACAAGAACAGATAGAGAAGGATTGGCGAAAAGAACGATACATTTGGAACGACAAAGTTACTGGTGATTGGATGCGGCAATACTTCGAGCTACAGAGCTAACTACGACTAATATACATTCGGCAACAAACAGGTTATATTGACAAACATATACACCGCGCCGTCCAAGTTGTAGGTGTACAACCCTGTTGTAGAGCTATAAGTTGTTTTCTATGTTTTCCTTGTTTTCTCTCTGCTCTGCTGTTTTCTTTGTTGTATAGGTCCGCGATTCTGATGGTCCCATCCACAAAACCTGACCTACCCTGTATGGGGACGGACGTGTAGGAGTTGATTTGCTCTCAGGGTGCAGATGGCGGGGGAGTTCGCTGTGTGTTCGATGTGCGTACACTTCGATGTTGTTCGAGGATACGTAGATTATCCATGCATTCGTTCGAAGTTGGTTCGAACTATATAGTTTTCGTAGTACGTTCGAATTATAATTGTTTAACTGTAGTACGTGTGTACTATATAGTCTATATAGATTGGTACTGCTCAGTCATGTGGTAGTATATAAGGCTTTAGGTTTAAACAGTAACCTTTATATAGGCAAAATTTGAAGCTATTATATAAACTTTGTGGTGCAGTCGATTTAGGTTAACCTAAGTAACCTGATATATAAAGATTGTGATTGATGGTTGGTTTATCCAGCCGATAAATTTATATAGTTGAGTTAAATAGTTCGATGTTCGAACCAATAAGTTTATATATCTGGTTAATAGTTCGTTAGTTCGAAGTGTTAAAATTATTTAACCATAACCTTTATATACTCAAATCTTATTGTATATATAAATGTGGTTAAACATGTTTGACAAAAAAGAATACATGAAAAACTATATGAGAAAATATTGGCATACACACCCAGAACAATATAAAAAACAAAAGAAGAGAATGCCTAAAAACAACAAAACATATATGATAAAATATAAAACAATTCTTTTAAAGTTAATCGGGGATAAATGCGTTATTTGTGGTTCAACCGAACATTTATTTTTTC
>Ga0116127_1001930_pt1 | contig 11101 bp, 20 predicted proteins | sample June2015DPH_16_1_FD_89731 | JGI IMG/M metagenome (GOLD analysis project Ga0116127, IMG submission 89731) | Peatland microbial communities from SPRUCE experiment site at the Marcell Experimental Forest, Minnesota, USA - June2015DPH_16_100 | ecosystem: Environmental > Terrestrial > Soil > Wetlands... | reverse complement strand
GACGCGCCGGTTTCGTAAGCCGGAGATCCGAGTTCGACTCTCGGTGGGGGCTCTGCGGGGTCGGGTAGTGGAGGACGACCGAAAGGCCGTTCGTAGCCCACAAGGCTCATAACCTTGGTTCCGTGTGTTCAAATCACACCCCCGCTACCATTTGCTGGCGTAGCACAACGGTAGTGCAGCGGTTTTGTAAACCGAAGGTTGAAGGTCCGATTCCTTTCGCCAGCTCTTACCAAGAGTGGTATGTTGTCTGTTAATGAAAAACGGTCCATACGAACTTGTGATTGCTCCTCCTGAGTATCCTGGAAAGAAATACAGAGGTCGTTATTGCTACGAGCATCATTTAGTTTGGTGGCAGAACACTGGAGGGTTGCCTGGACCAGGGGAGGTAGTTCACCACAAAAATGAAGACAAACGCGACAATTCGTATGGGAACTTGGAGAAGAAAACAGGAGGAAAGCACACTGCCGACCATCATGTTCTATTGCCGCTAGTTAGACTAATTTGCCCCGAATGCGGGACTCAATTTCGCATCAAAGGAAGTATTTACAGACAAAGGTTGAAACAACAGATCCAATACAGAGGAAATGAAAAAGCTGACCTCTATTGTTCAAGATCTTGTCAGGTTACATCTCAACAAAGAAATTTGTGGGATATTCCGGAGTAGCTCAAGTAGGCAGCAGCGCTGCACTGTTAATGCAGAGGTTGGGGGTTCGAGGCCCTCCTCCGGAGCAGAGTTTACGCACGTTGTGGCGAGAGAATGGCCACTGGGAGGATATGGACGGCTCACAAGCCACGCTACAATCCGGCGCCGGAGGGTAGCTAGAATACCTTTGGGAGAGGGCAACCTCTCGACGTGCTCCAATTTCACATGCGCTCGTGGCTCAACGGACTAGAGCAGGGGCCTTCTAAGCCTCAGATTGCAGGTTCGATTCCTGCCGGGCGTACAACATGGGAGGTGCAGAGATGATGTATGTGATCTACCAGACGGCCGACAAGAAGGTTACTGGCTTCCAGCTCCGAAAGGTTCTCGACCTGCACGGTTGGTTTGTTTTTGGAGAGCCCATCACCGAGATTGCCAGCTTCGAGGCCGAGTCGTCCGATGAAGCGCGAGAGAAGTTCGACGCCTGGGACGATGCCCGGCCGAGGCCGGAAGAAAGATGCTCCGTATGCGATGCTTTGCGTGCGGAGGGCCATACCATCCCAGAAGCGGACACGTCTTCGCAGACGATGTCGTCTACTGCGGAGCCTGCTACTGGCCCTTCGTAGAGTTCATGAAAAGTCGGTTCTATCATCGGAAAGATGAGCCAGACTTCATTGCCGAGGCCGTGACGAGTATCCGGCCTCCGCCAACTGCAACCTCCCACTACACGTCCCCATGGCTCAATGGATCAGAGCGCGGGCCTCCTAAGCCTGAGATTTCCGGTTCGACTCCGGATGGGGATACAAATTCTACCGATGATCTCGTCGTCTAACCTGGCTCAGGACACGGCACTCTCACTGCCGGAATGCGGGGTTCAAATCCCCCCGAGATCGCAATGTTGGGACGAAGCGAGGGGTTCATCAATCCAAATCATTGAATCAACACCACTCACGTGCCCTTGTCCAACAGCCCCTTTTCACGGTCCCATCGTCTAACGGTTTAGGACACTGGCCTTTCAAGTCGGATATGTGGGGTTCAAATCTCCCTGGGACCACTACGGTTGTTCGTCGTACAATTGGCAGCAGGCAAGCTCTACGAGTAATATCGTCAGGAGAAGTCGATGTGGGGTTCGAGTCCCAACCGAACAACTGTTTCTGTTTTGGCCCGAGCAGCTCGATGGGTCACATAGACAAATCCTCGCCAGGAGAGTTTTTGCTCTCGTTTGGCAAGGATTTGTTGGTAGTAGAGTAGTTGAAGCTAATATAGTCGTCCTAGGTATCGCAGTCGGCTTTTCCTAAGTTGGTGGAGGATGCGCGCCGCAGACGGCGCTGTTTGTCCGGTTCCCATACAATGGCGACAGTCGCTTCTGAGTATGTGATCTGGCGAATCGACATCGCAGTATGGACATTCGATCAACGATGGCTTCCATGCCATTTTGATTGAGTCAGCTTTCTACGAGAAGAGTTTGAAGAGAAGCTGAGGGTGGTTGTTGAGCCGAAAGCGAAGGCAATTCGCGACTCGGGTGAAGACGACGCTCGGTTCTTCGTCGCCTCTGGAGAACATGTCGTAGACGTGAACGACGAGATCTCCAAGGTTGGTGGGTGCCTGAGCACACTGCCTCTTTGCGTTTCCTGGCATGTCTGACCTCTCTTGTTGGTGGGTTTCTCTTTGACATCTCGTGGTTGTCCGCGAGAGTCACCCGGCCATCTATGCCAGAATCGAGCCATCCAGCGATCTTAGTTACTTAGGAGGTTAGTGGGGCTATGTGCCCCGGAAATGTGTTCTCACTTTGATGGGGTTATCCCGTCATTCTTACTAGATCTCATCTGCCCCTCTGGTGGAATGGCAGTCACGCCAGACTCAAAATCTGGTGGCCGTAAGGTCGTGCGAGTTCGATTCTCGTGGGGGGCACCGTGTGCCGTAGGCACTACCAACAAACCATCGAAACCTGTAGAATGAGGTGAACTCCATGAACGCCGCCGTACTCGTCCTCGACGTAAGCATGCGCCCTCTCCGGGTGGAGAACTGGCAGCGTGCTATCTGCGACCTGTTCCTCGGAAAGGTCGAGGTTGTCGAGTGGAAATACCACTCGCAAGATCGCACCATCCAGAGCACCAGTGGACTGTGGCCCATGCCGTCCGTCGTGCGTGTGCTCAGTCAATTCCGCCGCGACCGCATCCGTGTGAAGTTTTCGCGCCTCAACATCTACACGCGCGATGACTTCAACTGCCAGTTCTGCGCCCGACGGTTCGAGTCGGAAGATTTGACCTTTGACCACGTGATCCCTCGCTCGCGTGGAGGTCGAACCGTCTGGGAGAACATCGTCACTGCTTGTGTGCCCTGCAACAAGCAAAAGAGCGACCGCCTTCCGGCCGAGGTCAAGGAGTGCCGAAACTTCGTCTTTGGATCGGAAGCCACAGCCGCTCAGTTTGTCTCGGACATCGAGCAAGACTCGGCAGTATTGTCGGTCTTGACCATCAAGAACAAAGCCGTCGCCATGTTCGACCGGAACTATCCGGACACTCAAGTTGTGACCAAAGCAACCGAGCTAGGTGTCCAAGCGGTTCGGCTTGGCATGGAGCTGCTTCGGAAACCGCGCAAACCATCCTACCTTCCTGCAATGTCTGTGAAGATGGATACGCGTCGCGTTCCCGAGGAATGGCGTCCGTACTGGACAACAGCTCTCGAAACCGAGTAGACTTCCGCCGCATGGACAGTTGGCTCGTTGCCCAAGTCGCACCCTCAAGTTTTCCGAGGTCGACCTAGGCAACGAGCCATTCTTTTTTTGGCGAGAGGAGATCTCATGATCGAACAGATTGAAGTCGGTCCATACTCGGTTCCCGGCAACGGCGCCATGAACATCGAGGTGTTCAGCGAAAAAGGACCGTTTCGGGCTCAAAACATGATCTTGACCGAGGAGGTCGGCCGTGACTTCTTCATCACCGACATCAAGGTTGGTCGCAATTCCCAGTTCGTCTCGTCGAGCGCGGTGCATGCCAACTACTTTGCTCGGCGGGGTATGACGGAAGATCTGCTCTTCGACTTTCTCCCTCGTGGAATGAAGATGACCGTTTGCGTGTTGAACATGACGCCTGAGCCGAAGACGTTCCATGGCGTGTTGAAGGGCTCCCTCATTGCCGAGAACATGCACAGGGATTGTGCGTTCAACAAGATCTTGATCGGCCTCGGCCATGTCATCGTCCCCGCCAATGGCAAGGTCAAGGTTTCCGTGCAGCCGCAGGTCATGTGCAGGGCCATGAGCATCATCGTGCCGCCGTATATTCTTGACGCCTTGAAAGTCACGTCTCTTCGTGTAGTGGGTGTCGAGAAGCTGGAGAATATCGAGTTGCAAGACGGCGAAGCTGAGTTTCAACCTTCACTCATGCAGATCGGAGACTGGCTTTGCATCGAGGTCGAAAATAAGTCGGACCAGCCTCGGGCCTTCTACGGCACCATCGGCGGCGCGCTTGTTCGGTAGGCCATGAACAAGCTCGTCAAGGCTGCCGGACTCGCGCCCGAAGTGATGAAGGCGATCTTGAGAGACGAGTGATCTTCTACGATTATCCCAACCGAGAGATTGCCGATACAAAGGTCGAAAAAGCCGTGCGTGCTTTCTTTGCAGCGTGGGCGTTGTTGTCGTTCATCTCAAAGAAGATCGAACTCTTTGCAATGTCTCTCAGAGCGAGAATGAGTTCATCCCGTAAATAAGGCTGAATTAAGGTTTTTTGGAATTTTGTTCCAAGCAGAAGCGCAACCTTGACGATGTCCTTTCGATCTTTCTCGCCCTTGCTAGAGTGACCACGATCTAAATATGCTTCGAGCTTGAGCATGAGTAGATGCTCTAGACATGCGACTCGAATTCTCTCGATGACCGTCGAGTGGGCGGCCACTGCATCGTAGGGAACAACCAGATGATGCAGACGTTCTACGTAGATGTCGAATTCGACATTGTCTACCACCATTTGGTGTTTCGCTAACCTGGCAGTCGGAGTGATCTCTTCGGCATCTTTCAAGGCTCCGTAATCGGAAAATGAGATCATGAAGTCGGCATCGTGACTCACATCGGGTGGCAGCGAGCCGCGTGATTTCTTGACCAGGTGCAGGTACACCGCCACACCGCCGATGAAAACCGCGTCTGGGTATCCGTCGCTCAGGATGGTGCAGAGATCTAAGATCTTGTCAAACGGTTGCATGGTGGTATTATACGTTACGAGTAACGAAAATGCTTCCAGCTTTGATGCCCAAGGTGCAGATTGTTGCGAAGGCTCCGCTCGGGCTTCCGTATACGGTAGGATCCCTATGCCGCGAAGCAGAAATCGAATGTCGTGTTACTGGTCCGGCTGTCGAACGAAAGGTCTACCTGAACAAGGGTTCGCTGGGGGTAGCAAGAGAACCGGGCTCCCTGGGAGTTGTTTCAATGACCCTGCCAACGTTCAAGTCGGATGAACCGCGAAAACGAGCCGTTTTGGCGTTGGGCATTCTAGCGTATGCCGTGTTCGATTATGTCGCCAGAGAGAGTCTACGCGGTCGTCCTGAAGCCCAAATGGCCCTTCCTGTCGGTCGCCCTCGAAAAGCTCGTTCGATGAATGGTGCCGAACGGCAGCGACGATGGCGAGCAGCTCATTCCTAGGAGGAACCTTTCGATGATCGTGTTTGTAAGCGTCATGTCCACGTCGATTTTTCTGTTGCTGGCCGCGCCGTTCGTTGCGGCCATATCGCCCTGGCTGCTCTACAAGATCTTGAGCTAGTACCATGAAGATCTATCGTCGCCTTGAGCCAAGCCCGAGTCAGCCCCGAAGAGGGGCTGGCCGGAGGAAGGCTCAACATGGACAGAGGAGAAAGAAGAAGGCGTGACGAGAACTACGTGAAGTGGCTCATGCGCCAGATGAAGCTCGTGGTGAAGTGGTTTCCCAAGGGCATCGAGCATCGGAAGCTTGGGGCCAAGAAGGCTCGACAGTTTCCTTGCCGCTGTAGCAAAAAGACTTCTGGGCGCCCAAAGGTTGCTCGGGGATGCTGCGCGGGATATTGGGATCGCTCGCCGAAGAAAGGCCGAGGTCGCTGGAGACTCGAACTCGAACGCGATATCTGAGCTGCTAAGATCGCATCACATGACGCCCGCCGCCCGAAGAAGGTCGGCGGGCGTTTGTTTGTAGATGCCAGGAAAGGCATGTGCTCTATACTTCACGGTTGTTCTGTCAACTCGAAAGGATCACCCAATGCTGAAGCTCAAACCAAAGTATCGTCACGCTCGATTCAGGCACAACGTCTCCGGCGTCAACTACACACCCAAGCAGTTGGCTGCTTTTTACGGAATGCCCACGAACGCCACCGTCGGTGCAGGTAAGAAGGTGGGCGTCGTCGAACTCGGCGGCGGAATCTACCAGAACGCCCTCACTGCCTATTTCGCCAGCCTCGGCTATCCGAACGTGCTTCCGGTGATCTTCAAGGGAATAAATGGAGCCACGAACCAACCTGGCGATGCGGACGGTGATTACGTCGAGTGCATGCTCGATTTCTGCGTGATCGGCGGCATGGCACCCGGTTGCCAGATGTATTGCTACATGACTGACAACTCCGACGCTGGGGTCATCGCTGCGTTCACGCAAGCCATTGCCGACGGCATGGATGCGATCTCGTTCTCCTGGGGAGGTCCGGAAAATCAGTGGGCTGCCGCCACTATCGCGACCTTGAATTCTCTGTTCCAGCAGGCTGCTGCCAAGGGCATCACGATCACGGTCGCGGTCGGTGACTCGGGCGCGTCCGACGGCGAGACAGGCAACCACGTCGACTTTCCAGCGTCTTCGCCCGAGGTCGCCGGGTGCGGTGGTACGAGTCTACCCATTTTGTCGCCCAGCGCGGAAGTCGTCTGGGACGACGGTATCCAAGGTGGAGAGACCGGCGGGGGTATCAGCTCGCTGTTCGCTCTGCCCTCCTGGCAAGCCAAGGTAGGCGTGCCCGGCGGCAAGTTCCGAGGTATCCCCGATATCGCGGGCAATGCCGATCCAAACACCGGCTGGACCATCGTGATCGATGCCACCAGTGGCCCAACCGTTGTCGGCGGCACCAGTGCGGTCGCTCCCATGTGGGCTGCCATTGCGGTGTATGTCTCGCAAACCATCGGCAAGAATGTAGGCTTCCTGCCCTCTGTTCTTTACGGACTGCCTGCTGGTTGCTTCCACGACATCACAAGTGGCAATAATGGCACCTACGTCGCGAAAGCTGGCTGGGATTGTTGCACGGGCCTTGGAACCCCCATCGTCTCCAAGATCGCCGCAGCTCTCACCACGCCTGCTCCGACTCCTCCCGCGCCGACACCTCCTGCTCCGACACCTCCTGCGCCGACGCCTCCCGCTCCGACTCCTCCCGCGCCAACCCCGCCCGCGCCGACTCCGCCCGCGCCGACGCCTCCCGCACCGACTCCGCCCGCTCCGACTCCGCCTGCTCCGACTCCGACGCCGAAAACACACACCATCGTCGTCACCGGATCTGTGACGGTCGACGGAAAAGTCGTCGCTTCGTAGCGTTCGACCGATCTATCAAGGGCCTACTCCTTGGGGAGCAGGCCCTTTTTCTTTGCTACTTGACTCTTTGTTCTCGATGGTCTAATCTCAGATTTTCAAGCAAGGCGAGGAGAAGACACATGGCAATCTGGAAATCGGCAGTGAGTCTCGGCAAGTACGTGGAAGCCTTCAAAGAAGACGATCTAGAGCTGCCAGCGTTCGTGGTGGCCGTGCAGGAGGAATTCCGAGCGAACCCTTACTACGCAGATCTCGACATTCGACACGCCGTGGAAGCGCTTGGCGACATGCGCCTACCCGCGATAAATGGAGGACTACGACAGATTCATTCGTTGGAGGTGGGTAAGATGCTCAGCGAATGCGAGCTTCGGTTGCAACGGCTGGAGACGATAGCGGCCAAGGACCATCGGATCTACGTGTCGAGGGCGCTTCGACACTTCGAGCGCTAACCCATGATCGGAATGCCAACAGAGTCTTATGTTGCCATGAAGAGACGTCTGCGTGAGGTGCTCTCCGAGTGGGGTGCCTGGAGCGATGACGAACTCGACGTCGTAGCTCGATTTGTCGAGCACGAGGCCGTGCATTATGCGGCTCAGGCTCAGATGTCCATTGCCCGAGACGAACGCCCGCCAACTCGAAAAATCAGATAGTCATTATCCGAGACGAATATCAATGATTTTTGATGAAGACGATCTAGATCTGGAGGCCGTGGAGGCGGAGATCTATGAGCAGACGCAAGCCGAGGAGAGCTTGGCGGCGGAGTTCGCCTGCTGCGAGTGTGGCTTCATCAACGATGCTCAAGACGGCCACCATCCTGAAATTCGATGCCCCGAGTCCGGTCGGTGCGGGCAGTGCGGAAATGCTTGGCCGTGCGCCGAGCATCTCGCGCTCGTTCCCAAATCCAAACCGAAGCGTCGAGTCTCGAACAAGAAACCCGAGAAGCGAGCCTCCAAATCACGACGTGTGAGTCGACCATGAGATCTGCAAAAAAGGACGAAAATCTGCGGCGAAAGGTCGAGCGTCAGTTGTCGGCGCAGGGGCGACGAACAGCTACAGGGTTGCATGTAAGTGGTATCGTAAAGACGCCCAAGGGAAAGAGAAGGATGGCGGAAGTCAGAGTTGGCAGCTCCAAGTTTTACAGTCCTGCTGTTGCTCTCCAATCGACTCTGAAGAATTTGTTCGATCCCGATCTGAAACCTCAACCGGTTACCCACATCGACGCTGCCATGGTGGCGTATCAACCACCCGCCGAAGTAACCTTCCGCAACCATTCGGTCATCTCGGCGAAGGCGTTCATTCGGCGGATGAAGCTGATCGCTCGCGGCGAGAAATACCTGCGGTGCTGGAGAGCCCGTCACAAGTACGGGATGTTTTTCGTTTACTCAGATCGGGTAGTGTTACAGACATGGACGGCCGTCGAAGGATTTCAAGTGCAACGTGTTCCGGAGGAAGGGCTCGACTGTATTCCACCACAAACGAGCGTCAAAAAGGCTTGCCGATGAAGAGGGACACCCAGGGTTTTGTCAACCCGTCTTCCATCCAGAAGGAATTGCTCCAGGCCGTGGATTCCATGCAAGAAGCGTTTCGTGAGGAGCAATTGACCAACCCCTTTGAGGAGGGGCTAACTCCCCCCACCGAGCCAGGTCCCTATGCCCTTATGGCACCCGATGGGATCATGGTGATGGTCGTAGATCGCGCGATCACCCAAGACGATCTGGAAGCCATGATTCGCGACGACGTGTCGAAAAGGATGATGCGTTCGTTCTTCGAGCAGGGGAAGGCTAACCATCGTAACCCGGCGCAGCTTATCGTCGAGTCTTTTCCGGAGTATTTGAGGCTGAGAAAACAATACCGATTAGAGCGTCTCTCCGGCTAGTTTCAGACGAAGAAAGTTGTCCCAAAAATTTACTACTTGACTCTTTGTTCTTGGTGAAGGAGAATCGCGTTCATGGCTACCTGCTGCGAAATCAAGGGGAAGACGGTCCCCGTCAAGATCTGGTCGCCTCTCGAAGACGTCGAGTCGGCCGCGCTTGCCCAGCTCCGCAACATCGCGTCTTTGCCCTGGGTCTACCACCACGTGGCTGCCATGGCTGACGTGCGACACCTGCCCGTCATGGGACTCGACGGATCGTCCAATCGAGAATTCAAGGAAGCATGTCCGTTTTGTCGAGTGTCCATGCGGTTCATTTACCGACCTCTCATGTCGGTTATCAAACATCCATATCCAAAGTGCTCTCAATTCCTCAAAGGTGGAGCCCGAGCCGTCATGGACGAACTCAACCGACGTGGCCACTTGAAACTGTTGGGTTTCATAGGGGAGATCCCTTCCAGCGAAGTGAAACCCTCATGATCGAGGAAATCGTTCTACCCTTCGTGCTTACCTATCGAGTGGCAAGAGGACAGCTCACACTCAAGCTTGCCTGGTGGCTTCTCGAAACGTGGTGGCCGTGCAAATTCTACCGGCGACGGAAGGCATTCTTTCGTGTGTGGCGAGCAAGGCGCTACAGAGGTAATGACGAATTCCACCATTCCCTCCGCATGGACGGTCTAGCCATGTTGGAAATGACCAAGCCAGAAAGGGAAGCCTATCGTGTCGATCTGATGCGAAGGAGGGAGCGACTGCATGCCCATACATGAAGCTCCGAACGACGGAATGGTGTCCGTAGGAATTTGCACCCGGTGCCAACGAGATCTCATCCAGGAGGGCGATGTCCTCGGCTGCCCGGAATGCGGCGAGAAGGTTTCCATCAGCAACCTCCACGCCGCTCTCCGGTTGAAAATAGACCGCTCGCGGCCCGTTCCGAAAGCAACCTCCAGTGCTGGCGTAGGCACCACAGCTCGTGCCACCAACCCTTCTGGCATGGCCTGGGGGCAGACAGGGGCCGTGAGGTTCCCCTTCGCCAAGAAATCTCCCATAGGCAGCTTCGTTGAGTTGCTCAACGAACTCCGAAGGAATGAGAGGAAATAGCAAACGTTTTCAGTCATCATGATGTGATGAACAAGTCGCGCAAGCGCTTCCTGCGAAGAGATCGCCGCAAGGCCAAAGCGTCAGATGGGGGCTCGCGTAGGTCACGGTTCGGTAGGGGTGGGCCACAAGTCCCCCATCGTTGTCACCTTGTCGAAAGAGCCTCCTCACCAGGTTGCCTATAGAACCGAGTTAGATCGCCTCGCCAGAGAGATCGGAAACGGTTCCCTGTCAACCGAAAAAGTTCTCAAGGTGAGCTTGGAAGACCGAAGGGTCAAAAGGCAAAAATTTTCTTGAAAAAAATTCTTGTGTAAAGTGAAACTCTACGCTACAAAGGACTGGCATCGACGATGTTTGAGGGCCGAAGAGGTTGGATCATCTAAGGAGTGGGTGGCAACTCCCACATATAGACCGGGCGCGAGCCCAGGGCGCAAGCCCACCAGCTTCGTACTTGTCCTTGAACGTCGTCATCTGACATCGAAAAAGGTTTTGAAACGGACGAGCCGCCGAGCCTGAGTTTTCGGATAAAAACCTCAAGCTCACCAAACTTGTTCGGCCGTTTCAGAGTCCACCCAACGAAAGGCGAGGAGAAAACCCATGTTCCATTACGATCAGACAATGGAGCCGACTCAACGTGAGCAGTTGCCGGGTACCGTACCAAACTCGGCCGGAGGTTATTCCTTCGAGGCCAACATCTGGACGCGGCTTGACCGTTTCCTCATCCTCGGTACCGAGGGCGACACTTACTACTCCACCGCTCGCGAGCTGTCACGCGAGAACGCTCACGCAACCTTGCAGTGCATCTCTGAAGATGGCCCGCGTGTGGTTGCGCGCATCGTGGAGGTCTCGGACTCGGGCCGGGCGCCGAAGAACGATCCAGCCTTGTTCGCGCTTGCGCTTTGCGCAAAGCATTCCAATGCGAAGACGCGAGCGGCAGCCTACTTGGCACTGCCAAAGGTGGCCCGTATTGCTACCCAT
>Ga0116127_1001925_pt1 | contig 11138 bp, 14 predicted proteins | sample June2015DPH_16_1_FD_89731 | JGI IMG/M metagenome (GOLD analysis project Ga0116127, IMG submission 89731) | Peatland microbial communities from SPRUCE experiment site at the Marcell Experimental Forest, Minnesota, USA - June2015DPH_16_100 | ecosystem: Environmental > Terrestrial > Soil > Wetlands... | reverse complement strand
TGAAATGCCAGCGTCTCCGTTTCGCCCTCGCAGAGGTCACCGTCCGAGCCTCGAAGATCGTGTTCGTTCATGTGCAAGACATGGGTGACCGCGGCCTCGACGCGAAGGCGGCGGGCAAGATTCGGGTCAAACTCGTCAGCAGGCATCAAAGCAACTTTGACGTGACAAAGGCGCGCGAGTTGGATGTTGTGCCCCGGATCTTCTTCCGGCATCATGACCACGGCGCGGCCCGCCAGTTCCGCCGCGTAGAGAGCAATGGTAGCCTGAAGGGTTTCGGATGCGATCAGGGCGGCCGGATGGACATCGTCCACCCCCAAGTTTTTGAGGCGCACAGCAATCTCTCCGATGCGGCGGGCCAAGGCACCATAGGTAAGGGCCTTGTGGGGTGGAGAACTGCAGACGTCACGCCGGTAAATAACGGCAATGGCGGATGGCGTCTTTTCCGCGCAATTCAAAATTACCTCCCACGGCATGCGCATGCCGATCAAAGAATTATAGGCGGGCAGGTCAATGCGCTTCGTCATATTTTACTTCCTATCCTGGTCTCGTGGGGGGTGCCCCTGCCTGGTTCGCTTGACGCTTTTTCCTGCCGAGACCGGTCCGGTCTTAGCCCTTCCCCTTCCCTGTGCTCAGCTCAGCCTTCCCCGAGTCAGAATTGAAGAAGAGACGACCTGCCCTCACGCCCTTGGGGCTTCGGGTCTGTCATGCCGCTGCGCGGCGACAATTAGCGTGGCCGGTTCACCGACAACTATCTTGGCTGGTAGGGGCCGTCCTGTGGCGCCGGTCGAAGGGAGGGGCGAGCCCGACTGGAGACCGGCGCCGCAGGACGGCGGCGCCCTTAAATCCCCCTCCGGGGACATCTGCCGCTCGGCGTCGAGAGTGGTATCGCAGCTCAGTCCACCAACGATCGAGCTCGATGCCCAATCCTCATATTTCCGACAGACAGGTGATGCGCTACATGACTTCGCGTTCCCAGCACCAAACTCAATCAACCGCCGCGGCAATGGCCGGCATCAGCGAGCGTTCAGCGCGCCGCATTGATAAAGACCCCCGGTTTCCCTCCCAAAAGAAGCAGCCGCGAACCTGGCGAACCCGCCTGGATCCGCTGGAGACCATCTGGCCCCGTGTTTTGGAGATGCTCAACATTCCCGGCATCATGGCGGTCACGATTTTCGAGGACCTTCAGGACGAGCTCGGCGCCGGGGCGCTCCCAGACAGCGTCCGCCGGACCCTCGAACGCCGCATCGCCAGATGGCGGGCTCTCCACGGCGCGGACAGGGAGATATTCTTCCCGCAACGCCACGATCCCGGCCGCCAGGCCTTGTCCGATTTCACCGTTGCCGACAGCCTCGGCGTCACCATTGCCGGCGCACCCTTGGCGCATCGCCTCTATCATTTCCGGCTCGCCTTCAGCGGTTGGGAACATGCCCAGGTGATCCTGGGAGGCGAAAGCTTTTCAGCCGTCGCCGAGGGCCTGCAAGATGCGCTTTGGAAGCTGGGCGGTGTCCCTGCCGAGCACCGGACCGATTCCTTGTCGGCCGCCTTCAAGAACCTCGACCGCGACGCCCAGCAGGATTTCACGAAACGGTATGACGAGCTGTGCCGGCATTACGGCATGCAGGCCACCCGTAACAATCCGGGCGTGGCCAACGAGAACGGCAGCATCGAGGCGGCCAACAATCACATCAAAATCCGCCTCGACCAGAGGCTCCGGCGCCGGGAGAGCCGGGATTTCGCCAGCCTGGAAGCCTACCGCGCCTTTGTCGGCGGCATCTGCAACCGGTACAACGCCCGCTGCGCGGCGCTTGTCGCCATCGAGCGCGAGACGCTCAAGCCCCTGCCCAAGCGCCGGACCACCGACTTCGCGACGGTGACGGCGAAAGTGACGCGCAACAGCACCATCAACGTCGACCGGATCGTCTATTCGGTCCCATCCCGCCTCATCGGGCAGATGATCGAGGTGCATCTCTTCGACGACCGGCTCGAATGTTTCCTCGGGGCCGCGCCGGTGATGCGCATGGCCCGGGTGAGGACGGATCGCAAGCGCGCCCACGCCATCGATTATCATCACTTGATCGGTTCGCTTCGGCGCAAGCCGCAAGCTCTTCGATACCTCGTTTATCAAGAGGCTCTCTTCCCGAGCGCGCCCTATGCCCGCGCTTGGGCGGCTCTCGACGCCGGATTGCCGCCGAGACACGCTTGCCGGACCATGGTCGGATTGCTCGTTCTGGCCGCTTCCGGAGAGGCTTGCGAGACGGCGCTCGCCGCCCGCCTCGACGCGATCCTGGATGCTGGTCAGCTTCCAGACCTCGGCGAACTCAAAAAGGAGTTCTCGACCACGCCGCTCCAGTCCCGCGACATCATCATCCCCCCGCCAAACCTTGATGACTACAATCGGCTTCTGCCCTTCACATGCGAGGCCCGGGCATGACCAATACGACCACGGCCGGCGCGATTATGACCGGCACTGACACTCTTCCGTCCCTGCTGACCGAGCTTCGGCTGCCTAGTATCGCGCGCAATTGGAAGCGGATTACCGAGATCGCTGATCGCGATGGATGGGCGGCGGGGACGATGCTCGCCACGCTCATGGAGATAGAGGTCAACGAGCGGGCGTCCCGGCGTATCCAGCGCCATCGGGATCAATCAGAAACACCCGCGGGGAAAACCTTCGCGAGCTTCGACTTCCAAGCCGCGCCGGGGGTTCGCAAGCAGCACCTTCTGGCGCTGGGCGCTGGCGGCGACTGGATCAAGGATGGCGACAATCTCTTGATTTTCGGCCAAAGTGGCACCGGAAAGACCCATGCCTTGGCGGCCATCTGCCACGCCTTGATCGATGCGGGAACAAGGGTCTTGTTCAATCGAACGATCCACATCGTCCAACGGCTGCAGATCGCCCGCCGCGAGCTTTCCTTGGTCAGCGCTCTCGAGAAACTCGACAAGTACGATCTCATCGTCTGCGACGATCTCTCGTACGTTCGAAAGGATCAGGCCGAGACCAGTGTCTTGTTCGAACTCATCGCGCATCGCTACGAACGCCGCAGCATCGCGATCACTGCCAATCAGCCCTTCTCGGCATGGAGCGAGGTTTTCCCCGATGCCGCGATGACCGCCGCCGCCGTGGACAGAATGGTTCACCATGCGACGATTATCGAGATGAACGGCGACAGCTACCGCAAGCGCTCCGCGATCGGACGGCAAGCCAGGGAAGACCCCAGCACGCCAGCTTAACCGTCCGCGATAAATAATCTCGCGAGGCTAATCGCCGGCGATCGAGCGCCGCTCCCGATTGCCGCGTCTCTTGATAAGCGGCAATTAAAGTAATTGTCGCTGCGATAACGTATTGCCAAACGACAACTACACCGGTATCCATATTTTTGCTACTCGACGTCGGCCAAATTGGCCAGTTTAATTGTCGATGACCAGCCATCATAATTGTCGCTCTACAGTCGGACGGGCGCATTCGGGCGAAGTAATAAATGGCTCCACCCACGATCAGGATTAGGAGCAACGGGCCGAACCCGCCCATCCCCCAGCCCATTCCCCATCCGTCGCTGCCCATCATCGTAGTTCTCCTTCAAAGACGATTCCGTTTTCGTCTAATATTGATGATACGAACGGCCATCTTTCGAGGGCAGAGTCGGAGTCTACTCAGGCTCTCTGTCGGCGCGTCGGCGGCTCGCCATCGATGAGATTGGCGTCAGTCCTATGTTCTTTATCTAGAAATAGCCAAGCGTGGGGGCGCGCGCTCACGTTGTCACATCAGGCCCAGGCCCATCGGCCCATGAATGAGCTGATCGGCACTCTTCTTTTGTTCATCGGTGAGAACCGCGTACAGTGGTGCAAAGGCAGCCTTAGTCGCCTTCACCGTCTCAAGCATGGCCGACATCATCTTTTCCATGTGATCGAGCCGGTCCGGTGCGCTCATAGAAGCGCCATCCTGCCCCATCCCACCGCCGTGCATCGTGATCGCGGGCATGCCGCTCATCCGGGTAGCATTTGACCGCAGCGCCTCCGCGAAGGTGTTCCACTGAGGCGTTTGCGCCTCGCTAATCTTCAGCTCCGCCTTAAGAAAGGCGATCCGTCCCTCGACGTGCTGGGCTATACCCATCATACCCATCATACCCATCATGCCCATGCGATCTGGACCTCCCATCATAGACATCGCGCCGCCCGACCCCATCATTCCAGCCTTCGGCATAGGCTGCGGGTCCTGCGCTGTCGCAACCCCCAAACTCGTGAGGAGCAATACGACCGTTGCAGCCGCGACCTGTACAATTCGATGCATGGCGTTCTCCTTAAGTTTTTGCTTTGCCTGGGTGGCGCTTTTCTGGCCCTCGCCAATTGCTGCGAGGACTTTGCCTTCTGTCCAATACCTCCGCTTCCAATTTGACGGTAAGCGCCAAGGTTGCCCCATGATGGCGGTGACGAGAGGTGGCAGCTATCAATAGCGGCACGATTGCTAATGCTGTGAGCTGCTATGTCTGCGCCTATGTCTGGTGATAGAAACTTCCATCTGATCGAGGCGGTCGTTGATCGTTTCGATGGCGCACCGATTTCTCGGCGTCGCCGCTGGTCTGACGAATTCAAGGCACGGGCCGTAGCGGCGACGCTGTCTCCCAGAGCGAATATTTCGGCGATTGCGCGGGAGATGGACATTTCGCCGTCGCAACTTTTTGGCTGGCGCCGGCAGGCGATGCGCGAAGGAGCAGCGATGCCGTCGACGGCGCGGGCCGCGTCTGGGAATGAGACGGAGGCGGTCGCCAAGTCAGCGCCAATTGTGGAAATCGCGATCGCCGCTGCGGTCATCCGCGTCAGCGCCGCGATTGGCGAAGCCGAGCTGCGGCGCGTGATCCGCGCGGTGCGCTCGGCATGATCGCGTCGGGCGTGAAGGTCTATCTGGCCAGTGAACCGGTCGATTTTCGCAAAGGCCCGGACGGTTTGCTGTCCCTGGATCCATCAGCGGGCTGTTTTCGGCCATTCTCTGACCGCATCGCAAACTGTGCGGGAATTTGATCCAACTTCTTTGGCGGCGGAAGAAATCCAAAAACTGCTTTTTTGGGCGCGCTCATTGCTGGCAATATGAATTGTCGATATTGAAACAAGGAGGATTGGGGAATTCGGCAATGGCTAAAGCTACTCTGGCGGCCTCGATGGCCAAAACGCAAAAGGCGCTCAAGGCGCTAGAAGACCGTCCGGCGGTTGAGAAACCTGTTGTCGAGGAGCGATTTGGGCGCGCGGCGAAAAAGCAAGCTTTGATCGAGCAGGGCAGTAGAATGCTGTCGAAGACCTTGGAGCCGAGGACGCGGGGCGACGACAAGAAGTATTTTGCCGCGACCCGCCAGGGTATGAAGCGATTGACGACTATCGTCACGCCGGAATTCCATAAACGATTAAAAATCACTGCGGTCGAGCACGACGTGTCGATCGAGAAGTTAATCCTTGAAGCGATCGAGGAATACCTCGCAAGGCATAGAGCATAGCACGATGTCAGGAACTATCCTGTCCACAGGGCCGGTCTCTGTTTTGGGGATGGATGCTCGGGAAACCTTCGAGAAAAATTTGGCTCGCCTGCGCGCAGCGAAGGGTATTTCGCAGACCCAACTCGCGTCGCGCCTCGGCCCGTATAAATTAGGCGTCACGCAGGGCTACGTCAGCGAACTTGAATCTGGCAAAAGAACGCCACGCTCGCGGCGATTGCCGAAGCGGTGGCGGAGAGATCGTTGCTCCCAAGTTTGATTAGGTGACGTTATCCTGCGACAGCAATCTCGCTGAGCTGCCCTATGTCCGTTGGGTCATTCTTTTATTGGATCTTTTTTTATCGGCGAGCGTTGTCCCCGAAACAGTCGGAGGACTTTAAATGAAAACGGATATTGGCAGGATGTTAATCGCTGGCTCAGCCGCCTTTGTCATTGCGGTAGGTGTTGCCTTTGTTCCCTCTGTGGCTGAGGCCGGGCATGGTGGCGGGGGCCACGGCGGCCACGGCGGTCACATGGGCGGCGGTCACATGGGCGGCGGCTACGGGCGCGGCGGCTACGGGCGCGGCGGCTACGGGCGTGGGTATGGGGGCGGCTACTATGGCGGCTATGGTTATGGCTGTGGGCCGATCCGTTTTGCAGCCGGTCTGTGCGGACCTTACGGGTACGGGTACGGACCATACGGGTACGGCTATTGATAGTATAGGGCGGCTCAGAGCCGCCCGCTAGCCCGCATTATTCAGCGCTTGTAGGCGGATGTAGCGCAACGGCTTGAAATAGCGTAAGAATCTGGTGTCTAGACCAATCCGCGCCGTTTCCCGAAGGCCACACCCGCCATGCTGGCATCAATTACAATTTCACAGAATAAGGCTAGGACAGCGGCTCGCTGGCGCCGTGAATCCCGCGTCTTTTATAATTTGTACGAGGCCGGCCATACCTATGTTGGCACGCTCGATCCGCAATTGGCCGCTTCACCCGGTGGATATCCTCTTATCGAAGACGCAAAGGTCATCGGCGCGATTGGCTTTAGTGGCGGCACAGGTGACCAGGACGCTCTGGTCTGCAAAGTGGGCGCCGTTCCAGGCTCAATACCAACAAGATCCTGTGCCGCCTGGCGGCAACATCATACGGCGCGAATGGCTGCGGTATTTCACGGATGCAAACCGGCCAGTACGCTTTGACCGCACCATTGTATCTTGGGATACGGCTTCCACTCTTGGCGAGGCCAATGATTATTCGGTTGGGACGGTTTGGGGCGCAGTAGGCCTCGACTACTATCTTCTCGACTTAGTGCGGAAGCGGCTCGAAACGCCTGATCTGCGCCGGGAGATCATCGGGTTGAGCCGTCACTGGAACGCCGATGCGACCTTGATCGAAAATACGGAGTTGGGCCGCGCGCTCGTCTATGATTTGCGCCGGACGGACGACCTGCGGCCTATTTTACAATTGCCGCGATATGACAAAGAGGCCCGGCTCTTGGCGCAAAGCGCTCGCTTTGAAGCAGGCCAGATCTACCTGCCGCAAGACGCGCCCTGGCTCGGCGATTATCTCTCGGAATTGCTGGCGTTTCCGAACGGGCGGCATGATGATCAGGTCGATAGCACATCCCAAGCTCTAAATTGGCTCACCGCCCGGACGCCTCTCGACCGGCCGGTCGAACGCCGGAATCCAACGAGACGGACCATAGTGAGATCGCGGACTTCAAACGGCACCGATGATTAAGCCTATGGTCAGTTTGTCTCTGACGATGGACATTTGACTGCGGACCGAGGTGTAATGCGCTGGCCAATGGCCCAATAGGCTTCGGCGCTCATGACCGGGGGCGAACTCGCAATGCGTGGCTGTGCTTTCGGCCGACATCACTTGATTGCAGGAGGCGGTGAATGTCTTGCGACTCATGACTTTCGCGTGGCCGATGGCTGGATCATCGTCCCCGCGCATGAGACCAAGTCCCGATCCAATCAGCGATTGGACGTCCGCCTCGCTGATCCCGGGTTCGAGCGCCGTGACGGCATTTCCGATCTTGCCGATATAGTTGAAGAGGTTCATCGGATCGGCGCGGTCCCCGCCGACCGAAATCTGCCTGACATGACTGCCGTTTGGAATATGCCACCCATCACATCTTTTTGATTACGCGAGGCGCGTGCGGTCGTCGCTTGACCAGGATCAAGGTTCGATTTCCGCAGCAGGTGTCTATTGATTACTCGATTATCCGCAAATCTTGCATCGCCGACGACATCCGAAGGAGAATGCTATGCCGGACAAAAGTGTTATGACCACCCCGCCGAGCGATCTCTTTCAGCCGGTGCGACTTGGTCCCTACCAGCTCGCAAACCGCATCGTCATGGCACCGCTTACGCGGAGCCGCGCTGGCGTAGATGGTCTGGCGACGCCCTTGATGGTCGAATATTATGCACAACGCGCTTCTGCGGGCCTGATTATCGCTGAAGGAACGAATATCTCGCCGCAGGGAAGAGGTTACGCCTTCACCCCAGGTATCTATAATGATGCACAGGTCAAGGCGTGGCGGCCAGTGACCGAGGCAGTCCATTCCTGCGGTGGACGGATCTTTCCTCAGCTGTGGCATGTCGGACGCGTGTCACATCCTTCGCTGCAGCCCGGCGGCGCCCTGCCGGTCGCTCCTTCGGCAATTCAGCCAGAAGCCACCTCCTATACCATGGCTGGCTTTGAGCCTTGCGTTGCACCACGTGCGCTTGCAACCTCCGAAATCCCCGAGATTATCGAACAGTATCGCCGCGCTGCGGCGAACGCTCTCGCCGCCGGCTTCGACGGCATCGAGATCCATGCGGCCAACGGCTACCTCATCCAGCAATTCCTGCGCGATAGCACCAACAAGCGAACAGATGCCTATGGCGGGTCACGCGAGAACCGCGCGCGTCTGCTGCTCGAAGTGATAGAGGCCGTGGTGGGCGTATGCGGCGGCGGACGCGTGGGTATCCGGCTTTCACCGGTCAGCCCCGTCAACGGCGCGGACCTCGATGGTGATCCCGCCGGAACCTACGGCTACGTGGTGGAACGATTGAACGCATTTGGTTTGGCCTACATCCACATTATCGAGGGCGCGACACAAGGGCCGCGCGAAGTCGCAGGCGGTTTCGACCTGCAGATTTTGCGACGGTCGTTCAAAGGACTCTATATCGCAAATAACGGTTATGACCTGAAGCTGGCCCTTGAGGCGCGTCGCGAGAACCTCGCAGACCTCGTCGCATTCGGCAGGCTCTACATTTCCAACCCGGATCTCGTCGAGCGCTTGCGCATCGGCGCGCCGCTAACCGTTCCCGATCGTGCAACCTTCTTCGGCGGTGGCGCAGCCGGATATACCGACTATCCGGTCATGACGCCGATCAAGAGCGATGCTGCCTAAAGCCGGGCTGGCCTTTTCTCCGTGGCAGGCGAGTCCGGGAACAGCAAGACGGCGCCGTGGCGCTTCCTGATAGCTACACAAGGATTGAACAATGCCAAATGCCGCGCTCGAAACCACGACCATTCCCGGCACCAACCTCACTCCCTCGCGCATCGCGCTCGGAACATGGGCGATCGGCGGATGGATGTGGGGCGGAAGCGACGATCAGGAGTCGATCCGGACAATCCGGAGCGCCATCGATCGCGGCATAACCATCATCGATACGGCACCGGTCTACGGCTTCGGCCATGCGGAGGAAATTGTCGGCCAGGCGTTGGCGGAAAGCGGGCAGCGGCATAACGTCCTTATTGCCACCAAGGTGGGCCTTGATTGGCGCGACGGAGCGCCCTTCCGAAACGCGAGCAAAGCGCGAATCCAGAAGGAGATCGAGGATTCGCTGCGTCGCCTGCGTACCGATGTCATCGATCTCTATCAGGTTCATTGGCCGGATCCGGGCACGCCTATCGAGGAAACGGCAAAGGCGCTTGCGGAGCTCTATCGGGCAGGTAAAATCCGTGCGATCGGAGTCAGCAATTTCAGTCCGGCACAGATGGATCTGTTCCGGGCCGCCGCGCCGCTGCACACGGTGCAACCGCCGCATAATCTATTTGAGCGCGAAGCTGAGAAGGACATACTGCCCTATTGCCGGGACAAGAACATTACAACGCTTGCCTATGGCTCGCTGTGCCGCGGCTTGTTGAGCGGCCGGATGAAGGCCGACTCGAGCTTCACCGGCGACGATCTGCGTCGTACCGATCCCAAGTTTCAAGCCCAGCGCATGGGGCAATATCTTCGTGCGGTTGAGCGGCTCGATACGTTCGCGCAAGAAAAGTACAGCAAGCGTGTCCTTCATTTGGCGGTGCGCTGGGTGCTCGATCAGCAACCGCTGAGTATCGCGCTCTGGGGCGCCCGACATCCCGATCAACTCGATCCGGTCACCGAGGTCATGGGCTGGAAGCTCGACAGCAATGCACTGACGGAAATCGACCGCATCCTCGCCGATTGTATAGGCGATCCTGTCGGACCTGAATTCATGGCGCCTCCGACACGCTCTGCCGCCTAAGACCGCATTCGACAAGGCAAGGCGTCCGCCTTCCGGCCGCCAGGAGTACACGTGCACCTGGACCGAGACGCCTCGCTCAAAAACCTCGAAAAGAACGAAGAAATTACCGCGCGGCGGGACCTTGTTGCACGGAGGCACGAGCGGGAAGATCTTCTTAAGGGCTGTCGGCCCAAAAAGCTTCGGATTTTCATATCGGGAGCCGATCATGCCTTTCAAGCTTCATTCGAAAGGTCGGCGCCACATTCCCCACCAGCGACGTCGGGTTACGAACTGGCGCGAGTATGACGCGGCCCTTCGAAATCGCGGGAGCCTGACTATCTGGTTTACGCCGGACGCGATCGCGGGTTGGACGGCAGAGGCGCGTACAACGCCGGGAGGTCAGCGCCATTATTCGGACCTAGCCATCGAAACCGCGCTGACTTTGCGTGCTGTGTTTCGGTTGGCGCTTCGCCAAAGCGAGGGCTTGATTGGCTCGATCATGGAGATTCTGGAAATCGACCTACCGGTTCCCGACCATACGACGCTCAGCCGACGGGCGGGCGGATTGTCGGTTCAAATGCCTCGAACGAGCAAGATCGACGATCTTCACTTGATCGTCGATAGCACGGGATTGAAATTGCGTGGCGCGGGCGAATGGCTGTTTGAAAAGCACGGCACGGCAAAGCGGCGCGCTTGGCGCAAATTGCACATTGGCATCGACGCCGCCAGCGGCGAGATCGTCGCCTTTGATCTGACGGACAAGGATGTCGATGACGCTTCTCACGTTCCTGCGCTATTGGATCAACTGATTCAGGTTCCTGCCTCCTTCATGGCCGATGGCGCATACGACAGAACGGCGACATATGACGCCATCCTCGCCCGAAATCCGCTTGCCCGTTTCATTGTCCCGCCCTGCAAGGGCGCTGTGCCGGGACCGACCGCGGCCATTTCGCCAACCCAACGTGATTTGCACGTCCTCGCGGTTCTCGAACATGGACGAATGAATTGGCAGAAAGCGTCAGGCTATAACCGACGCGCGAAAATCGAGTCGGCCATGAGCCGCTACAAGCGCGTCATTGGCGACACCTTGAAATCACGCGATGACACGTGCCGTGTCACCGAAGTGGCAATCGCGGTCAAATCGCTCAATCGTATGAACGAACTTGGTCGAGCCAAGTTCGTCCGCATCGAGTAG
>Ga0116127_1001923_pt1 | contig 11155 bp, 7 predicted proteins | sample June2015DPH_16_1_FD_89731 | JGI IMG/M metagenome (GOLD analysis project Ga0116127, IMG submission 89731) | Peatland microbial communities from SPRUCE experiment site at the Marcell Experimental Forest, Minnesota, USA - June2015DPH_16_100 | ecosystem: Environmental > Terrestrial > Soil > Wetlands... | reverse complement strand
GTAACCGAGGATCGTGGCATGCAGGTCGGAGTTGGTGGCGGTGTTGGTCACCGTCAACAGGGTCAACTCGTTCACCGTCTGGATCGGAATCACCGGCAGCACCGGCGCCACGTTCACTTCCTTGACCGTAATCTGGAAGCTGTTGGTTGTGCTTAATGACTTGGCGTTGACCGCCGCCGGATTGGTGTCGGTCACGCTGATCGTCACCGTATAGCTGCCTGGACTCTGGTTTTGCGCCGGCGTCCAGTTGATCACACCGTTGGTCGTTACGGTCAATCCCACTGGTCCATTCACCAGCGCAAAGGTCAATGGATTTGGGGGTATGTCACTGTCACTGGCCGTCGCCGTCGCGCTCCAGGCCACCTGTTCGTTGATGTTTGTGTTCGGCGGCAAGGTCAGCGACGGCGCCGTGTTCACTTCATTCACTAAAACAGTGAAGTTGTTGGTTGCGCTCAAATTGGGCGTCCCATTGTCCGTCACCACTGTTGTAATCGTGTAACTACCCGGTCCCTGCGCCTCGCTCGGCGTCCAGGTAATAATCCCGTTGGTGTCAATCAATACCCCAGCCGGCGGGTTGATTAATTGATACGTCAGCACAGGGGCCGGGAAATTGCTGTCGCTGGCGGTGTTGGTCACCGTCAACAGGGTCAACTCGTTCACCGTCTGGATCGGAATCACCGGCAGCACCGGAGGCTGGTTGGTGGACACGGCCAGGAGTACCGATTGTGGCGACACCGTAACGGGCATGTTGAAAAGAAGAAATGGCGTGCCACCGATTATTTGAATGGTATAAGGGCATGCGACGCCATTTGTGGTCAAACCAAACAACGAGGGAATCCCCGAAACGTCCATCTGGAAGGTCAGGACGTCATTCGTGCCGATGGCGGTTTCAAAACTCCGCTTGCCCGACGGATCGAGCGGCAGCCGGTAACAGTCGAATTGAATAAAGCTTGCGTTCTCGACATAATTCGAGATCACGGTGCGATCCCGTTGAAGAATGTACTTTACCACCGAGCCTATCGGTGCGACCCAGATGTTCTGGCTTGTAGAGTAAGTAATTGCCCCATCGCTGTCGTTTGTCGTATGAAGCACCATATTGAACCACTGGCCTTGTGCTACAGCGGCATCAACACACGTTTTCAAATCTGCCGGCGGATAAGGAAAATGTTCATGCGAGTTGTAACACTTCAGATTCATGAAGTCGCTTGGCGTGGGATTCTCCAGTTGATTGATGTTGTAACCCCGGGACCCAAGGAAATAGTCGGCCGCCACAACTTCCTCCTGAATGTCGGTGAAGCCCCAAGGCCACGCAAACGAGATCACTTCGGCTTGCGATGCCGGGGTTGAGGCGACTATGCTCGCGATGTTGCTTTCAATTTCAAAGCGCAACGCGGCTTCATTCACTGCGTAACTAGGATGGTCAACGGTATGCGAGCCCATCTCCATTCCCGCCAGGTAATAATTTGTAAAAAATGAAGGGACTGGTGTAAGATCCCATATCATGTAGGAACCCCGAAGTCCGTTGGTGCTCAGTTCGTCAAAGGCGGTTGGGTTCGAGTCGTCCACGGAAACACTCATGGCCCCTGCCTTTCCGCCCTGCCAGGTGGACACCTGCACACGTGTATCCGGGTTGACAATTAACGTTACGTTTTCCAGTGCCGGAATTGAATTCGAAGCGCCAAATCCCAACCCAGCCTGGTATATTCCCGGGACCAGTCCAGTAGTGTCCACCGAAAGCTGGCAGGTCCCGGGTGTATCTCCAGCGGCTTCATTGGTCAGGAGCCAGGATGAACTGTTTGTAACAGACCATTGCACTGGAGGGTCCTGGCTGCGAACGACGACATTAATGTTTTGAACGTTGGTGCAAGGCTGACCAGCCATCGCATTGAACACGAGGTGCTGCGGCTGCAGGATGAGCACCGCCGGAGGAGGATTGTTGAGCGTTATGACATCGAGTCGTTGCAAATCGGCATTGGGAAAACCGCCGTTAGAACCGCCGCAGAAGATCGCCACTTGGGGATTCAGAAGTGTCTGCCAGACTTGGCCCACAGTCACCCAATTTGTCCCGTCGAGTGAATAGAAAGCACTGACAATGTCGGTGTTCAGGTCGCGATCCAATCGCAGATACATATTTGTGGCCGCAACACCGATCGAACTTACCGTCTGCGCGTGCTGGACCATTTCCTGAGTTAGTTCCACACTTTCCGAGACATTGTAGGCATGACCCACCTCCACATAATTGTCGTCATCCTGATACACGACAAGGTTTGCCTGCTGATAGTTCTGCGAAGGCACAAACGACAGTTTCAATCGAACACTCACCCAGTTGGACGCCAGGTTCTGGAACAGGGTGTTGCGCGAGTTGTTCATGTCTTCCCACAAATCTCCCTGATCAACAGGTATCCGCAGCACGCCGGGGTGTGCGGTTTGATCGTATGACACTACTGCGCCATTGGCGCTATTCGTTATCTCCGTGTTCCGCGGCGTCGAGCCATAAGCACCCGACGACACCGCAATAAAACTCCAGCCGGCGGCCAGCAGCGCGTTCCGATTTGCATATGTGAAACTGAAAGTATTCGTAGTGAAGCTCTGAGCCGCCGCCGGCGCGCTGACCGCACAGGCGACCGCGACAACAAGCGCTTTCACCCAACGAACTTTCATAAAAACGACCCGGTTTAGACGCCCAAGAAAAACGCTTGGGCTTCCAACTGATGCACTCTGTAACATAAGTTTATAATAGTTTATAATGTTCACATTTTTTACCACATTTATCGCGCTTGTGCGTCTTTTGATCACGGAAAGAATATCGGTTGAACTAGGGAAGCCTTGGAAAGACGTTACACGGCACAAAAACGTTTATTGCGGCGCACAACCGCCAGAATTTTCATCCGAAGAAAACTCTTTTTTGCGCCAAGACGGTTATGATGTTGAGCTGAAGCTTTAATTTCGCACCCCTTCTGTAAAATTTTCAAGATTTGCCTGCGATTTCGCCGGCGCATTCCATCCTAACGTGAAAGACAACTCAGGTCACTTTGTTTCATATGCCTGGCTTTGTTTGCCCGCCGGTTCGGAATCCATCAGGGGAAAGGTCACTTTTAATCCGCCTCCCTGAATAAAAAAGAGTAACCTAACGGGCAAATTGGGTCAACCTTTTTAGCTGATTTCCCAGTAAATGAGAGGGGGGTGGCCGGGCTGGCACGTTTTTGCACGATACACAGGGCTTTTCATCGCCTTGATATATTTTGAATGTATGAGTCCGCCTTCAAACATCGTTCTCTGATGGTGGCTAAACCCAACGTTTTTCCGTAAGATTCACTGCCAAAATGGTGGATGTAGCTGGCCTTTGTCCACACCACCCGGAACCCACCTTGAATCAGGCGTCGGCAAAACTCTTTTTCGTTGCCATAATCTTGCAAATTCTTGTCAAACCCACCCAGTTCATCCCACACAGTCCGGCGCACGAAGAAAGCAAAACCGCCGACTGTCGGTAAATCAACAACCGGCTCTTGCCGGTGCTTCGCTACATACTTCTCCGAGAAAAGCCAGATTTGCCCGTCCGACCAATAGTGGCGACAATGACAAGCTCGTGTCACATGTTGTGGTGTCGGGGTATAACTTGTCGAAGGACCAGCCGCCGCAATTTTAGGAGAGTCATCGAATGCGCGTGAAATCCCCAGCCAACTGTGAGGGGTCACAACGGTGTCAGAGTTCAGAAGGCAAACATATGGCCTTGTTGAAGCTGACGCACCGATTTCCGAAGCCCGGCTGTGCCCCAAAGCCGTGTCGTGTCTAATCAATTTCCAGCCGTTCCGCGGGCAAAAGTCGTCAAGCATGCGCCGGACAACCTCAAGTCTTGACCCGTCATCCACCACGATCACCTCGGCTTTCCCGCTGAAATTTTCAAGACTTTTCAAGCAGCGTTGCGTGACCGCCGGGGCGTCATGCACTGCAACAATAATTGACATCGCCCCGGAAGCCTGCCTCTCCTCGTTTGACAGGAAAAAATCCCCGCCGGACCGCAGCCCGGCGCTCAACAGCCAGGCCCGCAGAAAGCGATAACAAACCTTGACTTTCTCCGGTGTCAGTTGACGGACTTTATTCATTCTGGATTTTCCACCCCCCGATTGTCAGGAGATTTTGATCTGCCAAGGACAGCGCGAACCCGTTCAAAACTCTTCGGGCCAAGTCCAGCCCAGACAAACAGGCATCGCGCGGCGACGCCGGGGGAAGGTTTGTTCATCAACGCCCAGCGCAGGTTTTGCTTGTGTCTGGGTGTCATTTCATAAAACGAGCCGATTGCGTTGGCCCGCAATTGAGAAAGCGCCTCACGTCTGGCAGCCGGTTCGAGATTTCCTTGTTTGAGGTGCTTGACACAGATCTGACACATGGCATCCAGCATCCGGGCCCATTGCGAGCGTATCATCGAAGTTCCAACTATACGATATTTGGCTGAAACTTCGTCGGAGTAGGCAAAATCAAAGCAGCGCGAGATGCGCAAAAACATGTCCCAATCTTCATAAAATAGCGTTTCATCATACATCCCCACCTTCTCGAAGCAATCACGCCGGATCAAAGTCGTCATGGCTGGAATGAAATTGCCCTCCCACAAAATGTTGTGAATATTGCCCGCCGGCATCGTTTCGAAGCGCCGATGTGAGTCAATAAATCTTTCCGGAAGGAGTCTTCCACCCTCATTCATCTGCAACGCATCACTATAGACGACGCCCACCTTGGCCGGAAGCCGCTCCATGAGTTCAACCTGAGTCCGCAATTTGCCGGGAAGCCAGACATCGTCGGCCGCAATACCGGAGGTGTATTTCCCGCGCGCTTGTCTGAGGATGTTGTTCACACTGCGGCAAATGCCCTGGTTGGTCTTGTTCTTCAAAAAATGATGAGGGATGCTGTTTTTGGCCAGCCAATCGTGAATTACTGCAACGGAATTATCCTTGGAAGCATCGTCATTAATAATCAGTTCCAGATTGGGATAATTCTGCGCCTTTACCCCTTCCAGGCATTCGACGACAAATCGTGCTTGATTGTAGCAAAGCACCATGGCGGAAACCAAAGGGTATTGCATCAGACTCTCCACTAGTTTGGTGAAACGGGCCGTCGCCGCGCTTTAAGAATCCAATCTCCCGCCATGAACCGTCCCAAACACCGCCGAACCGCAACTAAATTCCGCGACGGCATGCGGTCAAACCATTGCACGGCAACGGTGCGAAAGCCCAGGCGCTTGAGTTGTCGCTTCATGAAATTCATTCCATACGGATTGATGCCGCCGAGGGAAAAACTTCGCAGTTTTTTATAATCACCAATGCCCAAAGCACGCCTGAGCATGACCGGAATTCGGCCAAAATTCGGATTGCTGACCACCAATGTCCCGCCTTCCCGGACAAACAGAGAACATCGTTGGAGAACCTCTATTGGATTCGGCTGCAAATGGAGCAAGTTTGATATGAGGACACAATCAAATCTGCGACCTTTCAAATTAGTCAGACATTCTTCCAATGTTCCGTAAATCACCTCGATTCCCAAACGAGCGGCTGCCGCTCCGATAACCGAATCGAGAGGAAGCGCGGTGACTTCAGCGCCCCGCTGCTTCAACCTGTTTTCGGTGGCCCCCCAGCCACATCCAATTGACAGAATTTGTTTCGCGTCCTCAGGCACCATTTTCAAGAATGCTTCGCTGGGCGCTTCATAATAGTGCTTGGACCAGTCCAAATGCGGCATTTTAGATTCGACCTCGCAAAGCGTGCTGACCGGGTGAGTGCCGTTGCCTATGTCAATCAGTGTTTGGACCTGCTTCTTAAACCGGGAGAGTGGAACCCCATGCCGGTTCACATAGAGATTCGACATGTGCCGGATGAGAAAATCTTCCAGGACAGAAATGCAAATGACCTTGCGAAAACCACAGCAAGTGTATGGATCCGTGGCTGCGGTTTCCGGCAAGCCGTATCGTCCTTCATATGGCTTTTTCAAAAAGCCGCCGGAGGCAATTACTTGCCGCAATTGAGCCTGCGTCAGAATATAGAACCCCGCGTGTTCATTTGTGAACTCAGCAATGGTGTATTCTCCCCGATGTCTTGCTGATTCCGGCTTCCAGCAAAATGAGCCATGCACGTCGGTCAGAAGCTTGGTTTCGTCCTGACCGGTTTCATACCGAAGATAGCCTGGAATTTCATCCGGTCCCATGGCTGCTGTCGCACGCAGGAAAGCCTGAATTTGCCCTTCAGCCACCTCTATATCGTCTTCGGTATAAACAAACAGGTCGTAACGTTCCACATTTTCCGCAAAAATTGCCTTGTGCGCAAACGGGAGGGACCACGGATTGCCGGATGGCAATCCCACCACCACCTTCACCCCGCTCCCAAGCTCTTTCGGGGACTCAGAAACCACGATCAGATCCACCTCCATCGTCATGTTCTGATAGGTTTGAATGATCTGCTTCAGAAAGGGCAGGTTTTTCTGTCCGTAACTCGCAATCACAACCAGCAGTCGAAGCCTGCCGGTCTTTTGTCGGGAATCTGTCATGACCATTTCACTACCGATTGGAGCCCGAGGCGGGTTCTCTGTCTTTGATGACTCTTCCCGGCACCCCGACAACCGTGCTGAAAGGCGCAACGTCCCGCGTGACCACGGCATTCGCGCCAATGATTGAGTGATGGCCAATCCTCACACCTTTGAGGACGACAGCGTTCACTCCCAACCAGCAATCATGCTCGATCAACACTGGGGCGCTGTGAAATTCGGTGCCTAACGTCGTCCTTCCCATTGCTTCACCAACGACATGGTCGGAATCTGTGATGAAAACCCTCGGTGCAATTAGCACATGATCCTGAATCTCAATTGATACGCTCGCATTACACTGGAAATCATGCATGATATTGCAGTAAGCCCCGATGCGAATCTTGGGCTTGTTCCCCAAAACCGAAGGATTGAGATCCGCCAAGGACCAGCCATCTCCAATAGATGTATGGTGGTCAATGCTGATTGTTGCAGGATTACGAACCAGTCTGCACTTTCCAACAACAGATCGGGGACCAAATGAATGGAACCTCCAGCTCCAGAGCATCCGTGTCCTTGCCAGCTCCCACATCCTTATCAGGATTTCACTCATTTATGTCCCGTATATTGGTGGATTTAAGCAAGTCTTCCTTGCCAGCGTTCCAAGGTTTGCCCTTGCCTCGCTCACTTTGGTGTTCTGATTTATCGAAATCCCCGGCGCGTGCGCCTAAATTCCCCATGGTCCGAGTCATTTAGGACTGCTACTCGTGTGAAATCCTCGGGCTGGAAACAGTTACAGGATTCCGCTGAAATATACCTATAATGGACTAGAGACTCGGCGCAATGTGCAAGTTTAGCGGCGGCGGCGGCAACTGCAGAATGGACAAACCTTGCAACTGCACGTTCGCTTCCCGTCCCGCGATGATGAGCAGACTCGTGCCCGGGGCGTTCAGTATGCTTGGGATAATCCTGTCAACTTTGCCGGAACGCAATTTCGATTGCCATCACCCCGAAATCAAGTATAACGCTATTGAGTAACGGTGATGACTTGTGGACACGAAATACTATTGCCCAATACGTTGTTACTCGCTATGAGCGTTGCCGTATAAGTTCCGGGACTTGCGTAGGTGTGAGGTGTGCTGGCAGCATTGGTGTTGCCAAAATTGGTGTAGCTGCCGTCACCGAAATTAAAGAAGAGATTGGTCACCCCACTTGCACTCCCTTGGGCTTGAACCTGTAGCGATGCGATCTGCCAGACGTTCCAAGCAACAATAGGAACTAAGGCAGTTGACGGCGCGTTGGTGCTGGTACTGCCATACTCATACGCTCCGAGACTCCATGTCGTGCGAGTGTTCCCATCAGGGTCAATGTTATACGGGCTTCCAAGGTTTACCCCGGCAGTCGTGTTCGCAGCCAGGTGAAAATTTCCCGCCGCTGCGTTCACGAAACTTGCGCCGCCAGTGTTGAGCAGATTGTGATCGTTGACGGCACAATCCATTCCGGGGTTATAAACGCAACTTTGCCAAATGTTATTCCGCACAGTAATGGTAGAAGAGCTGCTGGAACACCAGACCCCGGTATCCGACATACCCTCCGACGGAGGAGAGGCGTGTAGTCCATAGATTGTATTATTATAAATATAAGCATTTAGAACTTGTTCACCACTGGTCGAAGAAAACACGGATGGGTTTTCTGTGCCTTCGCCGGCAGATGTCGCCTTGAATACGTTTCCGTAAATATAAATTCCATTTGGTATGGTGCCGCCATTCACCTGCGGTTCTATGTATGTGGTGCTCGGGTCCATCAGGTTCTCAAAAACACAGTATTTGATGGTCACATTCTGGCCATTCGGAATGGCAACCATGTCCGAGTGTCCCTGGCCTCCGGTTCTTGCCAGATAACAGTGGTCCATTACGTTGCTTGTGCCGTTTAGTATAACGGTTCCAATTCCTCCGTGAATGTAGTTAGATTGGAGCAGCATCGGACTTGGTCCCGGCCAAATCTGCGGATAGATATTATATTCCGATGAACTAGACCCACCGCTATAATTTCCCGACGGGTCTGGAAGGGCACATTCAACGTGCTTCACAATCAAGCCATCTGGCGCGGCGGCGTAAGAGTAAATTGTGCAGCAGGAGTCGGACGCGGTGCTGGTTTCATTTAACTTTATGCCATATCCGTTCGTTCCAGAGCCAGTTACCCCGTCAACGGAGAGACAGACCATGTGAATCACCCACACAGGGCCAGACGTTGAAGTGAATATCGCCTGGTTCGTTGCAAACGCCATACTAAAACTCGCATCCCCTCCGTTGTCGTTAATATTCGCCTTTTTCAAATAGACGTAACTTGTTCCTGATAGCGCGTTGAACACATGAGCCCCATAATTTCCGCCTGCGACATAATAAGTATCGCCACGAACCAATGTGGCAGGAATGTCTGTAAACGCATTTGTCCAGCTCGTGCCGTCGTTCGCCCCGGAAGCCCCTGCACAAATATAATGATTTGCAGCATGAGAAAGATTGCAGGCCAAAAGAATCATTCCTGCCGCAACACAGAAGATCGAGTTGCTTTTCATCTTGTTTCTCCCGTCATCAGGAATCGTGCCATCCTTCAGCCGGGCGCCAAGCCGGCCAATTTGAGCTCCCGAAGAACGGGTGCCCGAGTTGGGCTTTCCCGTCCACAGTATTCTTATTAGATGTGATTTCATGCTGTAAATCTCGCCTTTGGCGTGTTGGCAGGCAACAAGGAATTCCCTGGCAGCCGCCAGGAAATTCCCGGGCCATACCTCTAATCCGTTGGGGTCCATGGATTGGCCAGTGCCTCAAACGGTTCAATTACAGCGTGGCTGGTGTTCACTTTTCAGACTGGACAGATGATTTTCAGACAGATTTTCAGACAGATCAATTGGCGCCCCGGGGCTTTCTAACTTCTTTGCCGGTGAGCAGCCATCGGAGGCAAACCAAGCTTCGCTTGAACTTAAAAGCAGTTTCGCCCCCCCAATCTCCAGTACTCACCGCTTTCAAACCGCGCAACATGAGCCGCAGAGAATGATGGATTACAGACAGGACATAAAACACCACTTCGCCTGGTATCCCACGGTGCTTCCTCCAATAAATGAGGTTGGCGCGTAACATTTCAATGCTGTAGCGGAGAGATGCATTGCCAGAACTACCGCCGCCAAAATGCGTCGCGGTAGCCTCTGGTACGAACACCACCTTCCAGCCCGCGTCTTTGAATCGCTTGCACCAATCCACATCCTCCGCATAAAAAAAGAATTGCTCATCCAGCCCGCCCACTTCCTCCACCGCCTGACGGCGCGCCATCCAAACGCAACCATTCAGCGTCTCCACCTCTGCCGTGGCGTTGTGATCCCAATGCCTCATTTCCCGTCCGGAAAAGAGGGGCCAGCGGGAAAACACATCATCCAAGGCCAAAGTCCGGCATGTGGTGTTCCAGATAGTGGGAAATCGTCTGCAGGTGCGTTGCAACTGGCCGTCGTTTCCCAAAACCTTCGGCCCGACTAATCCCGCTTCCGGGTGTGTCTCCAAAAAACTGACGAGTTGCTCAAAACATCCCGGATGGACAACCACATCCGAGTTGATCAGTGCCAGGTACGAACCCGATGCCTGTTTTAAGCCAAGATTGTTGGCCCGTGCAAATCCCAGGTTTTCCTTTGATCGAACAAGCGTTATCTCCGGGAATTCTTCGGCTACCATCTCCGGCGAACCATCGGTCGAAGCATTGTCCACCAAGATGACTTCCCGGACCCGCGAACCGCCTGATTTCCGGATTGAATTCAAACAGTCCCGCAAAAAATCGCGAGCATTCCAGCTAACAATGATGATGGAGATTTCACCCATAACGGGGTGACGTTTCAGCCTCAATCTTGTGTTCGAATTGCACTTCTTGGGCCTTTGCTGGTGCCATGACCAGAGTCGTTGTATGAATAGACCCAATGGCAGCCAGCACGAGATAAAGAAAAACGACCGACTGGTCAAAGTACGAAACTGAGACCATGGTTGCCACGTGGGCGAACAAAATAGAACCCAGTGTCCAGATCAGGAACCGCTGTTCAACCGGGGCATTTTTGTTTGACCACAATGCCTTGCCAACGGAAGCGAAACCGACGACGAGGATGCCGACAAAGAGTAACATCAACGGCAAACCTCCCACAACTCCCATCTTTATATAGTGGTTGGTGATGTCAGCCTGGTCCGGACTCCAGGCAGCGCCTGTGGGCATCCAATGCCGAGTATAATCAGTTCCGCCCAGCCACCATTCATTCAAGTGACTGATTGCCGAATTGATCAAGGCGGCACGATAATAACTGGTGCTGCTGCCGGTGAGATCAATCCTAGCCAACAAATAATAGACCGGAGCATTCATAACAATGCTCAGGGCTATAATGGCAAACACAGCTCCCCAACGGATCAGCCGCATACGATGCCTGAACTTCCAAACAGCCAACGCCAAGAGAGCAAAAAAGCATGTCATAATCGGGCCACTGGAACGACTGGTCATGACCATGGAACCAGTTGTTATCAATCCGATTAAGGCCAGTTTGCGTTTCTTCCTCCAAAAAAGCAGCGCCATCGGCAGGCAGACGGCCCCGACCGTGCCCGCCAGAATGGAATGGGCGAAGGGACCTTGC
>Ga0116127_1001915_pt1 | contig 11208 bp, 7 predicted proteins | sample June2015DPH_16_1_FD_89731 | JGI IMG/M metagenome (GOLD analysis project Ga0116127, IMG submission 89731) | Peatland microbial communities from SPRUCE experiment site at the Marcell Experimental Forest, Minnesota, USA - June2015DPH_16_100 | ecosystem: Environmental > Terrestrial > Soil > Wetlands... | reverse complement strand
TCGAAGAAGTCGCGGATGCCCGAGCGCGGGATGTCGCGCACCGTCGCGTTGATGCGGTTACGGAGCGACACTGAGTCTTTCTTCTGCATGGCCGGATTCCATCAACACGCCGAGGCGCTTGTAGGTTTTGAGCATGAAATGGGTGGACGTGGAGAGCACACCTTCGAGCGGCGACAGCCGTTCGCTGACGAACGCGGCCACTTCGCGCAGGTTGCGGCCCTCGACGAACAACAGCACGTCATAGGTGCCGCTCATGAGATACGCCGAGCGCACTTCGGGAAAACGGCTGATGCGGGCGGCGACGGTGTTGAACCCGCCTTCGCGCTGGGGCGACACCTTGACCTCGATGACGGCCGTGACCGTATCGAGTCCGAGCTGATCCTCGTTCAGGATGGCCTGGTAGCCGCGGATGACCCCGCTCTTTTCGTATTTGGCGATGCGCTCGTTCACCTTCGCGACAGTGGTGTTCAGCATCTTCGCAATGTTTTCACGCGACTCAGTCGCGTTGGCCTGCAAGATTTTCAACAATTCATCCATAATTCACCTCATGGTGAGACGGGCGGGAAAGTAGCGGCTCGCGGCGGCTTGGTCGAGCGCGAATGCAACCGCTTGAACAACCAGGCCGCCGGGAATTGTGGTTGAGCGGAAAACGGGTCCGGCTATTTGTCCCTTCCATACACCAAAATCTTGAATGTGCCGGGAGCCATCCGTGGACGCTGGCGCGGCGTGGCGGCGGCCTGGTTGGTCGAGGTTTCAAACTCGGCGGCGGCCAGGTAAATTTTGTGCGTCTTCGGATCCAGGGTCATCGTCCGCGAACCGCGCCGCGTCGCCAGCGTCTGCACCACGGTGAGTTTGTCCGGCGAATCTTCGTGCGCAATCGTGACCGTCCCATCACCGCATGAGGCGAAGGCGAGCCGGGTTTCCGGATCAAACGCATTGGCGTCCACGCCGGAGCCAATCGGCGCGGCGGCAAGCACTTTGCCGCTGGTGCTGTCCATCATCACCATCGTCTTGCTGCCGCCGCAGCCGAGGAACAGCCGGTGGTTTTTCAAGTCGATCGCCATGCCGGAAGCCTCCTCGCCCGGCGCAATCGGCCAGTTGGTGACGACCTGATGCGTCTTCACATCAATCACGACCACCTCGCTTTTGTCTTCGAGGTTGTCATAGACGCGCCCGGCTTTGGGGTCGGCCTGCGCAAACTCCGGCTTCCCGTCGAGCGGAATGGTGGCCACCACTTTGCCGGCCTTCACGTCAACCACCGTCGCCGACTGGCCGCGGCCGTTGAAGAGGTAGGCTTCTTTCCGCCCCGGTTCGTAAAGCATCCCGTCGGGATTTTTGCCGGTGTCCACTTTCGAAAGCGTTTGCAGCGTCTTCAGGTCCACAATGCCCGCCTTGTCTTCGCGCCCGTTGCTGGTGACGCCCAGCCCGAGGTCATGGGCAATGGCGATGCCGTGGACACCCGGCGTGTTCGTGATTTCGCCGACGACCCGGTCCTTGGCGAGGTCAATGACCATGACCTTGGTTCCGTGCGAGACGTAGAGGCGCTGACCAGCCGAATCCACCGTCAGATAATCCCATCCGCCGTCGCCGCCGACGGGAATTTCCTTGATGAAATGATAAGGCCCGTCGGCGCGGCAAACCGCGACGGCCAGGCTGAACAGAACCGACAACAGAATTTTTTCCATAACGCGACTCCTTTTGGTTGAATTTACCCCGACAACTTTTGCTCCTTGGCGTTTCCGGCGTCAATACCCAAAGGCCGGGCACACGGCAGCACCCGGCCTTGAATATTTGGTGACACCGATGGGCTAATCCTTTCCGCAGTCAAGATGGCAGAAAACCGGGTGTTTGAAAATTATTTTCACCAAAAACAACGGTCATGACCTCGTCGTCTGTTAACTCCAAATCTGCCGGTCCAAAGAACGGTATTGAATGGCTTCGGAAATGTGGTCGCTCAGGATTCTTTCCGAGCCGGCCAGGTCCGCAATCGTCCGCGCCACCTTCAAAATCCGGTCGTAGGCCCGGGCGCTCAAATTCAAATCGGCCATCGCGTTTTTCAGCAGTTCCTTCGTCCCCTCATCCAGCTCGCAAAATTGCTTCAATTCACGCGTGCCCATCCGCGCATTGCAGGTGATCTTCGGCTTGGATTTGAACCGTTCATGCTGGCGGTGGCGCGCGGCCACGACGCGCTCGCGGATTTGCGCCGAGGTTTCACCCGTCCGATCGCCGGCGATTTCCCGAAATTTCACCGGCGGCACTTCCACGTGCAAATCAATCCGATCCAGCAACGGCCCGGATATCCGGCCCAGATAATTCTGGATTTCACGCGGCGAGCTTCTCGACTCATGTGGCATCTTGCCGTCCGGCGTCGGGTTCATCGCCGCGACGAGCATGAATTGCGAGGGAAACGTCATCGTACCCGCCGCGCGTGAAATGGTCACGCGTCCGTCTTCCAGCGGTTGGCGCATGGTCTCCAGCACGCTGCGTTTGAACTCCGGCAGTTCGTCCAGAAACAAAACGCCGTTGTGCGCGAGGGAAATTTCGCCCGGCGTCGGATTGATGTTGCCGCCAAGCAGCCCGGCGTCGCTCGCCGTGTGATGCGGCGTGCGAAACGGTCGCCGGGTCACCAGCGCTTGGCCCGGGGCCAGCAATCCGACGATGCTGTGAATCTTCGTCGTTTCGAGCGCCTCGTCCAGGGTCAATGGCGGCAGAATCGTCGGCAGCCGCTTGGCCAGCATGGATTTGCCGGTGCCGGGCGGGCCGATGAGCAGCGCGTTGTGTCCGCCGGCGGCGGCGATTTCCAATGCGCGTTTCACGTTTTCCTGGCCCTTGACTTCGGCAAAATCCAGGTCGTCGTCGTGCGCTTGATCGAAAATTTTGGCGATGTCCACTTTCGCCGGCGCGATTTTGATTTTGCCTTCGAGAAAGCCCGCGGCTTCGCGCAAATTTTGAACCGGGATGACCTGCAAACCTTCCACGACGGCGGCTTCGGCGGCGTTCTCCGCCGGAACCAGCACGCCAACCCTGCCGTCGGCGCGCGCGCGCAGGGCGACGGGCAAGACCCCTTTGCACGGACGCACCGCGCCGGTGAGCGCGAGTTCACCCACGATGACAAAATTGTCGAGTTGGTCGGTTTCGATTTGTTCGTTGGCGGCCAGCATGCCCAGCGCGATGGGCAGGTCGAAGCTCGGTCCCTCCTTTTTCACGTCGGCGGGCGCGAGGTTGATGGTGGTGCGCCCCATCGGAAATTTGAAACCGGAATTGGTGAGCGCGGTCGAAACGCGGTCACGCGATTCCTTCACTGCGGCGTCCGGCAGGCCGACGATGATGACAAGGGTGTCGCCGTAACCGGCGTTGACTTCGACTTCCACGGGATACGCTTCAATGCCATTGAGCGCGGCGGAACAGACCCTGGCTAACATAGGAAAGTTATGGTCGAACCGGGCCCGGACATCAATCCGGTTTTTTTGTTTTACGTAGGAATGGCTGGCTTGTGATTGGCTATTTCGAGGACGAGGACAAGAATGAGGACAATCCGTCTTCGCTGTGCTCCGCCGCGACAGGCGACGAAGACAATTCATCAAGGTGGCGGGATGATTTCGAAGGGGATGGCCGGCAAAGCGCCCAAGGACATCCGTTGGTTGTTTCCCTTCGGCTGGGCCGCTCCGGGTTCCGCTGGCCGCGGCACGTAGCCGTTGATGATCAGGTTTCCCTTGAGGCCGGGTTGGCCCCTGGCGGCATCCGCCTGCAGCACAATCTCCACGCCATCGCGGACCGGTGATACGTTCTGGATCGTGATCCCCTCCGGCGGATTGCTCAATTCGAATTGCGCCCGCTCTGCGATCCGCGGCCCGGGCAGGCCGACCTCAATCCGGGCGGTCCCGCCGGGGAGAATCCGTACCGGGGTCGCGCTGAGAATTTTCATCGTCGCCCGCGGATTCTGGCGTTTCAACACGGCGACCTCCAGTTCCTTGACCGGAACCAGATGACGATAGGCGAACGCCTGCATCATGTCCTCGGCGGGCACGGCCTTTCGCATCCGCATTTGTCCTTGAACCACCGCGCTGCCTTGCAAGCTCAGGCTGACGGGTTCAGCCGGTTCTGTTGGAGGAGCGGTCAATGTGACCTGCACCTGGTTCTGACCGGCCGGAATGGAGCCACCGGTCAATTTGAACCCCTCCGGCGCACCGTCCAAATTCAGCGTGATCTGGTTGGTAAACCCATCCTTGCGGAGGGCATAAACGGTGAGCGGAACGCTTCCGCCGGCGCGGACGTTGAGGCTGGAAGGGACGACCCGCAGCGTGAAATCGGGCTGCGGCGGACTGAGGCGCAGACGGTAGCTGTATTCCGGCCCGCCCTTGTGCTGGGCGTCGCCGAGCCAGAGATAATAGGTCCCATTCGTCGGCAGGACCGTGCTGAAATAGGAATCGGCGTGGTGCGTGTTGAGTCCCGAGCCCTTGTCCTCGTAATCGTCATTGAATGCCAGTTGTTTTCCGGCGGCATCGGTCAGCCTGATTACTGAATCCAGCGGGGAATCGAGCCGGCGCGCATCAACATCCGCCACCACCGGATCGCCGGTCTTGCCTTCAAACCGGAACACATCCCAGTCGCCGGGATGATCAATGCGCCCGTTGATGATGATGGGCAGCGTAACGGCCTGGGCGGTTTCCGGCGCATCGTTCGGTTCCTGCTCCAGGCATTCCGGCAAGTTGTCCACGGCAAACGGAACGGCGTTGAAAAATTTTCCGTTCAGCGAAGTGGTTCCGGCTTCAGCATTGTCGCGTTCAAGCGATGTCTCCGGCAGATTCCAGCCGGTCAGCGCGATGGAAGTTTTTTCGCCCGCCTTGCCGCCCAGTGGAAAAATGCCGGTGACGAACGGCAGTTCGCCCATCGTGAGGCGATAGACGAAATCCTCGCGCCCGCGGTAAAGTGAATCGTGAATTTCTACGGTGTAGGTGCCGTTGGACGGCACTTCAAAATGGATGACGGGATCCGGGCGGAACCGGTATCGCTCCGCGCTGGCCACTTCTTTGCCCTTGGAATCGTAAATCGTCAGCACCGCCTCGAACCAGCCCGGCACGGCGTCGGCCAGATACGGGATGAGCTGCCGCGCCTCGACGGCCATGATGAGTTGCTGGCCCTGCCGCGCCCAAAAATGATAACGGTCCGCGCCACCGGGCAGAATCTGGCCGTTGATGGTGGCGGGCAGCGTCACGGTCGCCTCGGTGGGCGGCGGCATCGCGGGGTCCATGCTGCCGCGTTCCTTGGGCACGGCTTTCCAATCCGGCTTGGTGTTTTCCGGAAGCAGCCCCACGCAGAACTTCAGTGGGTTGGACAATCCACCCAAAGTCCGCACACGAATTTCATGGTCGCCGGGCGCAAGGTTGGTGGCCAGGGTAAGTTGCAACGTCATGAATTCGCTGATGGCCGGGTTGGCGGGCCGCCGTCCGAACTGTGTGAGCAGGCGCTTGATTTCTTCCAGTCTGGCCAGGTCCGTCTCGGTGAGCCGCTCGCCGCCTTTCCGTTTTTCCTGAAACTTGTTCAACTCCTCCTTCAACGCCTGCTGTTCATTGGGCTTCAGCGGCCGGTCGTAATGGACGACTTTCGCGCGCGCCAAATCGCCATCCATCACCACGGCGAAATTGGTGATGCCGGAAGGAAATTGCCCGCCCACCGTTACCAGAATCGTCGTGCCCTGCCGTCCGCCAGCGGGATAAACATAGCCGATGTGCAGGGCGTTCTGAGCTTGGGCGAGCGACGCGAAAGCCAGAGAGGCGGCGAGGAGCGCGGACTTCAGTCCGCTTCGGCGCACAATTGCCAGATGCCCTTTGAAGCGGAATAAATTCCGCGCTTCAGAAGCAAAGTGCGTCGTGAGATTCATGGTCCAGACCTTTTTCACATGATTTCCTTCAGCAGTCCGCCGGACTTCATCCCGTCCGCCGCCGTGGGCAGGACGCGCAGGTCGAGTCCCTCCGGGTTCGGAAGCTTCGCGTTACCGTCAATGCCGAGCAGTTCGTACATGCTGCCGATGAGGTCCACCGGATACACCGGCCGCTCCTTCACCTCTTCACCGCGTGCATCCGATGCGCCGACCACGTGGCCGCCTTTGAATCCGCCGCCAGCGACCAGCACGGAAAACACCTTGCCCCAATGTCCGCGCCCGCCGTTCCATGGCTCCTCCCACTGAACCTTCGGTGTGCGGCCAAATTCGCCGCAACACCAGATGATGGTGCTGTCGAGCCGCTTGCGGTCGGACAAATCCTGGAGCAAGGTCGCCAGTCCCTTGTCCAGCTCCGGCAATTTGCGGCGCATCTCCTGGAAATGCTGCTTGTGCGTATCCCAACCATTGTAGTTGATGGTCACGTAGGGAACCCCTTTTTCAACCAGCCTTCTCGCAACCAGACAGGACTGCCCGAACGTGTTCTTCCCGTACTGCGTCCGCAGCTCGTCCTTCTCCTGCGACAAATCAAAAACCTTCCCCGCGTCGCCCAAAATCAAGTCATACGCCTGTTGCTCGGCCTGGTCGGATGCCGCCAGTTGCGCGTTGCCCGGCATGGCGTGCTCCAGCGAGTTCAATTTTTGCAGCAGGTCACGCCGGTCCCTTTGCCGCTGCTCGGAAATGCCGGGAGCGACGACGCCTTCCACCGCAAATGGCGTTTTGGCCGGATCGCCGCCCGTGGCGAACGGTTTGTAACGCGACCCCAGAAAACCTGCCTCGGAAAATCGTCCCTGCGGCTCGGTCAACACGATGTAAGGCGGGATCAATCCCCGGTATCCAGCATCGTAACCCTTGAACAGCGACACCACGGCGCCAATGCACGGAAAGGCCTCTCGTCCGCCAGCCGGCCGGCCGGTCTGGACCATGTACGACGCGGTTTCGTGGGCATTGTTGCTATGGGTCATGCTGCGGATGAGGGAATACTTGTCCGCCTGTTTCGCCAGCAGGGGCAGCAACTCGCAGATTTTGATCCCGGGCACGTTGGTTTCGATGGGCGTTTTGAACGGTCCGCAATAATCGTACCCCGCCTCCGGCTTCGGATCGAAGGTGTCCAGGTGACACGCGCCGCCCCAAAGCCAGATTTGGATGACCGCTTTGGCCCGGGCCGGCGGCGGCCCGGCGGCAAAGGCCGGAAAATCCAATCCGCTGGCCAGCCACAATCCCGCTGCGCCCAGCAGACCACGGCGCATCGCTTCGCGACGGGAGATGCCGCCTATACTGTGTTTTGTTTTCATGTCTTCACTCTTTGTCCGCTTTCAGTGCCGGTAAAGAAATTCCGCACTGTTGATCAAGGCCCACGCGACGTCCAGCGCCGCCGCCCGGTTGTCCGCACCGTCGGTCGGGAAATGTCCCACCGCAATCTGGAGTTCGTTCTCGGTCGGAAAACGCGAAAGAATCGCCAGGTAAAATCCCGTGACCACGTCGCGCGGATTATCCCGGGTCTTGAGCAGGTACTTGAACTTCTCGCTTTGCTCGATCTTGCGCTGGATGTGGCTCGAGTTCAGCAGGTGCAGCCGCTGGTCGGCCGTGGGACGGTTGTTGCGCTCCGATTCCAGGCCGGTGTCGCGCGGCGGACGGCCGAACATTTCCAGGAATGAACTGGTGATGCTTCCGTCCGGCAACGCAATCGAGCGCTCCTTTTCCGGAATGAACGTGAACGGCTCCGGAATCGCGCTGGAATATTTCTCCGTCGTGCCGGTGATCTCGCACAAGGCGTCCGCCAGCACCTCCGCATCGAGCTGGCGCACCGGGTAAAAGGCAAAATTGGCCGCTGCCTCCGGTTTGATGCTTCGGGGAAGGGAAGACAACTGGTAGGTCTGCGAGTTCAAAATCAGCCGGTAGAGATGTTTCAAATCGTAATGCGACGCGACGAATTCCTTTTCCAGATACGCCAGCAGTTCGGGATTGCCCGGCGGGTTGTCGGGCCGGATGTCGTCCGGTTCCTGGATGACGCCGCGTCCCAGCAGCCAGAACCAGACGTGGTTCACGATGTTGCGAGCGAACCAGGGATTCTTCGCGTCAATCAGCCAGCCGGCGAACACCTCGCGCGGATCGCGGTCGGGTGAAAGTTTGACCGTCGTGCCGTCCGGAAACGTCGCCGTGGTTTGCGCGTTCGTCGAGACGGGATTGAAGAACACGATTTCTTCCTTCCATTCCGCCGTGGTCTTGATGCCGACCTGCGAGAAAAACGCCGCCATGCCGGACAGTTTTTCCTCGGGCCATTTGTCGGCGCGTTCGCCCATGAACGTCAGCGCCACCGCTTGCGCGATGCCCTTCGGGTCGCGGTTCTGCATGGCGCGATAAAAATTTGCCTGACCGATCTCAAAATTGCTGCCGCTGGCCGTAAGCAGGTCGCGCACGAACTGGTCGTAGGGCTGGTTCTCCTCGATGGCGGTTCGGATCCAGTGGTGATATGCCTGCGCCGCGTTGGGCCACAAATCAATGGGGAACTCCGCCTTCACCCGCAGCAAATCACTCCATTTCATCGCCCAATAATCCGCAAATTCATCGCGTACCAGAAGCTGATCAATGAGTTTGGCACGCTTGTCCGGGTCGCGGTCCAAGATGAAGCTGCTGGCTTCGCGCGCGGACGGCTGGGTGCCAATCGCGTCCAGATAGGCGCGGCGGACAAACACCGCGTCGGAACAGAGATTGGCCGGTTGGATGTCCAACTGTTTCAGCCGGTTGAAAACGAGTTGGTCAATTTCACTTTCCGGCGCCAGCTTGGCCGGGCTTTCATACGGGCCGGTCTGCGCCCGGACACCTATCCCCGTCAGGACGGTCATCAGGACCAGCATTGAAATCGCCGATGTTTTCATGGCATGATACGACGTAGTGAATTCTTTGCCCGCCCTGGCGCTACCGGAACAGGAATCACAACTATAGTATTCGACGGATGTTATGCCCGATTGGTTACTGGAACATTAGCAATTTTGCCGTAACTCGAATGCTGGCTGCTCCGTCATAATAGACAGCAACTGCCATAAAAGGAGATGTATATGCCTGCCGAAACCGCGCCTGCCCGGAGTCCCGCCCGGTCTTGTGCCGCGCCCGCGCGCATCCGCCGCCAGCACGGCGATGGACTGGACCTGGTTGCGGTCGAATCCTCACCCGTCTCCGAACTGCATTTGACCGTGACGCCGATGAAGGATGAATCCATCAACGGCATGGCCAAACGTTTCGCCGAAGCGTTGAATCCCTGGGATGCCACGGTGGTGCGACAAATTGTTTTTGGTTCGGCAACGGCATACGAAGCAACACTCAAAACCTTGCGCCAGGTGCTGGAAGATCCCGAACTGCCGGTCGCCTGGGTGGAGGGAGCTAGTTGCGCCGATAATGTCATCGCTGGAATGCAAGTCCACGCCGTCACCGGCGCGCGCGTCCAGACCATCGGCGACCATGGCGTTGTGACCCGTATTTGGGACGATGCCCTGGCCACCCGTTGCGTGGTCAACCCGATTTTGCCGGCGTGGATGCAGGCCGCGCCGCCGGAACAGTCCCGCGAAGTTTTTGAAAAACTTCAAACCGGCCTGGCCGCGGCGGGAATGACCGTGAAAGACATCGTGCGCACGTGGTTTTATCTCGACGATCTTCTTTCGTGGTATGGTGATTTCAACCGCGTGCGGAACGACGTTTTCGCGCGCAACGAACTGCGACCGCCCAGTCTTCCCGCCAGCACAGGTGTGGGTGGCCGCAATCCGATGGGCGCCGCGCTGGCCGCAGCCGCGTGGGCCGTCCGCCCGTATGATGAGGCAGCCAGGGTGATGCATTTTGCTCCGTCGCCGGAACAGTGCCCGGCGTCGTCCTACGGGAGCGCCTTCAGCCGCGCGGTTGAAATCGGCTGCGCCGGATATCGCCGGCTGCTGGTTTCCGGCACGGCCAGCATTGCGCACGACGGGAAAACGGAACACATCGGGGACGTGCGGGCGCAAATTGAACGTTCGATGCAGGTGGCGGCGGCCATCCTCGAATCGCGGCGCATGACGTTCGCGGACACCGCGTTCGCCACGGCTTTTTTCAAGCACCCCGCCGACGCGCCGTTGTTTGCGGATTGGCTGGCCCGGCACGGACAGCAGTCCATGCCGGTGGTCTGCGCGGGCTGCGACATCTGCCGGGACAACCTGCTGTTCGAGATCGAGCTTGAAGCCGTCCAGGCGGGTGGTTGATCTTAAAAATCGCTATTGGGATGGCCGCGATCATCGGCTTTCAAATTCTTTAACGCAGAGAGCGCAAAGGCCGCCGAGGAACGCAGAGAAGAAATCCTTTGCGAATCTCTGCGTTACTCTGCGGCCTCTGCGTTAAAAAGTTTGTGCAGCTTGCCCGGCCGCGGACAAACCAAAAGGGGTTGACTGGTCAGGGCCGGGGCGCATCATGCCCGCGAAATCAGAATCGAGCGGGAAGGGACAAGACATTCGGACTTTGGCTTTTTCCGGAAAAGACATCAAATGACAAAGTGAGTTTGTCCGAATAATACTGTTGGCATTGCAAACGGACGTGAAGGACAGAAAGAGCATGACACAAAAGAGAGCAGGTATGAAGTCGGTCCCGTTTCTTACTGAAGATAAAACCCGTTCCATCCATCGGGCGTTTGGGACACCGGTTTTTGTATATGATCAGAGGACGTTGGAGCATCAGGCCCGCCTGGTACTTGGCTTTCCCAATGCTTTCGGCCTGACGGCCCGTTATGCGGCGAAAGCTTGTCCAACAAGCGCAGTGATCAAAGTGTTGGCCGATGCCGGTCTGCATATTGATGCCAGCAGCGGTTATGAGATCGAGCGCTCGCTCCGCGCCGGTGTTTCCCCTGAAAGAATCCAACTCACAGCGCAACAGGTGCCGGACAATCTGAAGGAGCTGGTGACCAGGGGCGTCTTGTTCAATGCCTGCTCGATTGCACAAATCCACGCATTTGGGGCACTGTTTCCCGGCCGTCAACTGTCGATCCGGGTCAATCCCGGTCTGGGTTCGGGGCACAACAACCGGACAAACGTCGGCGGGCCTTCGGCCAGTTTCGGCATCTGGCATGAACACCTGGACAAGGCGCTGGCAGTCGGACGGAAGTACGGCCTCAAGTTCACTCGACTACACACGCACATCGGATCGGGGAGCGACCCGAAGGTTTGGCAACACGTGGCGTTGATGTCATTGGACACATGCTCGCGCCTGCGTGACGTGACCGTGCTGAATCTGGGTGGCGGATATAAAATCGGCAG
>Ga0116127_1001912_pt1 | contig 11219 bp, 19 predicted proteins | sample June2015DPH_16_1_FD_89731 | JGI IMG/M metagenome (GOLD analysis project Ga0116127, IMG submission 89731) | Peatland microbial communities from SPRUCE experiment site at the Marcell Experimental Forest, Minnesota, USA - June2015DPH_16_100 | ecosystem: Environmental > Terrestrial > Soil > Wetlands... | reverse complement strand
CGCCCGGTATTACCGTTTTCGTAAATACGAGAAACTAAAAACAAAGCGTCGTGGGGCATCCACTTGAGGGCTCCCTTGCCCCCACGAGCATCTCTCTTTGCCCCCGTACCGTAATCTGTTTCGGCTGCGGCTACTTTCTTAAACCCAACATCAGGGACGGTTTCTGTTTCTGCGGTTTTCTTGAAGCCTACGTCCTGCGATTCGCTCATACCTGCTTAATACCGCATTTTCAGAAAACTGGCTTCGTTTGTAACACACGGTCGTAGATCAGCTTGAGAACATCACGGACAACCTCGCGAGCGTGCTGACGTTCCCATTCGACTTCGGAATCCATGGCGTCGGACGGTTGAGGTGGGGGTGGAAAATGCTTGACGATAATTGCTTCGATTTCTTCGTTATTTATCATTGAGTAACTCCTGTGCTTTTACTACGAATTCCTTTGGGTCCCAAAAACCATTGAACTCGCCGCTGAAACCCAACGCACTAACCAGTTCGGCGGTCGGATCGGTGCCATAAGGTTTGTTGATCTTAAACCCGAGGGCATCAACCTTCTTTTCTTCCCAATCGCGGGCGGTGGGAATCCAGCCGCAGTCTTTCAGGATATGAACAATGGCAGCCTTACGCCCGAGTTCCCCGAACAACTTACCCGCCTCGTCTACGCCCCGCCAATGATGGCGGGCAAAACGGTGCAGGGCTGCGAACTGTCTGTACAATTCGTCAAGCCAATGGTGAACGTCCTCGCAGGGGTTGCCGAGAAGCCGCTCACAATCCCGACAATGTTCTTCGAATGCCGCCATTAACGCTTTTCGGCAACGTTGAGGAGAATACGAAACTCCTCACGCATCCACTCCTTACCACCTTCAAATGCTGCCAGCACCATGATGGCAGTTTCCTTGTCAATCTCAAGCGTCCTATATCCCTCATCGGCCCTAAAACCAACTTTAACCTTGCCGTTCTTCTGGACATCGGTCATGGTGAAGTTACAGACGCCATACCTGAGACCTAATTGTTGTTCCAGTGGTTTTGCCATAAACCTACTTCCGTCTCCATTTGTTTTTTGATGCTTCTTCCAGTTCTCGCCTACATTCTTCGGCCACGCTCTCCGATACGGTAGGTAGCGTGGTTGTATCCACGGTCATTCCCTCACCATGCGAACGGAGAATTTCAGCCCCATCCCATTCTGGCGGTGTTGGTTTAGCTTCTTTCGCTCTGGCCTCAGCCAGTACCATCTCGTCTCGTGCTTCCTGCCAATGCACTTTGCAGTAGGGTCTTCCCTCAAATACGAGAGGGGCTTCACTTTCGCACTCCGCAATGCAGCACATCTCCATCTTAATCGTCTCCGCCACCGCTCGCATCGCCAGCGTCACTGTCGGGCGTTGACTCGCTCGGTTCCGACTGTTCGACCGTACCTTCGGATTCGGTGCTCTGGTTCTCAACCTCAGCCTCAGTTTCGGGCTCCCCCGCATTAGTCTCGTCAACCTCTTCTGGAACATCGTTAATGAGAATTTCATCTTCCTCGGGGGCCTGCGGCAGCCGCGACCACGTGCCGCCCGGTGGTAATGAATTCGGGGCAGAATAGCCGTCATTGGAGGTTATGATCCAATAATAGACCCACCAATCACCGTCATCCGCTTTGTAAGCGTACCGACCGTGCCCGTCCGCCGTGGGCGTGAGAAGTTCGCCCGTGACGTGCATTTTCTTAACATGTTTGTCGCAGGGACTATGACGAACCACGGCAACAATGATGATGAGAACTATCACGGCAGCCACGAGAGCTACAACGAGTGGTACAGTGGATTGTCCGCTATACGTGCCCTTGCAGGTGTGCTGCTCGGGTCGGCTGATTCCGCTTTTGCTCATTAGTCACATGCTTTCGCATGGTCGCGCTTGTAAGCGGCGAGATCATGGGTTGTGTCTCGTTCAAGACGAGGTAGGTACATTGCGGAGTCACGGCCAAAGAACAGCACCATTTCACCACCGAACTCGGTGCCGGGGGCAACGTTGGCTCCCACCGCCACGTTTTGGCCCTGTATGCGATTTGCGAAATCCAGTGTCCAATGGTCTGTTATTTCATCGTAACTCGCATTTCCCACGCCCGAAAGCCAGCCCGTAAAGGTTGGTGCCTTCTTTGTGGTGGTATCTCCGAATGTGAACCCTTGAATAGTCACGATGTTCGCGGGGGATATGGTCAGGTTGAAAAATGCAGGATTACCACCGAACAACGGGCACGCAAAGCCCACCCAATCCCCCGCAAACGGATTGGGGGCGCGGTCCTGAGCGTGGGCCAGCGGTAACAAGGCGATCATGATTATGAAGCAGATTGCCCCGAGAAACAAATTGAGTTTGATGTTGAAGTTCATGGTGTCCCTTTCAATCGATACCGTGAGGGGGAGGATTGCTCCTCCCCCATTCCGCCAGTGGAGCGGGGCGGTCAGCTTTTGCTATTGGCAAGTCCCGACAGCAACGTCTAGATAAACGTACCACGCCTCCCGTGGGTTGACTTGGAAAAAATTGCCCACGTCCTGCGTGCCGTATGGACCAATTTGGAATGACGTTCCCCCAATGCCTCCGGAGAAATTGTACGACTGGGAGTAATTGACCGATGGATGGATGCAAATGTACGACCCAGTGTTGTTCTGAACTTGGAACGTGACGTTTGTGCGGTTGGCGTTGTACTGCGGTTGGATGGAAATAGTTTGGCCGAAAGCCATCGCCCCGAGTAGAAGAACCAGTGCTAGTACGATTGTTGATTTACGTCTCATGATTTATCCCCCATCAGTCTATGGGGCCATCCTGCGCTGGCCCCGAGTAAGCGCGGTTAAGAAGTTTTCTACTTATTCTTCAACAGGTTCAGCGGCTCGGACTTGTGGTTCTGGAAGTCTGTCTCCGTCTTGTCCGACGTTACGATCTGATAATCGTCGGGCTGGCCTGCTGGCACACCGCAGCGAATGCGCGGATAGTGTCCGATGAAGTTGTAGAGACGCCCAGAGGTCGTCGCCGTCAGGAAGCGTTGGTACGCCTGCTTGCGGGCGATGATGTTCGTCTGTGCAGCCTCGAACTCGTTATGGAAGATTTCGACCTTCTGTTGAATCTTCGTGTACAAAGCCGGGTCCAGCGTTGGGTTCTGCTCTTTGATGAACTGGAGCATAGCCTTGGAGCCATCGGCTCCGTAGCGACCCTTCATCACGCCGTCGTAAACATCCTTGTACGCGGCCTGCTGCATCGTAGGGACTTGAGCGATCTCCACAACGCTCTTCCAGCCGTTGTCGTAGGCGTTCTTCATCTGGGTGTACTGGGCGGGAATGTCCGCCTCAAAGCCGTTGGCGTCGTTCGACCAGCCGACGTAGCCCATGAAGAACCCACCGACGAATATTAACAGAAGTGACGCAACCGCCCCAAACGCTAAACCAAGTGCTTTCATTGTATTTCTCCTGAACTAGATTTTACCGCAACCGTGAACTTTGTGCAACTCAATACCGATACCGATTTTCGTTAACATCGGCCAACACCGCCCATACGGATATGCCGATGGAAATCAGCGTAGCCAAGATGAAAATAATGATCATCGCGGTCTGCGAAGGCTGAAAGGACCGCATAAGCCACTTCATGTCCTTCATGTGCATCCGTTTGAAGTCATGAGACACGTTCTCGTTGATCGCCGCTACAATGGCGTCCTTATCCGTTAGGTAGCTTCCCTCAATGCGATCTTTCAGCGTGACCTGCAATGCTTTATTGGTTGACCAGCTCATCACATCGGCGAAACCAATCGTGTTCCCATCTTCGGAGCCGATGACCACATCCACATCGTTCTTTTTGCCACCGACCCACGCATCCCGGAGAGCCAGCATGTATGCACGATCATTCGTCGGCACGAGGATGACGATGATGTGGACCTGCTTCTGCGGCCCGAGGGTTTTGTTGATGTCACGGATCAGCCAGTTCCACGCCACATAATCGACATTCGGTACACCCATGTTGATGACGGGATTGTTGTAGTAATAGTCGTAGATTCCATCAGGGTACTTCGGAATCAGCTTGCCGAACCGCTGCATGTCGCCTTTGGTGCCGAGCAGCACGCTGTCAGGGTTGGCAAGGATGTAATTAGTATAATTGTGCTTTGATGCCCATGGCTCCCCAACGTATGCCCTACCCCATCGCGGAGGCATGTCAAGACCTTGGCGGTCTATAGTGTCAATGCTCGTGCCTTCTCCTGTGGATGCATGGATATCCCAATCCACATCATAGGAGTGTTCGTAGCAGGTAGAGCAGTGCTTTGTGGTTGAGCAGGAGCGACTGGTGCCTGAACCTGAGCAATCCTCTGTGTAATAGCAGTTGCACTCATAGGAGTGACGGCAATGGACTTGCACTCGTTTCTTACTGGTGACCTGCCCATTCCAAATCTCGGTATCCGTAGTGCGGCTCTCGTAGGCGATGCCTAGAGAAGCAGCAACGACGAGGGCGAGCACGCCGATCTGGGCGAAGAATTCCCAGTACGCCACCTTACCCTTGAACGCCAACAGCGTGCCGATGGCGATAAGGACGGGTACGAGCATTAGGAGCAGGAAATTAAGCACTGTGGGCCTCCGAAAGTTCGATGGTCACATTCGTTTCGGGTTCTTGACCCGCGACTTGGATGGGCTCAAATCTGAGTTTAGGGGGCGACGGCGGTTCAGCTTTGAGGGGCGGGAGCGGATCAAACACGTCAATGTTGTCTTTGTCTTCGATGAACCTCCGAATGTCCGATGCTTTGACGCCAAATTCTGAGGACTCGGTTTCCTTTGGCCGGTTGTAATGAACCTCGGGGTCAAGATACTCCTCACGGTAATAACTCTCGCGCACACCCAAGACATCCCAATTTGGGAATGTCACGGTCTCGCCGTTCGGGAAGCGGAATTCGGTACTCGGAAACGTCTTGCGTAGGCGCGTATTTTTATCGATCTCATCCAGCTCGATAACCTGCACGCGATACTTGAAAACCTTCCCACGCGCCGATATTTGCTTAAGAGCACCCTTCATTATGTCCCCTTTCGATGATCTGGAATTCGCTCAACCATATCGTTTTCCCAGTGGATCGGGATCATGGCTCGCAGGTAATGACGCGCCCGTGTGAACACGGGAGTGCCTTCATCCACAAACCAGTTGCTCTGGGGGAACTTACGAATGTCGTCCATCAGGTTGAGATCATCAACTGTTTCCTGACGGAAGTAAGCGGGATGTGTTCCCGGCGGACTCTGCGGTTGCGCCAGATAATCGACCGCTGAACGGCGAATGACGCTGCCGTGCCTGAAACGGGCGGGGTGCTTTTCCCAGTTGTCCCCTGCGGCGTGAATGATCTCGTGCTGGGCGGACTGATTCTTACCCATCAACTCTTTGTGACTGGCGTAGGCCCGAGCCAGCATCATGACGGAGTTCCGCACCGCGTCCTGTTGTCTATCGATGAAATAATTCTCAACTTCAATGTGATCTGGAATCACGAACGCTCGCGCATCAAACACGGCGGTGGGTCGTTTTGACGTTAGTTTTCCCATCACGGCGAGGTTAAAAGCCGAAGTCACGATAGATGCCGACACACTTTCAATTTTGTTTTGGCAGTTGTCGAACCACGCCTCGGTATTTATGTCGGCGAAGTCGGTGAGCAGCAGGCTGATCTCATCCGATTGCACATAGGCGAATTGTGCACCTGCCGCCTCTTCGCACAAGGCGATAGCTGCGGCGTCCATACAGGCCATCAAGTCGAGGCTGTACGGCTTTCCCAAACCACGAGTCCATGTGTGGAAGGCTCGTCCGTCACAGCGGACGATGACATACGTGCGGCGGGGAAAGTAATGCCGAGCACGCAATTCATACTGTTCCTTCATTCGCTTCGTCAAGGAACTGTTCATGTCGTCTATTCTACCAGAAGGAACAGAGTTTTGGCTAGGTTTTTATGCCTTATTTTACATAGGCTTGCAACCACAACAAATATAAGGCATACTTCCTATCGAGCCGAGTCTCGGGGGTGGAGTCCCGATACATCCAGTCCGCTATGAGCTTAGCGTTTTCGCCCGAGTACCAAAACGCCCCGAAAACACCGAAGCCGTATTCTTTGGAATCCTGTAATTGAATCGGAGCTACGTCATTTTTGGACTTCAATTTGATTGGAAGTTCGCTATGCAATACCGAGCGAATGTCCTTAAGTAGGACCACAGTCCCCTCGAAACTCAACATAGGTACGTTACCCACGGGTTGCGTGAGGCACCCGTCGCCATCGAATATCCCGCGCACAAGATGGTGCCAAAACTGTTTGGGTACTTGATGGGGGAACACAGTGATTGGGGTTTTCTGTGGCACTACGCCGAAATTGGTTTCAAGGTCATGTTTTAGGCTGGGGCTGGTGATGGTGATTCGGTCGGAAATATTTCCTTCATAATGCACCACTGTCTTAAATTTTTCAAGGTGCCCCGCATCCTCGGATTTCAGATGCAGGTCAATTACGGGTCGGTCTTTTCGGATGTACCCGTCCGCCAGAAGCATACCACCCCAATAGCAAGATTCGGAGGTGAAGTTCGCGAAGAAATTTCCATCACAGGCGGCGGGTCTTATTCCCTTCGGGACCCTAATGTCGAGACGCTTCAACAGCCGTTCAACACTGGTTCTGTGGATACCCTTGAGCTTGGCTACTTCCCGACAGGTTGCCCCGTCGCGAACAAGTCTCGCTATTTCGTCCGCTAGTGTTTCGTGGATTCGCATCTTTCTACCTCTACTAATACGTCAGAAAGATGCTTTATTAGCTAGGAAATTAAAACAAATATGCGAGGGTCTGGGTGTCTTCGTCTAAAACCTTGAATCCCTGTAAGTTAGCGGTGGGGCTCACCACGCCCGCCTCCCGTAATCGTTCGAAAACGGGGAGGAACGCTTCAAGAATGCTGAAGACCCCCATCCGAGGCAGAAGAACGCACACGTCCTCAACGAACGGCGGCTTGGAGTTGTAAACCTGCTGCATCATCAGGGAGCGAACGTGTTTAGGCTCATCGGTCAGGAACGTGAGTTGCACCTTCATGAAACCGTCCTTGGCGGCGAGCGTCTCCAACTTGGGAACCGAGGGGGTGCAGATTTCTAACGCCGTTGATTCGGTGTTAACCAAGGAAGTCCTCCACCAACCGATTCACGGCGGCATCGTTCAGCGATGTCTGCTTTGGTACGGGGGTAGCGGTGGCGGGGGTCGCGGGCGGTTGCACCGGAGTCGGGACGGGCTGAGTCGCCTCCTCATCACGGCGAACCTTCTTCTTGATTTGTGCGGGAGCGCCCACACCATACTTAGTCAAAAACCGATCCAAATATCCGTTCGAGTCCGCCATTGCGATATGCTCAAAATCGGCGAGGGTGACCTGCGGGCGAAAGGTGGCATAGCCAAAATTCACTTCCCGAGGACCCTCTCCCTGACCGCCTATGTAGGAAAAAGTCTCTTCGCGATGGAGCTTGAGGCCCGAACCCATAAGGTAGTAGAGATTGTCTGCTGAGAGGGGAATGGCGATGGCGATCTCGGTCAGGATGACATCCTCTTCGGAAATTTCTTCATTACTGTACCCTGCGACGGCTTCCCGGGCCGCATCTAGAAGGGCGGGGCTTTTGGTCATGCCATAAACGTAGATGTCCAGCGTGTCGATTTTGGCGATGTCGAGTCGCTCCAACAGGCTAAGACTCTCACGGAGACCCGCGAGTTCTTCTTCGGTCACATCAACGTAGTATTGCGACATTAGTCCCTCTACCCTAAGGACTAGAAAGTCTCAAGCCGTCGAAGGATTCTCCGCCACCAGCCGCTCAAAACCCGATCAAACATGGCATTTTCGTCACCTTCATAAAGCGATAGCCGAAGCTGGCAAACATCGGGTGGGATGTTGATGACGACCGTCCCGCCATTGTTGAGGATAGTCCACTCGTCAGGAGTTACCCGCGCTTTCGCCACTCTCTTTTTCATCTTCATTGACCTGTGCTCCCAAATCCACTCTCACCCCGAGAAGACTCGGGAAGTTCGGCAACCTCGATTATACCCCATTGCGTCAGGACAGGGGTGGGAATCATCTGGGCAATCTTGGTGCCCGCTGGGATGGAAACGGGATCATCCGTAAAGTTGGCGAGCATTACCATGATCTCCCCACGGTAGCCCGAGTCGATGACCCTACCAATGGTGAACAGGCTTAGGTTTGCGACGGAGGATCGATCCTGAATGAGGAGCCCCCACTTTGTAATGAAGGTTCCCCACGCCGTCCCTAACGATGGGCCGTCAAACACGGCGGCGATGCCCGTCCCAATCCTGCGGACGGTCCACGGCAAGATATGAGCTTCCTCAGCACAATACAAATCGTAAGCGAGGTCTTCTCCAGCGTGGCCGACCGTAGGGGCCTTGGCGTCCCAATTGAGCTTCTTGAACTTGAGCATGAAAACCTTTCTGGGCGGATCGGGTTGCATTCCACCTGAGGATAGGTGCGAATCCCCTCAGGAGAGTCACTAGCTCTATTTCTGGACTTTAGGCCCGACACCGCCCTAAGGTTTACTACTGGATTTTCGAGGAATTTAATCGTGAAAGGAGTCGTTGATGAACACGATTTACCCAACTTGTGAATTCTTGCACCGTCATCGTGTCCTTTGCTCGGTTGCAGACTTTACAGCAGGATACGCAGTTTCCCGATACATACCCCCTCAAACTGTTTAATCTGTCAATGCCATTGGGCATATAGTCGTAGAATTCCCACAATCACAATCGGCATTCCAGATTCGGTCTTTTGTTACTCTTCCACCTTTTGTTACGTGGAATCCACCCCGAGACCCAATCGTGAGCTTACCAACCTTGGTTCCTTCCCAATTCCGAGTTGTTGCAGGGTTTCCGTTCATACGATCTCTTAAATTCCGCCTTAATGCCGACCACATGGTCGTCCAAATTGACAGCCCATTTCAAGCGGGGCTTGAAACTCTCGGGTATAGTCATCATACCTTGTTTTTTTGATGGTGTACAGAAAGCTGCCATGCTGATCTCAAAGTCCTTGCTATATTTTTCAATAAAGGTAAGGTAACGAGGGTTGTGAAACCCTATGAGGACTACTGAACTCCCCACGGGGATATCGGTTCCCATCATGTGATGGCAGTACCACGTGGGCTTGTAAAACACCTTGCCCCCGACCATGGAATCGATGGGCTTCATGCGGATGACTTTGACATTGTGGCGTTCGAGGGCAGCAGCGTAACGTTCGGCCTGCTCGTCCTTCATCGAGCCGTGAAGAACGACGGTGCGGCTCTCAGCGTCAGACACGAAGTATGTGTGCTGGATGAAGTTAACTACGTCGAGCACGAAAAACTGCGTCTGAAATTTGTCGCCCGCTCTGAACAGATGGCTGGCTTCGACGATATAGTAGACCACTTGCGTCCCCTCATAAAAGGGGAAGGGAAGTCTTCATTGTATCGCCATAGGCATTCGCAGTGGTGGGCGCACATTTCCCCATAATATTGGGAATATTTGGTCTCGTGCAAGGATGCCGCAATGGGGTCGTCAGTGGCGAAATGGCACTCCTCGCAAGAGTAAATAAGCTCTACCCGAGGGGCTAAAGGATTCTCAACGTCGAGCTTCATTTAGTAGTCTTCCACTGGGGTTGCGTGCACGAAACCATGCTTGATGGTCGTGCCACAGCCCTCACATTTTAACGTCACGCTCGTAGGGGCGTAGCGTTCATGCAGGATGGCAATGAACTTTGGGAACCCCGACTTCTTGCTGTCATGACGCCACGGCTCAGCACTTGGGCAGCCAGTGTGATAGAGGTACACTTGCATCGTGAGTTTATCGTCGGTAGGGTACGGGTATTTCACATGCCATGTGGAGTAGCATAAGTCTCGGGTGGGGAGGCTATTTACTTTTTCAATGCCGTGGCAGTTCGAGCACTCATAAGCTTCGGTCGATAGTTCAAGCACGGCGGGGCGATCCGATGTTTCCATTCTCTTCCTCCTATTTCGCGAACTTGAAGAACACGTAAACCAATCCAACAATTACGATTACCGCCCCGACAAATACCTCAATGGTGACCTTGAAGGGCTTCTTCATTTCCAATGCTTCTTTCACTGCATCAGAAATGTCTACGGGGGGATATTTCTCCCCACTCCACTCTTTGTGTTCAGCAGGTCCGTCGTTATCGGGAGACTCACGGCATGGATCGGCCTTCATAGCCTCACGCATTTCGTCCATCGACGGAATGTTAACGGAAGGTTCCCAAGGTTTCTGAACAACGGGGGCAGCTTTATCCAAATCAAAATTGCCAACTTCCCCGAGTGCAGGCGTTTCGGTCTCGTCCGTATGGTAAACGGGCGGTTGGTCTTCCAATTTAGTGTACAAAACAGTTTCTCCGCTCGCCGCAAGCTGCTCGACGATATACACACCAACCGAATCCTGCGGATGGGGCTTGACGGGTTTGTTGTAGAGATTCTTGAGGTACTCGGAACCCGGATCGAGTGCGGTGCAGCGGCCATCGGATGAATCAATGTAACGCGAACCGTGCCAGCGGCATGAAAATTCACCGTCCAATATCCGACGTACTTTATCCGTCATCGGCGGATACTCGCCATCCTTAGGTCCATCAAACACCGCATCCTTGACAGGGACGGCTGGTTGGTTGGGGAATCTGTAGGGAGAGGGCAGGTGGGCAACATTTGCGGGGACGGGGATGGGCTCGATGTCATAGCACTTATCAGTGCAGACATGATCGGGATGACCGAACGGCAAGTCTTCCTTGGGCACACCAGCGCCTTGTGCGATACAATCGTCGCACCAGCTAGTCTCACAAACCAGCTCTTTTGTGACGCCGCATCCCGAACACTTACCGATCCAATACCCGCTGCGAGGCGTTTCGGGAGGCAACATCACCGTGGGAACTAGAGTTCCCCCCAAATCGGCTGCGGTAACCGTAGCACGAACATCGCTCATCACTTCCTTCGATGGGTCGATTTCTTCGAAACTGACGACGGGCTCGGCGGCTTTCTGCGGTTCAATGCCCAAATCTTCGGGACGGATGACGATAGGTTCTTTGGCAACGTCGGCTTCGCCGCCAGCTTTAGCGGTGGCCATACGCATCCGAAACTCGGCAACCGAAGCCGCATTATTGTCGATCTGATCCATCACAGCGAGGACTTTCTTCGCGGGGAGCAGCTTAGCGACCTCGATGTAGGTCTTCTTCTTGGGTTCGGCAGAGAGTTTCTTG
>Ga0116127_1001911_pt1 | contig 11219 bp, 11 predicted proteins | sample June2015DPH_16_1_FD_89731 | JGI IMG/M metagenome (GOLD analysis project Ga0116127, IMG submission 89731) | Peatland microbial communities from SPRUCE experiment site at the Marcell Experimental Forest, Minnesota, USA - June2015DPH_16_100 | ecosystem: Environmental > Terrestrial > Soil > Wetlands... | reverse complement strand
GTCGGTTTGGACCTCATCGATCAATTCGTAGACGGGTTCCGTCCCATGTAACTCTGCCAAAATCTTTGGCAACTCTTCGGAAGCACGAGCAATCTGTGCGGCCACGATTTTGTCCTTGGCTGCTCGATCAGCTTCCATCTCCCGCAAGGTTTCGGCATTCATCCGATGTGCAACCTCGGCGATGGCGGCCTGATCTATGGTTGCCGGGACCGTAGCGGTGATCTCGTTTTCCGATACGACGATGTTCGGAAGCTCGGCTTGGACTTCCTCACCGAGGATAAGCAGTGTCGGACGGATAACCTTGGCATCCAGCGGAATTGCACCTGAATATCCGAACGACGGCATCATGCCGCGATCCTTTGCTGTGAGACCAACACGTTGCTCGTACTGCTCTAACGTCTCCATCGTGGCGTCCTGTCCATCGGGCACGTGGTCAAGCGTCCAGTATTCGTGCAACTGAAGAATGGCGATCAGGATGCGCTGAGTTTCCTTGGGGTCTTTCGCTTTCTGGAGAGTTTCAAGTGTCTCAAAGCGGTCAATCCTTGAGCCGAGTGCCCGGAAGTGGAGATTTTCCTTCATCCAAGTTATCACCCTCCCAGCCTTAGTGGGATCACCCGATGTCAGGGCCTTAAGCAGGTTCACGACAGTCTTAGGTTCGAACTCATTCGGCAAGTAAGTTTCCATACCCTCAACGTGTGTCCAAGCGCAAGCCTTCTTCGGGTCCGTGGCATTAAAGTCAATGTCCCAACTATGCCCGTATTCGGCATCGCACTCAATTGGCACCAACCACTTCATTTGTTTGTGGTACTTGCGGAGCTTCATGAGGCGAGTCACACGGGGCAGGATGAACGGAACGTACTCGTTCTTCACCGAGAAGTCAACCTCGTCATGCACTGACGTATGGAGACGGAACACCGACTGTACCAATGGGTCGCTCTCCACCCACTTACGAAGGCGGTTCAAAGCGATACGCATGAAATCACCACACAGACCTTGAATCGGGGCATTGACCGCCACACGTTGAATCTTGCCGAGGAACTTGTTGTATTCCATTGCGTTACGGACACCCGAATCGGGGTCCTTCCACAAACGCTCGGCACGCCCCGCGTACCTCTGGTGTTCCTCTTCGTTTTGATCCTTCTTTGCGTCCTCCGCTTGACGCTTGAGTGAGTAGTATTCGTAAAGATTTTGCCTCTCCTCATCTAGTGGCTTGCGGAGGTGGAGAGCTTCCATGGCGCTCGTGAAATTGATGACGCGACCCGTGGTGGTTTCGCAGAGCATATCGGTGCGGGCCTTCATCTGTTTCATCGCCACGAATTCGGCGAACTTCGGTACACCAGCCCAATACTTATCAACCATCTTCTTACAATCTTCCTTGGTGATATTGGGGTTCTTTTCCTTCATGTTGAGGTAGATGGCGTGCTCGGTGCCACCGTACAACAACGCGAAGTTGATGATCTTGGCGATATCGCGGTAACCCTTCTTCACATCGGCGGAAACATTCGGGTCGCTGAATTCGGGGAAAACTTCCCTAGCAGTCAAGGAGTGGAAGTCGCCTTCACCGATGAGGAATTCGTCGATGAACTTTCGCTCACCTGAAATATTGGCGGCGGCTCGCATTTCGATGTTGCTGTAGTCAACGGAGAAGAAAGTCCAGCCCGGAGGTGCACAGAATAGCACACGCAGGTTGACAAGCTCGTTAGCATCCATCGACGTGTTCTTGATGAGGATGCCGTACTTCTCGGCGCATGATGTACACTTGGGCACAAGGCAAATTGCATACCCTGTGTACTGACCAATGTGGTTCTTAATGATGCCCCTTGCTTTGCTAACGGTTTTATCTTTATTCTCGCGGAAACAACGCGGGTCCAAGTCAGCCTCGGTATATTCCTCAATTTCTTCAACTGGAATCGTGTCAGGTCTGAGCACGTTGCCGTATACACGCCACATCTTGCCGGGTTCGACCTTCTTGACGCCTTGCGGGTTCATACCGAATCCGCCGTCCTCTTCGAAGTCACCGCCTGAAGCAGACAGACGCCCGCCAGCTACCGTACTCTGACGCAACTGGATACGAGCAGAACTATCCTTCGGGTCATACCGCAGGTTGGCGGGATGTAACGCGCCGTACTTTTTATAATCTACGAGGGTCTGGAGGAATTTATCATCGGGATGGGCCTTCAGCATGTCTTCGATAGCATCGGCATCGCAGGACGGCTTCCCAGCCTTTTTCGTGTAGTGCTCGATCTTGTACCCCTTGACCCCGTACAGGAGTTTCTGTAGCTGCGGCCCGCTACCCGGATTGAACTTGTCATCCTCGTTGACTTTGCCCTCCTCGTCGGCGGGTTCCTTAAACCCAGCCTCAAGAGCCAAATCGCGAAGTTTGATGTAAAGTCGGTCAAGCAACCCTTGGTGCCATTTAGCCGTGCGACCGTGACGGTCGGTATCGATAAGGAATCGTTGACGTTCGATGAAGATAATGGAGTCTACCAACTCATGGTCGATGCGGTGGGTTAGACGACGCTCGTTGCTGCGAGCCAAGTCTTTCATTTTCTGCCATAGGAGCCACGTACAGATGGCGTCACCAGCGGCATACCAGAGGGCAAGGTTTGTGGGAACCCACGTAAACGGAGCAAACTGATCTTTCTTCGTGTGTTTATTGACTGCGCGTTGTTCCTCGGTACATTGACAGAATGGTTTCTTGGTCAGCGGGCATTGGTCCGCCCGCACCCTCGTGAGTTCCTCCAATGATATTTGCTCGATGCCCAACACAGTCTTGGACAGAGCTTTCAAGCCACCAGCGGAACCCGTGTACTTCTGTTTTTTGTCGCCCAGATCGGCTTTAGGATCGTTGATGAAGGCGAGGGACTGCACGTCTTCGAAATGCGGGTAGGGGCGCAAGTCGAGACCCAAGCACAGACGCAAAACCTCGCGGTCGAATTTTGCGTTGTAGAAAACCAGATGGCAGCGGTCGAAAAGGTACTGAAGGATGCGTGCGGCGGCTTCGCGGTTGACGTTCTTGCCCTTCTCGTGCTTGATCGGGACGTAGATGCCCTCGACGCCATCAGCACTTAAGCAGACACCCGCAATCTCAACCTTGACCTCGTAGGTCAACTCATACGAGCCGTCTGAAAGCTCCTGCATATCGACTAAGATGCGGGTATCCAGACCAACGGTCTCGGTATCCACCGCGAGGACGGGGCACGTCTCTTTGCCGTATGTGTGGTGACGGGACGTATCATTGAGAAGGTTGTCTACCCAAGCTTGGAGGGCTTCTTCCGTGTCCAATAGCTTGTAGGCTTTCTCAGCCATCCACGGTTTCTTGATCTTCTCGATGTCGATTTCACGCAGGCGCATCCGAAATGCGTGACGGAGATCGGACGGCGGCTTGGGCTTCTTGACTTTCTTGACCCTCTTAAGCTTGACCTCGCCAGCGTCCTGTTGAACCTTGGCCATTAGAACTTCCTTATTGTCAACCCGCGACCCGGCTGATTACGCTTGACCTCAGCCAATTTCCCGTCCTCCCGCAGCTCAACCTCGGCGTACAGCTCGTAGCTGGCTCGGGCCTGTCCCCTGAAGCATCGCTTGATACAGTTGAAGCCGACAGGCTTCTTGATGATCTTCGTCCCGCCGTTGGGACCAGTGGCGGCTACGGGTTTGGTGATCGTTTCATACTTCTCGTTCTCGCCGAAAATCTTACCGCAGTAAACACAACGTGGTTTTAGCATTTTTAGTCCTTGTCGTCCAGAATTCGATTTACCGCCTCTTGTCCTAATACTCTAGCCAGACGCAAAGCAGCTTTGAAATGTAACTTTGTTGCTTCTTCGGGTTCACGAGCTTTCTTTGCCTCATCCGCCGTTTTCTCGAAGTGAAGAGCACTGAAGTAAATGTGGATGTACTCCAACGCTAACTCATGATCTTTCGTTGACCGAACATCCTGAACCGCCCTAGCGAGAAATGGCTCGGACAGGTCGCCGAAGGAAACTTCCGTCGTGATCTCCTCATCCTCATCCCGCTCGATGGCGACATCAGGAAGCGGAGGAAGGTCGAATGTCTTCTCGATCCATCTGAGTGCTTGAATCCACGTGCACGAAAGGTATTCTTTTACGAACTTGATGTGGTCGTAATACCCTTTACCCGGGAGACAGCCGAAACAGAAACCTGAGTTGGAACCGCGATAGATTTGAAAGGACGGCACGGTTTCGGGGCCGTGGAAGGGACAACTGATCTTATCCCCCACGCTGGAGACAAACTGGGCGACCACATCGTCGAACCGAATCTCCTCTTGAATGCGTTCAATCCGTCGAGGGTTGATGCCTCGCGTGATCCCCGCCCTGTACAGCTTTTCCGCCGACTGCTTTTGAAAGTCTACATCCTGAGTGTCGGGGGCCTCGATGAACTTGTCTGACACAAATGTCCTCTTGTATTTAATACCCGATTTTGGGGAATAGTCTGCAAAAATAAAGGGTTGAATCGGCACCCATTGAAAACCGCAACACCATGATGAAAATCGCAACGTTGGAAAACTCCTACAAAATAAAGGGAATTACCCCATTGAGTCAATTTAGCCGTTGCGAATCGCAACAGGCGGGCGCGGAGCGTGCGTAACGTTTCGTTGGTAACAAGGGACTTGGGGTTTGGCACGCGGGTTGCCATAGTAAACGTGGAGGTTATCATGACCGTTCTACTGGTTCTATTCACGCTCATCATGTTTTTGCTGATCGATTACTTCAAGACCCGCAACAAGGTCGCCGTTGTTGTCGCTGAGGCCCATCAGCCTAGCCCGTCAATTCTACCCGCCCTTGTAAACGGATTCAGCGTACCAACGAATCTTTTCTACCACCCGGGCCACATGTGGGCTCTCAAGGAATCTCCCTCGCTCGTGCGCGTAGGTATGGATGACTTCGCGTCCAAACTGATTGGCAAGGTTGATGAGATCAAGCTGCCGCAGCGTAACACGTGGGTACGACAGGGGCAAAAGTTCGCCACGATCACTCGCGACGGTCGTACCGTTGACCTCATGTCGCCGATTGAAGGCACAGTGATGGATGTCAATCCCGACGCCTACCGCGACCCCGAGGCCATTCGCAAGAACGCCTATGACGGTTGGCTCATGACTGTGGACTCCCCCGACCAGAAGACCAGCCTCCGCAACCTATTCAGCGGTAGCTTGGCACGGCTGTGGGTTGAAGAAGCCGTAGATCGCCTGCACCCCGCCATGGCACAGGACGGCGGCGAGGCATGTGACGACTTCCTGACCACGATGGGCAACCGAGACTGGGAGGCAACCTGCCGCGAATTCCTGCTTGGCTAAGATTTTTTCAGCCAACCGAGCCTCTTACCCCCAATATAAGGGTAGGAGGCTTTTCTCATGGCAAACGACAGCGGTCTGTGGAAACTTGTGGTGTACCCCTTTGTGGCGGGAATAGTGTTCACGGGGTTAACATACGGCGGGGTGCGCTGGTTGATCTACTTCGCGCATCACATTTCTTGGAGATAATGGTGGGGACGGCCAGATTCGAACTGGCAACACTGGGCTTTTCAGGCCCATGCTCTACCGATGGTTTTACCCTTGGAGCTACGTCCCCGTGAGATTGGTGGGAAGTCCGGGAGTCGAACCCAATTCTCTGGTACTTCAGGCCAGTGCAATGACCGCACTTGCTCACTTCCCTTTATTTGATTGGATTGGTGGGACGGAAGGGAATCGAACCCCCGACGCGCAGCTCTTCAGGCTGCCGCTCTACCAACTGAGCTACCGTCCCAGACACACTCTTGCGCTCGCCGCGTTAGCGGCTGGTAAAGTGCGGGATGATGAGTAGCTTAGTCATTTTCTTCACTCTTAAATGAAGCGGATGATGACGTATATCATCAAAGCCGCCACAGCGCCAAGCTGGAGGACGACAGCCAACGTGCGCCCAAGCTCGCGTCGGTCCTCATCGCTTAGCATATTGAATCTTACGAGTCCGAATCTGCCGCGCCCCTTCAGCACACTGGCAGTCCTTCTGTAACGCCAGACACGTTCCACAAAAGGATTCGGAAATCACAATACTCTTGTTGATACCATCCTTGAAATACGGATTGCAATTGTATTGCTGGGTGCAAACCGGATTCCCGTTCGTTAGAAAAATACAGGTGTCACAACCCATTGTTTCTCTCTTTCAATCTAAAGCGGCGGCGGGGTTATGCACCCCGCCGTTGGTCAGGAGCCAGCCACTCGGTTTACGTCCGAGAACGGGAGGCGTTGCCGCCCCTCCACCACCTGCATTATCAGATGCAGGAAACTGGGAGAGTTCGAAACCCCCTCCTCCATTTCAGGACTAAACTGCGACTGGCTACGCAGGATCGTCGGCTCCCGCCGAAGGTCTTGATTATCGAGCGTCCTGAAACCTAATTCTCTTCTTGGCCGACAGCACCCTCAACTACGGGTTCAAGCGGCTTCGCGGCGTAGACGTATTCCTTTTCCCCAAAACCACCGTCTTTCGCAGCGGCGAGAAACATCTCGCCAAGTTCAATCAGCGTAGGTACATTCGTCAGCAGTTCCATCCCGTTCGTTATCTGACCGAAATGGCTCGCCCTCACCGTTACCATAGGACGATTATGCTTGTCACGTGCAACTCCGAAGGATACCCCACCGTTACCGATATGCAGGTACAACTCTTTCACTACATCTTTTTCGTCCATGCAATCCTCATTGTAGCACAACTGCCCCCCACTGTTCTAGCGGTATTTCCGCTTAGCGCCGAGAGGAACGCTCTCGCTAAGACGTTGCCCAATTAAAGGTCACCCGTTCAGGGAGGGGGGCACCCTTCAATCTCATGTGCGGCGGGAGCTTGGTTAGGCTCCGACCTTCTGCCGTGGTTGCAACGGCCTCCCGAACTTGCATAGTCGTCATGACCGCCGCACAAAATCAATGCCGAGTGATTCATGAGAGAGTTAAATTGCCAAAATCCGTCCACGCATCCCGCGTAGCACCACAGCTCGGCAAACCTTTGGGCTGCAACTGGAATCACTTATGAGAATCCGCATAGTTCCAGTTTCGCGGCTCTCACAGCCCAAACCTAAAAAGCGGCCTGAGAAGTGATTTCACAGGTTCCACGCCGCACGCTTTTACGTTATGGCGGTTCCCCGAACACCGACCCCACTCAGGCACAAAGTCGAAATCCAATGAGGACCTGCTAATCACAGCCGCTATTACGCGGCAACATCATAGAACTGAAAGCTACTCCCTACTGCGGGGTCTTCATGCTCTTCGCAAGACTCTTCCCCCACCCTTACGACTCACTCTCGGTTCTGTAGCCCGTCGCTTCAAGTCGAGTTAGGCGACGGGTTAAATGGTAGCGGAGCGCAGGAGTCGAACCTGCTATCACGAGGTTATGGGCCTCGTATGGTTTATGTGTCCGTGTCCACTCGCCCGCAACTTGATCCCCGGGAGACGCTTGGCGACTCCACTCACAAGGCGCATCGCCTCGCTGGGGAAATTTGGTAGCGGGGGGCGGATTTGAACCGCCGACCTCCGGGTTATGAGCCCGACGAGCTACCAGACTGCTCTACCCCGCGTCAATCATTCGTACCGAATCAAATACATTTCAGGTACGAGGTCGTGAATTTCTTGTTGACCGGGACGCAACTCCTGTCCCGCCTTCTTGAATTCCACGAAGAAAACTTTACCGTCCTTAACGGCGACCCTATCACAAACGACTGTCGGCGAAAACACCTTGAAGCCTTCCGTTTCCAGCTTCTTCGCCATCGCGACTTCCGCCGCGATCTGTGCTTTTCTCAAACGACTACCTTGCTCTGACGTAAACCAGTTCTTCTTCCTCTCCATCTGCGACTCTTTCTCGCAAAATGTAGAAGCCCGCACCCGCCCGCAACCACCCAGTTTTGAGGTCTGGGAACCTTCAAATTCTACAGCGGCCCGAGCCCACATCCGCCTTCTACGAAGCTCTTCGCTTCTCTGGCGACTGCGATGCATCCCGAACTCGGGCCGACTTTCCTACCGAGGCAATGGATGAATGCCCCCACTAACATTGTAACGTTCTCGTTTCGGTTTTAACGTCTGCTCTAAAGAGAACTTCTCCCGGCTTGACAAAGGCTGACGGGCAGGTTGACGGCCTCTTTTGCAAAGCCGCTCACTGCCAAACTTTAGCCGAGCACCTTTCGGTTATGCTCGAATCCCGATACGGCTACCCACAGGTGGTCGAGTACCTGAGCGTGGGTGCCTCCAGTGGACCTTACGGTATCCACCCCCCGCTGCTGCGTTTTTTATACTGGGGGCGGCGGTCTGAACTTCGCTCGGAGATTATTTATTTCTCCCCGACAGGCTATTCACCCACTTACTGAGACCACTGAACCAGTTGAATCACGGGCCACTCGGCTAAATCTTCTGCAAAACGTCCTGCAACTGTTCTGCTAACTCTTTCGCCTGATCGCGAGTCACATAGACCGTTCCAGAATCTCCGCAGTCCATGCGAATACCAATCACGTTGGGCTCATCGCCATCGACCATAATCCAGATGTGGTCGGTCGCATTCCCATTCAAACACAACTTCTTGTCCAGCGCAATAGCCATACGGCCTCCAGAAAGAAAAACCTCGGCAAGTGCACCTTCCCCCAACGAGCCCACTTTCGGGGCCGAGGAAACGACGACCAAACAGAGTCGGGCACCACGTCGGCTGAATGTCGGGGAGCCGAACACATCCGCAAAGAATCAACTCCCCCACTGCTTGTCAAGCGTCCCGCTGCGGAGCGGGTGCCGAGGTACATCAGGGCATGGACGCAACAGACACCAAATTAAGCCGCCTGCACTCGCCAGCAGCACCCCACATTACAGTAATACGCTAGTTTTGAAAGATTATCTACCTTCGACTTTATCCTTTCGCCGAAAATCTGCTTGCGACTCGGCATGACGAAGGGCCTTGCGGCGTTTGTGGGCACAGGAAAAATACTTTGCCCCGTGACACTGTGTGCAGCCGCAGTTGAGGTTGAATTTCGCATAGACGCCCCATTGCATTTCTTCGAGCCACTTCTTGGTAGACTCGCTGCTGGTGCTATACGAACCCCGTGACCAAACGCGGGTCACGATGAATTTACGACGGGCAATTACACGATCACGCTGGTGCCGACGTTCGGCACGGGACGTAGGATGAGACATGGCTTTCACTCCCCGACCGCTCACACCTTATGCGGTATGTGCGGTCTTGCTAGGGTTAGTAGCCATCTGCTCGTCCTCCTGTGTTTGAATTGTCGGGTATCCGATACTGTGTTTGGGCAGTTAATAGCCAGATGCTTTTGGCTCTATAGCCTCGGAAGGGTCCGCAGACTCCCGACTTCCCTAAAACTTGGTGAACAAAACCGACGCTATTCGTATCACGTCGGACGCCCCCATAACCTCGGGTCCAAGGCAAGCCTACTTTTCAACGAAGGGCGGGAAAACTTCGGCGACGTTTCAGCCGCCAGCACATCATAACCATTCGGGCCTTACCGAACGGCCTTCAAAGAACAGGTGCGTCTGTTCTGCACAAATTTGGTGCCTGCGAGGGGATTTGAACCCCACATCTTCGGCTTATGAGACCGCTGCTCTAGCCAATTGAGCTACGCAGGCAAGGAGGGAATCGGTTACCGACTCCCCAGTTCCTCCCACACGTGGTGGGTGAATCTTAAAAATTCGGAAAGAACGCGGTTGCCTTCTTCGGCTTCGCTACTGGGGTGTCGTCTTCTGAAAGCTCGATCTGCCCCTGCTCTCTCACAACTTCATCATACGGCTTGCTCTTGATCTCGGCAAGCTCTGTTTCGAACCCTTGGTATAGGTTGCTGCCCGCTGCCAGCTTGGTGAGATGCTCAACCTCGCGTTCGGCGTCAGCTTGTTCTTCCAAGGTCACGGGGCTCTCAGCCAGCCATACGTCGATGAACGAAATCTTCTCGCCCTTCTCCGTAGCGGTCTTCCATGGGTCAAAGGTCTTTACGTCAACCTTTTCATGACCTTCCACATCGACACGAATCTTTGCCATGCGTCCCCCTATATAGGGTTCGGTATTTACCAAGTCCCTATAGGACGATACTGATCCCGCCGAAAAAGAGCCGTGAGTTTTCTCAAAAATCGCATAATTTGGTCGGCGTGGCAGGATTCGAACCTGCGACCCCATGCTCCCGAAGCATGTGCTCTACCAAGCTGAGCTACACACCGAAACTCTTGCCGCTAGTCTTGCACCCAATCATCCCCTGCCGGGGACGAATCCAGCGGCGGCGAGGCGACGGTGCCCAGCTTCCGTTCGGTACTGCTCCCACCGTCCTTGCGGACGACCCTACTTGGTCACTGCCATCGCACGCGCCCGTCGAAACGAGCTTACTCGAAAAATCCGATGGCGTATGAAGTGAGCATTGAACTCACGTGTCCGGACACCGCCCCAGCATCCATACGCCTTCCTCGGTATTGGTCGGCGATGAGGGATTTGAACCCCCGACCCCGTGCGCCCAAGGCACGTGCGCTACCAAGCTGCGCTAATCGCCGAAACTCTGGGATGCGGGGAGAGAATTCTGAACCCCCTGTCCACTCCTCACGGCCTGACGACCGCAAGCATCCACTAAAACTGGTCGGGCTGGTGAGATTTGAACTCACGACCCCCTGTCCCCCAGACAGGTGCGCTAACCAAGCTGCGCTACAACCCGAAACTCGCGGCTTGATGGCGATGCTCTCCGCATCTCGGACCCTGCCTTAGCCCAGACTGACTGACACGTGATCCTTGGCTGAGCACCATCATTGCCGTTGTACAACTCAAACTATGGGGCGACCTAAGCTGGCACTGGTACTTGAGTGGTCTCCAGCCATCGACTTTTACGCACGGTCTGTAACCGAGTACCCGGTGACCTTACAGACCGCTCCACCCCTTTTATCGCAGAGGCCCGATGTAACCACCAGCTTACGCCGCAGGGTACGTCCTGCGGACCTCAATCTCAAAACTTGGTCAGGATGGGAGGATTTGAACCTCCAAGGCCACCTATGGGCACCTGCATCCGAAGCAGGACGGCTGCCAAGTTACCGTTCTACACCCTGACATCTAAAATTGGTCGGGGTGAGAGGACTCGAACCTCCAGTGATCTTAATCTCCTGTTTCCAAAACAGGTCGGCTACCATCTACCGATTTACACCCCGTCACAGCAAATCAATCGGGGAACTGGCTTAAATGTGTTGAATTTCAGTCACTTAGCCCCGATGCCTAGCAGCG
>Ga0116127_1001906_pt1 | contig 11259 bp, 6 predicted proteins | sample June2015DPH_16_1_FD_89731 | JGI IMG/M metagenome (GOLD analysis project Ga0116127, IMG submission 89731) | Peatland microbial communities from SPRUCE experiment site at the Marcell Experimental Forest, Minnesota, USA - June2015DPH_16_100 | ecosystem: Environmental > Terrestrial > Soil > Wetlands... | reverse complement strand
GGCGACCACCAGAAGCGAAGCCCAAAATGTTTTTGACCCCGGTTACGGATACACCAGCCGGAGAAAGACGGAGCCGTTGGTGAGATTGATGAAGATGAAAATCTGGTTGGTGGTCGTGGAGTTGGGCACGTTCACCCAGTTGGTCCCCAAACCCGCGTTAAGACTGTTGGTTTGAATCTGCAAGTGCCAGCCGAGATGGTCTTGCGGCCAGGACAATTGCAATTGGCCACTGCTGACCTGCCAGAAAATATTGGTTGCCACCGCTGAAGGCAGCGGGGTGGCGCTGGCTTGCAAGGAGTTGGTGCTCTCGCCGCCAGCCACCGCCGTCACCACGTAATAATAGGTGACGGCATTGGTCACCGCCGCATCGGAATAATTCGTCACCAGCAACCCGCTGAAAACCGTCGGATATGGCCCGCCATTGGCCGTCCCGCGTTTGAGATTGTAATTGGCCGCACCCGACACGGCATTCCATTTCAAATTGATCAACAGGTTCGTTCCCGTCGCCGTGAAATTTGTCGGGGCTGAAGGCGCGGGCAAAGTCACGACCAGTTTCACCAGACCGGTCGTGTTGGTGTCGAAAGCACAGTTGTAGCCTGCGGGCGTCGAGCCGAGAGTGGGAAGGTTGCCGCTTAAAATACCGGTGTAAGTCAGCAGCGTGTTGGTCCCCGCGCCAAACCCGGGGCCGTTCGTCACGTTGATGGTCCCGCCCAAGGCCAGATTACCCACCACCGACACCTGGTTGGTGTTGGGATCCAGCGTATAATTCAGCACCGTGCTGGGAAACAGCATGAAATTGTTGCTGACGGTGAGGATGCTGTCGGCGATGGTCAGCGGGCCATCATCAAAGACGTTGGTGTTTTTGAGCGAGGCCACAGCGTTGTAGAAAGCAAAGCTGTTGCCGTAACCGTTCGTCGTCAGGCCGTCGAAGGTGTACAGCGTGTTGGTCGGCGCGCTGTTGGTGATGATGAGGTGGGCGTTATACAACTGGAAGGTGGTGGTACCGGAGGGCACGGTGATTTTGGAATCGGCAAACTGGAAGCCGCGCGCGTTGTAAACATCAAAGGATTTTGAGGCCGTGATGTTGACCTGGCTTAAAAAGATGTTGGTGGCGGGCACTTCCATGCGTGCCCAAATGATGCCCGGGACGCCGCCGCTGGCCACGGTCGCAGTCAAGTTGCTGATGGTGATGTTGCGCCAGACCGGGACGGTGGCAGTGGAAACGGCCTGGGTCGAAGCAAAATACGGCGAAACGCTGGTGGGCGTGCCGAACTGGCCGCCGCTCGCGTAATAGCTGTAAATGACAATTGCGCCATCGACGATGTTTGTCATCGTGATGTTGTAGTAGTTGAGGTTCTGCGCGATGCCACCTTCGCCGCTGCCGCCACTGGTGTTGTCGTTGGACTTCATGCGGATGCCGTAGTCGGTGCCATTGAAGAAGCAGCCGATCACGGTCAGGTTCGAAACCGCGCCGGCCGTGTTGCTGCCGATGGACACTCCATGACCAACACCAAAAGTGCAGTTGGTGACCACAACGTCCCTGGATATTGCGGAACTGGTGCTGCTGCCAAGGGCGATGTTGTCGTCCCCGGCATTGTTGGTGCAGTTCTGGATCAGGCAGTTGGTACCAACCAGATCAATCCCGTCGGTATTGGCTGCGTTGGCCGCCGTGGTGTTGATGGTCATGTTTTGAAAGGTGATGTTGCCGTTACCACTGCCCTTGAAAACGAAGTGCATCATCGGTGGATTTTGAACCGTCACGCCCTGGACAAACACCTGATTGCATTTACCATTGAAAAAAATCATGTAGGGCCGGTTGTCGTAAACTGAACCAGACGAGGCCCACCAATTTGCACCGTTGCCGTCAATCGTGCCTGAACCGCTGATCTCAAGGTTCGTCACTCCGCTGGCGTAAATCAGATCGCCGTACGTCAAGTTTTGCGCGGGTAAATTGGTCCAAACGTTCAATGGCAGCATCTTCAGCGTTGCGCCGGCATCAATCTGAATATTCACGTTGTTCTTCAGCGTGAGCGGGCCGCATAAAAATGTGCCCGTGCCCGATGCAGGTATCCTGACCGTCCCGCCGTACAGGCCGTTGGTGTTGCCGCCCGCTGCCGCGTTGGTGATGGCCATTAGAATGGCGGTGGTGTTCGTACTCATACCATCACCCACGGCGTTGTAAGGAGCGTTGGTGATGGTGATGATGTTGTTGGTGTTGATGTTCGGCAGTGTCGGCGCGGCCGGCGTCGCCGTGACAAACACCAAAAGCCCCGCCACCGCCGGCAAAAGCGGGGCGCGGAATGAAAGACAGTTACTGGAGATCATGATTTTACGACTTCTCTGGTTCGCGGAAAATATACCACCATTTGCATCACTTTGCCGGTTCCAACGAACAGTTCACCAGCTTCACGTCGGCGTCCCGGACCACGTCGGGTTTGGCGACCTCCTTGAAGGTTGAATTATAAATCCGGACTCCGCTGATTTCCGCGCCGGGGAAACCCCGGACATTCAGCACGCGGGGGGTGTGGGCGACGGTGATGTTTTCCATCGCCACATTGCGCGCGACCGGCTTGTAAAGTCCGTTGGTTCCCTCCTCGTAAAGAAAATCAATCTGCAAAACGGAATCCGCCACCTGGCCCACGTTCACATTCCGCATGAAGATGTTTTGAATGACACCGCCCCGGACGGCATTGGACTTCAACCTCAGTGCGCAATTCAAGCGCGGGCTGCTCATCTCGCAGTTCGCCACAAACACATTGCTGCAACTGCCGGAAATCTCGCTGCCGATGGCCGTGCCGGCGTGGCCGTCACGCATGGTGCAATCGCGGATGACCAGATTCACCGATGGCACGCCGATGCGGCGGCCGTCGTCGTTGCGGCCGGACTTGATGGCGATGCAGTCATCCCCCGTGTCGAACAGGCATTTTTCAATCAGCACGTCGCGGCAGCTTTCCGGGTCGCAGCCGTCATTGTTCGCGCCGTGCGAAACGATGTCCACGCCCCGCACGATGACGTTGGTGCAAAGGACCGGATTGATCTCCCACATGGGCGAGCGGCGGAGGTGGACGCCTTCCACCATCACGTTGCGGCAGCGGTTGAACTGGATGAAGTTCGGGCGCAGATAATCACCTTCGCCAAAGTGGCGCTGTTCGACGGGTACCCCGTCCCTGGCCATTTTTTTGAGACGTTCATTGGCGGCCTTTTGGGTGTTGGTGCCGGCGTTTTTCCCGCCCTTCCACTGCAGCCAGTTTTCCCCGGTGGCCTGGCCGTCCAGCGTGCCTTCACCGGTCACCGCGACATTTTTCTGGCCGAACGCATAAATGAACGGGGAATAATTATAGCACTCAACACTTTCGAAACGGCTGAACACCGCCGGCAAATAAGCCTTGGAAGCGGTGCTGAATTTCAAGGTCGAATTCGTGTTCAAGTGCAGCTCGACGTTGCTCTTCAGATGAATCGGGCCGGTGAGAAATTCGCCGGCGGGGACCACGACGCGCCCGCCGCCCGCCATGGCGCAAACGTCAATCGCCCGCCCGATCGCCGCCGTGCAGTCGGTCTTGCCGTCGGGTACCGCGCCGTAATTCACGATCACAAAATCACGCGCGGGAAACACCGGCGCCTGGATGCGCGCCAGAATTCCGGGCACTTGCGACCACTCCGCCCGTTCCGCGTGGAGCAGCGGGGTTGCGAGCAATGTGGCCAGATAAAGAGCAGGGAGTTTTTTCATTTGTTTATTTTTGGACGGAAATGACGGATCGAGGTTATGGCCCGAGTTGAATCCGATATTTCATGCAATTTACGAACTTTGGGGGGTTGCTGCAGCAATCCTTTTCAGATTTAAACATAAAGGGTCTCATTTGAGTTTAACAGAAAATCTATTTTGCTCAATCCCAGAGGCTTGCAAATGGCTTTGAAAATTATGCACCGCCGGCACACCGTCCCCCATGCCCGTTAAATCAGAACCATCCAACCAGCGAGACCACTGCATTCCCTTCATTGCTTTTTGTTCGCGTGCTCCAAGCCTTCGACCTGTGCATTTTCTGTTGCAAACGGAGGGCCCTCTTTCACTGACACGGTCACATTCTTAAGTTGAATGCCTTTGGCGTTGCGAATCTCGAAGCTTTTTGCGGCGGAGATTTGGACGTTTTCAAAAACCACGTTCGATATCATGCTTTCCGGCAGGCCGGTGATGATGCCCGCCACTTGGGGACAGGTTGCCTTCAAATTGCTGATGCGGATGTTGCGGTAAACTGGCGTGTTGCTGGCGATGGCGGGTGTGGAATTACTCCCGGCCCCGGCGGGTCGTGCCGTGTCCCCGGCGGAATTGTTCATGTAATAACAGGTCAACGTGATGGCCGGATTTACGTTTTTCATTGTGATGTCGCTGTAACTGATATTCTCCACAATCCCGCCCTTGCCGCGCTGGGATTTGATGCGCAGACCGTTCTCGGTGTTTTCAAAAGTGCAATTTTTCACGGTCACATTGCGCACGCCGCCGTCGGTTTCGCTGCCGATGGACATCCCATGTCCGTGCAGAAACGTGCAGTCCGTCACCGTGATGTCCTCGCAGGCAAACTCGCGTTCAGCCAGTTTTTTGCCGGCCTTGATGGCGACGTTGTCGTCACCCACGTCAATCCGGCATTTGGTGATCAAAACGTTCTTGCAACTGCTCGGATCAATCGCGTCGGTGTTGGCCGCGTGTTCCGGCGCGAGGATGGTCACGTTGGATATCACCACGCCTTCGCATTCCGTCGGCACAAAATGGAACTTCGGCGAGTTTTGCACCGTGAGGTTTTCCAAGCGGACATTTTTGCAGCGGGTCAGCACAATCAGATTCGGGCGCGGCAGCGTGTAACCGGAAACTTTCTGGCGGGCTTTTTCGGCTTCCTCCCACCAGACCGCGCCGTTGCCGTCAATCGTGCCTTTGCCGGTGAAAGTCACGTCCGTCAAATCCTTGCCGCCGATGAACGGGATGAAATCACCGCCGCTTTTGGCCTTGAGCCAGTCGCCCCCACCCTTGAGAAAATCCGATTGGGTTGGCGAAGCCAGCAGCGTGGCGCCCGCTTCGAGCGACATCGTGGTTTTGGTGCGGACTGAAAGCGGCTGGCTCAGATAAATTCCCGGCGAAAACTTCACCGTGCCGCCGCCCGCCTTGCCACATTCATCCAGGGCTTTTTGAATGGCGGCGGTGTCGAGTGTCTTGCCATCGCCTTTCGCGCCAAACTGGCGGACATCAAATACTTTTGACCCGTCAGCGGCTGGGAGCGAAATGGCAAAAAAAAGAAAAACCCAGGTGAGGATGCTGGCCCAGCGCATAGGGAGGGTGAAATGCATTAATTTGTCCCGGCTGAACACACCAATTTGAGCAAATCTGTTGTCAGCAGCCTCCCTGGAGGAAAAGGCAATCACAGGACAATTAAACCAAAATGGCAGTACAGATGACCTCCGTATCCGTACGGCCATTGGTTTTTACTTGGTTTGACTGCCGTTACGGTATTCGCAACAGCAAGAACCTCATGGGCACACCGATGACGTTGGTGTAGCTAAACCCGCCGGTCCCATCGAACGTGCCGGACGCTTGCAACACCCAGTTGGCCAGCGGCGTTGTCAAGTTGGTGGAACTCAACACGGAATAGGCGCCGTCAGCCGTGCCGTTGGTGCCGCTGAACACGAAATTCGTGCCATTAGCCTGGAGGATGACGGAGTTGATTACCGGCGTCGGCACTGATAGGGAGGTCACGGAAATGCTTCCGTCAACCTGCAGATGGTTGGCCCACAGCACGCCACCCCCGGAAACGCCCAGCGTGCTGCCGTTCGCCAAGGCCTTGTTAAACAGCTTGAACGTGTCCCCGACCACCAAGGCGGTCGAACCGGCGTTCGTCACGGTCAACTCTCCGACGCCACTACTGGTGTTTGTGCCGCCGACCGACGCGATGTCATTGGACTGCGATAATCCCTTATGGACCTTGAAGAGCAGATTGCCGTTCAAGGTGAGATTGGTGGTGATGGTAAGCGTGCCGATGGCGGAAGTGCCGGGTGCGAGAGTGCCGCCAGACAACACCGTCACCGGTCCGAGAACGGTGCCGGATCCACCGAGCGTGCCGCCCGCCACCGTTACGGGGTTGGTGTTGGCGCCAATTTGTCCGTTCACCAGCAACGTGCCGTTGCTGACGGTCGTCGGGCCGGTGTAAGTATTAACTGCGCTCAATACCAGCGTGCCGGCGCCACTCTTTATGAGGCCACAACCCAAGCCAGCATCACTGATAACGCCGGAAATTGTGCTTGGCGTGGTGGTGTTTTGCACATTGATTGTCCGGTTGGTGGGACCAGTGCCGTCCCCGCCCGAGAGTATATACAAGCCTGCCAGAGTCAGGCTGTTGCTGCCGCTGAGGGTCAAGGTCACAGTGTTTGTAGCGCTGGTATAAGTAATGGTGTTGGTAACCGTGTGTGCACCCCCGCTGGCGAACAAGTGACTTTCGCCACCCTCGCTACTACTTACTTGAATGCCCAGAATGCCCGCGCCCAACGGACTGGAAGTTGGCCAGCTTGCAGCATCTGCGCCCACGCCGACATTGCCACTGCTAAGTAGAACGCTGTATCCACTCGGCCCATTGCCATTATTATCCACAGCACTGTCATTGAATGTATTGGCGCCATTATTAAAGATGACACTGCCATTACCGCGCGGCACAAACCGTCCACCGTTGCCGGAAATGACACCGTTGTAAACCTGATTGCCGTTGGTGGTGTTATAAGGAGCAATCTCAACTTCATTGCCATGGGTGGTAATGTTAATCGGAGCATTGTTGGTAAAAAATCCGTAGAGACGAATTCTATCTGGCGTTGCGCTATTATCCCATTTGTCATAAATGGTGAGCGTCGCACCAGGCGATCCAGTCAAGTCATTCAGTATATTAAAGGCATATGATGAGGTTCCATCAATTTGAAGAGTGCTGCTGGCGGTGACATTGATATTGCTCAAGCCAACAAGGGCTGAACCCGATTTTAATCCTATTTCCAATGTTCCACCGGCCAATGTCACGATGCCGACGCCGAGTGCCATCTGGCCGGAGTCATCAACAACCACCGTGCCGTTGCTGATGGTTGTGCCCCCGGTGTAGCTGTTTGCGTTGCTGATTGTCAGTGTGCCTGAACCGCTCATGAGCAAAGAAGCTGACCCGGCAACACTGCCGCTGCCAGTCATGAAATAATTCTTGGCGGCGGTTTCGTTGATTAAGGTGGGCGCCAAAGCCCCAACCAAGGTCACAATTTGATTGGTTGAAGAATCATTAAAAGTAACGTTATCGCCCGCGTTGAAAACCACAGCATTGCCGGCGCTGTTGGTCCAGTTGGCGGTGGTGCCCAAATCCCAGTTCGTATTGGGATTGCCTCCCTGCCAGACCAGGTTCGTCGGCGCGTCGAGGGTCAGCGCCGCAACTGGAGTTGAAGTGGCTGCCAGACCACAATTGTTGGTGATGATCACATAATAACCATTGGCGGCCGTGGCGGCGTCGGCAGTGGTCGCCGGAGAAATGACGAGCATATTGGTTTGGGCACCGGATACGTGCCCGCCATTGCTCAGGCCGGTTCCATTTTTATACCATTGATAATTCAAGTCGTCGCCGGTGGCGGTCACGGAGAACGTTGCATAACCATTGGTGGCGACCACTATCGAGGCTGGCTGGGTGGTAATGTTCGGCCCGGCCAGGACTGACACGATGGCGCTGCCACTCATCCAGCCGACATTGCCACTGACTGTGTTGCTCGCCACCACGGTGTAAACCCCGGAAACCGATTTCGGACCGAAGCTGATGGTGGAACCGTTGCCGGTGACCATTTGCCCGGAGAATGCACTGTTGGTGTAAAGCCAATAGATATTGGTCGTAACTGAGCCGCTCAAACCAACAGCAAAAGCATCGCCGGGACACCCGGCGCCGCCGCCCGTCACGTTGAAGGTGGGCCCGGGCGCAGTACCCGTTGGCGTCACCCCCGCCCAATGATTGTCCACCCGAAGCTCGTCAAACAGATTGGTGGATATGGGTGTGCTGGATGGGTACATAATGGCTATGCTTTGCAGTGTGGCCGGACTGCTTAAAGTGCCGTTGTTGCTGGTGTTGGTGCTGTAGGTGGTCGGGGCCGGGATATTGGCGTCGTTGCCCAAGGAGGTCGGATTGATCCAAAGATCCACCTCTCTATTTGTAAAATTGTAGGCCAGCACGATAAAGTAGGTGCTGCCGATTGACAAAGCACTGGTTATGTTTGTCCATGGGTTGTTGTTGTTGTGCACACCAAACTGCAACTGGCCGAGCGAGGTTTCCCAAATGGTGACCCCGGTGCTGGCGTCCAATGTTGTTGTGTTGGGGCCTTTCTCGCTCAAACCAATGACGGGGCGGATGCCGCTGGGCAGTGTTTGCAGGTTCATAAGGAATGAGAGGTAAAGCTTGTTGGTGGTCTGTGGTGTAAACGGTGCGCCGGCACTTCGACCAGTACCAGAATACGTGGCTCCCCTTATTCCTTCAGGAGGACTCCCCGGATCGGGAGACAAGCCGGGATAAGAAAGCGCAGCGGAGTTGGTAACCATTGGGCTGCTGTTGGTATTTCCACTGTTGCCAATCGACCAGTTTGTGTAGCAGTTGGGGGAAATCGGTTGGCCAGTGTTGGGGTCGGCAGTTGTTTTACTAATCTTTTCTCCCTGCGGATATTCGGAAAATGGTTCATAAACCGGAAAAGTGAATTGCGCCTGGGCGCTCTGAACAAGAAGCAGAAGGCCGCACATTCCAATGATTTTTTTAAACATTTGGGTTGGGATTTTTTTCATAAGTTGGTTCGGGTTGGGATTTCTTTTACAAGTCGGGATACCATTCAATTTATTATAAACCTGTTTTATTGATCATCATAAAGTCCATCGCCAGGAACCTTCACAGTCCCCGCACTACCGTCGAAATAACCAAAGCTGCGAACAGATTTATGCACTGGATGTTTGGCAGCGCCCGCTTTGTGTAACGAGGAGTCGGCATCTTCGTCAGCGTCTCCAATTGCCCACAGATCAGCAGGCGACACACCGGCACGTCTGATTAGATTTATGCTCAGCGGTTCATGGCCGTCCGTGCCGCCTGATGAACTGGGGCCTTTACCAAACGGTTCCCGACCTAATTGGGCTGGCTGGCTGTCTCCTTGTACCTGCATACCCATCTTATTTCCATCTGGAAAGGCGGCGGTTAACAATGCTTTCGCCCCGTTTGCACCTGTGCCAATGTTTACTGCATAGGATCCCATCGCATTGCCATTTTGTGTATAAGAATAATAATTATCATCAGAGGGATTCACAAGGGATGAGGCCGAGTCAATATTGGCCGGCCCCCAGAGGCTCGTCCAAGACGGGCATATGAATACTTTGACAACAAAGTTTGAAGTGGTTCCAATGGATTTGGGCTCCGGCAAGGTTAGATATGAATATATGTACACCGGCAACCATTTCAAGCAACCCCCCGTGTGCACGCCATTGTAAACCGGAACTTGACCATAAGTAAGTCCATAGCTCACACCCGGATTTCCACGGCAACCCTGGCCCGGCGGACACTGATCATTAAAATCATTAAAATACATCTGCAGCGCCAAACAGGTTTGCTTCTGGTTGCCGATGCAGTTCATCAAATACGCCTTGCGCTTGGCTGCCGCGAGCGCAGGCAGCAAAATTGCCGCCAAAATGGCGATGATGGCGATGACCACCAGCAGTTCAATCAGCGTAAACGCCGCGCGGCGGTTGACCCTTTGGTCCGTTTTTTTGAAAAAACAATTTAAATTTTTCACTGCTTAAAAACTACTGTTTTATTTCTGCCATTGCGTTTCAATTTTTTTAAAAAAGGTGTTTCTGGGAACATGAACAGAGAAAAGATAACGCATGTTTTACCTTTTAAAATGGCAAAGGTTTGCAAAGTTATTTGAAAAAAGCGCACAAACGCACGGAAAGGCTTGTAAAACCGGACGCTTCGTTTTAGCGTGCCATTAACCATGGCCAAAAGACAAAAACGCGTCCTCCTGGCACTCGGCTGGTATGATTACCATCTGCATCAGGGCATTGAGAAATATGCGCGGGAGCACGGCTGGCATCTTTACTCCAATATGGCCCGGGAAAAGGTGATTCCCTGGGGCTGGGAAGGCGATGGCGTTCTGGCCTGGCTCGGCGCGGGCGACGACCTCGCGGAATTTGTCAAAGCCGTCAACAAGCCGACGGTGGATTTCAGCCTGCGGCGTCCGCAATTGAAATTTCCCCGCGTGCTGGAAGATCACGCGCACGCCGCGCAACTGGTGGCCGACCATTTTCTGTCCCGCGGCTTCACCCATTTTCTTTTCTACAGCGACATGGACAACTGGTCTTATGAGGAGCGCGGCGAAGGGTTCATCAACGCGTTGAAACGCGCCGGACACCACGCCAACTGGCTCCGCTGGCACCAGTCGGCGGCTTTCACGACCGGCCGCAATGAATGGAAACAAAAGCGCCACTGGCTCGCGGCGGAAATGAAAAGGGCACCCAAGCCGCTCGCGGTTTTTGCCGCGAACGATCAGCAGGCGATGGACGTGCTCGAATCTTGTGAGAGCGTGGGCATAGCCGTTCCCGAACAGGTCGCCATCATCGGCGCGGAAAATTATCTGCTGGCGCCGGATGCCATGCGCACGCCCATTTCCAGCGTGGACACGAATCTGGAGACCCTGGGTTATCGCGGCGCGGAACTGCTGGACAATTTGATGAACGGCAAACCTGCGCCCCCCAATCCCGTTCGCATTCCTGCCGTGGGAGTCGTTGCCCGCAAGAGCAGCGACATCCTGACCATCGCGCACAAGGGCGTGGCCCGGAGCCTGCGCCACATCTGGGAGCACAGCCACGAACCCATCTGCGTCAAAGATTTGGTCGGGGTCGCCGCGATGTCGCGGCGCGGGCTGCACATGGCGTTTCTGGAACACCTCGGGCGGACGCCCGGACAGGAACTTCAGCGCGTGCGGATTGACCAGGCCAAACAATTACTGATCAGCTCAACCCATAAAATTGAGACGATCGCCGGGATGTGCGGCTACCAAAGTGCAAACAGCTTTTGCATCGCTTTCAAACGCGTCACGGGGATGTCGGCCAAAAAATTTCGCGAAAACCCCCCGGTCCTTGGACTGGCCTATGGAATGACCCGGAAAAACAAACCCGGCCAGAAGTGACGTTCCTTTCCGAAATCCTCCAAATGAACCGTTTGTTTTTCCTCGCGCCGGTCG
>Ga0116127_1001897_pt1 | contig 11293 bp, 9 predicted proteins | sample June2015DPH_16_1_FD_89731 | JGI IMG/M metagenome (GOLD analysis project Ga0116127, IMG submission 89731) | Peatland microbial communities from SPRUCE experiment site at the Marcell Experimental Forest, Minnesota, USA - June2015DPH_16_100 | ecosystem: Environmental > Terrestrial > Soil > Wetlands... | reverse complement strand
GACTTAGGCACGGGATCCCTCAATGGCCAAAACGGATTCCGCTCCGGGACCACTGCCAACAATGAGAGTGCGCCCCACAAAACTTCCTCCCTGCACCCGAAGCGTGCCTTTGGTTTCGCGGCCCGAAACGCTGTTTGCCGCTCCCACAAACACATCCATGACATCATGCAGCGCGCCCTGCTTGAGTACAAACTCGCCTTGGCCACCAGTCAGTTCACCCACGCGCAAGGAATCCTGCATTACAATCAATTGCCCGCCATCCACCTCCACACGCGCATGATCACCGGCATTGAAACCAATCTCCAAGTCGCCAACCATGTATGTGCCTGATGGAACAATCACCGTGCTGTCCCCGTGAATCTCCACTCTCCGAAATGGATCGGGCAATCCATCCGACCAATGCGTTGCGTCATTCCAGTTTCCTGAAGCGGACTTCCATTCGGTGTAATCCCGGGAAGATTCTGTCGCTTCCGCCTTGAAAAGAAAGGCATTCAGCAGGCCGAAGAAAATCCACTTCACTAAATCCGGCTTGCTCATGGTGCCGCCCTGATTTTCAAATCACCGTTCCGTGCGGGATGACGGCATTTTTGGGAATGATGATGATGCCGTCGCGGATGTAGCAGAGTTCGTGATCCAATTTGTCGGGCTTGCCGGCGGGCGAGATGACGACGTTGTTTCCGATGCGCGCGTTCTTGTCAATGATGGTGTTCTCGATTTTGCAATTCGCGCCGATGCCGATGCGCGGTTTGCCTTCGCGTTCGTGCCGGTCCACCGATTCCTGCGATTCGTAATAGTCGCTGCCCAGGCCGATGACACGGTTCAATTCCGTGCCCGCGCCGACGACCGTGCGCAGGCCGACAATACTGTTGATGATGCGCGCGTGATTGATGATGCAGCCGTCGGAAATCACCGCGTGATCAATCTGCGCACCGTTGATTTTTGAGCCGGGCAGAAAGCGCGGCCGGCTGAAAATCGGAGCATTCATGTCAAAAAAATTGAAGCGCGGCAGTTCGGAAACGAGATCGAGGTTCGCCTCAAAAAACGAACGGATGGTGCCGATGTCCTCCCAATAACCCTGGAAAACGTGGGAGCAAACGCGGCGCTCATTGATGGCCTGGGGAATGATATGTTTGCCGAAATCGGGCAGCGGATTGTCAAGCAGGCTGCGGATCAAATCGCGGTTGAAAACGTAAATGCCCATGGACGCGAGGAACAATTCGCCCTGCGCTGCGGGTTCGACAATGCCGAGTTTCGGATACAAATCCGGTTCCACCCGCAATGAATCAAGCAGCGCGGGGTCTTTGGGCTTCTCCTCAAATCGCGTGATGCGGAAATCCGCGCCGATTTGCAGGATGCCCAGCGATTGCGCTTCGCGCCGCCCGACCGGGATCGTCGCGACGGTAATGTCCGCGCTGGTCTCGACGTGTTGGGCGACCATGGGGCGAAAATCCATCCGGTATAATTGGTCGCCGCTCAAAATGATCAGGTAATCGAAATCGTGATTGAGAAAGTGAATCAGATTTTTTCGCACGGCGTCGGCGGTGCCTTCATACCATGAGGCGTCGGTGAGCGTCCGTTGCGCCGCGAGAATTTCCACAAATCCACTCGTGAACTGGTCGAATTTATACGTTCGCGAAATGTGGCTGTGCAGCGAGGTGGAGTTGAACTGCGTCAAAATGTAAATCCGCCGGAAACCGGAATTGATGCAGTTCGAGATCGGGATGTCCACGAGCCGGTATTTGCCGGCCAGCGGCACGGCGGGTTTGGAGCGATCCTTCGTCAACGGAAACAGCCGCGTGCCCTGACCGCCGCCCATGATGACGCAGAGGACGGTGCTCGTGTTGAGTGACTGGCGCCCGGTTTGTGACATAACCGATGTTTGTGGCAATGATACTGCCGTCTGCTGCATCAGGGCAAGCAACGGATTTCGATCGGCGCATATTCCAGACGGTAGGGCCGCGCTGCTGCGGCCATCATACCCGGCGACGCAGCAGCGCCCGCCCTACCCGCCGCAGTTACGACGCGGCCTGCGCTTCACGCACGATGTAAGGCGCGAATTCGTCATGGTAATGCGGTGGAATACGGACTTTGAACCGCGCCGCCGGACCGCGGTAACTGTGCGAAATGACCTGGCCGACCTTGTGCAATCGCGCAATCACCGCCGCCTGCTCGTGCGGCACGCGCAATTCGAGAAACTCGCGTTTTGGACGCAACTGCGTTCCGATTTCCGCAAGCAATGACGCAATACCTTCACCGGTCACGGCCGAAATCGTGACGGCGTTTTGATGCCGTTCCTGCAAACGGCTCAATGCGCCGCCGGCCCCGATTCCGCCGGGGTTGCCGTTGAGCCGGTCCATTTTGTTGAAAACCATCAACGTCGGTTTCCCGCCCGCGCCGATTTCGGCCAGCACGGCATTCACGGCGGCAATTTGTTCCTCGGCCTGCGGATGGCTGATGTCCACGACGTGCAGCAGCAAATCGGCCTGCACCACTTCTTCCAGCGTCGCCTTGAACGCTTCAACCAGTCCGTGCGGCAGTTTGCGGATGAAACCGACGGTGTCGGTGAGCAACACATTCTGGTTCGTCGGCAATTTCAACCGCCGCGTCGTCGGGTCGAGCGTGGCAAACAGAATGTCCTTCACCAAAACATCCGCGCCGGTGAGGGCGTTGAGCAATGTGGATTTGCCCGCGTTCGTGTAACCGACGATGGAGGCCAGCGGCCAGTTGTTGCGCTGGCGTCCGGTGCGCTGAATTCCGCGCTGTCGCCGCACCAATTCCAGTTCGCGGGAAATTTTCGCAATGCGATCCTGCACGCGGCGGCGGTCGGTTTCCAATTGCGTTTCGCCTTCGCCGCCGCGCATGCCGATGCCGCCCGCCTGCCGTGACAGGTGCCCCCAAAACCGCGTCAGGCGCGGCAGCAAATGCTGAAGCTGCGCGAGCTCAATCTGCAGCTTGCCTTCGCGCGTGCGGGCGCGCTGCGCGAAGATGTCGAGGATGAGCGACGTGCGGTCGAGAATCTTGCAGTTGAAAATTTTTTCGAGGTTGCGGCTTTGCGCCGGCGAAAGATCGTCGTCGAATATCACCGTGTCCACGTCCTGCCGCCGGCAGAAGTCCGCGAATTCAGTCGCCTTGCCCTTGCCGATGAACGTGGCGGGATTCAGCGATTCCGTTTTTTGCAGGCCTTCGCCGATGATTTCGCCGCCTGCCGTTGTGGCCAGTTCACCGAGTTCGGCGAGCGAATCGCGCGTGTCCGCATGATTGCGCGATTTGAGTTCGACACCGACGAGGAAGACCCGTTCCGGCCTCGTGTTTCTGGTTTCGATGAGCGCTTTCAATGTCTTGCGAACCGGGCAGCCGTCAAATCTGAAAGTCCACGACGGTCGTTTTTTTCGCTTTGTTCAACACGCGCATGTCGAGGCCGTCGTAAATGACCAGTGACTTCGGCGCGACGCTGTCCATGAGAAACACATTGCCGCCAATCGTGCTGCCGGCGCCGATGACGGTCTCGCCGCCGAGGATGGTCGCGCCGGGATAAATCGTGACACGGTCCTCGATGGTCGGATGCCGTTTCTTGCCGCGTAATTGCTGTCCGCCGGCGGTGGATTTCGCGCCCAGCGTGACACCGTGATACATCTTCACGTGGTCGCCGATGATGGCGGTTTCGCCGACAACCGTGCCGGTGCAATGGTCCACGAAAAAGTGCGACCCGATTTGCGCGCCCGGATGCAGGTCCATGCCCGTGCGCGCGTGGGCCCACTCGGTCATGATGCGCGGGATGAGCGCGACGTCTTTCAAATACAACTCGTGCGCCAGCCGCTGCACCGCGATGGCCTCGACGAACGGGTACGAGACCAGCACTTCCTCCTTGCTCTTCGCCGCCGGGTCGCCGTCGTAAGCCGCCTCGACGTCCGTCTGGAGCACATCCCGCAACCGCGGCAGGCTGCCGAGAAATTCCACCGTCAGGCTGTGCGCCGCCGTCGTGATGTTTTGTTTCGGCAGATGGGAGGGGGGATTATATTCGAGGCTCTTGCGGATTTCGTCCTCCAGCGTGCCCAGCACCGAATCGAGCAACTCCGCCGTCACCACCTTGATTTCCGACGAATGGATCAATTTTTCATCGAAATATCCGGGGAACAACAGCCGCAGCAAATCCATCGTGATGGCGGCAATGGCGCGCTTGGACGGCAGGTTTTTGCCATCCAGATGATTGATGCCGCCCACGCGCGCATACGACGCGACGAGCTCATTCGTGAGTTTGGTGACCGTTTCCACGACGGCGAATTTACCACGGAGGCCCGAAGGCAGAAAGTCAATTATCCGTAGCAGCCGAGGTGACGAGGCTCTGACTAAATTTACGATTTACGATACCTGATTTACGCGACACGTCTGAATCGTGGAGGGATTCGTCCATCGTGATCGAATGTCATTAATTCGATCAGTGTCTCGTTACCTCGACGCCTACTGGGCGCGTCTCATTCCGCCTTGCCGAAAATGTTGCCGAGAAATTGCGGCTGCTTGGGAAGCTTCAGCAAAGTGTATCGCTCATATTGTTCACGGTCCGGCCACAACCACAGGCTGCCGTCAGCGGCGAGCGTAATCACATCCTCCCAGGCGCCGGTAATCGCGACCCAATCGTTGTGGATGCCCAGCCGAGTCGGTGGTTTTTGAATGAACAGGATGAATTGTTCCTGGCTCATGTTATATGTATTGGAGAAGTGCCACTGCCACAATGAGCCGTCAGATTTAAGCGCCACCATCCTGCCATAGTTGACTGCGACCGCCCGCCAGTCGTTTTCTTTCCCAACCTGCAAAATGCCGGTTTCCATCGTCTTTCCGGTTTTTTCGTCCCAATACCGGTTGAGCACCCACAATGTTCCGTCCGCGCGAACAAACGCGGTTAGCTCGTCGCCGGCACGCGATGCCGTTTGCGAAACAATCTCGTCGTAATTTGTCGCCCGGTCCAGTTCATCCCGTCCGGTTTTCCAATGCACGTTCAAATGCCACACCTGACCGTCCGTTCGCCGGGCAAAAATCCCGCCCAAAGTGAAAAGCTCCTGCCAGTCGGAATTGGTGCCGATTTGATGCGGTGTGAAAGCGCGCAGCCCCGGCCATTGGTGCAATTCGTTGGTGACCGACCCCCAACGCCAGAGCGTGCCGTCGCTTTTCAAAAGCACAATACTGGTGCGGGACTGCGCGAGTTGCCGCCAGTTGGTCTCGCTGCCAAATCGCTGCAACGTCCCCGCCGTCCATTTGTTTGGTTCAGGATTTTCTGAAATCCAAAGCGTCCCGTCCGGCTGGATGCCAACCGTGTCCATAAAGCCGGATGCAAAAAACTGTTTGCCTTTAACATTCCAGCCAAAAAACAAACGTTCCGTCGTCGCCGCCACCCAGTTGGAACCGGCAACAAATTGCCGCGGCCCGGCACTTTCGCGCAAAGGGTGCGCCAGCGTTCGCCATAAAAACCGCCATCTGACTGGACCGCCATAATCATTGTAGGAGTCATCCAGGCAATCAAACCAGACGCGGCCATCGGGCAACCGCACGAGCAAATTCCTGTATTGCACGATCTGCAAGGTCGGCGGGTTCGATAATGAAAGTTTCGCCGGGCCGTGTGCCGGTTCCGCCGGTTTAAAAAATTCCCAGGCGCGATTGTAAAGCGCCAAGCTCGTCACGATGACGAATATAAACGCCCCGGCAAAGCCCAGCAGGTTGCGCCGCCACAATGGCCAGCCGTCGCGGAAATTTTTGAAGTTCAGGTAAGCCAGCCAGAGCAGGGTGACGATGAGTGTCGGGACACCGATTACAAGCGGCAAGATGAAATGCACAGATTCATGAATCGGTCTGTTGGTAATCAACAGCGTGCTACTGATGAAGAAAGTTGCAATGCCCAGGCCGACGGCCTGTAGAAAACTTCGGGCGAGGGTCGAGGCAAAGAAGCTTAGTAAAGCCAACCACGCAGCGAACGCCGCAGGGACTAATAGAAAGCCAAGTTCTCCCGTGTGGCCTTGCAGGTCGAACACCGAATTATGCGCGCCCAACGCAACTCCAACCATTTCCAGTAACACCGGTATGACGCCGCCGAGGAATGTGCCGAGAAACAAAGTCAGAAATCCTTTGATTGCGAATTGAACCCGACGCGGAACCGGCAGGCACAATTGTCCCTCCATCACGCCGAGCCGGCGTTCCTCGGCCACGGCCATACTGCCGATGACCGGGGGTATGACCAGCCACAGCATCCAGAAAATGGAAGTGAGAACTTCACCGGCAGAATCTTTGGCAAACTCGTGGTATTTTCGCAGCGCAATGATGCCGATGTGCAGCACCAGCAGTCCGGCTGCGCCGAGCAAGCTGACTTGTTGCAGTTGAAATTCCTTTTTCAGCAGCGCAAAAATCGGTTTTCGGTTCCGGTTTGAAACCGCATTTTCCGGACGCGCCGCGAAAAATTTCCATTCCGGAAGTGAAATGACTCCGCCAGACCAGCCCACGTCCTGCGCGCGGAAAAACAACCAGCGCGCAAACAGAAATCCACCGACCGAATAAGCCGCGAAGACGACGCACAGGGCGGCAATGAGGGCGTTGTTGGACTGATTTTGGACGAGCAATACGCCAGAAAACCCGGACAGAACCGCCGGCACTAGCAGCGTGAGCCAGAATGCGCCCGCGACCTGGCGCAGCAATAGCGTCGTCCAGAGCCCGCCTGTGAACGTCGCGGTCGCAATCAGGCAGATGGTGATGAATAAATAATAGGATGACGCCAGATCGATGGGATCAACTACTTTAGCCCTTATAAAAGCGATGCAAAAAGCCGCGAGCCACACTCCGATAACAGTCAGAAATGCGACGGCGAGGACGGAAAGCTTTGTCTGCCAGATCCGCATTCGCTTCGCCGGCTGGGCCAGCAGCAACGAAAACGTGTTGAGACTGGTTTCGCGGCCAAACGTCGTCAGCGCCATAATCGTCAAACCAAAGAAAAGCAGGCACGCGACATAGAAATCATAGGGCCGTGTGATCGCTTGAACCAGTGCCAGCAGCACAGCCACAATCCAGCTCGGCAGCAGCAGGCGGATTTCCTTTTTGACGAGCGCGTTCATGGGCGGTTTGGGAAAAGATTGGCTTTGCTAACGCAGAGACGCGGAGAACGCAGAGGTTCGCGGAGAGAAAATCTTTTTCCAGCCACACAAAAAACCCAGATAAACCAAGACAACTCTGCGCTTCTCCGCGTTCTCTGCGTCTCTGCGTTGAACTGAATCTGAATGGTCGCCGCACTCATGGTTCTCCAGCGTTTGTTTTTTTCAAAATGCCCGACACCACAAAAATCTCCTCCAGCGACAGCGATTCACACCGCAGTTCCTCCGGCTGGTGCGCCCGAAGCTTTTCCAGTAGTAGCTCGCTGTTGCCGTTGGCAAGAATTTCCACTTCGCGTCCACTTTGTTTCACGTTCAACGCGCCGGGCAAATTGAGTTGCGCTGGCGGCTGGGCGAACCGCGCCCGGATTTTTCGGAAACGGTCGCGCGCGGCGTCGGCTTCCATCGTCAGCAGTTCGCGGCCCTGCTCGATGATGGTGAATTCGTCAATCAAACCCTCGAATTCCGCGATGAGATGCGTGGAGACGAAAACGGTCCGGCTTCCCGGATCGCCGGATTGGTAGGCGCCGATGACGGTCTCGATAAATTCGCGGCGCACGATGGGATCCAGTCCCGACGTTGGCTCGTCCAGCACGAGCAGTTCGGGTTCCGGACAAATTGCGCCAATCAACGCGAGCTGTGTCTTCTGGCCTCTCGAGAGATTGCTGGCCTTCTGTTTCGGGTCGAGTTGAAACCGTTTCAGCAGGTCGGCTTCGATGTCGCCGTTCCAATGTTGGCGGAACGAAGCGAGGTATTCCAGCGTGTCGCGCACAGTCATCCAGGGATAAAACGCGACCAGGTCCGGCACGTAGGCGAGGCGTGATTTCACGGCCACTTCATTGCGCTGCGGATCCAATCCAAACACCCGCGCCGTGCCGGAATTCGGACGGAGCAGGTTCAATAGACATTTGATGGTCGTGGTCTTGCCTGCGCCATTGCGGCCAAAGAAGCCATAGCAGCGCCCGGCGCGGACGGTCAGGCTCAGGCCGTTGACGGCATCCAGCTTGCCGTAACGACGGGTGAGATTTTTGATTTCGATGACGGGCGATTCGGGATTCATGGTTTCACCTCAATGATAATTCGGCGTAGCGGCGTCTCGGCAGAGCGCCGCTGACTGGTTTCCGAAAGATGACGGCGCTCTGCCGAGACGCCGCTACGAACTTCGCCGGTCTGCGTTTTACTATTCATTTTCTTCCTTCACTTTGCGCTCGAAGTAATCAAGCCGTTCCTTGACCAGCGCCAGGAACTTTTCGCGATCCACCTGCAGGTGATGCGCCATGACCACTGCCTGGTCCACTTCCGTCAGCAGCAGTTTCTGGCGGACTTGTTTGTTGAACGGGGAATCGCTTTTCTTCAGGAAGCAGCCCTTGCCGGGAATCGTCTCGATGACGCCCTGGCTTTCCAGTTCCGCGTAGGCCTTGGCGATGGTGTTGCGGTTGACGCGCAATTCCTCGGCGAGCGGACGGATGGGCGGCAGGGGTTCGCCGGAACGCAACGTGCCCGAGGCCGCCGCATAGCGGATCTGATCCACCAGTTGCAGGTAAACCGGCTTGCCGGACTTGAAATCAATCTGAAATATCATAGCCGTCTTTTACTGTCATAGAACAGTATGACAGTTGGCGGCGAACGTCAAGAAGAATTTTCAGGCGTGAAATTTAGACTGCGGAGCGCCGGCTTCCAGCGCGGCATGATGCTGAAACAGGCCTCAAAGCGCTGTGCCGGAGGCCGGCGCTCCCGCCCTGCGGGATCAGTCCGCGCTGATTATCCGGAATAATGGCGCCGACTCACGTCGGCGGCTACGCGGTTTTGAAATGGCCGTCTTTGTTGCTTCGTTACTTTGTTGTTCAAACCACTTCCAGAACCGCCTCGACCACGCGTTCGGCGCTGATGCCGTTCAGGCAGCGGAAATCAATCGGGCATTCACGCAAAAAACACGGCGAACACGGCGCGTCGGATTTCAACAGCCGGTGCCGCGCATCGCCCGGCAGGCCCGGCCCGGTCAGTTCCGGCGACGTGCTGCCGAACGGGACGACGACCGGCGTGCCCAGCGCGGCGGCCACGTGCATCGGACCGGAATCGTTGGTGAGCAGCACGCGGCAAATCTTCAAAAGCGCCATCAGCTCGCGGAGTGTGGTCTTTCCGGCCAGGTTCCAAATTGCGGATGGCGGACTGGGGATGGCGGATTCGATCCGGTGCGCCATGGCCGCATCGGTTTCGCCGCCGAAAGTCAGCCAGGTGCAATTGGTTCGATTTTGGATTTCGCGGGCGGTGGCGATGAATTTTTCCACCGGCCAGCGCTTGGCGGGGCCGTATTCCGCACCGGGGTTCAACCCGAAGAGCGGCCGCTTAATTTCATCCAGGCCGAATTTTTTCTTCACCGCTTCAACTTCGTCGGGGGTCACAACCAACTGCGGCGGCAGCGGTTCCGGGTTTGCGCCCAGCGCAGCAACGAGATGCAAATACTCGTGAATCTGATGAACGCTTGAAGGTAGCGCAGGCGTCCCGCCTGCAAATTTGTTTTCGGATGCAGGCGAGACGCCTGCGCTACGGTTATTGGCGGCGATCAGCCTTTTGATTTCGCCAACGGAACGTTTCCGCATTTTCATCGCGCCGGGGCGCGAAGCGACAGTTTGTGTTAAAAACCAATTCCGCCAAGGTTGTGCGTAGCCGATGCGTTGGGGAGTCCCCGAGAGCCAGACTTCGAGCGCGGAGCGGGGCGAGTTTGGCAGCACGAGTGCGAGATCAAAATTCCCGGCGCGTAATTTTTTGCCGATCGAAAACACATTTTCGTCCGGTGCAAATGAAATCGTTTCGCTGATTGCCGGATGATTTGTCCACAAATCGCCAAGCTTTTCCGGTGTAAGCAAGGCAATATGCGCGTCGGGAAATTTTTCGCGCAGGCGCAGCAGCGCGGGCGTGGTCATGACCGCGTCACCCAACCAGTTCGACCCACGTACCACAATTCTACGCGGGTGGAGTCCGCCTTCGCTTTGCTTCGGCGCGACGAGGATGGAGGATGGAGGATGGCTGTTCATGGCGGGGTTTCCATTTTCTATCCTCCATCTTCAATCTTCGCTTTGGCCGATGAATCCGGTTTCCACCGTTTGTGGACCCAGAACCAGTTGGCCGGGTCGCGGCGGACGGCGGCTTCAAACGCGCGATTGACGTCGCCCATGATTTCCCCGGAAGGACGGGGACGGTTGTTTTCGTGCGTGGGAATTTTTTCGCCGAGTTCGATCCGCCATTTCGCCAGTGCGACGCGGTAGCAGAAGCCGGTGAAGAGTTTGCACTGATAACGCAAGGCGAACACGGCGGGCGCGAGCGTGGTGGAACAGTCGTGGCCGAGGAACGGTGCCCGGAGGCCGTTGGAGCTCTGGTCGGTGAGCAGGCCGAGAATGATTCCCCCCCGGTTCATCGCGGCGCGGAGCAGCGGACCGTCGGCGCGGCGCTCGAAGTAAAGGCAGCCGCTGCGCGTGCGCAAATTCTGCATGAGCCGGTTGAACGCAGGGTGCTTGAGTGCGCGGTAGGTCGTGGCACTCTGGTAATCCGGCCGGACGTCCTGGATCCGCGCGTTAAGCTCGAAGTTGCCGAAGTGGCCGATGGCGATGACGGCGCTGCGCGGCGGCTCGTCGCCGGATTTTTGCGGCAGGCGTTCAATGCCGGCGAATTCGACATGCGGGCGCAATTCGTCAAAAGTCATTGCGGCGGTTTTGATGGCGCTGGCGTAATTTTCGCCAATGCGCCGGAAATTTTCCCGGGCGAGCGCGCGGATTTCATCCGGCAATTTTTCCTGGCCAAAGCACAGGGCCAGGTTTTTCAGCGCCACGCGCCGGTGCCGCGCGTCGAGCCAGAAGGCCAGCCCGCCGCCCGCCCGCCCGAGGCGCGCGACGAGGGTGAGCGGCAGCGCTTGAATCAACGCGACGAGCGCGCGGGCGGCCCAGTAAATCAGCGTGTCCATTTTTAGCGGAAGCAGATTTTGCGGACGCAGTCCTGAAAGTCATTCGCGCCGCTGACAATCTGGATTTCGACGCGCATGAAATAAATCGGCAGGTCACGCCGGTCAATTTTGGGAAAACGCACGGCGTCCTTTTGGGTGGTGATGATGGTGGTGGCCTGGCGTTTTTTGGCGCGGTTGATGACGTTGAGAATTTCCTGCTGCGTGAAGCGGT
>Ga0116127_1001889_pt1 | contig 11312 bp, 19 predicted proteins | sample June2015DPH_16_1_FD_89731 | JGI IMG/M metagenome (GOLD analysis project Ga0116127, IMG submission 89731) | Peatland microbial communities from SPRUCE experiment site at the Marcell Experimental Forest, Minnesota, USA - June2015DPH_16_100 | ecosystem: Environmental > Terrestrial > Soil > Wetlands... | reverse complement strand
GAATTGAATGAATATTTGAAGCAGTCAACTCCGTGGTTCTCTGCCTTCGTACAGAAATGGATGAAGGCACTGAACATGGAGTTTCAACGAATCAAAACGGAGGCCATACCGCGATACAATGCTGCGAGCACGAACGTTGCTGATGTGCTCGGAGCACTGACACCCGTGGAATGCGGACCCGCTCGGTTGCGGAAAGAGTTTGCCCTGCAGTTCACGACAGAAGAGAACAAGCCGTACTCACCTGTCCTGTTCGCAATGCGGGATCAGAAAGATATCGGACCTATCATCTGGAAGATGGTCCGACGTATGACCCACGGGGGAAACCCGATGGTAGATGCACACTCAACTTAGAACGGAGAGCGGTGAAACGAGAACGGAAAGAATACCATCGCCAATGGGCGAGGAAAGCATATCAGAAGAATCCGAAGCGGCGGGCATATCAGAAGGAATGGAAGCGCCTGAATCCAGTGGCGCACACGTTGCACAGATTTCGAGCACGATTGAAGGCATACGGCGTGACCCTTGAGTGGTTCATTGCCCAGAGTAAGCGCCAGCAACATCGGTGCTTCGTGTGCCGCAAGAAAGAATCGGTAGGTGGAGCGGGTTGCCGGGGAATTCCTCGACGCCTCTCCATAGATCACAGCCACAAAACGAACAAGGTTCGCAAGTTGCTGTGCAGCAAATGCAATTTGATTTTGGGACTAGTGGACGAGAATCCGAAAGTGCTTCGTCTGCTGGCAACGTATCTCGTACAACACACATAGGAGGAATCACTCATGAGTCAAAACAGCAAGGTATCGCCCATCCTGCGTGGTCACATTCTGAACTTCGTAACGACCGATAGGAGGAACCATGCGTAAAGATCAATTAGCGGCAGGCGCACGCACTGCGAAATTTGCAGTGGGCGGGACAGCAGTCCCCGGAGCGGATGACAACATTTTCCGCAATGTGATGTCGGAGGAAGAGGCAGCGGTATTGGACGCTGCGGTTCTGACACCTGTCGAGCACACGCCTGTTGTCAAGAAGGTATTCAAGCCACGAGGCACGACTCTATTCGTGCGGCGTGTGACAGTCGAGGAGTTGTCTAGTCTCATCATCACAGACCCGATGGAGAAGGACAAGCCTGCTGAGGGCTTCGTCATTGCAATCGGCAAGGGCACGGCAGAGAAACCCATCGATGTGAACATCGGTGACCATGTCGTGTTCGGGAAGTATTCTGGGACAGAGTTCAAGTTGAACGGCGAAGTACTGCTCATCATGGACATCGATGACATCAAGGGCACCATTGAAGACGAGTCCAATATCCCGTATGGCACGGGCATGGATGATGCGCTAGGCGGCTGCACAAATCTCATGCGCACGATAGGGAGGGCCTGATGGAATTAAACATTCCCGCAATCGTCGGTGAAGTCGAGGCAGGACGTGCCGCGAAGGTACGCCGCGAGATCAACAAACTCATCAAGGGTGTGAACACCAGCCAGTTCGATCTGATGAACTTGCTGCACGAGACGAAGTCGGGCCACTACTATTCGCCCGAATTTGAATCATTCAGCAAGTACGCCAAGAGCCTCGATATAAAGTACACGAAGGCTTACTACCTCGTGAAGATCAAGGAACTGATGCTGGGCGTCGAGTTGGCACGCAGCGTTTACGAACCTGTCGGTCTGGGCAAGCTGCGTATCATCAGCCGCCTTGATCTGAAGGGCGAGTACAAAGGTGTGCCTATGCCGCAGATCATCAAGGAACTTGTCCTGAAAGCAGGGCAGATGTCCCTCGAAGAGATCAAGTTAGAAGTTGAGACGATCCTTGGCATGACCGAGGATGAGTCGATGGTGTGGCTCAACATCCTCCTGAAAAAACTGGCACGTGACAACGCTGTGAAGCCCGCACTTGCTCTGGCAAAGAAGCACATGCCTGAGTCACAGACGAAGGATGAAGAGGGGAATTACAAAGACCCAAGTGACGGTGCAGCACTCGAAATGATCTGTGCAAACTTCCTCGCGGACCCGAACTTCAATCCACCGGAAGAGATCGTCGAGCAACCTACGGAAGTTGAGAATGACAACGTCGAAGACCAGTGAGGTGCCACATGGCAGTTCGCCAGTTAGATCAGAAGCGTCAGAGCCACAAGGCAGAGCAACTCGCCTCGCGGTTCAAGTACCGAATCGTCGGACAGCCAGAGGCGACAGGGGCACTTACTTCCGTACTGGAGAAATACCAGAGCGGGTTCTACGACAAGACGAAGCCGATAGCGAGCATGCTGTTTCTGGGTCCGACTGGAGTCGGCAAGACTGGCACGGCGGAAGCCTTCGCGGAAGGTCTTTTTGGCGATCCGAAGCACATGCTTAAGGTTGACTGTGCGGAGTTCCAGCACAGCCACGAGATCGCAAAGTTAGTCGGCGCGCCGCCGGGATATCTCGGCCACAGAGAGACGCATCCGTTTTTCACGAACCATTCCGTGCGGGAGAAGTTCTGCAAGTACGCTCCTGACATTAGAGGCATCTCCGTAGAGATCGGGCAAACCGATCCTGCCTTCACCATCATCGTGTTCGATGAGATCGAGAAGGCGAGTGATGCACTGTGGAATCTGCTGCTCGGCATTCTAGACAAGGGCACGCTCACGACTGGCACGAATGAGGTCGTTGATCTCACGAAGACGGTTATCATCATGACCAGCAACGTCGGCTCGTCTGAATTGGCCGATGAAAACGCAATCGGTTTCGATGCTGGCACCAAGGAACGTACCGATGCCCAGATGAAAGAGATAGCGATGGCTGCGGCTCGGCGGAAGTTCATGCCTGAGTTTCTGAACCGTCTCAACTCAGTCATCATGTTTAGGACACTCACGCCTGAGAATCTGGATGAGATACTCGGCCTAGAACTTGGCAGGCTGTGGGAGCGAGTTGTCTCACAGTCGATCATACCCTTCGAGTTCAACGTCAGCCCGTCCGCGATGCGGCAACTGCTGAAAGAGAATGCTGTAGACTCTCGACGCTACAACGCCCGGAACCTGAAGCGTATCGTTGATCAGCACGTCGCCCAGCCTATCGGTCGCTTCGTTGCGACAGGACAGATACTGCCGAACGACGTTCTCATTATCGACTACGCCAACGAATGGAAATACTATGCACAAGTCACCACTTCCCGCATCCCTGAGAAAGGCGACGTATTGGAGGGATGACTGGAAATGCAGACACTGCGGGAATCGTTCGACACTGGACCCGCATCACGTCATACATCGCAGCGCAGGGGGCGAGCACGCGTTGAACAATCTGTTGACGCTTTGTCGAGATTGTCATAATTCTATTCACGAAGGACGATTGCGAATTGAAGTGGTACAGCGACTAGCAACTGATTTAATTGTGAAGTTTTGGAAAATCCATAAGGAGTCGTGATGGAAGATCGACAGTACCAGACCGATGCGGAGGCGGCTACCCTTGCGGAGTATGACAAGGGAGTCCGTCGGATGATGCACGTCATGGCGACGGGCACCGGCAAGACCATCGTCTTCAGTCGGCTGTATGAGAAGCTGAAGTCTCGTCTGCATGGGCAGATGCTCGTGATTGCCCATACTGAGGAGTTGGTACAGCAGAACGCGGCGAAGATGCTAGAGGTGAATCCGAGCATTCACGTCGGCATCGAGATGGCAGAGTCGCACGCTGATCCTGTCTGTTCGGATGTGATCAGCACGTGCGTGAAGACTCTCGGACGAAAGGATACCAATCGCATTGAAAAATTCAACTGGAACAACATCGATAAGGTCGTCATCGATGAGGCCCATCACGGGGTCACGGATGGATATCGCCGCATCCTTGACGCGGCGGGAAGCCTTCAACCTGATACGCATAAGCTGCTGTTGGGTGTTACTGCGACTCCGCAGCGTCCTGACGGCCAACCCCTTTCGGACCTATTCGAAAAAGTCGCTTACAGTTATCCGCTCCGTGCCGCCATCAAGGATAGCTGGCTCGTCAACATTCGAGGATATCGTGCCCGGACTAGCACTGATCTTGATGGAGTCGCCAAGGGAACGGACGGAGACTTTGTCAAAAGCGAACTCTCAGCCGCAGTCAACACAGCCGAGCGTAATCGACAAATCGTAGATGCGTGGATTAAGCAAGGCGAGAATCGCAGGACGCTGGTCTTCACCGTGGACATTGAACACGCCGAGAAGCTGGCACAGGCGTTTCGTGATCGGGGCATCGAAGCCGATCACGTGTGGGGCGAAGACAAAGAGCGAAAGGATAAACTCGATGCATTCCGCACAGGAAAGATTCAAGTACTATGTAATTGTAATGTGCTCGTTGAGGGATATGATGATCCGGGTATTTCGTGTGTCGTACTCGCACGCCCGACAACAAGCGGCATTTTATTCACACAGATGGTAGGACGCGGCACCCGGCTCTATCCGGGCAAGATCGATCTTATCGTCCTTGACGTTGTAGACGGCACGAGCAAGCACAGTTTACTCACGCTACCGACGCTGATGGGATTGCAAGCATGCCTTGACCTTCAAGGTCGCAGCCTGCTAGAAGCAGTTGAGGAATTGGAGAGGTTGAAAGAGGAGAATCCAAATGTTGATTTCAACGGACTGGCCGATCTCAACAAGGCACAGTGGCTTATCGAGCAAGTTGATATGTTTCAGGTGCGTTTCCCGGCTGAAGTCGAGGCTAACAGCGAACTCGTCTGGTTCAAAGCCGTCGATGGCGGGTACAAGATGCTCATCCCCAAAGAGGACACGAGGGCTGGCTTCGTCCGAATCTTCGAAAACGCGATAGGGGGGTGGGAACTGATCGGTCGCATCAACGACAATGAGTTCCACGGCATCCGTACAACTATGGAAGAGATTTTCAAGGTGAGCGATGAGCAGGTTCGCAAACGTGTCACGAGCAAAACTCTGGCGACAGTCATGCGATCTGCGAAGTGGCACGGCAATCCAGTCACCAAGGGACAGAAGACGATGCTCGGCAGACTCTTCCCCCACAAGACGTTTCTGTACGAACAGATGAACTCGGGACAAGCCTCGAAACTCATCACTGAAAGACTAGCGAGAAAATCATGACTTTAACTGGTATGGAATTGCATAGACTCTCCCCCGGCGAACGGGTAGAGAAGTTTTGGCAACTACACTCTGAGTGGTCACAGGCGACCTTCGGCACGGACGCAGAGCGCGGGCCTGTCGGTGCGCTGAAACATCTGGAGAAAGAAGCACGCGAGGCACAGGCGAAGCCGACTGATCTCGAAGAGTACGCTGACTGCCTCTTCCTCACGTTCGATGCGGCACGCCGTGCGGGGCTCACGCTGGACACGTTGCTCGACCAAGCCTTCATGAAGTTGGAGAAGAACAAGAAACGTATCTGGCAGAAGCCAACGACTTCGGATGAGCCGATTGAGCATGTTCGGGGCATCCATGACTAGCGATACGAGAGGGTATTATGCCAAACTCAATAGAGGAAAACGGGGTATCAAAGCAACGTGTTGTCCTGACAAACCTCACTATGCGCATGGGCTATGCAAAAAGTGCTACTATCGAAAGAAATGGGAAACCGATTCTGAGTGGCGAGAGCGTCAGCAATCCTTATCCGCCGTGCGTGAAGCAAAACGACCCGCAAGAACTCGAAGCGCAGCAGACGCCAAACAGAAAAACGATGCCAAACTTTACAATCTCTTGCCGGGAGATAGAGAAAAAATTTGGGCGCATCAAAAAGGATTCGACCCAATCAGTGGAATGCCGTTAGTGCCGGAAGCGAATCTCGACCACGATCATCGCACGGGATTGATTCGAGGGCTGCTAAATCCCATGACAAATAAATTTCTCGTCGATGACGAAGAGAAATTGATTGCCATGTTGCTATACATTCAACACCCCCCTGCACCGCAGGCTTTGGGCGAGATAGTGTATGGTGTGATGGGTCAAGCGAAGCATAAGAAAAAGATGCGCTACGGACCTGATGGAAGTTCAACGCCTCAGTTAAGGACGGCTTATGCAAAAGAAAAAGAAGGTTCCTAACTTCGCAGAGCAAAAAAGAGCGTTTGATCAGGTGATGGAGGCTTATCGCAAAAGTCAAGTTCACATCACCGGCCTCGGGTGTATCAACCTTGCACCCACGAAGGGAGCGAGTATTCCCCACGATCCGGCACGTCCTCTCTCAGCAGAGTTTCGAGCCGATGTGGAACGGATTGTAGAATCAGTCGTTGCTGCGAAGTATCATCAATGGTTCTGGGCTGCGTACCGTTGGTTTGACAGTGGCGAGGCCCTAGAGCACGAGTTGTTTGCTCAACGATTGCTCGGAGATAGACGGCACTCATGGGAGCAACGTCTCGGCGGAAAGTTTGTTGAGATGGGCTTGTTCCCGCCGAAGAAATATTTTTGTCACCAGAGGATGAGATGAGAATCCATAAGACAAAGTGGGGAGACTACGAACAGCAGATCAAGTTTCCTGTGTTTGCGGATTACACCATTCACGTCATTTTCACGGACAGCATCGCCCGATCCCGCAAAGGCCGGTACGGCACGGAGGGTGCAGCAGAGGGTGCGGCTGCGATGTCGTCAGTCGCGGTTGGTGGGCACGGGCATTTATTTTTCAAGCGGGAGAACTCAGCAGGGATCATCGCCCACGAGGCGTGGCATGCGATTTACCACATGTTTGAGTACCTCGGCTCGGAACTGGATAACGAGATGGTCGCGTATCATTTGACCTATCTCGTGGACAAAATCCTGTCGTTCCTTGCACACATCGAATTTTGGGAGTCAAATCAAAGCAGTAGAAAGCAGGCAACAAATGAACGTCAAAGTTCACAAGGGGTCGTGGCTGGAGTGCAAGACGTGTCCTCACACAGCCGAGGAACTTCAGTGGCGCAGGGAGAAGCGGGATCGGGAGCCTCGCCACAAGCGGATGGCTGCGGGTACATTGGACTTGGCTGTTAGGCGTCAAGTCGCTTACGAACTCGGACCCGATGCGGAGCCGACAAGCGATCAGAAGTTTCAATTGCTCCAGAAGTACGGCATCGCAGCACCGCGAATTGATCGAGCAGTAACAAAGCCGAATTGGATGAAGGAGGGTGTATGGCGGGAGATGAAGCAAGCATGGTTTCAGTTGACGAAGGGGCTAGTGCCGAAGGAGCAGTTCAAGCGGAGCCGCCCGTTCACGAGAGCGAACAACCCCTCACTCCCGAAGAAATTTCGGCAAGAACGCTCGACGCTGCAAAGCAGGCAGAACTTCAGCGTATCCCGCCCGAACTTCGCCCCGATGCCGCTGGTAATCCGCCAGTCATAACGGAGAAATTGCTACGCCAACTTCGGAATCGATACTTCACTGTCAAGCACGTGGTGCTCACCAACTGCGGGCACAAGCTGGACATGATAAACTTCCCGAAGCGGAACTGTGAGAACTGCTATTTTCAATGGTTCAATACGCATCCGCAGTTGGTCGAGGTCGCGGATCAGTTTTATCGAACGCATGGTAAAGGGCCGCTCATCGGAATGCGGGGCAAGAAGTTTTTCGTTGCCTTCACTCGTTATATGGCTACGATCATTCATTTCATGAAAGAGGAAGAACTTGCCAAACAGAACGCAGTACAATCGCCAGTGGTATCTGGAAAATCAGCAGCGGCTCAAGCAGAAGGCACGCCAGAATTATCGACAGAAACATCCGACAATTCAGCACCACCCCGCGCCTAAGTTCAGCAGTTGCACAGCGTGGCATCGCTATTATCGGTACGACATGGACGAAGAGGCTTTCAACAATCTTCTCATGCTGCAAATGAGTCGTTGCGCTATGTGTGGGGAGCGGTTCACCGACGAACGTCCCCCCGTAGTAGACCACGATCATCTTCTTGATGAAGTGCGTGGGTTGCTCCATCAAGTTTGTAATCGGGCGCTCGGCGTATTCGAGAAACATCGAGCAAACTGTGAAAGGTATCTAAAATATGTCGCTAATCGTAAAGCAATCGGGCACCTCTGTGACGGAACCGTCTGTGAAGAAAGCGGAGAAGTTGCCGCCAGTAGCCCCAGCGTTGTCGAAGGCTGACAAACTGAAGGCACTTGAGGGCGTCACCAAGTCCTTCAATGCTGAATACGAGACACAGTTGATCCAGAAGCTGGGCAAGAAGACGGGCGTTCGTCTCCCTTGCCTCGCCTCGGGAATGCCAACATTCGACGAAACGATGATGTCCTGCGGTGGAATGCCGGACGGTCGTGTCATCGAGATTTACGGACCTGAGTCATCGGGCAAGACGACACTCGCTCTGCACTTCGTCGGTATGGCGCAACGTGAAGGTGGCTTCGCAGCATTCATCGATGCAGAGCATGCACTCGATCCAAATTATGCTAAGAAGCTGGGCGTCGATGTGGACAACCTGCTGATCAGCCAGCCGGACTATGGCGAGCAGGCGCTCGAAGTTCTCGATGCGCTCATCGACACGCGGGCGCTTCGCATCATCGTCGTTGATTCCGTCTCGGCTCTGGTGCCGAAGGCGGAACTCGATGGCGACATGGGCGACTCGCACATGGGTCTGCAAGCACGACTCATGTCGCAGGCGATGCGCAAGATCGTGGCGAAGGCGCACCGGGCAAATGTTCTTGTCATTTTCATCAACCAAGTGCGCGAGAAAATCGGGGTGGTGTTTGGCAACCCAGAGGTTACGACGGGCGGACGGGCATTGAAGTTCTGGTCGTCGGTACGGCTGGAGACGAGACGCCTGTCAAAGACTGACGGCGGCGAGATCAAGGACGAGCAGGGTGTGCATATCGGGCACCGCATGCGGATCAAGAACGTGAAGAACAAGGTGGGTCCGCCGTATCGAGAGACAATAGTCAACCTGATGTATGCAACGGGCTTCGATCTGCGGTTGGATGTGGTCGAGTATGCGCTGCAAGTTGGCGCAGTCGTAGAGGGCGATGCCACGAAAGACGATATGAAGAATGGCACAGGGAACGGCATCCCCAAGGGCTGGTTTGGGTTTAAGGGCGAAAATTATCGAAGATTGGACTTGACACAGAGCCCACTCTTTGAGAATATAAAGATAGAGGCAATGGCCCGCCGTGATGCTGTGTTGTCTGCAGCAGCACAGACCGATGCGGCGGTTCCAGCCTCTTGAGTTTACGGGGACGCTGCGCTTCGCAAGAGCGTGGGGTGAAAGCTGAAAACTAGGACTCGGGGCCGATACCTGAAGGTCCGCCTCAGCCACTTGGTCACGTCCTCACAGTTTGCGCAAGCGGGGGCAGGTTTGAAGCAGGAAGTGTCATGACACCCTGACTTACTCCGCGACGGTGGGGGAAACTGCATAGCCCACCGAAATATGGAGGCGTATGAAATTACCGAACTGGCGGTTGCTCCGAGCAGAGCGTTTTCTGCACAAGCGATACGCGGATGGAACAATCACGTGTTCACTGCCTGAGTTACTCGTGCAGTTTGAGGAATTTCTGCACAAAGAGGAACAGGAGCGGATGGATAAGGACTAGGAGGCACCATGAAGAAAGTCAAGAATGTGAAGTCTGCTGGGCCGGTACGCGATCCTATGGCGGATGCCAAGTTTGCCTACTTCTCCGTGTGCTGCAACGAGGTGGCGAAGAAAACGCCATGCGTGGCAGCGAATCGCATCACCCAGCCGTACATCGGGGCGAAGCCTGAAGCCGAAGGAACCCTTGGCTCGTGGCGCTGTTCGAAGTGTTCCAAGCCGTGCAAGTGCAATCGGCAATCTCGTAAGGTGGAGGCTATATGACAAAAGCGAAGTTTAAGGTCGGGCAAGTTGTGCGAATGAATACAGAGTGGTATCGCACACGAAAGATGCGGGGGGAACAATACCAACGCATCACGCGAGTCTGGGAGTGGCCTACCTTCCATCGTCAGACGGAAATTGGCGGGTTTGGTTATACTCTGCTGAATGGCGACGAGGCTCATGAGAAATTTCTTGCAGCCTTAACGTCTGCGGAAAGAGGGCCTAATGAGTAAAAGTCTACTTCCTAGTGCGCCGCTCGAACGGCTCATCTTCAGTGAAGACACATCCGATGGACTGAAGGGTCTGCGTCTGTTGCGTGACCGCTACCTGAAGTTGGATATGCCGAATGCTGCGTCTGCGGTCGATGCACTCATCGGCACCACAGCAGTTGATCAGACCGAATCTATTCTCAGTGAGGACGACAATGGAACCGAAAAAGTCTAATCATCAGGCCAATGTCGTGAGCAACGAGTTTTTGGCGAAGGATGCGAAATGACTTGGCTTTCTGCGTTCGGGAGCATAGCGTCTATTCTGGGGCTGTGCATCAGTCTCTATATCTGGTGGCGTGAGTTGAAGATCAGCAGGGATGTGGCCGAACTGAAACAAGAAGAGGAGAAATGGCATGATGGATAAGAAAACGGTAGACACACTCATCAAGGCGGGGTTCTGGGCAAGCGTCATTGTGAGTCTGCTCCTGCTCGTCCACTACGGCGTTGCGGAGGACTGTGTCGTATCCGTACAGTCCAAGTCCTGTTGGATACCCGAGGGCTGTAGCGCCCCCGTCATCAAGACTTACACTCCGTACACAGGTGACAAACCGGGGATAGCTTACTCGCTCACGAGCAAAGGCAATTTTGTGATGGGGCTGATGCCGGACCCGAACGCTGATGTCCTCTTTGACGATGTCATGCTGTGCGAGGGCAACGCAGCGGACAACATCTTTGACGCCTGTCACGATGCCATCCTACTGCCCGAGCCTCTGGAACTACGCCACGAGGAGGCATTATGAAACCAGCAGGGCTAGTGACGAAGACCAAGGACAACTCCCGCAAGAAGCACAGGGAGAACGCCGAGTGGATAAAGGGCAAGAAGATCGGACGCCCTAAGCAGCAGTGGGTGCCCGCCGAGATAGTAAGCAGAGATGGGTGGCAAGTGCCCGCGCACTGGGAGAAGATATGAAACTCGGCTTCGAGATCGAATACCAAAAGGCGTACCTCACGCCAGTCAACGGCTGGTGTGGTCCGTGCTGGAGTTTTTATCTCGCCCTGCCGTGGTACGTGCGGGGACAATGGGGCTGGAAGTGCAGAGTGTGGAGGTTCTATGGCACTGTTTGATCTGTCAATTCCGACCGTCCTGCGGCGTGAGGGCGGCTTCGTGAACGACCCGAACGATCCCGGCGGCGCAACCAATTATGGCGTCTCGCTGCGCTGGCTGAAGGCACAGGGTCTGTTCGATGAGTTGGTCATCGAGGATGGCGATCTCACGCACGATCAGGTGATGGTCATCCGAAAGATGACTCAGTCCGATGCAATGGCATTCTACAGGCAGTACTGGTGGGACAAGTACAACTACGGTGCGATCCTGCCGCAGATGGT
>Ga0116127_1001888_pt1 | contig 11318 bp, 6 predicted proteins | sample June2015DPH_16_1_FD_89731 | JGI IMG/M metagenome (GOLD analysis project Ga0116127, IMG submission 89731) | Peatland microbial communities from SPRUCE experiment site at the Marcell Experimental Forest, Minnesota, USA - June2015DPH_16_100 | ecosystem: Environmental > Terrestrial > Soil > Wetlands... | reverse complement strand
GTGAACGGAATTGGCGGCAATGGCGCCGGCGATGATTGCGGTCGTCGAGGCGACCCCGCGTTTGAGAAAGAACCGGTGCAGTTTTTCCAGCGCGCGGCTGACGCGTTTGCGCGCGGTGTCTTCGCCGGTGCCCAGAGAATTGCCGACTTCCGCCAGGCTTTTGTTTTCAAAGAAGCGCAGCAGCACGGCCTGCCGGTCGGTTTCGCCGAGCGTTGCCAGCGCATCGTCGAGCAGCGGCGACATTTGCTCCCAGAACAAATCCGGCGCGGTTTGTTGAATTTCAGATTGCATTTGAGCCTCCTGCTCGCGTTGCCGTCGTTTCGCGGCGGCACGCCTTTGCGCCAGGGCGGTAAAACGCGTGGTCTTGAACAGCCAGCCGGTGAGGATGGTTTTGTCTGAAATCTGTCCGGCCTTTTGCGCCAGGATGATGAACACCGCTTGCGTGACTTCCTCCGCCAGATGGGGGTCGCGCACCTGCCGCAACGCCGCCGAATAGACGAAGCCGACGCGCCGCGAAACCAGCGTCTCGAAGGCCGCTTCGGAATTGCGCGCGGCGTAATCCTGCAGCAACGCCATGTCGTCCATTGCCTGCATCCACCTATAAATGCCTGTTCCGGCTAAAACCGGACAATTTTTTTTGAAAAAGCATCGTGTAGCCGCGGACGCTAGTCCGCGCATTATCATCCGCCGGAACCCAAATCAGCGCCGACTCACGTCGGCGGCTACACGAACAGAGAATTTTTCTACTCGCGGAATTGCCACGCGTCGGGTAATTGAAGCGCCATTAGGAATTGAATTTCATGCTCGTCTTCCTCAACGGAAGTTTTTTGCCCGAAGCGCAGGCGGTCGTCCCCGTCAACGACCGCGGTTTCATGTACGGCGACGGGTTGTTTGAGACGCTGCGCGTCTGCCAGGGCCGGCCGTTTCGCATGGCACAGCACTTGGAACGGATGAAGCGCGGCGCGGATTTCCTGAAAATCCAATGCCCGTTTTCACCGAAGGAATTGCAGGATTTCGCCGGCCAACTCATCGAACAAAACCGGATGCCCGAGGCGATCCTGCGTGTGACGTTGACCCGCGGGCCGGGCGAACGCGGGTACATGCCGCAGACTGACAGCCAGCCAACGGTCGTGATGACGTTGCACCCCGCGCCGCCGATGGATGTGGAAAATCCGGTTCAGTGGAGGCTCATCACGTCGTCCTATCGCATTCCGGCAGCCGATCCGCTGTCGTCGTTCAAGACGGCGAACAAGTTGATTCACATCATGGCGCGCATGGAAGCCGTGGAAAAGGACGCGGACGAAGCGTTGCTCATCAATACAAACGGCGAAGTGGCGGAAACGGCCAGCGGCAATTTGTTCTGGGTTTATCAGGACAGCTTTTGCACCGTGCCGACGGGCCGTGGCGTGCTGCCCGGCATCACGCGCTCGGTGGTGCTGGAAATTTGCCAGACGCTTGGCCTGCCGACGAACAAACGCGTCATCAAACCCAAGGCACTGCGGAATTCCGAGGGCATTTTCATCACCCAGAGCGCGCTCGGCATCGTGCCGGTGACGACGCTGGACGGCGAACCGGTCGCGCCGTCGCCCCTGCTGGACCCGGTTTTGCGCGCCTACCACGAAATGCTTGCCAAACCGTAAACCCGCCGCTAATGGTTAATCATCATCAAATCGTTTTGGCACCGTTGAAACCAGTCGTGCCGGCGGTATTCTGAAAATGGAAGCTGGCGACGACGAATCAGTCGTGCCGGCGGTTGGACAACCCCGGAGGTCATTATGATCGAGAGCGCCGGTCTGGAACATTGTTTGTCCTTCATCAACTGCCAGCTCCGTGACGGCGGGAAGTCCGGAACTCATGCTGAGGGCGGCGTGCGCCGCGCCGTGACCATTTCCCGGCAGGCTGGTTGCGGCGCGCTTGCCGTCGCCCAGAAACTCGCCGAATACCTGCAGTCCCGCTCGCCCAAAGACGCCTGTCCGTGGACTGTGTTCGACCGCAATCTCATGGACAAGGTCCTCGAGGATCACAACTTGCCGGTCCGCTTGGCCAAGTTTCTGCCCGAGGACACCATTTCGAAAACCCAGGAGATTATGGCGGATTTGTTCGAGTTGCATCCGCCGATGGAAACCATTGTCCTTCAAACCGCCGAGACCATGCTCAGGCTGGCCGGGTTGGGCAACGTGATCCTCATCGGCCGCGGCGGCAACGTGATCACCGCCGAATTGCCACACGTGCTGCATGTCCGCCTGGTGGCTCCGTTCGAAAAACGCGTCGAATACGCCCACAAGGAGTACAACAAATTCAACCTGACCACGGACCAGGCGCGCAAGTTCTGCCTGAGTGAAGACCGCGGCCGCGAACGTTATCTGAAAAAGCATTTTGACGCCGATATCAATGACCCGCTGCTTTACCACATGATCATCAACACCGGCCTGGTCAATTACGATGACGCCGCGAAGCTGATCGGCGACGCGGTTCTGAACTTGCACTGAGGCCGACTTCGGTCTTGGGTCGCCGTCCGGCCTGTGGCTTAATCTCCGCGTGCGCCGCAATTCCAGGTCTTCGTCGTCCCGCCCGCATCGCAAAAGGCGCGGCGGCTGGCGCTGGCTGTTGGCGGTGGCCGTGCTCGCGGTCACGGCGTGGTTTTGGTGGTGCCACGAGCAGCCAACCAAAGTCGTCCGTGCGCCGGCGAAGGCCGTGGCGCCGCGCCTGCGGCCGTTTGTCGTTGCCCCCGAATCGCCGGCTGATTTTCCGCGTCCGGTGCGCGACGTGTTTGAAGCGCAGGTGGCCCTGGCGCGCCGGGCGATTTCATCGGGGTCCATTGACGCCGCGCTCGGCTCGCAAACGCGCCGGGCAATTTCCGTTTTTCAGGAAACCCAACATTTGCCGGTGACCGGCGCGCTCAACGCGGACACGCGTGCCCGGCTCACGCTCGCTGCGCCGCTGGTGACGACTTATGTGGTTACGATCAACGACCTCGCACGGCTGCAGCCGCTCGGCAAAACCTGGCTGGCCAAGTCGCAGCAAACGGCGCTGGAATACGAAACGGAACTCGAACTCGTCGCGGAAAAAAGCCATTCGCATCCCGAATTGATCCGGCGGCTGAACCTGGGCGTCAACTGGACGAACATCGCGGCGGGGACGGTTTTGCATATTCCCGACTTGGATTATCCTGCGGCGTCGAACAAGGCGGCGTTCGCCGTCATTCATCTGGCGGACAAGTTTTTGGAGGCCTTCGACACGGAAACGAATCTGCTTGCGCATTTTCCGTGCAGCATCGCGGCGAACGTCGAGAAACGGCCGGTCGGCGAATTGCACGTCGCGGTCGTTGCGCCGAACCCGAATTACACGTTCGACCCGGACTTGTTTCCCGAATCGCCCGAGGCGCGGCAGTTGAAGATGAAACTGGTTTTGCCGCCTGGCCCGAACAATCCGGTCGGCGTGGCGTGGATTGGTCTGGACAAGACCGGTTACGGCATTCACGGCACGCCGGTTCCGGAGCAGGTTGGGCGCACCGAATCGCACGGTTGCTTCCGGCTGGCGAATTGGGACGCGGAATACCTGTCGAAGCTGGTGTGGGTGGGGATGCCGGTGCTGGTCGAGCCGTGAAGGATGACTTCCCCCTCTTGGGAGCGCCGGCGTCCCGCCGGCTTGGAGCCTTGCGGCAGACTGAACCACTTGCCAGCAAGACGCCGGCGCTCCCAGGAACCCGATTCCAAAAAGACGGGCAAATTATCATTGCCGGGCAGCCGGCTTTGGCCTAATTGTTTGACAAATTCAACAAAGGATATTTATGGCCATCGGAATTGGACTGATTATTGCCGTTATTGTGCTGGTTTGCGCGCTGGGACTCATCACTTTTGTCATCGGCGTTTACAACAAACTCGTCACGATGCGCAACCGCTACAAAAACGCCTACGCGCAGATTGACGTGCAGCTCAAGCGCCGCTACGACCTGATTCCGAATCTGGTCGAGATTGCCAAAGGCTACATCAAGCACGAACGCGAAACGTTGGAGAATGTCACCAAAGCGCGCAACATCGCCTACGCCGCCTCGCAGGCCGCCGCCGCCAATCCCGGCGACGCCAGCACCATGAAAAACCTGGTCTCCGCCGAAAGCGGCCTCGCCGGCACGTTGAGCCGCCTGATGATGGTTTCCGAGCAGTATCCCGATTTAAAGGCCAACCAGAACATGATGCAGCTCACCGAGGAGTTGACTTCCACGGAAAACAAAATTTCCTTCGCGCGGCAGGCTTACAACGATTCGGTCATGGTTTACAACACCGACCGCGAAATCTTTCCGAGCAACCTCGTTGCCGGCATGTTCAACTTCGGCCCGGCGGAACTGTTTGTCGTTGACAAGCCGGAACAAAAGGACGCGCCGAAGGTTTCGTTTACCTGAGATCGTAGGTGGCAGGCGACGTGAGGAGGCTCTGATTTATTTACGATATGGGATTTACGATTGACGAGTCTTGCTGCCATCCAGGTACATCGCGTAAATCGTATATCGTAAATCGGAAATAGTGAGCCTCGTTATCTCGGCTGCTAACAGTGGCATAAAAATGGATTTCTTCGCGCGACAGGAAAAAGCCAGAAAAAAGACCAAGTGGCTTGTCATTTATTTTATTCTGGCGGTCGTGGCGATGATTATCGCCATCTACATCACGGCGCTGCTGATTTTTTCCGGCGTTCAATCGCATCGCCATTATTATAACGAGGAACAGCCGCAGTTCGCTTTGTGGAATCCGCAGCTTTTTCTCGGTGTCGCGCTCGGCACGCTCGCGGTCATTTTGATCGGCAGTAGTTACAAAACCATGGCGCTGGCGTCTGGCGGCAGCGCGGTTTCGGAAATGATGGGCGCGCGGCTCGTCAGCCCGAACACGAATGATCCCGACGAACGCAAACTGCTCAACATCGTCGAGGAAATGGCCATCGCCTCCGGCGTGCCCGTGCCGCAGGTCTACGTCATGGACGACGAGGACGGCATCAACGCCTTCGCCGCCGGCCACAAGGCTGGCGACGCCACCATCACCGTGACGCGCGGCTGCATGAAATTGCTCTCGCGCGACGAATTACAGGGCGTCATCGGCCACGAATTCAGCCACATTCTCAACGGCGATATGCGGCTGAACCTCCGGCTTATGGGAATCATCTTTGGCATCCTTTGCCTCGCCATCATCGGACGGGTTCTTTTGCAAACGGCGCGCGGCGGCGGTCGCGGTCGCGGACAAAATCCGTTGCCACTGCTCGGCCTCGTCCTGCTGCTCATCGGCTACATCGGCGTTTTTTTCGGACGCCTCATTCAGGCCGCTGTCAGCCGCCAGCGCGAGTTTCTCGCCGACGCCTCATCCGTCCAATTCACGCGCAATCCGGGAGGCATCACCGGCGCGCTGAAAAAAATCGGCGGCTTGGGCGAAACGGGTTCGCGCCTCAGCCACGCGCATGCCGAGGAACTTTCTCACATGTTTTTTGGAAACGGCGTCAGCGAACCGTTCATTGGACTGCTCGAAACCCATCCGCCGCTCGTGGAACGCATCCGTGTTTTTGACGCGAATTTCGACGGAAAATTTCCTTACGTTCGTTACAACGGGCGCGACCAGCCGCCTGAAGAAATTTCCAAACCGAAACGCCAGCCGATGCCGAACCTTTTTGGCACGGTGCTGGGCGGCGCGATCCTCGCCTCGGGCGACGCGGAAAAACCACCGGTCATCAGATCGCATTCCGTCCTGCCAAATCTGGGCAATCCCACGCCGTTGCATCTCAAATACGCCGGACAATTGCGCGATTCGTTGCCCGACAGTGTAAAAGCCGCCGCGCGCGAACCGCTTGATGCCGTTGCGCTGATTTACGCGATGCTTCTCAGTCCCGATGAAACGACGCGCACGACACAGCTCGCCGAACTGGCCAGGCGCGTTGATCCGGCAATTCAGGAAAAAACCATTGCGTTGTTTCCCGATGTTTCGACTGCCGCGACGCACGCGCATTTGCCGATCATCAATCTCGCGTTGGGCGCGTTGCGGCAGTTGCGCGTGGAACAGTTCAATCAATTTTCGCAGACGCTCCAATGGCTCATCGAAAGCGACGGCAGGATTGAGCTGTTTGAATTCGTGCTGAAAAAAATCGTTCTGCGCCATCTCGCGCTGCAATTCAGCGGGGCGCGTCCGCCGGTCGCCCAATACTACACGCTCAAGCCGCTCGTGCCGGATTGCGCCGTCGTGCTGTCCGCGCTGGCAAACGTTGGCAGCAACGATGCCGCCGAAATCGAAAAGGCCTTTGAAACCGGGGCGCCGTATCTGCGCGCGCCCAACGACGGCGATCTGATGCTGCTGCCGCGCGAACAATGCGGCGTGGACAAGATTGACGCCGTACTCAACCGTCTCGCGTTGGCCGTGCCGACCATCAAAAAGAATTTGATTGAAGCCTGCATCCATACTGTCGGCGCCGACGGCGTGATGACAGAAAACGAAGCCGAACTGCTCCGCGCCGTTGCTGACACGCTGGATTGCCCGATCCCGCCGTTCGTCCAGACGGAGTAATACCATTTCTCAATGATAATCGGAACAAACCTTGGTAGGGCGGGCAGTCCTCTGCCCGCCGCTCGTCCGCACAACAATTGCGGCGCGCACAGAGTGACGCGCCCTACCCATGTGCCGATTTCCACTGGGAATTGGTATAATTTGGAAAATGGGTGAAGTAAAAGCGGCGGAGGACCGACGCACTCCAAAACCTGTCGGACACTTCTATGATCTTAAACCAGCGCGGAGCGTCTTGGACTGCGCCAGTCCTCTGGCGCTTTTCAATCGCCGGTTCCCTAACTGTATTTACTCAACTTCAAGGACCACGACCGATTTGGCTGGTAACGTGGTAATAAATCCGTCGTCCGTCACCTTGAATGTGTTGAATTCGGCCGGCTTCACATGGTCCGGCCGGTCAAAGGTGTTGTGCGCGTTCATTTCCGGCGCGGTCAGCACCCGGCCGGAAATTTTCCCCGCCTTAGCCCCCTGCAATTCACACGGGACCTCGATGGATTGATTGGGATTCAAGTTGCAGAGCGTGACGTGGATTTTTCCCGCCTGGTCACGCGAGGCGGAGGCGCTGACTGCCGGAATTGTTTTATCGCCGAAGGCATAATCCACACTTTGCAGGTCCATGGGCAACAGCGTGGCGTCGTGATGGACGGTGTCCATTTCGAACACCCAGTAACTCGGCGTGACCGTCATCTTTTCGTTGTCGGTGAGGATCATCGCCTGGAGCACGTTGATCATCTGGGCGATGTTCGCCATCTTCACGCGGTCGGCGTGGTTGTTGAAGATGTTCAACGTCACGCCCGCCACCAGCGCGTCGCGCAGCGTGTTTTGCTGGTAGAGAAACCCCGGATTGGTCCCCGGCTCGACATCGTACCACGCGCCCCATTCGTCCACGATCAGGCCGATTTTTTTCTGCGGATCGTATTTGTCCATGATGGCGGAATGTTTGGTGACGAGTCCATCCATGACCAGCGCGTGCTGGAACGTGTTGAACCATTCCGCCTCGTCGAAGTCGGTGGCGGAACCCTTGTGCGACCAGTTGCCCGTGGGCAGGGTGTAATAATGCAACGAAAAGCCGTTCATCGCCTGTCCCCCATGTTTCAGCCGGTCCACGTTCTGCTTCATCAACACTTCGGTCCAGTGGTAATCGGACTCCAGCCCGCCGCTCGCGACGCGGTAGATGTTGTTGCCGGGGTAGTTTTTCACGAAGGTGTTGTAACGGCTGAAATTATCGGCATAGAACTCCGCCGTCATGTTGCCACCACAACCCCAGCTTTCGTTGCCGACGGCGAAGTAGGGCACTTTCCACGGCTGTTCCCGGCCGTTTTGCCGGCGCAGATTGGCCATCGGTGAATCCGCATCGGAGGTCATGTATTCAACCCACTCCATCATTTCCTGCACCGTGCCGCTGCCGACGTTGCCGCAGATATAAGGGGCCGCCCCGATCTGCCCGCAAAAATCCATGAACTCGTGCGTGCCAAAGGCGTTATTTTCCGTCACGCCACCCCAATGGGTGTTGATCATGGAGGGCCGGTTGGTGGGCGTGCCGATGCCGTCCATCCAGTGATATTCATCGGCAAAACAGCCGCCCGGCCAGCGCAGCACCGGCACCTGGATTTTCTTCAGCGCGGCGACGACGTCGTTGCGAATGCCGCGGGTATTGGGAATCGGACTGTCTTCGCCGACCCAGATGCCGCCGTAGATGCAATGGCCGAGGTGCTCGGAGAATTGCCCGTAGATATTGCGGCTGATTTCCGCGCCCGGCTGGTCCGCGTGAATGACAAGCCGGTTGGTTTTCACCAGGGGGGAAGGTGGCGGCTGAGGTTGAGCTTGAAGTGGGACCGGACTTTGCGCCTGGGCAACGGGAGACTTGGGTTTGGGACTGGAGCAACCCGCCCAAAGACCGAGGCAAAGAACACTGACGATGGGAATGGCAACGAAGGATTTGATGTTCATGGCATAAATTCAAAGGAAGTTTGCGCCGGACACAAGAAAAGTTTTTGGAAAAGTGGAGCAAGCGGCACAGCATCCTGAGATCCGCCACTTTGTCGGAAGTGTCGAAATCAGTTCAACGTGAGGAGGCTCTGACTAAATTCCGAATACCGAAGCCCGGAAGCCGAAAGAAATCCGAAGGCCGAAGGCCGAAATGACCAAACCGGCAGTATATCATCCCGCTTTCGGAATTCGGATTTCGAGCTTCGGATTTCAAATCGCGAGCCTCACCACCTCGGCGGCTACGGGTGGAAGAGAAAAGCGCGTTATTCCCGCACGGTTGCCTTTAACTGCGCCTTGAACGCCGTTACCATTCTTAGTGTGCCATGTTTGTCGCGGTTTTGGTCAGTGCTTAACCGTCCGGCAAGAATGTTTATCATATGCCGGGGGCGAGATGGACAGAAAAGACCTGCTCTCTTCATGCAAGCAGATTGCGCTGGAAAATGGTTTGAGAGGAAGGATCATCATTCATCCATGACATTGGCAGCTTGATTGCCAAGCAACTCCTGGGCGGCACGAATAAATCCATTTTGCCCGATGGCCTTGCCCGGGGTGATGCTTTCTTCCAGCTCTTGCGACCTGAAACGGTATTCCATTTCCATGTCCCGGTCCTGTTCGCTGGCTTGCGCCGCCTGTTTTTCAATTTGTGCCTTGCTGGCTGGCAACGGGTAAAGACTTTCGGGTTTGACCGGGCGCTTTTCGGCGGCGGTCGCAACGTTGCGCCAGAGCGCGGCCAGATCGGAGACAACCTCAAACGACGGATGGGTGTGACGGCCCAGTGGATCCAGTCGAAGCAGATTGAAAACCACGGCGTCGCGCTCCGGGGCGGATTGGAAAACATGGGAACTGATGCCTTCGATTTTTTCCCAGGCATTGAGATAATCCGGATCCAGCCTGACCGCCACGCGATAATTGGTCAGCGCCTCCGGGTAACGCCCTTCCTCCTCCCGCAGATAGCCCAGCAGGTAATGCACCTGCGGCTTGTTTGGCGTTTTTTGGGCCAGTTCCGTGAACACCTTCTCGGCAATGCCTTGCGCCCGTTCGCCGTCAAACGCGCGTTCACATCCGAAACAATAACTCTCCATGCGGCCAAAACTGTCGGGCATCAATTCGTAGGCGCGCCGGTAATGTTCCTCCGCCTGCTCGTGCAACCCCATGTCCGACAGTTGCACGGCCAGCCGCGCATGGATGCAATAGGCGTCCGCAAAACGGTTCAATGAATCCTGATACATGGCCACGGCCCGCTTGAGCAGGCCGGCGGCGTGAAACTGATCCGCCATTTCCGCCTGTTGCACCGCCTGGACGGCGCCGCGCAGTGATTCCGCCTCCTTCGCATCACCCCGGGCGGCGCGAATCTCCGCAAGTTCGGCATAGGCGCGGAGGCGGTCGCCGGGTCCTTCCTCGCCATCGGTGGGATCAATGGCAATGGCCTTGCGCGCAGCCTGTTCTGCTTCTTCCAAACGCTGGTGCATTCGCAACCAGTGGGCCTTCCAGATCAACGGCCGTTCCTCGAATTGGTCCCGCGCAAACAAAGCATCCAGTTCGGCCGGGGCGTGTTCATCATCCAATGAGAGCAGCAATTCATACAGCCGGTCGCAGCCGGGGGATTGATCGAACAGTGGATCGAGCAGTTTGCGCGCCTCCGCCGTGCGTCCGGTTTTGGCCAGCGCCGAGGCGGCGTAGTAGCCGACCGGCACGGGGACGTGCTGGTGGGAATAACTCGGAACCAACTCTTCCAGGTCGGCATACCGGGGTTTCAAATCAGCCAGGTCTTTTCCGCCCCAATACGGTGCATCATCAAATAATTTCAGCACGTCAGCATCCCGTCCGGCGCGGTGGTACAGCCGGGCAAGGGCTGTCAGAATCGGGGTGGCGGGAGTGGAGCGTCCTTCATAACCGTACGTTCGCGGGTTTGCCTTTTTCGAGACGGCATTGGACAAGGCTGTGGCCAGAACCGCTTCTGCCTCCGGTCCCCGGTTAAGATCGTCCAAAAGCATCGCCAGCGACGGCGCGGTGGCGTTTCCCCACGGAGAATAATCCTGTTCATCCTGTTTTTGAACAGCCGCCTTGGCGGCGGCGAGGCCTTCCTCCAGCCATTCGGGGCGGTTGAGGAGGTGGCCGATTCGCGCCAGCTTCAACGCCAAATCGCCGCGGCTTTCACGCTCATAGCGGCCCGACGAAGCCGAGGCCGGTTCATTGGTTTGAATCAAGCGGCGAAGTTCGGTCACCCCAGCCTCGACTTCGTCGTTGGCGAGCAACGCCTGATACAACAATTGTTGCAGATGCAGCCGTTGGCCCTTGCTCAGGCCGGGCTTGGAAATGGCCGCCTGAACCAGCTTGACCATTTCTGCGGTTTGATCCGCGTGCGCCGCCACCTGCACATACTCCTCCCAAAAAGGCAGATCTGGATTTTGCTGCAACAGTTCATGGAAAAAACCATTAAGCTGGCCGACGAAACCGGCGCGTTCCATCTGCCGGATGACTTCATTCGGGAAGTAAGCGTCGTTTTCCTTCTCAAACTGTCTGGCCACCGCCACGGCATCAGCCGTGCGCTCATGGGCAATCAGGCCAAGCAGATAATAAATCCGGGCGCTCTTCTTTTCATAGTCGCCGAACGCATCGGTCGGAAGCGGCACTGAAGACATGTCGGAAACGGCTGCTGGGGGTTCATTGGTCTCGGGTTTGGCAAAGCGTTTTTCCATCGCTTCATACAAGTCCACCGACTCCAGCGAATTGACCAGCGACCACTGCGGTGTTTTCAATTCGCTGATCAATTCCAGCGCCAGTTTCTGCGCGAGCTTG
>Ga0116127_1001882_pt1 | contig 11376 bp, 11 predicted proteins | sample June2015DPH_16_1_FD_89731 | JGI IMG/M metagenome (GOLD analysis project Ga0116127, IMG submission 89731) | Peatland microbial communities from SPRUCE experiment site at the Marcell Experimental Forest, Minnesota, USA - June2015DPH_16_100 | ecosystem: Environmental > Terrestrial > Soil > Wetlands... | reverse complement strand
TAAAGAGATGGAATAGGTAAGGAGGGGAGGGGGTGATGTCTAAGAAAATGAAATGGCGTTGATCGACTAGGGGACCCACCTCACTCACCACGCAAAATGGGATTTTTCTTCCATACTAAGAATAAAAAGATTCCTTCATTTTTATTTGCATTTTTAGCCACGCTGCTTTAAGGTGAAGGTAGGATATAGGATAAATAAGGAAATGAATAAGAAAGAAAGAAAAGAACTTAGGAGTGAAGCGATGAAAGCGATGAAAGCGGGGAGGAATTCTTTCTTAGAAGGGTTTTTAGTAAGCGAGGAGTTAAAAAAGTTAATGCAACAACAAGATTTGAATCCCTTTCAAAAGTTGGAGATGTGGGCAATGCCCCTTACGAAAAATGGGGGAGAACTTTTGAAGGTTTGAAGAAATAAGAAATAAGAAATAAGAAATAAGAAATAAGAAATAAGATGAGCGACGAATACACAGAAAGTGCGCAGGACGTCCTTCAGGGGTTAATGGGGGAGACTCACGCCGCCTCTATTACTTTTACTTCCACTAATTCTTTGCCTTTGCCTTTGTCTTTGCCTTTATCTTTATCTTTGCCTTTGTCGGAATCTCAAATAGATTTAAACCCTGAGAAAAAAGAAGAACCCCTTTTCGGCCAAGACTCCCGTGGGGCTTATGAAAATCAAAAGGAAACCTACGCCCACCGTCTCATTGCTACTTTACTCGCCCAGGGATTAACAAATAAAGAAATCGCCGAACTCACCGGACGCACGCAAGCCAATATAAATTATCTTGCAAAGCAACCTTTTGTAATGCAGCAAGCATTAAAGGTTGTTCACGGAAGTAGCGACGCCGCTATGGCACTTTTGCAAAAAGAAAGTCTTGCTGCCGCTGAACGTCTTATCGTAATTGCAAAGAATGCTAAGAATGAAGAAGTCAAACGCAAGGCAAATAACGACATTCTTGATAGAAAATACGGCAAGCCTAATCAACCTTATTCCGTTCGCCAAGCAACTGCGAAAGAAATGAACGACGATGAGCTTGCTAAAATCGCTTTTGGGAATAGTTAGAAATAGAAATAAACTCCTCTATCCTCTATCCTCTATCCTCTATGCCCTTATCTCCACAACAAGCCGCTCAAGAACTTCTTCTTCGTCGCTCCGCACGAAAAGACTTTCGTTCTTGGTGTCTTCTTCGTGGCTGGCAACCTGCGAAACATCACGATTTAATCATCGCAAAACTCCAACAACTCGTTGACGACTTCCCTGATCCTACAACCAAGAAGTTTAAACACAAACGTAAGGTGATGCTTCTCATGCCTCCTGGGTCTGCAAAATCAACCTATACTTCAAAAGAATTCATTCCTTGGTTTTTGGGTCATTGCCCAGGTAGTTGCATATTAGCATCATCTTACTCGAAGGATTTAATCAACTCCTTCGGTCGCGCTGGCCGCAATATCGTAGAGCAAAACTCCAACATCCTTGGCTATGAACTCGAAAAAGACACGCGTGCATCGGACGAGTGGGAAACAACTAATGGAGGGCGTTACTTCTGCGCAGGCACTGGCGCAGGCATTGCAGGACATAGGTTCGACTTCGGCCTTATTGACGACCCCATTGGTACGGAGGAACAGGCTAATTCAAAAACTCATCGTGAAAAGTTGGGGCAGTGGTATTTAAACGACTTCACCCCTAGGGCAAAACCCGATGCTGTTATCTTTATCATAGCCAACCGCAGGCATGAACAAGACCTTTGTGGGCAATTACTAAATAAAACCGAGGACTTTCCCAATGGTCTCGCAGGGGATTCTGATGAATGGGATGTCATTTCCATTCCCTTTCGCGCGGAGTTTGACAACGACCCCCTTGGCCGTCAAAAGGGAGAGACTCTCTGGCCTGAATACTTTAATGAAGCGTTCATCCGCGCGGTTGATGGAAAGCCCGCAAAGACTCGCGCGGGACTCTACCAACAGCGTCCTTGTCCCGAGACAGGAAATTTCTTCGACTCTTCCACTTTTGAAGGCTATCGAGCAAATGAACTTCCTCCCCTTAACGAGTTAAAAATATACATAACTTCCGACCACGCTATTTCTAAAAAGGAAGAAGCCAATAAGAGTTGTTTTGGTGTGTGGGGAGTTGACTCGAAAGACAACCTCTGGCTTCTTCCTGAAATTTTTTGGCGTCGGGCTGACGCCTCCGAACAAGTTGAAGCGATGATTAAACTCGCGAAGAAATATTCTCCTATTTGTTGGTACGCGGAAAAGGTACATATAACTCAAGCAATCGGCCCATTTTTATCGAAGCGCAAACGTGAAACGAAAGTCTATTTTAACGTCAAAGAAATTACTTCCAAGAAGGACAAACGTTCACGTGCGTCTTCAATTGAAGGTCGTATGTCCATGCACAAGGTTTTCTTTCCGAAATTCGCAAGTTGGTGGGACGATGCCGAATACGAACTGCTTACCTTCGACGGAGGTAAGGATGATGATTTTGTAGACATGTGTGGGTTGATTGGCAAGGCGTTGAATTCACTTTCTTCCGGGGAAGAAGCGGAAGTTGACGACACTCCTAAAGATATCAATGTCAATCAAACTCCTTGTTTAAACTTTGCCTGGTTGAAGCAACAGGCTAGAAACCAAAGGTTAAAGGAGGAAGTTGAAGTTCTTTATAATTAAGTAATATAATATGCCTCTTGATTTACAACAACAACAACAACAACAATTAGGTACCGGCGAGAGCACCGCAGGGGCGACCAGTTCTATTTCTACTTCTTCCCCTTCTTCTTCTTCTTCTTCTTCCTCGTCGTCGTCTAAAATCTTTTCTAAACCCAAATCCGACGAAAAGGACAAAGAAAAGAACGATGAAAAATCTACAAGCGACGCACTTGCAATCGCCTCGTATATAAAAGAATGGCTCGGTAAAATAAAGAAGAGCAAGAAAAAGTTTCAAAAAGATTTCCAGCGGATGCGGGACAATATGAAATTCGCTGGAGGTATTCAATGGCCCGGACAAAAAACCATTGACGATCGAAAATACATTGCGAATGTTGCTTTGCGCGAAGTACAAGCGAAGACCGCGCAGCTTTACGCACGCAATCCCACCGCTGAATATACTCGCCGTAAGCGCAAAGACTACCTTCTTTACGACGGCAAGTTGGAAAATATCATTCCTCTTATACAGAAAGCAGGAATAGGAATGCCGTTGAATCCTAGCGAAATGGCGTTGATCGCGGACTTCGCTCATGGACAACAAGCTGAAGAACAGATGAAACATGTTGGAGAGACCCTTGAGATTTTATTTCAATACGCTCTTGATGAACAAGACATCGAATCAGGCGACGCAAAGGTACAGTTAAAACAATGTGTCCGTCAAGCGATTGTAACAGGTGTTGCTTTCTGCCGTGTGTCTTTTGTTCGCGACATCGAACATCATTTCACCTCCAATGGGATGTCGGATACCTTTTTGAACAAAGCTACAATGGCACGTTCTTATCTTGAAAAGGTTGAAGAGGGGGATATCCAACAAGATGATAAGCGCCAGGAACAGTTAAAAGCCTTGCTCAACACTCTCGCTGTTACTGTCGGCAATGAAGACGGAGCTCTTGCTGAACGTTTAGTCTTTGACTTCCTTCCTTCAACTTCTGTTATAATCGACCCTTGTTGTAAGAATCTCAAAGGTTTCATAGGTGCACAATGGATCGCTGTTGAATATCATCTTTCTATAAAAGATGTTAATGACATGTTTGAAACGGACATTAAAGAGGGCAATCTTAAAAAGACAATGTCCACCTCCGAAGAATACGGAAAGAAAGACACCGTCGAATCTGGAGATTTATCTTCTCAACCGAAAGACAAAGACAACGCTAAATGCTGGCTTTATGAAATACTTAACCGACGTGACGGTAGCCACTTTTATATTGTTGACGGCTATGATAAGTACTGTCTCGCGCCTGAACCTTTGGAACCTTCTGTGCGTGGTTTTTGGCCTCTCGCTGTACTTACTTTTAATGATATCGTTACTGAGGAATCTAACCAAGAACTAACGATTTACCCTCCTTCAGACATTCAGCTTTTAAAACACGCACAGAAAGAAATTAACCGAATGCGGGAAGAGCTTCGCAAGCATCGTAAAGCTAATTCCCCTGGTTGGATTACGCGCAAAGGCTATCTTACTTCTGATGATAAAGAACGTCTTGAGCAAGCTCCAACAAACGCTGTGACTGAGCTTGAAGGTGTACCGGAGAACATGGCCCTTGAAAAGGTTTTTATCCCTCGTCCGCAAGTACCTATTGAACCTTTGGTCTACGATACAACGACATCGAATCAAGACATTGTTGCAACCACCGGCCAGCAGGTTGAGCAAGTTCCACAGAAACAAAAGGGAGGTACTGCAACTGCTGCACAGCTTAATGCTCAAGAAACTATGTCTGTTACTGCAAGTAACGTAGACGATCTTGACGATTTCCTTTCGCTAATCGCACGCATATCTGGTGAAATGCAGTTGAAGGAAATGAATCCTGATACTGTGAAGAGAATTGTAGGCATTGGTGCTGTGTGGCCTATGCAAGACAAACAAGATTTTCTGGACCAGATTATTTTAAAAACTCGTGCCGCGTCTTCTGGTCGTCCGAATCAAGTACAAGACTTAAAGAACTGGCAAATCGTTGCACCTGTCTTGCAAGCCGCCGGGGCTAATCCCCAGTTCATGGTACGTGAAACCTTACGTCGCTTGAACGATAACATGGACCCTGAAGAAGCCTTTCCTTTAGTTCCTCCTCAAGGAATGTTCGGTGGTGGAGCCGGGACTGTTCAACATCCTCAAGGTGGTGAGCATCAGCCTAGTGATCAAGAGCAACATCAGCCAGGGTTGACTACTCCCCCACAACAGAATCGTCCGGGGCCTGGGCCTGGGCAAATAAAGAAGTAAAATTTTATGGGTAAACTACACATATCTGACGTTAATTCCGGTGACTCCTCGTCAGAAGCCACGCAGGGGACTGGCCAAGTGTCTCAAGTGTCTCAATCCTCGGGGGACGTTAAGCAAGATCAACAGACCTCGTCCACTGCTGATGATGATAATTCCGAACAGCAATCCTCCACAGAAGACGTAAACTCTGAGGAGAAAAGCGAGTCCGTTGAAGATATTAAATCTCGTATTAACGAGAAGTATCGCAAGGACAAGAACGAAAAGAACGAAAAAAAAGAAGGAGAAGCCTCGTCACCTGATCCTGAAAAGAAAAAGAGTGAAGATCTAGATAAGATCCTAACTCCTAAAGAACAACAAGCGAAACAAAAGGCTGAGAAAGAAGCTGAGTTAGTTAAATCCGATGCCGACCTCAAGGATCTTGATCCTAAGAAACCTGTTCCTTATGAACGTTTCAAGGATGTCATTGCAAAGAAAAACGATGCAGTGAAGCAACTTGAAACCTCAAAGCCTCTTATTGAGCGTGCGACTCAAATACAACAATTCATGCAGAAGAGTCAGTTAATTGATACTGATTTAAATACTGCTCTTGAAGTTGTTGCTTTGATCAAGTCAAACCCTCAAGAAGGTGTTAAGAAACTGGAAGAGCTCAAACAGCAACTTCTCTTGCAAACGGGCGACCGTCTGCCGGATGATTTGCAGAATGAACTTAACGAAGGATTAATTACCGAACAGGCAGCTAAGCGCGAAGCTAAACTTCGTGCTCAACTCGAACAAGGTAAGCAGCAAGAAATCACTCAAGCGGAACAGAAAACTGTTCAGCTTCGCAATTCCCTTACCTCCGAGGTGAATAATTGGACTCAGCAAACACAAGCGAAGGATCCGGATTTTAAACCTAAGGCAGCACCCGCTGATCCTGATGGAAAGTACGAATTCGTCTTCTCTCGCTTTTTGCAACTTTGGCAAACAGTTCCTGTTAAGACAATAGCAGAAGCTGTAGGCTTGGCTGATCGCGCATATAACGAAGTTAATGGGTTCGTAACCCGTGTGCAGCCTAAACCCCGTCAGATGAAACGGCCCGTTTCAATTCAACGTTCTTCGAGAACCAACAGTAACGGAGAAGGTAGCGAAGGGATTGATTTTTCCAAACCCGGTTGGGCACATCGTGTTGCTCAGCAAAATTTCAATGGGGAGTAAAATCTGTCAATAAACCTTTTGCTAAAGTATTAAGTATTAAGTATTAAGCAGTAAACAGTAAACAAAAAAAACTTTAACAAAGGAAACGATAATATGGCTCTTGGACTCGTAGTTGCTCAGGACTTGGCGAACATGCTGTTGATTCATTATGAACGCGGCAAGACGTTGAGTCAAACCACACAGGACAAACCCTTGCTCCGCGTTCTTGAAGAGAGCAAGAAGTCCTTCCCCGCCGGTATCTTGCAAATTTCTGACGCTGTTCAGGGTCAGTACATGTCGGATACTCCCGGCTTCACTCAAGGTTATCAAGAGGATGATGCTTTGAATTTCGGTCAAGCACAGAACGCCTTACGGAATTACTATCCTTGGAAGGAAATCGCTTGGAATCTTATCATTACTCACACCGAATTGAAGAAAAATGGTATCACCATCAGCGATCACCAAGAAGAGAGCGAGCATACCGATAGGGAACTCGACGTGCTTACTGATGTTTTGGAAAATCGTATCGCGGACTTCGATGAGTCTATCGCCCGTGGCAAGAACTACATGTTCTGGGGTGACGGTACGCAAGATCCCAAACAAGTTCCCGGGATTCGTAGCATTCTTCTCGATGTGACCAACGCTGGTACTACCGGTGGTTTGAATCGCGCTACCTACTGGTGGTGGCAGAATCGTTCTCTTGTGGGTGCGAATAAAATCACCGCTTCGGGGAATGATCAAACTCTCTCACGTCGTCTGCGTAGTGAGCTCCGTCAGCTTCGGCGCTTCGGTGGTCGTCCTATGACCGCCCTCTGTGGTGAATCTGCAATCGAGGCTCTTGAACTCGAAGTGCAGGAGAAAGGCGTATATACGCAAGAGGGTTTCACCAAGGAAGGAAAAACTGACCTCGGCATGGCGAAGATTCGTATGCGCGGGTTGGGTACGTTCGAATATGATCCTACGCTGGACGATATCGGCTGGTCGAAGCGCATTGTCATTCTCGATACCAAGCATTTGAAACTTCGTCCGATGCAGGATGAAGATGACAAACTGTCGACTCCAGAACGTCCTTATCAGTACATGGTTTTTCTGCGTACTAAAACGTGGACGGGTGGGCTCACTTGCGATCAGCTTAACGCTCAGGGCGTTTACGAAGTGGCTTAAAAACAAACACAAGAACAAACAATAAGAACAAGAACAAAAACAAAAACAATATGAAAAGTTTTTCTTTCACATCTCTGATTGGAGTTATTGCGGCTACTTCTGTGCTTCTTCTCTCTTCGGAGGTTCAACTTCAGGCGCAGAACGGCAATGGTGCTGTTCGTCCCTATGTTGGCAACTTCATCAACAACGGCACTTTCTTGGAAGTGTCTAATTCCACTCCCTATATTTGGAACACGGCTTCGAACATTGTGTTTTACAACTATGGGAATAGCCAGAACGTCCTTGCGAGTACTGTGCAGATTAACACTTCCACGAATGGAAGTACGATCTTCACGAACTCTATCTTTACGTATCCTCCGGCGATTGTTGATGTGCCTATTTATCCCGACCTTAATGGTGATTACGGTGCGAATACGGCATTGACGATCACTGTGGGTATTACAAATAACTATCAGCCCTATCCGGCTAATTATTCTCCTACTCAAGTGGGAAGCGGAGTGGGAAGTAATACGAACGTACTTTATGGTTCGGGTACTAATTATTGTGCCTACGCCGCTAATGCTACGAATACTACTTCTTATTATGGTGTGGCCTCGACGAACCTTGACACATTTGTCTTCGCTACTTCTGCTGACGGGGAGAACTGCGACAGCGGCTGGGTCGGCTCACAGCATGTGTTCACCTTCAGCTTTGGTTCTACGAACAACACTGTGATTACCTTCACAACGAACCTTCCTACATCTTTTCTTCAAGGTGCGATGCGGGTTCGTCTGATGTCTATTACTCCCGCTCAACCTAACTCCCAAGGGGCGGGTGTTTTAACCATTGATAAAATAGCAATCACTGGAGTTCACTAAGCAACTTCCAAAAGAGAAAGTTTTAAAAATGCAACTCGCAAACGTTCATCTTCGTGTTAATCAATGGTCATTCGTTCCTCGGGAACGTGTAACCCCGGCTGAATCAATCGTTCTCCGCAAGCTCTTTGCTGTGAAATTGAGTGATGAAATCGGTGGTTACACAAACCCCTTCGAACACTTTGACCTCTTGGAAGAGACATCCAAAAAATCAAAAGGTGAAGAGTACAAACGCCTCTGTCGTGTTTATGGAGAGAAAGTGACGAAAGAATGCTTCCCCGGTGAGTCTGTGGACATCATCCCTGATGAGTTTCCGAAAGACGAATCCGGTAAGATTGTTTTCGAAACCGATCTTAAACAGCCTAAAATGGGTAAGCCCCAGGAGATTCTTCCCTTGAGTAAGATTCCTCGCGGACTCACCCCTCAAGAACAGGCTGAATACGATAAGAGCGAACAGCACATTGTGAAGATTGATAAAACTCAGGAGCAAATCAGTCAGCTCACTCAGCAGATTGCCTTGCTCACGAGTATTGTTGCTTCACAAGTTAAACCCATTGAACCTGTTGCTTTGGTCGAACCTCCTAAGGACGATCTTTCAACTCCTTTGTAAGCAACAAAGTAACAAACACCTTGCTCCAACTCAATCCTCTCTAAGCATATGGCACGTAATACACAGCTATCCGTTCTTCTAACGATGCTACAAGCTCAGCTTGATAGTGCCATAACAGCGGCTCCACAGAATCAGTCGTCACTGTTTCAGCTTCTTTCTGATGAACAGAAGTGGCTTGCTGGACAGTACGACTGGCCGTTCCTTGAAGATCGTTTCGACCTTTTGGCCCCTGCTGGGTCTCGTTATCTACCTTTCCCCACTGTTGACAATGAAGGAAATGCGATAGCTATGAACCTTGAGCGTCCTTATAAGGTCGAGGTCTTCTGGACAAACTATTGGAATCCACTAGCTTATGGGATTGGGTCGGAGCAGTATAATTATCTCAATTCAGATCAGCCGGGGAATGTTCAAGATCCTATTCAAAATTGGCGTTGGAGCGGGGAGAATCAAGTAGAGCTTTGGCCTATTAATACAACCGCACAGGTTGTAAGATTCACAGGACAGAGAGTGCTTGATCCTTTGGTTAGTTCTACAGACACTGCGGATTTAGACGATCAATTGATTGTTTTGAGTCTTTCGTGGAAGCAGTTAAAGAAAAAGAAACAAGACAATTGGGATGCTATTAAAAAAATGTTCGACGATCGTCTTGCAAGCATTCGTGGAAATTATCCTTGTGATCCTATTGGACTTGTTTTCGGTAGGGGTGAGGATGAAAGAATGAACAGAAAGAGAGTTGTTCCTATCGCGGTTGCGGGGAATAATTCAAAATAAATTTGAAAATAAATTTGAAAATAAGTAGTTAACAATTAACAAAATAAATAGTTATGCCGACAAGAACAGTTTCAACTTTTAATGGAATAACCCAAGCAGCGGGTCAGGCGAATAGTTTGATTGTTGCTACTGGGAATCAGCAGGTTAAGATATTTAACATTGAAGGATTCATTTCATCAGGTACTGCGAATGCGGTGTATTTTCTTCAGTTATTTGCTCAAGCTACTGTACCTGCCGCTGCATCGGTTCCCTTGAGAAGCCTGCAAGTGCTTAATCTCGATGGATTTACTTTTGCGTATCAACCTGAGGGATTGAATATGATGTCAATGGGAGTTGCTTCTTCCACAGGACTTAATCAAGGCAATTTGGTTATTGTTCTGAGCACTACAGAGCATACTTATACAGCGCCGACTGATGGAGCTGTGTTTGATTTGTCCGTGGATGTTGAAGAGTATGAATTGCAACAAGCTAATGTTAACAGCAATGGGACTTTAACAGGGGCTGCTGTGCAAAATCTTACCGTATGGGTGGACAATGCTTCGGGTGCAAAGTATCGTTTGTTGAAAATTGCGGGAACTAATAGTTCTGGAGGAACAGTATATTTGATGCTTTTCGCGGCTCCGACGCCTGCAACAGGTGCAGCACCCATACAACAGTGGGCTCTTACTAATGGAAGCAGTTTACCCCCACTTGTTTTTGGCGACGGCGAGCCGGTCATGAGTCAGGATATTTCAGGAACAATTCATCAAGGCTGTTATCTTTATGTGAGTTCTACTGCGCAGACTTATACAGCCGCTGCTGGGACTCCTATGACACTTCTGGCATTCTTTATTTAAAATGTAAGAATCTAAAATAGATCAATACTATGAAGAAATTTTTAACTTTGAGTTGCCTTTTCTTGGCAATAGTGAATGAAGTGGTCGCCTATCCTAACGGACCCTATCCCGGGCAAAGCCAAAGCGCTGGCAGCACCAATCCTCCAGGAGCTTTCACCAATGGTCAGCCTGTGATTTCTGCTGGTGTATTCATCGGCGACGGCTCCGGTTTGACCAACTTGAATGTGACTGCCGTATCAATTTTAACGAACGGGGGAAATTCGGGGGATGCATTCTATTCGATTGATCCCGGTGTGTGGGGTACAAGCAGCGAAGCATTCGGATACGACGCCAGCGCACCTGGAAATTTTTCCTTCGCAGCAGGTGAAGAATCTGCTGCGAATGGTCCTGCATCAACAGTCATCGGTTATTCCGCCGCCGTTTTTCTGCACGGAACCAATGGTGTGGCCATTGGTTCCCATGCATTAGTAACCAGCCCAAATGGTGTGGCCATTGGTGCTGGGGCTTCCACAGATGTTGGAATTGCTATAGGTGAAGGCGTGACAGTTTTAGGACCGCAGGTGGTGCTGGGTAATGCGAACATCACCAATACAATCCTGCAAGGGGTGGTGAATGGCAACGGCGCGGGCCTGACCAACCTGCTGATGACTACCAACAGCCTGGAAATCCCCCTGGCTTACAGCCCGGCGGAGGGGGCGCCGGGAACCAACGTCTTCGTCAATTGCGCCGGGATGATCAATTCCGGCAAGATCGCGTTCCTCCTCGTGCTGACCAACAACGCGCAAATTCTCGTCACGAATGCGGCGCCGGGCCTGTCCTTTTCGATTGAATACGACCAGCCGGGCAACTGGCAGCGGTGGTGCCCCACCAGCCAATTTCCCAATGGGTTCACCTTCCTTGGCACGAACACCGGCACGATGAGCCTGGACATCATCCAGGTCTGTAACAGCGGCAACCTACAGCAATTCTCCGTGGCGACGAATCAAATCCCATGAAAAACCTGATAATTTTGGCCGTTTGGCTGGGTGCATTCTGCCAGGCGCAGGCGCAAACCCCG
>Ga0116127_1001873_pt1 | contig 11420 bp, 8 predicted proteins | sample June2015DPH_16_1_FD_89731 | JGI IMG/M metagenome (GOLD analysis project Ga0116127, IMG submission 89731) | Peatland microbial communities from SPRUCE experiment site at the Marcell Experimental Forest, Minnesota, USA - June2015DPH_16_100 | ecosystem: Environmental > Terrestrial > Soil > Wetlands... | reverse complement strand
GAGTACGCCGGCCCGAGATCGAGAACGACCGACTGCGACTGTCCCTCAAAGCTCGTCTGCGCAATCGCGGTCTGACTCAGGGGATTCTGCAGATGGCCGTTCAACACCAGCGTGCTGTGCGAGCGGTTGTTGAGCCGGTAGTACTTCCAGCGGCCTCCTTCGCGTTCGGAATCCCAGTAGCCCGGGAGATCGTAATCGTCTGGACCGAGATCGCTAGACCAGCGCACGCCGGCCGCATCGAGAACGAAGACGCCGAGATCGAGATGCGCGTGATCGGTTTGTCCGGAGCCTGCCTTGGTCGCCACGAAGAACGCCTGCGGATCATTCCATGCGGTTCGCATGCACGCGATCTCTGCGCGTTTAAAGGCGACGCCACGCGGAACTTCGAAGCGTTGCACTGGCTGCTCCTGATACCAGACGAGATCGAAGGCGTGAATGCGATTGGGATGCTCCTGGAGCCTGCGATGATTTTCTGTGACGCACTCGGGTAGCCGATAGCGCTGACCGAGCCAGAAGAGAGAAGCCTGCGGCAGAGCGGTCACGTCTGCATCGGCAAAGTTAAAGTAGAGCCGGCTGGACCCGAGGCAATGCAGGAGAAAGAGACCTGCCCGGTCGAGGCCGGGGCACTCTGCCAATCCGAAGTTGTGGCCGAGCGCGGTCTGCAGGGCGTCGATGGTCAAAGCACTGGACCAGGCGCTGTACTCCCAGTAGTGCGGACCGCCTTCCCACGCGCCATCGGGCGCGAAGCCATCGAGAGCGATCGGGATGTTTTTGACGGCATGCGCGAGGATGCGCGAGGCCAACTCCGGCTGCGCATCTGCGACAGCGATCGCCCCGATGGCCTGCCCGCCATTGCAAACGAGATTCCAGTTGTGCGTGACGCGCACCCACCACTCAGGCTTCTCCTGCGCTTCGAGGCCCGGGACGAGGCCTTTCTCCACGAGAGTTTCCTGCAAAGCGCCGTGCTCGGATTCCGAGAGCGCGTCATGCAGCCAGTCGAGGCCGATGGCGAAAGCGGTGCACAACTCGGCGGTGTCGAGAAAGTGGCTTGGATTCCAGTGGGGGTATTCTCGGACGGCGAAGAGTTCCTGCTTGGCGCGCTCTGCATACTTGGGACGCTGGATCAGTCGATAGGCCAGAGCGAGACTGGCTACGCGCGCGAAGACCTGCTGCGCGCGCTCAAGCATGCGCGGTCCGACGATGCGAAATTCAGTGGTGGGCTCTTTGAGCAGAGCATCGGCTTGACGAAGAAGGCGCTCCTTCAGAGTCTCGAGCACAGCATCAGTCTGCCGGCCGGACTGCAACCTAAAGAGTCGAACCGGGGGCAAGAAACAGCCGCGGGTGCGCCGCCAGCCGCTGCGGCAGCAAAGCGGGACTATGCACGCGTATTGGCCTGCGCAGCCAGAAGCTTGTCGATCGCGAGGAGCTCGCCGGTCGAGAAAGCAAGGTTCTTCAGCGCACTGACGTTCTGTTCCAGCTGCTCGAGGCGGCTTGCGCCGATGATGACGCTGGTCATGACCGGATTGCGAAGCGCCCAGGCCACGGCCATCTGCGCCAAGGTCTGGCCGCGCTGCTTCGCGATCTCCTCGAGACTGCGGATCTTCTCGAGCACCTGGGGCGTGATCTGCTCGGGCTTGAGGAAGACCGACCGCGCGGCGCGTGAGTCCGCGGGAAGGCCCTTGAGATAACGATCGGTGAGCAGCCCCTGGGCGAGCGGACTGAAGGCGATGCAGCCGACCTGCTCCTGATTCAACACGTCGAACAGGCCCTCCTCCGGCGTGCGATTGAACATGGAGTACTGGACCTGATGAATCAGGCACGGTGTGCCGAGCTTGCGCAGGATTTCGATTGCGCTTTTGGTTTGCGCGGGATCGTAGTTGGAGATACCGGCGTAGAGCGCCTTGCCGGAGCGCACCGCCCGATCGAGAGCCGACATGGTCTCTTCGAGAGGCGTGTTGGGGTCAGGGCGATGCGAATAGAAGAGGTCGACGTAGTCGAGGTTCATGCGGCGCAGACTTTGATCGAGGCTAGCCAGCAGATACTTGCGGGAACCCCATTCCCCATAGGGTCCGGGCCACATGTCGTAGCCGGCCTTGGTGGAGATGATGAGCTCGTCGCGATAGACGCCCAGATCGGAGGCCAGGACCTGACCAAAGGTGGACTCGGCCGATCCCGGAGGCGGCCCGTAGTTGTTGGCCAGATCAAAGTGCGTAATGCCGAGATCGAAGGCGCGCAGAATGATGGCACGACTGTTGGTGAACCTGTCCACGCCGCCAAAGTTGTGCCAGAGACCGAGAGAAAGAGGGGGCAACCGAATCCCACTCCTTCCGCACCGGCGATAGGACATCGAACTGTAGCGATCTTCCCGTGCAAGATACATAGCGGTTTCTCCCGGCCCTAGGCTACACTGCGAAGACCCTGTCGCGCAGCTCGACGAGGAACTGCAGCGTTTTGGCCGATTCCGACCGGTAGTCGAACGGTCCTGGAACCGTGCTGATCCAGGGATGCGCGGAGGAAACCGTGCGCTGATAGCCGACTTTCTTCAACACACGGAAGATGTGCAGGATCTTCTCTGTGCTGTTGCCGTAGTTGGGTTGATAGGTGTCTCCCTGGATCTGCACGTGCACGCAGTAGGAGGGATCGATGGGGATATCCTCGAAGGGCTCATCGATCGCGACGAAGTAGTTTAGGTCGGCCATGACCCGGATGTTGGACAGGCCCAGCTGTTTGGCAAAGGCCAGACCGTCCGAGTACTTGGGAAAGACCGTGCGCGGATTGGCGGTGGGCTCGAGAGCAATGACGATGCCATGCTGTCGCGCATACTTGTTTATCATGCCGCAGTACTCGACGGCCTGATCGGTCGCCTTCGTCTTCGAGTAACCGTCGGGCACGGCAAAAAAGTTGCCCCAGATGCCTGCAACCATGCCCGTACCCAGCTCAGCGAGGCGGCGACAGTGCTGCTCCGCCTGCCGCTCCAGCTCCGCAAAAGGCGTTGGATCGTTGCCCGTGATGCGCTCGTCTTTGAGCCAGTGGCTTGCCGCAGTGAAAGGCGGCAGATGCCAGCTCTTGATCTTATCGCGCATTTTGCGCCACACATTTTCGCCGTCATAGGGAAGGACAAGCTCGGTGATGGGCACCTCGGCCGCTTCCCATCCGGGAGCCAGCTCGAGAGGAGGTTTCTCGGCGATGTTGTCGATATTCAGTCCCAGCTTGAATTGCGTCATCGCATCTCTCCCGGGCTACTCGCTGTACACTTCATCGCGCAGGCGACGCAGATAGGCGAGGGTCTTGGCGGTCTCGTCCGTCAGGTTGAACTCTCCAGGCAAGGTGCTGACCCACGGGCAAGCGCTCGATACGCCGCCGCGATAGTCGATCTCGCGCAGAACGCGGAAGAAGGCCTTGTGGGTCTTTTCAAGATCGCCTACGCCGGGCTGTCCGTGATCGCCGGCGATGTGGCAGTGGAGGCAGCGCTCGGGAGCCAGCTTGATGTCATCGAAGGGCTGACCGAGCTTGAGGAAATAGTTCATGTCGGCCATAATCTGCACGTGAGGATGGTCGACGCGCTTCACGAACTCGAGGCCTTCCTTGTAAGTGGGCCAAAGCGTGTCGAGATCGGCCATGGGCTCGAGCATGATGTCGATGCCGAGGGGACCAGCGATGTCGCCCATCAGATTGGCGTAGCGGATGGCCTGATCCATCTGCCGGGTCAGGGAGTAGCCTTCCACCCTGGGGAACCATAGACCGTAGACTCCTGCGCTGGTGACGCCTATCTCGGCGAGGCGCTTGAGAGCGCGGCGGCTCCAGAACTCGAGCAGCTCCCAGTCTGCGTGCGGGGTGGTACAGGGTTTGTTCAGCCAGTGGCTGGCGACCTTGATCGGCGAAATACCTAACGCAGCCAGTTCCTTCTTGCGGTTCTCCCAGTCCTCATGCGTGATGTAGGGGGATACCAGCACTTCGGTGGGAATCTCGAACATTTCAAAGCCGGGTGCAATCTTCGCGGGTTGCATGTTCGGTCCATCGCCGAACAGGATCGATAGCTTGAACATACCGTTTCCTTTCACTCAGCCGTTTCCTTCTTGCCTGCGCATCCATCATGTGGTTGATCAGAGATGCGGGCCGCAATCTGTCCGGGCACAGCCCGCACAGGCCTCGCACCTTTGCGGACCAACCTCACTTTGCTCATCGCCAGAGAGCCGTCACCATTGAGTCATCGGGTACCAGGATCTCGGCCAACAGTTCGGCATCCACCTTTACGGGCACCACGCGCTCTTTTCCAGGGTTGGTGAGGATCAGGACATGTGTGCCGTCGGGGTTTCGGAAGGCGACATGGGCAATGTCCTCCGGTCCGCCCATGGAGCGGATTCGCACGGCGTCGCGATGCACCGCCGTGGAGAAGTGCTTGAGAGCCCAGTATTGCCCGCTGGGGCTGATCTCGTGCGTGACAGAGTTGATGGTGACGAGGCCGGCACAGGCGAAGGGCCCGATATTCGGGCACCCCTTTTCATCCAAAGCCAGGTTCCAGGCGATGATGCATCGGGCCCAATTATTCAGAATCGCGGTAAAGCGGGAACCCCAGAGGGCCCAATTCGTTGCAAGAGCCGGGTCCTTGAGATCTTCGGGGCCCCCTTCGGTCGAGTACATGTGCTTTTCCGGATATGCTCGCTGGACAACAGTCATCGCTGACGGATCCCCGCTATAGCCGTGCCACGCGACACCATCCACCATCTTGCACACTGCGGGCTCCGACAACTGGGACAACACGCGACCCCAGAGATCGTAGTTGTGGTCCAGAATCCAAATCTTGGGCGGGGTTTGACGTTTGGCCATCTTCGGCCCCAGGTGCTCAGCAACGAAAAGGGACTCGGTGCCCTGAGGCCAGATGCAGGCGGGCATCAGGCCTTCCTGGTCGGTATCGACCTCGTTCTGCACCGAGACGGCGCCCACGTCGATGCCCATCTCTGCGTAGGAATCGAGGAACTTGCCAAAATACTCCGCGTAGGCGGCAAGGTACTGACGGCGCATTGAGCCGCCGAACATGCTGCCGCCGGCCTTCATCCAACCGGGCGGGCTCCACGGCGAAGCCAGAAGGAATAGCTCGGGGCTTAACTTCTTGGCTTCGCGGATGATCGGCACGATGTAGGCGCGGTCGTGCTCGATACAGAAGCTTTTCAGCTCCGGATCGGGGCCGTTATCGGCGTAGCTGTAGGCCTTTGTGGCGTAGTCACTGGAACCAATACAGATGCGGCAACAATTCAGGCCCAGCCCGGAACGGCTGAAGACACTGGTCAGAAACTCCTTTTTCTTCTCCGCTTCGAGCTTGTCGATCAGAAAGCAAGCCGCGTCGGTCAAGGCGGCGCCGAAGCCGAGGATGCTTTGATACGTTTCACCTGAATCGATGACGATCGCGTCGGAGAGCTTGCCGCCTTGAGGGCCCATTTCGACATCTTCAAGGACTGCAAGCCGCTTGTCGTCGTGCGTGACAATGCATCGGATAATTCCCAGCGAGGCTGGCGCCGCCGTGTGCTGCAAGGTGAGTTCACCTCATAAACAATCGATTGTTTAAAAGCTATTCGATTCTAGGCACAACTCTTCATGAGAGTCAAGGCCAAAACCGGAGCCATGCCGCCTGCGGCTGGAAGCCCTTGCCATCCACAGTTCAAACGATGCGGATCGGGGCGATGCGCCCGGGCACAGCCGGCAAGCTCCAGTTGCCGCCGCGTACTGCTTCTCTTCAGGTGCCTTGCAACTGCAGATCGAAGTGGCACGCGACCGTGTGTCCCGGGGCGATGGTGCGCAAAGCCGGTTCCTGGTGCGCGCAGATTTCCTGGCGATATGGGCAGCGCGTGTAGTAGGGACAGCCGGCAGCGTTTGTGTCCTGGTCGTGCGCGTAGTCTCCTGCGCGGCCACAATGAGCGTTCCGTCCAGGTGGAACCGCCCCCCCCGGACTCTCCGCCTGGTCATAGAGCGTACCGCCGTACCTACCGATCTGGGCTACATTCCGCACAAACGGGACCGCCGGCAGCCGCTTTTCCACCGGAGGCAGCTTCCCTGCGGCAACCCGCGCCGCCAGCATTGGCGCCTCCCGATATTTCCCGCCTGGCGGCACGTGCGCCGTCGGCCGTCCGGATGCAGCTTCACCGGCGTCGCCCTTCAAAATCGACATCGTCACCAGCGAAGCCGCGCTCGCGCACCGCAGGAATGTGCGCCGGCTGACTCTACTTTCCATCGCCTCGCCATTCGAAGGTGACCGTAGTATTGGTCGGCAAGGTGTCGTAGAGCGCACCCCCATGCCATACGATCTTGAACTTCTGCGGCTGCGCGGTGTCGTTGTAGGCCATCAGCACAAGCGTGCCGTCGGGATTCTCAAAGGCGACGTTCAGGATCTTGGGATTATCATCCGATTGAATACGCACGGCGCCGTTCGTCACGAACTTCGTGTATTGCCCGAGCGTGTAGTATTCGGTGGTGTATTCCACCTTCCCTACCTCCGAATCGTTCGTGTGCACCAGCACAAGACCAGTGCAGGTATCGCATCCGCCGCGATGGGGCCCGAAGTTTTCGTCGGTTGCGACCGGCCATTTGACGAACGACTTGCCCCAGTTGCGAAATACGTTGACCATGTCGCGCATGTCCTGCTTCTGCTGCTTGCTGCCCACGCCGAATCCCGAGCGCTCCGTGAAAAACATATCCACGCCATAGCGGTCATGGAGCTCCGATTGGATCGCGACGCGACCGCCGTAGCCGTGCCAGGACACGCCGCCGACGTAGGGCGAGTTGCGGATCGACGCGTCTGCTAACAGCGGCATCACCAGATTAGCGTTACCCCAGTTGTAGTCCAGCAGCAGAATCTTCGTCGTCAGGTGATTCTTCTCGAAGGCGGGAAACCAATGGTCCCTGAGCATCGTTGCCATTTCCGCCGGAGTTACCGTTAGCAGCGACGGGTAATTGATCGAATCGCAACAGGTAGGCTCGTTGTTGAGGCTGACGTAATTCACGTGCAGTCCATGCGCCTCATAGGCCTGGATCGTCTTCACGAAGTAGTTGGCGTGGTGGGCGTAGTACTGTGGCAGCACGTCGCCGGCCACCAGCGAGCCGCTCGACTTCATCCACGCCGGCGGGCTCCACGCGTTGATCATTAGCGTCAGCCTCGGATTCAGCTTGCGGGCGGTCTGGGTAATAGGAATGATGTCGGCCAGGTCGTGATCAAGGCTGAAGTGAGGAAGGCTTGAATCGGCTCGATCCGTCTCGTCGTCATCGAGCGTGTACCAACCTCTGGTCAGGTCACTGGAGCCGATCGGATTGCGCAAGAAGCTGACGCCGATGCCTGCGACCGGATCGAAGAGACGCTTCATGACTTCGTCTCTCTGCACGGGGGACAGCTTCTCATTGATCAGCCAGGCGGCACCGTCAGTGAACGCAGCGCCGCCTCCCTCCATCCGCTGATAGGTCACCTTTTCATCGACATGGATGGCGGGAACGGAGTCTTCTGTATTGCTGCCAAAGACAAGATTGGGTTGCTCTTCGAGACCTACGACGATCCCGTGCTCATCGGTTGTTGTGATCCAGGATTGGACCGACCCCTGTTGCGCTTGGAGAATGCCTCTGGACAAGAAGATGACTGCGGCCCATGCTAACGGCGATACTGACGTGCGCATCGGATTTCACCTCACATTTTGAATCGAATTTCACTGACACGGACTACTCGATTTGCTGGAACGCCGCTCTCGCAGATTCGGCCCCGTCCGGCTATCGGATCGTTGTTGTGCGCGATTTTAAAAACCCGGACGTTAACTCACACATTCTGTAGACAATCGGTTGTTCAAAAATCGGCTCGATTATATGCCCAGTTCTCAAGAAGCGTCAATCGGAATCCGAGGCCCCGCGCCTGATCGATGAGGTATGCAAGAGCACCGCCCCGAGCGCCACGCCCATTCCGCTAGAAAGCTGCGCGGTGCCGCTGAGAAACCCGTTGGCGCAACTCATTCTGTCCCGCGGCACATCCAGACAGGCGAGCGTGCCGATGGCGGTGGACTGCAGGGAGCGCAGCGCGCAGTGGATGGCGAGCATGGCGACGACGATGTACTGTGGGGTCTGCGGCGTAATTCCGGCCAGTATCACGATCGAGATCGGCGACTGTTTATGAATTCTCAATCGAATTGGGCCCGGCAGGGTGTTGGTGGCGTTGGTCACTATGGCAAATCTTCGTACATCCTGAGGAAGGAGGAGACCTTTGAAAGCCGTAGCAGTGTTTCCGCAAGAGCGGTCAGTCAGATTAATTGATGTTGCTGAGCCGCATATTGAAACGGATCTTCAGGTTAAACTTCGTATCCTGGAAGTCGGCATTTGCGGCACCGATCGTGAAATATGCCGTTTCGTCTACGGTGTTCCGCCGTCCGGACTGGACTATTTAATTCTTGGCCACGAATGTCTCGCACAAGTTGTTGAGACTGGATCTGCAGTTGTGGATTTATCTGCCGGCGACCTCGTCGCTTGCAGAGTTAGACTCCCCTGCCATCACACCGAGTGCGCCGCATGTCGAAGCGGCAATCAGGACTTTTGTTCGACCGGAGATCATATAGAACACGGCATCAAAGGCCTGCACGGCTTCATGACGGAGTATGTAATCGAGGAGCGCCGTTACATTCACGTGGTCCCGCAGCATCTTCGCGCGGTCGGTGTCCTTGTTGAGCCGCTCACAATCGCAGAAAAGGCGATGTTGGCCGTTCGCAGCATCCAGTCCAGATTGCCCTGGAAGAAGAGCAACACCACCGCGCTCGTCCTTGGCGCTGGTCCTGTGGGGCTTCTTGGTGCAATGAAGCTGGTTTCTGAGGGCTACAAAACGTATGTGTACTCTCTCGGGTCGACGAGCGGAGAGCCAGCTCGTATCGCGCACGCAATCGGAGCGACTTTCATATCCGCCGACGATACGCCGGTAGAAGTTGCCGCAGCAATGCCAGGGTCGATTGATCTGGTTTACGAGGCGGTAGGCGCTGCACAGGTCTCACTGGACGTACTTTATCGTCTCGCCCCAAATGGGATTTACATCTTCACTGGTGTACCCCGCGATCGAGATCTCCACGCCATTGACCCGCATCGAGTCATCAGTAACCTCGTTTGGCGAAACCAGGCAGTAGTTGGAGTGGTAAATGCGGGAGCAGAGGCGTTCACCCTGGCTGTCAATGACTTGTCGTCATTTTACGCAATATGGCCGGATTCCGTTCGCAGCCTTATCACTCATCGATTCCCGATCGAGCATTTCGCTCAAGCTCTTCAATCGCATCCCGGTTCCATCAAAAAAGTCGTTATGATCACCGAATCTCGACCTGCCGAGAAATGACCGGAGCTGCTATTAACCGGTGCCGGTGTGTCTTGCACGGATTTGAAACTGAGATCATTTCCCCCGATTCAGTTCAATGAAGGAGATTTTCGATGTCATGCACTTTGCCGCCACTTTCAACTACGCGCGAGACGTGCTCTGAAACACCTCCGCGTTCATTTGTTCAGGTGGCTGAAACGAGCCATCCTGCAGGAATGGTTCATTTCCGACCTAACAGAATACTCTTCCTTAGACTTCAAGATCGGCTTTCGCGGTATGGGGCGGCGCAAGAATGGGCGTGCTATCTTAAGTCCCAAAAGCAGGTCTTGGGGATCGGACTCGTAATGACGGACTGCATGTGGGCTGCCCGGTATTTGTACCAGCGCGAGAGTTAGTGTAGCGCAGCTTTGAAGGGCCCAGTCTTTTTGCACCAACCGGAATGTTAGTCTTCGACTGGTTTAGGTTGCAGTCAATTCGCGGCTAGCCGCGAATTGACTGGCGAATTCGCTTGGCGTCCTCTCTCCGAGAGATCGGTGCGGACGGCTTGAGGAATGGCGTGTACGTAGGTGTCAGCCATGATCTGGTAGTTGGCATTACGGAGTGATTCTTGAACAAGTTTGATGTCTTCCCCTTTGCCTCTGAGCTGGGAGCCATAGGTGTACGGGAAGACACACCAAGAGACGCGCTCCTCAACCTTGGCATCCTTGGACTTCTACGCCCATTCTTGAACTTGCACTTTACTCCGATGCCGCGTCAGGTCATTCGTCCGCAAAGACGGGAGTGAACTTGTGTGGCAGCGGTCGGGTCGATCAGCCCACTAACACGCCGAATCAACAAGTACGCCAAATCTTTCCGCGGCAAATGGCGGGTCTGGATTTGACCGAGTAGAGTTCTGCAGGTCGTCGTGAGAGGATAGGCGCGCATGAGGGCGCTATTGCAGTCTCTTCCTCGCGCCCCGACTGCTTTCATGACGAGCAAAACCTGCTGCGTGGATCTCCATTTCGATACGCAGCGAACCCCGCCGAACAAACTGGCCTGCGAAAACAAAGGTATCCGATTCGCGCTTGACATTTCAGGAAAGCTCTGCTTTCATCTTGGACAGCTAAGAGCGCAGTATGTTTTGTCTCCTTTTAACAAACGGTTGCCTTAGCAGTTGTGGAGAATGCCTGCGCGTGAGTGAATGGCTTTCGAACCGCCAAATTCAAGGAGGAATCATGTATCCGAAGTGTCATTTTCTTTGTTTATTGTCCGCGGCCCTCATCCTCCTTACGATCCCTTCGGGAGCACAGAATAATCAGGATGGGCGGTCCTGGTTGACGACGGTCGACCGGGCGGCGTTGTTCGCGCAGCAACCGGAGCCGCTGCATTTTTCAGAGGCAAAGAGCGATGCGCCTGCGATCGTTGTCAATGACATGGAACAATACCAGCCAATCGAGGGGCTGGGATTCGCGCTGACTGGCGGGAGCGCGCAATTGCTGATGCAGATGACCCCGGAGCGAAGAGCAACACTGTTGAAGCGGCTGTTTACGACAGATGGAGACGGAATTGGCGTGAGCTATCTGAGAGTGAGCATCGGCGCCTCGGATATGAATGACCACGTGTATTCCTACGACGATGTGCCGCCGGGCGATTCGGACCCGAATTTGACAAAGTTCAGCCTGGCCCCGGATAAGACAACGGTGATCCCGATCCTCAAGGAGATTCTGGAGATCGATCCGCATGTCAAGATTCTGGGTTCGCCGTGGTCCGCGCCGGCGTGGATGAAGACAAATGACAAGGTCAAGGGCGGTTATCTCAAGCCGGAGTACTACGGAGCCTATGCGCAGTACCTGGTGAAATACATCGAAGGAATGAAGGCCGAGGGCATTCCCATTACCGCAATCACGGTGGAGAACGAGCCGCTCAATCCGAAAAACACGCCCAGTATGGTGGTGTTTGCCCAGGAAGAGGACACGTTGATTGGAAAGTATCTGGGACCGGCGTTTGAAAAGGAAGGGATCACGACGGAGATCCAGATTTACGATCACAATCCAGACGTCACTTCCTATCCTTTGTCGATCCTCGCCGACCCGGTCGCCAGCAAATACGTGGCTGGAACCGCGTT
>Ga0116127_1001865_pt1 | contig 11462 bp, 6 predicted proteins | sample June2015DPH_16_1_FD_89731 | JGI IMG/M metagenome (GOLD analysis project Ga0116127, IMG submission 89731) | Peatland microbial communities from SPRUCE experiment site at the Marcell Experimental Forest, Minnesota, USA - June2015DPH_16_100 | ecosystem: Environmental > Terrestrial > Soil > Wetlands... | reverse complement strand
CCGGTGGTGAGCGTGGTATGGGGCTATGGCGGTTTTTCCGCCCAGCAGATGGCGGACCGCATCGTCTCCATTAACGAGCGCTCCATCACGACGACGGTGGACAACATCGAACACTTCGAGTCCCAATCACTGGCCGGCGTCGGCGTCATCAAGATCTTCTTTCAACCCAATGCTTGTCTTGTTACAGCGCTCGCGCAGGTGACGGCCATTTGTCAGACACAGCTCCGCCAACTGCCTCCGGGAACTACACCGCCACTCGTCATCAGCTATAGCGCCTCAAGTGTGCCTATCCTTCAGATAGCTCTTTCCGGGAGCGGTCTCTCCGAGTCGCAGTTGTTTGACTTGGGGGCGAATTTCATCAGAACCCAACTGGCCACGGTCCAGGGGGCCGCTGTGCCATGGCCCTATGGAGGAAGTCCGCGCCAGGTGCAGGTGGATCTGGATACGGCCGCCCTGCAAGCGAAGGGATTATCGCCGCTCGACGTGGTGAACGCCGTCAGCGCGCAGAACCTCATCCTTCCCTCCGGTACGTCCAAGGTTGGGAGTTTCGAATACGACGTGGAGATGAACGGCAGCCCGAGGACGGTGGCCGAATTGAATGATCTTCCCGTCAAGACCGTCGGAAACTCCGTAATCTACATCCGCGATGTGGCCCATGTGCGCGACGGCTCCCCGCCTCAGACAAACATCGTTCGCGCCAACGGGCAGCGCGCTGCCCTCCTCACCGCTCAGAAGTCAGGAAACGCCTCCACGCTCGACATCATTTCTCGCATCAAGCAGAGGTTACCGATCATTGCCAAGGCTCTTCCACCCCAACTGGAAATCCGGCTTCTGGCCGATCAGTCTTTCTTCGTGCGGGCTGCCATCCTGGGCGTGTTGAGGGAAGCTCTGATCGCCGCCTGCCTGACGGCTGCCATGATCCTGCTGTTCTTGGGAAGCTGGCGCAGCACACTCATCATCGCCGTCTCGATTCCGCTTTCCATCCTTACGTCGATCATCGCCTTCAGCGCACTGGGGCAGACCATCAACATCATGACCCTGGGCGGGCTGGCGCTCGCCGTGGGCATTTTGGTGGATGATGCGACGGTGACCATCGAGAACATCGATCGGAATCTCGCCCAAGGCAAGCAACTCGAAACCGGGATCCTCGACGGCGCCGCGCAGATTGCCGTGCCGGCATTCGTTTCCACTTTGTCCATCTGCATCGTCTTCGTTCCCATGTTTTTCCTCACCGGAGTGGCGCGCTATTTGTTCGTCCCCATGGCCGAGGCCGTGGTCTTTGCCATGCTTGCCTCCTATCTGCTGTCGCGAACATTGGTGCCGACGATGGCGAAGTATCTGCTGCGGGGTCACGAACACGACGCCGAGGGCCAGCGGGGCACAACTACCCGCAACCCGCTGGCGCGCCTGCAAGCCATGTTCGCAGACGAGTTTGAGCGAATCCGCGCGGGATACCGAGGTTTACTCACCAGCGTTCTCGGGCGCCGGCGCATCTTCGTGCTTAGCTTCTTGGCCGCCTGCCTGGTCTCTTTTGCACTGTTCCCTTGGATCGGTGAGGATTTCTTTCCCAGCGTGGATAGCGGCCAGTTTAAGTTGCATCTGCGGGCCCGGACAGGGACTCGCATCGAAGAAACGGCGAGACTGTCCGATCTTGTCGAGAACTCCATCCGTAAAGAGATTCCACCGCAGGAGCTCTCGAGCGTTATTGATAACATCGGGCTTCCCGTCAGCGGCATCAACCTGTCCTACAGCAACTCGGCTCCCGTTGGGTCGGCGGACGCGGATATTCTGGTGACGTTGTCGCCAGAGCATCACCCCACGGACGACTACGTCCGTGACCTGCGCGTCAAACTTGCGCGCGAGTTTCCCGGCACTATGTTTTACTTCCTGCCGGCCGACATGGTCAGCCAGATTCTGAACTTTGGACTCCCTGCACCCATAGACGTCCAGGTGGTAGGACTCGACTTGGAAGCAAATCGGCGGTTCGCCGATCAACTATTGGCCAAGCTGAAGTACATTCCCGGCGCCACCGACCTGCGGATTCATCAGGCCTTTGACCTGCCGGAACTGTACATCGACATCGACCGCACGCGGACGGCACAGGTCGGCTTTACGCAGCGCGACGTGGCCAATGACGTACTCATTTCGCTGAGCGGAAGTTTCCAGACCTCTCCCACCTTCTGGCTCGACCCGAAGACAGGCGTAAGTTACGCCATCACCACCCAGACGCCACAATACCGGGCGAACTCGCTTCAGGATCTCAAGAACATCCCGGTTTGCCAGCGTCAGCGGCGCGCGGCCGCAAATCCTCGGCAACCTCGCTTTCATTAACCGGGCCGCCAACCTGGCGGTCGTCTCTCACTACAATATTCAACCCGTCATCGACATCTACGGTTCGGTCCAGGGCCGCGACCTTGGAGGCGTGGCGCGGGAGATCAACCGCATCCTCAACGACAGCCAGAAAGACTTGCCGCGCGGCTCCCAGCTTATCGTCCGCGGACAGATCCAGACCATGAATTCGTCCTTCGACGGCCTCTTGGAAGGATTGCTATTCTCCATCGTCCTCGTCTACCTGCTGATCGTGGTGAACTTCCAGTCCTGGCTGGACCCCTTCATCATCATCACGGCACTACCGGCCGCTCTGGTAGGCATTGTCTGGTGTCTTTTCACCACCCACACCACCATTAGCGTGCCGGCGCTCACCGGCGCGATCATGTGCATGGGTGTCGCCACCGCGAACAGCATCCTAGTGGTGAGTTTTGCCAAGGAACAGATGGCTGAGGGCCGGGATTCCATGGAGGCCGCCTTACAGGCCGGCTTCACCCGCTTTCGGCCAGTCATCATGACGGCGCTCGCCATGATTATTGGGATGGTGCCGATGGCCCTGGGTCTCGGCGAGGGCGGTGAGCAAAATGCGCCGCTGGGGCGTGCAGTGATTGGCGGGCTGCTGTTCGCCACGGTCGCGACATTGTTTTTCGTGCCTACAATATTCACTTTGTTGCATGGTTCCCGGAAGCCGCTGCCGAGGAATTCTGAGGGTCGCAAGAAGTGAGGCTGTTAGGTTGTCCTACGGAGGACGCAATGAGAGTTGACGGGAATTATGAAGTCGAAACAGAAGCCGGCGCAAGCGGAAAACCGGGCCAAGAGAATCGGCGCACTACCTCGTTCGGACATGCGAAGCAGGTCATTACACTGGCTCTCGCCGCGATGGTGGTCGCCGGAATCGTCTATCGGGGCATTTCCACGCGCGTGCGCGCCACTTCCGCGCTGACGGTACAGACGCAGGAAATGGCTGTGCCCACAGTTTCTGTCATTCAGCCGAAGCGAGGCGCCTCGAGTGAAGAAATCGTGCTGCCCGGGAACATTCAGGCCTTCATCGATGCCCCGATTTACGCCCGTACGAACGGCTACCTGAAGCGCTGGTACGTAGACATCGGGGCGCGGGTCAAGGCCGGCCAACTCCTGGCCGAGATCGACACGCCGGAGATTGACCAGCAACTCCAGCAGGCTCGCGCCGATCTGGCCACGGCGGAAGCCAACTACCAACTCGCCAAGACTACGGCAGCGCGGTACCAGTATCTATTGGAGACCGATTCAGTGGCCAAGCAGGATGTCGAGAACGCCGTCGCCAACGATCAAGCCAAGAAGGCCATGGTACAGTCCGCCGGGGAGAATGTGAAACGCCTCGAGGACCTGCAATCCTTCGAGAAGATTTATGCTCCTTTCGATGGTGTGATTACGGCGCGAAATACGGACATCGGCGCGTTGATCGATTCCGGCAGCGGCAGCTTGGCCAAGGAGTTGTTTCATATCGCCGCCATCCGCACGCTTCGCGTTTACGTGAATGTCCCACAGATTTACTCCCGCTCGGCCGTGCCCGGAGTCCAGGCAGATTTGACGTTGGCAGAGTTTCCCGGCCGGCGTTTTCAAGGCAGGCTGGTGCGAACAGCCGACGCCATCGACCAAGCATCACGTACCCTCCTCACCGAGATCGATGTTGATAACGCCGCCGGCGAGCTCCTGCCTGGAGCCTACGCCGAGGTTCATTTCAAGTTGGCGTCCGGCAGCGCTTCGACTTTCACTATTCCTGTCAACACCCTACTCTTCCGGTCGGAAGGCCTTCGGGTTGGAGTCGTGCGGGACGGCAAGGCAGTGTTGGTCCCCGTTGTGCTGGGCAGGGACTTCGGAACAGAAGTTGAGGTTGTTTCCGGTCTGGACGGAAGCGAGTCGGTAATCACCAATCCTCCGGATTCATTGGTATCCGGCGGAGAGGTCCGTATCGCGCCACAGGCTCCCAACGGAGGTGCACAGTGAAACCTCTGGGGAATTCTCCTGCAGTGGAGGCTAAGCCAGGTGCCTGGGCCGCGGGAGTACTCACGAGCACACTTTTCCTGCTGACCGCTTGTATGGTGGGTCCGAAGTACACCAAGCCACCTGCGCCCGTACCGGCCGCCTACAAAGAGCTCGCGTCTAACCCAACCCAGCAGATGAAAGGGTGGAAAACAGCCCAGCCGCAAGACCAAGTCATACGCGGCAGGTGGTGGGAGACCTTCAACGATCCTCGGTTGAACGGGCTCGAGGAACGCGTGGACGTCTCCAACCAGAACCTGAAGGTCGCCGAGGCCCAGTTCCGCCAGGCGCGAGCCCTGGTCCGCTTCTATCGAGCCAGCTACTACCCGACCCTCAGCGTAGCACCTTCCATCACGGGTGAACAATTTTCCAAAAATTCTCCTACCCTCTCTTCCCTGGCGGGCAGGAGCTATGGCGATTACGTATTGCCCTTCGATCTCTCTTACGAGGCGGATGTGTGGGGGCGAATCCGCCGTTCGGTGGAAGCGGCGAGGGCAAGCGCGCAGGCCAGCGCAGGTGATCACGAAACTGTTAAACTGAGTATCCATGCTGAGCTTGCCGTTGACTACTTCGAATTGCGTGGCCTGGATGCACAGAAGCAACTGCTCGACTCGACCGTGGTTGCCTATCAGAAGGCGCTGGACCTAACCACCAACCGGTACAATGGCGGCCTTGCCGCAAAGGCGGAGGTGGCTCAAGCCGAGACCCAGCTCGAGGCCACACAAGCGCAGGCCCTCGACGTGGGAGTGCAGCGGGCTCAATACGAGCACGCTGTTGCGCTGCTGGTTGGCCAGCCTGCCTCCACCTTTTCCATCCTGTCTTTGCCTATCAGTGTGCCACCCCCAAAGATTCCGGTCGGATTGCCGTCCGAACTGCTGGAACGCCGACCGGACATTGCCGCTGCTGAACGCCGCGTGGCCGCCGCCAATGCCCAAATCGGGGTAGCCAGGGCCGCCTTCTTTCCTACGATTCTGCTCAGCGCTTCCGCCGGCTTCGAAGGTTCAGGAATCACAAGTTGGTTGTCGTGGCCGAGCCGAATGTGGGCTGTTGGTCCGTCGTTGGTTCAAACCATTTATGATGCCGGACGCCGTCGAGCTGCGTCTGAGCAGGCCCAGGCCGCCTACGATGCGAATGTCGCTTCCTATCGCGAGAGCGTCCTCACCGCGTTCCAGGAGGTCGAAGATAACTTAGCGGCACTACGCATCCTCGACGAAGAAAGTAAGAAACAGGATCAAGCTGTCCAGGCGGCGGAGCGATCCCTTGCTTTATCGACAAACCGATACAAGGGCGGGTTGGTGACCTATCTCGAGGTTGTGACGGCACAAAGTGCGGCGCTAACCAACGAGCGAACAGCCGTCGAAATCCTGACCCGAAGGATGAATGCCAGCGTGCTCCTAATCAAGGCTCTGGGTGGTGGATGGAGCGTCTCGAACCTCCCACAGGTAAGTGGGCATGACGATCTTCACGCAAGACCAGCAGCGGCTTCCTGATTAAGTCTGAATCTTCGGATCATCGCTGTTTTCTCTCAGGAACAGCGGAATTACCGGCCTTCCTTCAAGGAGGCGTTGTAAGTGGGAACCGGCTCGCTTGCCTGTGGATGCGGCACGGCTTGACGCGATGAGGCGCGTATTGACGGAGCGGGCTGAGGGCCGAAGCGATGCCATTGGCCGTCCCCCACATAGGCGCTGTAAGTGGGAGGCGGCTCACTAACCTGGGAATTGGGCACGGTTCGAGGCGAAGAGACGCGCATTGCCGGAGCGGGCTCAGGGCCGAAGTGGTGCCATTGGCCGTCCGCTACGTAAGCGCTGGGCGTTGCCGGTGAAATGCTCCTTTGGGAATACGTCGACGGATTCGGTCCAGCCGGTCCCGGGTCGGGGGCATAAGAAACGGGGCCGTACCCGGAAATACGGCAATCGTACGGACCATAGGGGTAGCACGGGTTGGGCGAGTAGTCAGGATAGTACGAATAGTCAGGATAGTACGAATAGTAGGGATATCCCAACCCTCCGTAATAGCCATAATCCCAATAAGGCCAGTAGGCCCACGGCCCCCATCCTAACCCGAAGCCAAACCCATACCCCCAACCGCCTCGGTAGCCGTAACCGCGTCCATATCCCCTGCCACCGTAACCGCCTCGATAACCTCCGTAACCACCGCGGAAGCCGCCACCACCGTAGCCGCCGCGAAAGCCTCCGCCACCGTAACCACCGCGAAAGCCTCCCCCCCCGCCTCCATGGAAACCACCACCGCCATGTCCCCCGCCACTTCGGCCCCAGGCGTTAGTGCCGGCAGCACAGAAAGTAATTGCCAACGACAATATAACGATATGCAATCTACGCATATCCCCCTCCTGCTTAAAAGCGTAGCACCCTTTATGGCCTGAAACAAGCGAACCAGCTCGCCGCGGCCTTCGGGCGCAACGCCTATGTTGACCCTGCCCGAACCTGTGGTCGGGCGGTGGGGTGTTACGAAAGCAGTTCCCCTCACTTAGATGCGAAATTCGGAGCGAAGTCACCTTTATCGATGGCGAGGGTAAAAAGCTTCTAGCTCGGTCTCTCATTGCGTTGTAAGGTAAGTGATACAATCGACGGTCAGTGAACGGGGCATCCGCTCAATGCGGAAGCGCATGGCGTAGGTTTACAAGGTGCGGCGCCCCAATGCTCTGACTTGACCATGGGTCGAATATGCGAGAGACAAAGCCAAGTCATCCGCTGAAGTTTGCCTTGCTGCCCGTCTTGCTGCTAGTGGTTCATCTAACCTCGTGTCAGAACCGAATAGCTCCCTCCTCTGGATACCGCGACTGGAAGGTCTATGGTGGGAGCCCGGATAATATCCATTACTCGACCCTTCGCCAAATCAATCGCGACAACGTCCACAAGCTCGCGGTCGCCTGGACTTACGATTCGGGCGACGCGTTCCCTGACTCGGAAATGGAGTGCAACCCCATCGTGGTGCACGGCGCCTTGTATGCAACCACACCCAAGTTGAGGCTAGTCGCCCTCGATGCCGCCACCGGCAAGTTGCGCTGGAGTTTCGACCCGAATCAGGGAGAGAAGGTCTCAACCAAGCTCCGCAACCGCGGCGTCACTTATTGGGAAGAGGGGAACGATCGCAGGATCTTCCTCGTTGCCCGGCAATATCTTTACGCCATTGACGCGACGACCGGGAAGCCTCTTGCCGGCTTCGGTGATTCCGGGCGAGTGGATCTGCGGGAAGGGCTTGGCCGCGACCCCAAGGAGCAGTCCATTTCAGCAACCTCACCGGGAGTAGTTTACAAAGATCTGCTGATTCTCGGCAGCATTGTCGCGGAAGACTTGCCGGCATCTCCCGGCGACATTCGCGCCTATGACGTTCGCACCGGGAAGATTCGCTGGACGTTTCACACCATTCCTCACCCCGGTGAATATGGTTACGAGACCTGGCCGAAGGATGCCTGGACCTATATCGGCGGCGCAAACGACTGGGCCGGAATGAGCCTGGATGAGAAGCGTGGCCTGGTGTTCTGTGCGACGGGTTCAGCTTCCTTCGATTTCTACGGCGCCAACCGGATCGGCGACGATCTCTTTGCCAACTGCGTGCTCGCCCTGAAAGCTGACACCGGGCAGCACGTCTGGCACTTTCAGGGCGTCAAGCACGATCTATGGGACCGCGATTTCCCAGCCGCTCCCAGCTTGGTCACTGTAAGGAGAGATGGACGGTTGATTGATGCGGTGGCCCAGATCACCAAGTCCGGCTTCGTCTTCGTCTTCGAGCGGGAGACCGGCCGGCCGCTCTTCCCCATCGAGTATCGCAAGGTGCCCGCATCGGATGTGGATGGCGAAGTGACGGCGGACACGCAACCATTTCCGCTGAGGCCACCTCCCTTCGCGCGGCAAATGCTCACCCCGGACATCCTAACGAACCGAACCCCGGAGGCGCACCGCGCCGTTCAGGAACAACTGCGAAAACTTCGAAGCGGCGGCCAGTTCACGCCCCCTAGCCTACAAGGGACGGTGATCTTCCCCGGCTTTGACGGCGGAGGGGAATGGGGCGGACCCGCCTTCGATCCCGAAACTGGAGTGCTGTACGTGAACTCCAACGAAATGGCCTGGATCCTGAGGCTCGTGCGGCGGCCGGGGACGAAGGGCCTGGCGAGCAGCCAGCAGGTTTATGCCGCCAATTGCGCCAACTGTCATCGTCAGGACATGCGGGGGAGCCCACCTGAGTTCCCGGCGCTTATCGGCATAAGGAAGAAGTACAAGGAAGACGAGATTGCGAGGATCATCCGCGAGGGCCGCGGCCGCATGCCGAGTTTCGCTTACCTCAGGCGAAACGTGATCACGGCAGTGGCTCACTTCCTAGCAACCGGTAAAGACACTGAGTTCGCAATACCCTTCAGGGAGCAGCTATCTCAACCGCTTAAATATACACACGATGGTTATAACAAATTCCTCGATCCTGAAGGGTACCCCGCGGTCGAACCTCCTTGGGGAACGCTGAATGCGATCAACCTGGAAACGGGCGAGTTCTTCTGGAGGATTTCTTTCGGCGAGTTCCCGGAATTGGTCGCGAAAGGGATGCGCAATACGGGTAGCGAGAACTATGGTGGGCCGTTAGTGACGGCTGGGGGGCTTCTCTTCATCGGCGCCACAAATCACGACACAGAATTTCGCGCCTTCGATAAAGCGACAGGCAAGCTGCTGTGGGAAGCCGTCTTGCCCGCGGCTGGGAACGCCACGCCGGCCACCTACGCAGTGGAGGGAAGGCAGTTTGTGGTCATCGGCGCCGGGGGCGGCAAGTGGGGCTCCCCTTCAGGTGGGACGTATGTCGCCTTTGCGCTTTCCAGCAAGTGACCGCTTCGTGCCGAGCAGAAGTCAGAGGTCAGGAGTCAGAAGTCAGAAGGCGGAAAGCAGGGAGCGAGAAGCGGATGCTCTTCATTCTGACTCCTGGCTTCTGACTCCTGCTCTTCCCCACCTACCCCCTACGACATACCACCTACCGTCCACCACCTACTGACCTTCGACTCACCCTACCGGCTCTCCCGGCACTTTTTGCACCTGCCAAGTAAGAATTTCTGCCCGGAGGGAAGCCGTTCAATCTGAACCTCTGCATAAGCAACGTAGTTTCAATAGGATAGGCAAATCCAGGATTGGCATAGGACGTGCTCCCCATAAGCAGGGGATCGAAATGAGCATGCCGCGCTGAAGGCGTGATGACGGCCCCAGAAAAGGAGAAAATGAAATGGCTATTGACCAGGTTCCAGAACAGGAAGTCCTCGACATGGAGCCGGAAAGTTCCGGCTTGCGTAGCAAGTTTCTGCTGATTTTCCTGGTGCTCGCGGCGCTGGTTGTGGGTGAAATCTACACGATCCACAAAATCAACTCGATGCGCGACGTGCTTGAAGCGCAGCAAACCCAGACCGGCAAACAACTGCGCGCGGAGTTCCAGGATCAACTCACCGGCCGCTTGAGCGCGATCGAAAACACTAATGCGCAGCAAATGGATGCGCTCAAAGACGAATTGGATGCGGCGTCGAAGCGCGTGGGCGCGACGGGGGGCGAGCTGAAGCACGCCCGCGCCATGGTAGCGCAACTTCAGAACGACCAGCGCAAGCAGGCTGAAGAACTTCAAGCAGAACTGGCCCAAAAGGCTGACCAGCAGCAAGTGGGCGCGCTGAACCAGGACGTTTCCGCGCAACGCACCGACCTCGATAAGACCAAGACGGTACTCGACACAGTCCGCTCCGATCTCGGTATGGCCCGAAGCGAAATGGGCACCCTGATTGCCCGCAACCATGATGACATCGAGCAACTCCGCAAGCTGGGCGAACGCGACTACTTCGAGTTCACCGCGGCGCGCAAGAACCTCGTGCACGTGGGGGGAGTCGCCCTGACCCTAACAAAGACGAATGTGAAGCGACACCGGTTCAATCTGGACTTGCTGGCCGATGACGTCCAGGTGGAAAAGAAAGACCGGACCATCAATGAGCCGATCTTCTTCTACGTAAACGGTTCAAAAAGGCCTTACGAATTGGTTGTAAATGAAGTAAAACCAGAACAGGTGAAGGGTTACCTCAGCATCCCGAAGGGTGCCAAGGAAGTTGCGGCGCGTTCGCAGGCAGGGGGGGGCGCTAAGCGAATCCGAAGGGAGACCCGGGCATCAAGCCAAGGAGAGGGGGCCGGGTCTCCAACCCCCCGGAAACCCCCAGCAGGGGCGGCATAGTTTAGTCCACGGCCTCGGCCGTGGGTGGGTACTGGGCTAATAGGGTGTTGCAAGCCCCAAAAAGGGGGGGGGTATGAGCAAAATTCCAGACCCTCTACGGTTGAAAAACTCCAAAGTCATGATACACGCTATCTTTTGATAGCTTCGCTATGGAAAATCGCAGCGCCCAAACTCGGCATTCTTCCGATGATGACCAAAATACAATACAGAATTCCCCACTGCTATTCCCTGTCGGAAATAGCGGCATCTGATCTCGGCCTACTCCCGGCGATGAAGGTAGAGGGCAATGGCATTTACCTTACGCGGGAAGATTGCGGATGTCTGGTGCTGACATATTCTTTCAAGTGCATTGGAAGCTACCAGACAAGAGAAAGGCTCGAAGGACTTGCGAAGCAGGTCCTCAAGCAGAGGCTCGTGGATAATGAGTTCCTGATTAACAACGGCTTCAAGCGCGAATATGGAGCAAGAGCAAGGAGGAAGCCGGTGCCGATCAGTCCCCCCTCCCCGCCTGTATGCTGAGTAAAACGCGCCAGACGCACTCGCAGCGCAGCTAGGGTCATAGCTTTACGCCCATCTAAACTTTCAAGCTACTTTGATCTCCATCTCTCGGCTTTCCTCCCCAAGCCGACCCTCCCAGGGTTCTGATACGCCAGGTGATGAAGAAGAACCGGTCCAATCCCGCCATGCGGGACACCGCAGACTGGACACGAGAGCGAGTGTACTCGCCCATGCCGCGCCACGAGCCTTTAGAGCGGCAGAGTCTCTGGGAAGCAAGACTCTGCGCCAACCGCTGATTGGTTCCCAAGAGCCGCGTCATTCGGTATGATACAGACCATGGACGTGGCGGTACGATGTCGTAACCTGCGCAAGACCTATGACGGCAAGGTCGAGGCCGTTCGGGGACTCGATTT